>Ga0335078_10004779_pt1 | contig 20052 bp, 19 predicted proteins | sample Lox_Sample_32_FD_206711 | JGI IMG/M metagenome (GOLD analysis project Ga0335078, IMG submission 206711) | Soil microbial communities from Loxahatchee National Wildlife Refuge, Florida, United States - Lox_Sample_3.2 | ecosystem: Environmental > Terrestrial > Soil > Wetlands | place: USA... | reverse complement strand
TCGCCGGCAATCACAACCGGATTGCGAATTTCGCGAACCGCGCCCAGCAACTCTTCCATTTGCTGGCGGCGCACCTTGGGTTTCGTGCGGTTCTCCAGGTGAGTGGCTGCGATGGTGAGGCGCTGTCGGGAAACTTCCGGAACGTCCAGATCGACAAACAAGGTTGTGCGCCCGCCCCGACGAACTTCTTGCAGTAGTTCTTCGCCTACTAAGACGGCGGCCTTCCGTTTTCCTTTTTCCAGGGCGGTAATCTTTGTCTCTTTAAACCAGTCGTAGCCAACCTTAAAGGGGACCAGCCGTGCTCCTAGAATCGGGTAGCGCGATAGAACAGCATTTCCGTGCAGCGCTCGGACTCGGTCCTTATCGACTCGAAACTGTTCCAGGAGTTGCTGCCGTTCTTTTTCGTCTTCTTTGTCCTCAAAAGTATCGGTTCCCAATTGTTTCGAGTCGATCTCAAGAAACTCCACGCCATAGGCCCAATTCATATTCAAGGTCTCGGCGAGTTCTCGGACGACTTCACGATATTGGGTCCGCTTCACGCCCCAATCCACTTCGTTCAGAATCCACACGTCCGCGGCTTTCAGTATTTCGATTTCTTGCGGAATGTTTTCCAGAGCGACCTTTCTCGCCTGGTGCCCACTTTCCTTGGCCTTCTTCCGCTCCTCTTCAACCTTGGCCATGAATCGATCTTTGTCAGTTAGAAAAAGTTGAATGTCGTCGAGGCTCAGCCCACGCTCAATATTCCACAATGCGATACGGAGCGAGGGTCCGAGACCTCGGATTTCAAGAGGTCGAGGTCTGGCTCCGCGATAATAGGCTTCATTGTTGATAAAGGGAGTGGTGGTAACCGTGTGAAGTTTCTGCGACAGCTCTGGGCTCATTGCCTGGTCCAGGCTCAACTGGACGAGTTCGTCGTAGGAAAACAGTTGCGGTCTGGAGCCCCGCACATAGCCCGGCTCTTTGGAGTTCCCCGCCTGATCTCTGTCGGTTGTGGCAGACTTGCCATCGATATCGTGTGCGCTGTTTGCGGTGTTCTGGACGAGAGAGGCCGCGAACGTGCACACGCGGACGCATTGCATCGTGCAGGGCACAGGTCCTGATTCGTGGCGACACGCCGATCCGCACTCGACGAACTGTCCGCCCGCCGAATGACACCACTGTTCACTCACGGATTCGCATTCATTGAAGTTCTCAAGCCAGCGCCCATTATTTTCGGCGCACGATTGGGGTAATTGCTGAGCCGAGACACCGGACGGCATCGTCGCCAAGACCAGCGCCAGACAGGCAGCGATGGAGGCGGAGATTAGGTAGTCGGACACTGTCCGTGGTGAAGCAGTTCTCATGGGCACTCCAGAAACGGAACAGAATCCATTAATCGTGAGGACGTGCTCTCCCGAATCAACAACCTAAAAGCTTTGCACTCTCTCAACAACTGTCAAATCTGACAGCGTGGTGCCACTCCATACCGAGAGAGCGGCCGAGACACTGTAAACATTGACAGGTTACAGGGCACCTCGTTGCTCCTAGCATTTGCTCTGCTCGAGGAATGCGGTGCAGGGAGGAACGTTCTGATCTTGAAGAGCCGAATATGAGTGCCCTTCCAAATAGCAGCCTGCGTCCCATTGCGGTCCGCACCGCACTACTGGTTGGCGAAGATTCAGAGGTTGAGCAACAGCTGCGTGGAATCCTCGAGGCCGGACTGTGGAGCATTCGGAGCGTAACGACCAACGCGTCCGCTCTGGATATGGCGCAGAGCAGGAATTTTGATCTGGTCGTGACCGGCGAAAAAACGTCTGGGCGGGAAGATATTCAACTGCTTCGTAAGCTCCGACGTATTCGCCCGCATACCCGCCTGATCATCTTGGCCGACGAGAGCACTCCGGCGGACGTAATTGCGTCAATGCGCGAGCATGCTTTCAGCTATTTCTCCAAGCCATTTTCGCCCGGTTCGTTAGCGGTCATGGTCAAGCTTGCGATCGAGGACCCGTGTTGGGATGACGGTATCGAAGTGATTTCTGCGACTCCGGAGTGGATTCGTCTCAGGGCCCGCTGCGATCTGGAGACTGCCGATCGAGTCCTGCAATTCCTTGAAGAAATTGCCGAGCTGCCAGATCCGGAAAAAGGTGCGGTCGCGGCGGCATTCCGCGAGATGCTAACGAACGCAATCGAGCATGGTGGACACCTTGATCCAGGAAAAGAAGTTGAGATCTCGTATCTGCGCGCTCGCCACATGGTGTCTTGCCGTATTAGCGACCCCGGGGAGGGATTCACGCTGGACGAGATTCCACATGCGGCCATCGCCAACCCGCCGGACGACCCGCTACGCCACTTCGATTATCGGACTGCGCTCGGGATGCGGCCGGGTGGTTACGGTGTTCTGCTGGCGCAAAGACTGGTCGACGAACTTGTTTATAACGAGCAGGGCAATGAGGTGATGCTCGTCAAGTATCTCGATCTGGAGCCACGGACGGAATCAAGCGCAGAAAGGAAAGTGACATCGATGGCGGCCTTCACAGCGGAAAAGACTGATGGTGACTCCCCGCTATGACGAGCGAACGGACAGCAAGTGATCGGCTTGGTATCGACCTCCGGGGTAAGGAATTTGTGCCGCGAGGGAATCTCTGAGAAGAAGTGAAAGAGGATAAGAACAATGAGAGCTCTAAACCCACGCATCCTTATTGTTGCAGCTCTTGCTTGTGCGTCATTGCCCATGGCAGCACAGGACCAACCCAAACGCGAGAACTACGCCATTACTGTTTTTGGAACGTCGGGCCCGACTTCCGGCAAGACAGTAACCGGGTCCGTGATCATCGAAGACTATTCGAGTGATGCCGAGCTTAACGAACTCGCTGGAATCCTGAAGAGCAACGGTCAGGATCGCCTCGTGAGCGCAATGGAGAAAATCAAAGGTAAGGGCCGGATGGCGATGACGGGCACGGTGGGAAACGAGGTGCAGCTTATTCGGCAGAAGCCCGGGCCCAAGGGCCGCCGCGTTACTCTTGTGTCGAACCGGCAAATGTCGTTGCCTGAACTGTGGAACTCTGGACGCTCTACCAGCTATAAGTTCAGCATAATAGTTCTCGACCTCGACCAAGAGGGCAAGGGGGACGGATTGCTGTATTACGCCGTGAAACTGAAATTCAATAAGAGTGGTCAACTCGAACTCGAGCACTACGGCCAAGCTCCCGCAAGAATCGCGCAAGCGACCCTGATGAAGTGATGGGCCCTTCCTCGGTCCCTCTAACATGATGGGTATTGCGCACTGCCGTTTGTACCGCTGAGTAAGCAGCTGTCTGATCTTTTTCGTCAGTACTTCAGCGCCCTGCGGCTAGTTGTCAGGAGATGGGATGCCGAGTGCGATCGCCGGTCGCCACAAGTCGCATGCTGCGAGGGGCGGGGCTGTCTTGCTGGTCTTGTTTCTCGTTCTTGTTTCGTTGGGAACAGCGCAGGTGATTCCAGGTCTCAACGCGCAAGCGCCGCTGTCCCGGTCTTCCTCCACTGAGACCGGTTCCCAAGCCGCTAAGAACACCGGCCAAGGTGACAGCGAACGCATGTTTGGCATTGTGAGAACCTTCGGCATCACCAACGACAAGAATGCGCCTCCGCTTACGTCGCGTGGTAAGTTCCGCATCTTTACGGAAAATGTTTCTGACCCATTCACACTCGTTGGCACCGGAATTCAGGCCGGAATGGGACAGGCGAGAAACGATTTCCCCTCCTACGGACAGGGAATGTCCGGGTATGCGAAGCGCTTTGCTGCATCGTTCGGCGATTACGCAATTGGCGAATTCATGAGTACGTATGCCTTTCCCTCAATGCTGCACGAAGATCCCAGATACTTCAGAGAGGGGGAGGGAAGTACAAAAAAGCGGCTAGGCCACGCTATCGCGAGCGCATTCGTGACACGTAAGGACTCGGGGCGCACTTCATTCAATTACTCTAATTCGGTCGGAAGGGTGGCAGCAGGCGGTTTTTCTACCCTGTATTATCCCGCGGAAAATCGCAGCGTAGGTCTGGTGTTCTCGCGAGCTGGCATCGGCCTCGTGTTCGGAACGGCGGGGGCAATCTTTTCCGAGTTTGGCCCCGATCTCCAGCAAAAGCTGTTTAAGAAAAAGAACCAGAAACGAAATCAGGATGTTCAGTCTCGGTAGGTGTCACAATTTGCTCGTCTCCCTGAAGCTCTCCTTGATTGTCACCTGCCAATTCTGACAGGTGTGCGTCCGTACGGTGGCACGTATCGTGGTTTACGAATTACCGCAATCAGTCGAATGGGCCGAGGAGGGCTCTCCGGATCCGTCCCAAGCGGTGCTTCGGGACTGCATAGCGGTAAAAACGTGAGAGTCCGATAGAAACGAAGACGCAGGTGGAACTATGCCATTCATGAAGGTCCATCGTCAGGGACTAATTCGCCGTCGGTTCGCCAGAATTCTTCTATTTTTGTTTGTAAGTGTGACGTGCTTGGCGCGAGAGAAGAAAGATATTATCCAGTTCACCAATGGTGACCGCGTTACGTGTGAGATCATCAAGCTCGAGAAAGGCTATCTTTACGTGAAACTTGATTACGTCGATGGCACGGTCGCAATGGACTGGTCCAAGATCACAAAAGTGGAAAGTGCCCAGGAGTTCGTGGTTGCGGACAAGGCTGGAAGACGCTACACCGGTAGTCTTGAGACCGCAAACCAAGGAAATGAACCGAAGGAGCTGCAGGTGCAGGTAACGGGCCCTTCCACCAGTGAAGCTATCGCAGGCAAAGAGGTGGTTGAGATCGACAGAACCGATAAAACGTTTTGGCAGAATCTGCACGGCGGACTATCCAGCGGCCTGAACTTTTCCAAACAGCAGAGCCGTACGCAATACAACTTCCAAGCAAATGCCCTCTTCCAACGGGCGAAGTGGTCGACATCTGCGAACTATCAATCCAGTTTCAGCGGTGGAGGGGACATCTCGGATCTTCGCAATGATCTGAGCCTGGATGTCGTCCGACAGTTGCGGTCACCGCGAAATTTCTACGCGGGACTGGGCGAGTTTCTGCAGAGCGATCAGCAGCAACTCAGTCTGCGTACCACCCTTGGCGGCGCGGTGGGGCATGTCTTCAGCAGCACGAACAACAGCTTCATCACTGGATTCGGCGGAGTGGTATGGAACCGCGAGCACTATTCTTCAGGAGCGACGGTCGGCCAAACCGGTGAGAGTGGCGAACTCGTCTTCGGCACTCAACTGAATTTCTTCCGCTTCAAAACTACGAATATTCTGGCTACTGCGAATGTCTATCCCAGTATGACGGATCCAGGCCGGGTCCGTTTTGACCTGAACACATCGCTGAAACTGAGGATCGCGAAAGATCTCTACTGGAATTTTGGCTATTATCTCAACGTCGACAGTCGGCCACCGCAGAACCTGCCCAAAACAGATTACGGTTCCACGTCTAGCCTGGGGTGGACGTTCTGACGGTTGGGAGAGGCGGGTTATCTCGTAGCGCCCGTTCTCTTCCCAAGCTCAGTCCGCGGCGGACTTCGGCCTCACAAGCGGATCATTTAGAGGAATGTTGCGGTGGAAACCCTTTTAGCAATTTGACGATCGCCTTTTGGGCTAGAACCAGCCCCTTATTCTTCTGCTCCGGATCAAATGTGCGGGTGACAACTCCGTTCCAGATCACTTTGTTTTGGCTTCGATCCACAAATTCCAAAACCAGGGTTCCTTTCGCAACGATGGGTCCGGACGCTGCAGACGAGGGGTTGGCGCCAGTCCACATCGTGGCATTCATGGCTGGAGGGGGGCCGCCATAAACCGGCAGTATAGGAGTTCCCGCAGGCAAGTTGCTTCCGTATTCCATCCCACCAGCAGCGATCAAAGTGAGGTCCCCATCTTTGTCAGTTCTCTCCAGACCTCTGGACTGTAGTTCCTGATCGATCGTGCCCACCACAGTTTCAAAAAGTACGGGCCGAGCGATTGGAGTCTCGGGTTTGGCCCACGTATAAGTCTTATATTTCGAAAAGTCGGTGCTCTTGTCGTACCCGACCTTCACTTTTTGAGTGAATGCGCATGGAGTGACCGTTATCACCATGAGCCACGCCAAGAACCAGCATCTTCGATTCGTCATTGTGTTCACTCGTCCTGGTGTTGGAGTTGACAAAGAACGCTCTGCCCCGAGGAGCCACGTAGAGACTACGGCAAAGACGAGAGGAGATGACACTGTCACTACTTACAGGTTGTCAAATTTCCGCCGCAGTTCCCCCCGACGCCTGGCGATTGGGCAGAGTCTGCGGAGCTCTGCTTTCATGCCGGTGGCGGGATCGACTGATAATTCTGACAGTTGTCACCGTACGATGCACTCTCTAAGCTTCGCTCACCGGTTATATAGGAGGCAGCAATGCCTTGCAGGCGTAAGAATGGAGTTGCTGGGATTGTTTTGGTGATGCTGGCGTTTGGGTTCGCCGCAGCGCAGGACATCAGAACGAACTACATGCCGGGTACTGATTTCTCAAAATATAAGACCTACAAATGGGTCACCATCCCGGGAGCCGAGCAGCCGAATCAGATTCTCGATCAGCAGATCAAGCTGGCGGTTGATACCTCGCTGGCCGCAAAGAAGCTGACCAGGACCGACGATGACAAGGCCGACCTGTACGTTGCTTACCAAGTGTCTATCACCCAACAGGAACAGTGGAATGCCTATGGCACTGGAGGTGGCTGGCGATTTGGAGGAGGCGTGGCGACCGTCACGAGTACTACGATTCAGATCGGGACGTTGGGGCTGGATTTCTACGATCCATCGCCGCAACAGCTCCTTTGGCGTGGACAGGCATCCAAGACATTGAACCCAAGTAAGGATCCGAAGAAGAATCAGAAACGGCTGAACAAGGCGGTCGCCAAACTGCTGAAAAACTTTCCGCCGAAGTAAAACGAAGTGCAGGTTGAGCGATCCGGGTATTTGTCTAAGCGTTACTTTCCGCCTGGCCAAGGCAAATGGGTTGTGCATTGGTCGCCAACCAAATCGAGGAGACTGTGAATCGCAAGGTTCTGGCTATCGTCATCGTGCTCGCAGCGGCCACTGTACTTCCTGGCAAGTCGAGCAAGCTGGTGATGAGTTGGAAGAATCCCGACTACCGTGCGGAGAAGAAATTTCATCGGGTATTAGCGCTAGGGCTGAGCAACAAGGTGGAGGTCCGTGCTGAGTTTGAGGACGCCCTGTCCGCCGAGCTCAGCCGTCAGGGCTACGAGGCTATTCCGGGAAACACAATCCTGCTTCGCCCTCCTGGAGCTCAGCTTGACCTCAGCTATCTGAAAGAGCAAATCCGAGCGAGCCAGATCGAAGCAGTTGTGGTTTCTCGCTTGATTAAGGTGGATAATACCGTCACCTACGTCCCCGGCACCGCGTACTTTGTGCCCTATCCTTATTACAACAGCTTCTACGGCTACTATGGCACTCTCTACCCGGTCGTGTACTCGCCCGGCTACCTGCAGAAGGAGAAAAAAGTCCGTGTCGAGACCAACCTTTACGTTATATCTGCGACAGACGGCCAATTGGTTTGGACCGGAACTACCGACACTTTCAATCCTTCGAACGTCCACAAAGCAATCAACGGACTAGTGACGCTCGTCGTGACCAAGATGCGGAAGGAAGGAGCACTGTGAGCGAGGGTCGACCACTGCAGAGTCCTCATCGCAACGCATTCTCCCTTTCGTCAGCACCATCCTAAATTCGCAGAAGTACCGACTGTCAACACTGCCAGTAGTCGGATCTCGGCACCATGATTAGTGTGAGACGCGTGATGTCCGTTTAGGATCACTACGCAACGCAATTGAAATCTCATGGCAGCGTTTAAAACGCGAAATGTGCGATGTTCCAGCATCAGAAAGCTTCTGTTCCGCAGCACACTGATGTGTCTCCTTGGTGCGCTTCAGCTCAACGCGACTCAATCCGCTGGTTCCCGCCATCACCCCACGCCGCACCCGGCACCGCAACAGATCGAAGTACTCTTCCTTTCCTCGTTAGACCCGGACTCGCCGGATGTTGCATCCATGATCGAGCAGGCCGAGGCCCAGATTCTTACCAATTCCGACAAGCCTGTTCGTTTCAGCTTCGACTATCTCGACTTCTCCTCTTCTCTTGCCGATCGTTCTCGCAAGGACGCTACAACGACATATCTCCTCGACAAGTATCGCGGAAAGACGTTCCAGCTGGTAATCGCGATCGGAGAGGCAACAATAGATTTTGCGGAACAGACTCAAGCGAAGCTCTTCCCGGATGCGGCTCTCCTCTTCTTTATTGCCGATCCCCCCAATGAGTCAGACTGGCTGAAACCAAAGCCAAACCGAACAGGCGTAGTCAGAAAGTCGAATTACTTGCCTACCCTGCAGCTGGCGCTGCGGCAGAATCCCGGTACTGACCGGGTGATCGTTGTTTCAGGCTCCTCGGACACTGAGCGGCTCGACATGAAGATCGCGCAAGAACAGTTTCGCGAGTACGAATCGAATCTCAAGTTTGAATATCTGACGAACCTTGACTTGGTGGAAACGGAGCAGCGGTTGGCCAGCGTGGGGCCCGGTACCGTCATTCTCTTACTCGATTTCGAAATCGCCGCTAATGGCGAGCAGTTCGTTCCTGCCCGTATCCTACCCGCGATTGCCAAGGTTGCCAATCGTCCGATCTACGGAACTTTTTCCTCGGTCGTCGGCAACGGTGCAGTAGGTGGCAGCGTCGCGGAATTGGGAGACGTTGGGCGCGCCCTGGGGCAAGCAGGAGTGCGTATTCTGAGGGGCGCTAAGGCGGAGAGTATTCCCGTTACCGCGGGCGACTTCCAGCACTACATGGTCGACTGGCGACAGCTTCATCGTTTTGGTATAGCTGAAAATGAGTTGCCTCCGGGTAGCGTTTTGCTGAACTGGGAGTACTCTCCATGGGCGTTGTACCGCGGGAGAGTTCTGGGCCTCTCCGCCGTTCTGTTGATTGAGACCCTGTTAATTGTCTTGTTGTTTCGCAACATCTCCAATCGCAAACGAGCGCAAGAAACATTACGCCGAAGGGAAGGAGAATTGGCGGATGCGCAACGCCTCGCCCGGGTGGGCAACTGGCTGTGGGACCCCAAGCAGAAGTCCTTCACATGGTCGCGGGAGTTGTACCGCATTCACGGACTCGATCCCTCATTGCCCCCGCCGTCGTTTGAGGAATTCTCCCGGCTCTTCACTCCTGAGAGTTGGGAACGCCTGAGAGCTGCAATGCAAGAAGATGTGAACAGCGCCTCAGTTCGAGAGCTCGACCTCGAACTGATGATGCCGGACGGTAGCAAACGTTGGGTTACGACTCGCGGGGCAGCTATGACCGATGCCAATGGTCAGGCGACCCATCTCTACGGCACGACCCAGGACATCACTGACAGCAAGGCGTTTCAGGTAAAACTGCAAGAGAGCGAAAACCGGCTAACGGCCATTGTGGATTCTGCGATGGATGCGATCGTCGCCGTTGACAGCCAGCAAAAAATCTTACTGTTTAACAGTTCCGCTGAGAAGATGTTCGGTTGCAGCGCCATCGATGCAATCGGGAGTTCTTTGACACGATTTATCCCGGCGCGCTTCCGTTCTTCTCACAGCACGCATCTTCAACGCTTTGGCGAGACAGGTATCACTAGTCGCGCGATGGGTACGAATGGTTCGCTCTGGGCCCTGCGGACGAACGGCGAGGAATTTCCCATTGAGGCCTCCATCTCTCACACTGTAGATGAGGGTGAGAAACTTTTTACAGTTATCATCAGGGACATAACCGAACGTCGCAGGGCGGAAGAAGCAGCCTCCGAAAGCGAGAAGCGCTTCCGCTTGATCGCCAATACCGCTCCCGTGCTGATCTGGATGTCCGGTCCCGACAAGCTGTGCAACTACTTCAACGAGCCATGGCTCCTCTTTACCGGCCGGCGGCTCGAGCAGGAACTTGGCAATGGCTGGACGGAGGGGGTGCATCAGGAGGATCTTAAAAAGTGTCTTGACACGTACACCCAACACTTTGATCGGCGAGAGAAATTCAGCATGGAATACCGCCTTCGTCGCCATGATGCTCAATTTCGTTGGGTTCTTGACATCGGTGTGCCGAGGTTCAATAGCGATGGCTCCTTCGCCGGATACGTCGGCTGCTGCATGGACATCAGCGATATGAAGGAAGCAAGAGCCACCCTGGCCGAATTCAGCGGACGGCTTATCCGGGCTGGAGAACAGGAGCGGGCGCGGATCGCACGTGAGTTGCACGACGACATAAACCAGCGACTGGCGCTACTGGCGAACGGTTTGGAGGTAATTGAACGTGCGACATCCACTAGCACGGACCAGTCACAAAAACACGAACTGCACGAGCTTTGGCGGTTAACTAATGAAATCGCTACCGATATCCAGCACATGTCTCATCGCTTGCATCCGTCGAAGCTGCAGTACCTTGGACTGGCATCGACCGTACGGGATCTCTGCCGGGAGGTTTCGCAGCAACACAAGGTCGAAGTCGATTGCATAGTCAGCGGGTTACCCGAGAATCTCGATGAGAATGTCTCCCTTAATCTCTTCCGAACAGTACAGGAATCTTTACGTAATGCGGTCAAACACAGCCAGGCACGGCACGTCAAAGTGGATCTGACTTCTCAGTCGGGGAGGATACATTTGCGCGTTTCCGACGACGGGGTCGGATTTAATCAAGATGTCCCACAGCTGAATTACGGACTGGGGCTGGTCAGCATGAGAGAGCGTCTGCGTTCTGTCGGCGGAAACTTCTCCATCTGGTCGAAGCCGTCCCTGGGTACTCTGGTGGAAGGTGATGTGCCGGTCGCTGCGAAATCAGATACGTCAGAATTGACAGTAGCCGAACCGACAGACGCAACCTTAGGATAAATCTCGAACGCTAGTCAACAGGCCCAGCACGGTGCTGATATCTACACTGCTTACCGCCTGCAGTCCTGTGCTCCGGCCCTCGGAAAGGATACTGTGGCGAACGTGACCATACTCCTGGCCGACGACAATGCTGCTGTCCTCGCGCATGTTAGAAGAATGCTCAGCAAGCAGATCAATTACAAGGTCGTTGCCGCCATCATCGACGGGACCACCGTCGTTCGCGAATACCTCCGGCTCCGACCCGACGCGGTCGTCCTCGACATCTCCATGGGAAAAGTGAGCGGCATCGATGTAGCGCGGCAGCTGCGGGATTGCGGCTGTACTGCCAAAATCATTTTTCTCAGCGTGCACGAAGATCGCGACTATGTGAATGCCGCAATCGGTGCGGGCGGCTCAGCCTATGTCGCGAAACCAAGGTTAGGCTCAGATCTTGTTCCCGCCATCGAGGCTGCCCTGGCCGATAAGCTCTTCGTGTCCGCAAACTTGGTGTAGAACACCGGAGAAACGTCACTGCGAACAAAAAATCGGCTCTCATCGCCCGACCGGTCGCCAAATTAAGGTCGATTGTCAATACTTGGCGGTTGTTAAGCGGCCTTCTTCAGCCGAGTTTGCTCGGAGAAGAACGACTTGGAAGGGCGTGCAACGCCCTGTGAAACGAATGAGCCGGACAGCCAACCTTAAGTGCGTACCGGACGCCTAGATATTGCTCCTCTACGGGCTGCACACTGTTCGACCACCCTGAGAAACGGCTGTAAGAACTGACAGTTCCGTCACCTTTGCCACCCCTGTACTGTGCATTTGTAGAGAGTTTGCACTCGAGGACTCAGAAGTCTGGTATGCGACGGATACGCCAAATCGAGCTTTTTTTGTTGATCGTTGGCGCGCTGATGCTGGGATTTTATGTAGCTTCCCGGGTTCGCAGTGCGGCTTTATCGAATGCCGAATTGCAGAGGTTTAAGACTCAACAGCGGGTTTCGGTGGCAGGTCCACGTGGAGTGGCTCTAAGCACTGCGGCTCCTGATTTCAGCTTGTGGTCCGAGAAACGCATTAAGGAATACCAGGAAAGCCTGGCGGCTCAATTTTCTCCGGCGATGGGCATCTTGCGCATTCCCAAAATTAACGTCGAGGTTCCAGTGCTGGAGGGAACCGACGATCTGATTTTAAACCGGGGAGTCGGGCATGTAATCGGAACGGCGAATCCGGGGGAGAACGGCAATGTAGCGATCGCCGGGCACCGGGATGGTTTTTTTCGCGGTCTCAAGGATGTAGTTGTCGGTGACAGGATTGAGTTGGTCACGCTGCAGCGAACGGATACTTACATCATCGATCGCATCACCATCGTCGAGCGCACTGATGTGTCGGTGCTGCAGCAACGGTCGCAGTCCTCGCTGACACTGATCACCTGCTACCCCTTTTACTTCATCGGTAGCGCCCCGCAACGGTACATCGTTCAGGCGTCGATATCGAGCCCGGCTGCGGCGAATGTTCATGCACAGGGGTGGACCCGAGCAGCAATTAGGAGAGCACACGCGGCAAGCAGTCACACAATGAGCGGTTGCGGTTTTCGCAGTAGCAAACGAGGTAGCGGACGGATCTGAAGAAGAACAATTCTAAACTTGATTAAAGGAGACTACGGAAATGAACTCAAAAACAAATTGGACACGTGCGATGTTGGTGCTCCTGGCAGGGGCTGTTCTTCTAGCTTCTGCCGTGAGCATGAGCGCGCAGGTGAAGACAAATACAAGCACGGCCGCGCAGAAAGCCTCGGTCGTTACCCAGGTCGACCGCGGTGAAGTTGTCTACGTTTCGGGCAACGATCTGGTTGTCAAGATGGAGGATGGAACGATCCGTCATCTTGCCAACGTCCCGGAATCCGCCAGAGCCACGGTGGACGGCCAGCAGCTCGGAATTCACGACCTGAAGGTGGGCATGAAACTTCAGCGCACCATCACGACCACCACAGTCTCGAAAGTGATAACCACGGTTAAAACTGTAACCGGCAAAGTGTGGATGGTGAATCCGCCGAGTACCGTGATTCTGACCTTGGAAGACGGGAAGAACCAACAGTTCAAGATTCCCAACAACCAGAAGTTCAATATCGATGGACAGATGGTTGACGCGTGGGGACTGAAGAAAGGGATGACAGTCTCGGCGACCAAAATCGTGGAAACGCCGGTGGACGTAGTTTCCCAATCCAGAAAAGTGACGGGTTCGTCGCCGCCACCACCGCCTCCTCCTCCGGTTGATGTTCCAATCTTGGTCGTAGAGGAAACGCCGGCTCCAACACAAGTGGCTCAGGCTCCTGCTGAGCTGCCGAAGACTGGAAGCGAGTTACCTCTCGTCGGATTGCTTGGCCTCTTGTCCCTGGCTTCCTCGCTGGGATTGCGAACAATTCGGAAGTGTTTCTAGCAGGTACGCTTGGAACTCTCCCGTCCCAGGTACACATTAGGAGTTGCCTCCTGAAATTGGGCAGGCAACTCCTGTTCCTTTTTTTGGAATGGGCTTTTTGCGTAAGCCCGTCTCACCATCCGTCTGAGCTTGTCGCGACTGGCAGTTTTACCAGTAGCTCTGCGCGGACTAAGCGCGGAATATAACAGCTGAGCTTTGATACTCACTTGAACTGGCATCTCGCAGATCAAGGACTGCCGAAACGAGCGCCAGTGCAGATGGCTCGCGAGTTTCGAAAACGGAGCCCAACGAGGAGAAACGGTTATGAAAGTTCTTTTGACGATTCTACTGATTGCATGGAGCATCCCGGGCGCCATCGCACAAAATAGTCCACCTCCAGCATGGTCACCAGCAAAGAGTATCGGGATGTTCGCGTATCCAAAGAACAACCAGAGCGCAGATCAACAACTGAAGGACGAGAGCGATTGCTACGGCTCGGCCCGCCAGAACACGGGCATCGACCCGCAAGTGCCACCACCGAGTGAGCCAAGCTCACAGCAGCAAATTGCGGCCCAGCAGCAGGCTGCACAACAGGCCGGGAATAGCGTTCCCAAGGGTGGCGCGATAAAGGGTGCAGCGGGCGGCGCAGCGGGCGGCGCAGTTATCGGTGCGATTGCTGGCGACGCGGGAAAAGGAGCAGCCATTGGTGCCACTGTGGGTGCAGTAGCCGGAAGGCGCAGGCAGAGGATGAAAGAGCAGGCTGTGAAACAAGAAGCAGCGGAACAAACAGCTCAGGGTCAACAACAGTCCCACGAACAAGCTCAAGCCCAGTACCAGGCCGGCATTGACACATTCAAGAGGGCGTTCTCTGCGTGCATGGATGCCCGAGATTACTCAGTCAAATGACCTGTCTGGCAGAGTGCAGCCAATGGACAATTTCGAAGTGAAGATTCGAACCATTTTCAAATTCAACAGGAGAGAATGTTATGCGAGCGTTTTTGTCAATCTGTGCCTCGTTAGTCCTGCTTAGTGGGTTTGTTTGTGCTCAGACCGCGGACGCCACTGCTAAGCCTCTGACCGACTCCGATATCCAGTTAATGCGTTCCGACGTTCAGGCGACGAAGAACGAGATTATCACTGCCACGATGCAATTCACCGATGCCGAGTCCAAGGCGTTCTGGCCCGTCTATCGCGATTTTGCGCGCGATCAGCAAGTGATCGGCGACGAGCGCGTGCAACTGATTAAAGATTATGCCGCGAATTACGACTCCATGGACGACAACAAAGCGAAGGACATGGTGCAGCGCATGATCAACGTCGAGGACAAAACCTTGAACCTGCGCGAAGACTATTGGCCGAAGTTCATGAAAGCTCTTGGAGCAAAGCGAGCGGCGAAGTTTTATCAGGTGGATAGTCGGCTCAGCCTGCTCATCAACCTGCAACTGACATCGGCAGTTCCCCTAATTCCGTAGCTACATCACAGGGGCGCCACGAAGCGCAAATGCAGCTCGAAATCGTACATAACCCGGTAGGTCCCAGGGAGACTCTTCGGGTAGTAGGAGGAACATAAAGTGAAGCACCAACATAGCAAGTGTTTCCTGCTGATAATCGGTCTTGGCGCTTTATTGACACTGGGTGCGTGCGGAAAGAAAGCGGCTCCGCCGCCACCTCCACCGCCGCCACCTCCTCCGGTTCCCACCGCTTCCATCTCGGTGAGCCCGAACACGGTCCAAACCGGACAGTCCGCTTCGGTGAGTTGGCAGACTACCGATGCAACCGAGGTGTCTATCGACGGCATTGGGGCGGTCCAGCCCAACGGCTCGCAGAACGTGTCCCCGCCCGACTCGACCACATATCATCTGGTTGCGAAGGGTCCGGGTGGGACGCAGGAAGCGACGGCGCGACTGACCGTCACTCCGCCGCCTCCGCCGCCTCCGCCTCCTCCTACGGTTTCGGACGAAGACCTCTTCAGCCAGAACATAAAAGACGTGTATTTCGATTACGACAAGTCCGACATTCGAGCTGACCAACATGCATCTATCGAAGCGGACGCCCAGTTCCTCAGCCAGCACAGCAATATCAGTTTCACGATCGAAGGTCACTGCGACGAGCGCGGATCGACCGAGTACAACATCGCCCTCGGCGATCTGCGCGCTAGGGCCGTTAAGAATGCACTGACTGCAGCCGGAATCAGTGCGAATCGCATCCAGACGATTAGCAACGGCAAGGAGAAACCGTTCTGCACCGAAAGCAACGAAGCGTGCTGGCAGCAGAACCGGCGAGGCCATTTCGTCTATCAAAAGTAGTGAAGGGGGGCGGCCCGCGTCCCCCGTTTTTTTTCGGCACGCGGGAAGCAGTCAACGCTATCCTTGATAGGCAACATCCATGTTGAGCCCGGGGTTTCAGACTGGGGGTCCCCGATGATACCCAAGCGGTGGTCCGCAGAGCAGCCTGCGTGGTCCGTCTCGGCAATTCCGGCTGCGTCGAAATCAAGGTTTTTGCATGGATTGACGACAACAGAGATTGACTCTGTGATGGCGTCGGCCAAACCACGGCAGCTGTCGGCGAACTCGATTGTTACCAACCAGGGAGATCCTGCCGACTATTTCTTCCTGCTCACGAAAGGGTGTGCAAGGTATTTTTCCATCACCGAAGAGGGAGAGAAGGTCCTTTTGTTTTGGTTTGTACCTGGGGATATATTCGGGGGTGCAGCACTCCTCCCAGAGCCGTCAACCTATCTCCTTGGTGCCGAAACGGTGAAGGAAAGTCACGTGTTCGTGTGGCACCGCAGTGTCCTCCGAGATATCCTGGCTCGCTATCCCCGGCTGCTGGAAAACGCATTGTGCATTGCGTCGGACTATTTGACGTGGTTTCACGCTTCGCACATGGCATTGGTCAGTCACAACGCTCGAGAAAGACTTGCGCGGGTGCTGACAACTCTCGCGCCCGGCATCGGCCACAAAGTTGCAGGCGGAATTGAACTCGATATCACAAACGAAGAACTAGCAAATGCTGCCAATGTGACACCGTTCACGGCAAGTCGCCTCCTGAGCGAATGGCAGCGGAACGGCGCGATCAGCAAGGGCCGTGGTAGGCTCGTGCTGCGGGCTCCACAACACCTTCTCCTACATCGGGTCTGACCTCCCAACCGACCACCTCTCCCAAGTCATCTCCGCGGTTGTTCTTGAGCAAGTACAGAGCTGTGAGTGAGCAACGACTGGGCTTTTCTTCTCTGGAATGATCGCTACATGATGAATGCCGTAATTGAAGAGGACACTTCTTCACTTAATGGGAGGCATCAGTATTGGGAAACGATGCCGGCCCGCATTTTAGTGGTCGATGATTTCGGACCGTTTCGGGAGTTCACCTGCACGGTTCTGAAGAACCAGGTGGGGTTTCAGATTGTCGCAGAGGCGGCGGATGGGCGAGAAGCGATTCAAAAAGCCAGTGAATCCCGACCCGACCTCGTCGTGTTGGACATGGATCTTCCCTTCCTTTGCGGAATCGAGGTCGCCCTACAAATCCGACTTTGCTCGCCCGGTTCGACGATATTGTTTCTAAGTGGGAATAGTGATCCCGAGGTAATAGAAGCAGCGATGCAAACTGGTGCTCTTGGATATGTCCTTAAGCTCGATGCAGTCGATGATTTGTTGAATGCAGCGAAGGCAGTCCTGTCTGGCAAGCGGTTTGTCAGCCACGGACTGAAGTCCACGTACTGAGCATTCTTTGGTTCTCGGCTCACACCGTTCCACGTCTCGTGATCTCCCTTCCTCACGTCACGTTGGGCCATCGTCCCACACTGTGAGTTTTGACAGTTCCCGTCGAATAGGCTTGAAGCTAGCCTGATACTCGGAGACAGATTCGGAAAATCTACCTCCTAGTTCCCGCGAAAGAACGAATTGAAGTGAATCTGGGTGTGGCCCCGGACCTTTCGATGCGTGTCTAGACCAAGGATGATTCAGAGAAATTTTCTCATCGGTCCTCTGGCGAGTCTAAGAGGAGCATCACCGCCATTCCTGGTCCCTTTTTGCTTGGTCGTTGGATGTTGCTTATTGCTGGTGAAGCCGGCTACGGCGCAGGAAACTCAGCCTCTCGGTCCTTCTTCCGGAATTTCGCGAGAGTCGGCGGGAAATATTGGACGTGATGTCAAGATCGCCGTTCCCGACACAAAATGGGAGCAAGAAGCTCTGGAGCCCGAAGACAAGAAAGACGACCAGAAAAAAGAAAAAAAGCATCGCGGATCAATCGTGGTCGCTCCTCTTCCACTTGTAAGCCCAGCGATCGGTTCAGGAATCATACCGGTAGTGGGCTACATTTTTCCTTTCAGAAAAAACGACACGGTGTCTCCTCCTTCGACGATCGGAGCAGTTGGTCTGATCAGCAACAACGGAACTCGCGGTTTTGGCGTGGGCGCGCAGCTATTTCTCAAACAGGACACCTATGAGGTCACCACCGGCTATGCTCGCGGCAATCTTAACTACAACCTCTACGGCGTTGGGATTGCCGCAGGCGATGCAGGTCTCAAATTACCTCTGGAACAAACTGGCCATTTTTTCTTAGGGGAAGTCTTGCGGCGAGTCGTGTGGAAGGTCTTCGTTGGGCCTCGGTTTGTGGATGGGAATTCGCTTCTGACGCTGAGGTCCAGCAACGGCGATAGCCCTCCTGCTCCTCCGGATGTCGGTCTACATACAGCCGTGAGGGCTATCGGTATTCGAGTTGTCCGCGATACCCGCCCCAATCGTTTCTATCCGACCTCAGGAACGAAACTGGAATTCACGGCTGACTTCTTTGCCCAATCGCTCGGCAGCAAGTATTCGTTCCAACGCTACAAGACCAGCTTCGACAAGTTCGCGAGTTTGAGCAAGAATCAGGTCCTGGCCTACGATTTCTACCTATGCGACACAGGCGGAGATCCCCCGTTTTACGGGAATTGCATTTATGGGACGAGCAACGAACTGCGGGGATACACCGCCGGACGATATCTGGATCGCCACATGTTCGCGACGCAATTGGAGTATCGCCTGTCGTTGCCGAAGAGGTTTGGTCTTGCGGGATTCGGGGGAGTCGGAGAGGTCGTACCCGGTGAAAGTCAGTGGCTCAGGAGCAATAACTTGCTGCCAGCCGTGGGCGGCGGACCCAGGTTTGTGCTAAGCCCCGCCTACCACGTCAATCTCTGTGCCGACTTCGCCCGCGGCAAAAACAGCTGGACATGGAGCATGGGCGTTGGCGAAGCGTTCTAGGAGCTAAATTGACATCTGGCCTATCCGGTGGCTCCCAAATTGGATGGATTTTGTGAAACTCGCGAATTCAGGATGAGGTCATTTCAATGAGAAAGACTTTGCTGCCTTCAGTTTTAATTGCGTCATTTTTTCTGGTTTTGCCAGGTTTGGGAATGTCGCAGACGACTCAACCGACCGGCACCATTCGCGTTAGCGGTCGACCTGGGCAGGCGGCGATTCTCCTTATAGACGGCAAGTCCTACGTTGATATCGAAGCGTTAGCGAGGCTACTGAGTGGGTCGCTTACCTCCAGCGGCAATGAGATTACTCTGACTCTACCTTCCGTACCTGCTGCCACGGCATCTGAACCTGTGCGGACAAACCAGCCTGCCAATTCAGAATTCTCGAAGGATTTCTTGAAGGCAGGTATTGAGGAGATGAGCGTGATTCGGGAATGGCGCAGCGCGCTGCTCAATGCGGTTCAGAATGGATATCCGTTGACCGACGACTTTGTCGTCGGGTACCAGAATCAGGCGACGACGAACTTGCGGTTAGTATTCGTGGCAATCTCAACCGACTCCGATCGAAACGCCTATCAGTTGCTCAGCAACGAACTAAGCAATATGCAGAACTTGAGCGACAAAATCATGGTCGCACATAAGAACATGAACTACGTTCCGCGGGATGCATTGAAGGGCGATTCTTTAGACCAGAAAATCCTAAGCTGCGCACGCTCACTGGCGTCGATGGCAGCGGACGGCCAGTTTCATAATGATGGAAGTTGCGACTGAGTCAGCATTAGAAGACGACGCCCTGGAACCTTGATTGTAGGCGTTGAGAAAGAGCGGCCCGAGCCTACCTGCTGCGAAGTACTGTTCGGGCCTCAGCCCAACACGATGATGAGTATGGCGGAGTACACTGCTGCGGCTATTGCAAAGGGCCAGAAACGGCCGCCACGTCCCTCGGGTAATTCAACGACCACGGTATTCATGAGCACTCCCCCGGAAACAAAACCCACTATCCGGGCCATCCATTGTTCGGGGATAGAAGTGAGAATCCCGATGAACCAGCCAACCAGGACGGATAGTGCGAGCACCCAGCGCAAGCGGCTTTCGTAGGATCCATAGTGCTCCGAAAACAGGGAGTGATCCACCAGCAGGAAATGAAACGACATCGCCAGCGTGTACAGAACTAGGGTTGGGCCATCCTTCCACGTGTTGTGGATGAGGAGATAGGCGATCAGACCGCTGTAGGTCGCAAAGGCCATGATCCGAAATGCGGAGTAAACGCGGTTCGGTTCGCCGTTCTCGTCGGATGCAACCACGATGTACTCGAATGCGTAAAAAATCATGAAGCCGAGCATGGCGGCGAGATATACGGCCTGCTCCGGGAAGAGAGCCATCGCGCGGTGGGGCCCAGTTGAGAACTTCGCCTGGTTTTCAGAGATCTCCGGCAGGAGGTCAACGAACACCCACGCAACCGAGACTCCCGCTGCAACGGAAACCCATCGCCGGTGGTGTGAGGTCGCACGCAGCTTATGCCCGAAGACGTAGATGCTGGCAAGCACTAGCGCGGCTGC
>Ga0335078_10004777_pt1 | contig 20055 bp, 18 predicted proteins | sample Lox_Sample_32_FD_206711 | JGI IMG/M metagenome (GOLD analysis project Ga0335078, IMG submission 206711) | Soil microbial communities from Loxahatchee National Wildlife Refuge, Florida, United States - Lox_Sample_3.2 | ecosystem: Environmental > Terrestrial > Soil > Wetlands | place: USA... | reverse complement strand
GTCGGCAAATGCTGACTTTTTATGCGTTTGCGGGATAACTTCACCGTTTCTTACCGAGTGTGGCAAGCAGGATACACTTTTGGCCGGTTTTGCATCGCCAGAAGCCATTCTGCGGCCTTTAGTTTCGCCCGAAAGACAGCGTGCCGACCCAAAATGCGCAATTTTCCTTATGATTATCGATCAAGTATCAGAGCGAACTTGGAAGTTTTCAACGGGAGCGCAGAATCATGAAGGCAACGGTCGACGGCCAAGTAGTTGCCCATAGCAACGACGTCATTGAGTGCAAGGGATACCAGTATTTTCCGCGCCCAGCGGTGCGTACGGACTGGCTGGAAAAAGCGGAAAAAACCGCCGACGATCGGGCTTGTCCGCACGGCGTGCAGTTTTACGACGTCGTCGTCAGCGGCAAGCGGCACCCACGCGCGGCGTGGTGCTACGAAGCGCCACGCCCGGAAATGGCATCGGTCGGCGGCCGATTTGGCTTCTGGCAGGACGTGACGGTTTCGTAGCCCGCGGCTCTCTTAAGCCGCCTGTTTCTTGCGATTCGCTTCGAGCCGCGCGTCGACCAGGGCCACCGTCGCGTCGAGCACGGGATGGCTAAGTCCCTTCTGTTTGGCGAGAAGCTGCACCAGCTTGTCGGCGCGCTCGATATTGGGAGCGCCGTTTTGCAGCGCGCGCGCGGCCGACGCCGGCCGCGTCAGCGATTGAGCGGCGGCGGCGTATTTCTCGAACGGCACCAGGTCGTCCGGTTTGGCGCCGAGCTTGACGCAGAGATCATTGACAAAGTTGTACACCGAGCGCGAGGTCTCGATGTCGCTGTGCACCGCTTCTTGCGCGGTGCGCATGCCGTCCTTGGTGACGCAGCGGTAATTGCCGGCGCACAGCATCGCCCATTTGGCGAGCGGCACGAAAATCGAATCGTAGACCTTGAGCTTGACCGGCAGCTCGATCTTGCCCTCCGGTGCATCGAACCGCGCCGCTTCGACGTCCTTCTCGAGTTGGCGGACGATCGCCGTGTCGTTGTCGTCCTCAAAGCGCGCGCATTTGAAATTCGTCGGCAGCGTGACCAGAAGCTCATTCGCCTTGCCGTCAGGCGGACGGATGGCCTGCGGATCGGGACTGTTCAGCGTGATCTTCTTCGGATCGACCGAATCCCAAACGCGCGGGTCGGTGTAGGCGGCTTCCAGTGCCTTAAAATCAAGGCCCGGGATGCGCTTGATATAGGGCAGCGGCGGCATATTCATGATCGACATGCAAGGCACGCGCGACTTGCCGACCGCATCGAGGAGTTCGCGCACGCCGGGCGAACGGTATTGCGGCTCTTGCATGCACAGGCCGATAAGATCGTATTGCTTTGGATCGACACCCGCCGCCGGCCCTGCCGTCACCTTGCCGGGCAGCTTGCGGGATTCCAAAAGGACCGGATCCTTGCGGCCGCGCACCGGCAGACGGACCTTGAAGCCCTCGGTATTGATCAGGTCGGCTTCGGCAGGAAGGCAGACCAGATGGATGGAATGTCCGCCGAACAGCAGCTTCGATGCGAGCAGCGATCCATAGGACGCGCCCATCAGCAGAATGTTATAGGTCGCCGGCATAACGCACCTCCTCGATACAGCGCGAGACGGCCGGCGCATGCCGGCCCCAGCCCATGGCCAGGAGCGACGGCTCCACGCCGCCAATCCTGGAAATCATAGCAATGCTATGGGTCCCGCATGGCCTATGCAATGCGGCACCGGCGCGCCTCGCGACGCCGTGATCCGGCCGACCGAGGCGGCGAGACTAGCTGCCGCTGCCGCCCCCGAGGCCTGAACCCGCCGGCGGGGTCCACGTTGCCGGTGCTGGCTCGGGTTGCGGGGCAGGCGCCGGAGCCGCCGGCTTCGGCCGCGCCACCGCCTTGCGCTTCGGTGCAGCTTTCTTTGCCGCCTTCTTGGTGACCTTCTTCGCTTTCGCCTTCAGTACTTTCTTCTTTTTGGCCGGAGCGGCCTTCTTCGTTTTCGCAGATTTTTTCTTCGCCTTTGCCTTCTTCGCCATGATCGACCTCCCGATCTCGCTGTCGCTATTCGATCCGTGCGGCCCCCCGAGACTCCGATCAGAGAGACCGTCAGTTTAACACGATGCCGGCCGAGCCCTCAGCCCGCAATCGTTTCAGGTCGCATCGCCGCACGCGGGCGACGCTCCCGCAATGTCGGCGGACAAGGCCCCCCGGTGGCCCAATCGATCAACTCGACCGTGTGGACGGTCGGAAGCTCCGTGCCCGCTGCGATTTGCGTGATGCAGCCGATGTTGCCTGCTGCAATCACGTCAGGTCGCAACCTCTCGATAGTCCCGACTTTACGCTCGCGCAACCGTCTTGCGATGTTTGGCTGCAGAATATTGTAGGTCCCGGCCGAGCCGCAGCACAGATGACCGTCCGGAACGTCGCTCACCTGAAAGCCGAGTTTGGTCAGGAGCTCCTTCGGCTGGCGGTGGATGCGCTGCCCGTGCTGCAGTGAGCAGGCCGAGTGATAGGCAACCACCAACGCCGGCGCCCGGCCTGCTGACGCAAGCGGCAAGCCGGCGAGATACTCGGAAATATCCTTGGCGAGGCCCGATATACGAGCGGCGCGGGCGGCGTAGGCGGGATCGCCCCGCAGCATGAATCCGTAATCCTTGACCGTGGTGCCGCAGCCCGACGCCGTGATGAGAATAGCATCGAGACCGTCGACGGCGGTCCAGGCGTCGACATTGGCGCGTACCTGACGGAGCGCTTCGTGTTCCCGGCCCATGTGGTGGACGAGCGAACCGCAGCAGCCGGCGCCGTCCGCCAGCACCACTTCGATGCCGTGCCGCGTCAGCACGCCGATCGTCGCCGCATTGATACCGGGCGACAGCAAATCATTGACGCAGCCGGGAAGCAGCGCGACGCGGCCTTTGCGCGCACCGGCCGCCGGGAACGTCTGCGGTTCGAGAGGACGATGCGGCGCCCGCCGCGGCGACAGGCGCAGCATGGCGGCAAGGCGCTTTAGCCCGACCGCCGCGGCGATAGGCGCAAACGGCCGGGCCAGACGCGCCGCCTGCAGTGCGAGCCTAAAGCGCCGCGGATAGGGTATCAGCGCGGCGAGGGTGCTGCGCAGCGCGCGCTCGCCGGACGGACGGCGATAGGTCTTCTCGATATGAGCGCGGGCATGATCGACGAGATGCATATAGTGGACGCCGGACGGGCAGGTCGTCATGCAGGCAAGACAAGACAGGCAACGGTCGATGTGTTCGGTCAGTTCCGCCGTCGCCGGCCGGTCGTGCTCCAGCATGTCCTTGATCAGATAGATGCGCCCGCGCGGGGAATCGAGCTCATTGCCGTCGAGCACATAGGTCGGGCAGGTCGCTGTGCAGAAGCCGCAATGCACGCAGGCGCGCAAAATCTTGTCCGCCTCCGCGATGTTCGGATCGGCAAGCTGCGCCAGGGTGAAATTCGTCTGCATCGTCCTTCACACCCCCGCCCACATGCGCCCGGCATTGAGCACGCCTTGCGGATCGAAGCCAGCGCGCACGCGCCTGGTCAACGCCGCGAGCGCCGGCTCCTCCGGCGTAAACACGTCGAGCTTGGCGCGAACGGCAACCGGCGCGCGGATGAGCGTGGCGTGGCCGCCAAGATCGGCAATGGCGGCGCGAACGTGCGGCGCATTGGCGTCATCGCTCGCCGGAATCGCCGCCCAGATCAGGCCGCCGCCCCAGTCGTAAAGCAGCTCCGCATCCGTCGCGCTGGCGAGTGCTTCCCCGACAATGGCGCCTTGCGCCGGCGCCGTCGAAATCCGCCAAACGTCGCGCTTACCGCCAACGCCATCGGCCGCAAATGGCGTCACGTCGCGGATCGCGCGCCATAGCGCGCGCGAGGCTGTTTCGCCGAGCGTGGCGAGCGAGCCGAAGGGCGCGAGCAGACTCTCCAGCACGCTTCTGCGCTGCGCCACCGACGGCGCCACGCCTTCGAGGCGGAACGCGGTCACCGCCGCTTGTGCGGACGCGGTCTCGGCAATCCGCGCCGCGGCCGGCGCCGGCAGATGCGCCGCCCCCGACACGTCGGCGAATGAGCCCATGGCCGCCGCCATGACCTTGATCGCGGTCGCATCGCGCAGATTGAGCACCAAAATCGTCGCCTCGGTCTCGGCTTTAGGCAGCGTCTTAATGGTGAGGTCGGTCATCGCCGCCAGCGTGCCCCAGGAGCCGGCGATAAGCTTGCACAAGTCGTAGCCGGTGACGTTCTTGACCACGCGGCCGCCGGACTTGAAGGTCTCGCCGCGGCCCGACACCGCGCTGACGCCGAGGAAGTGATCGCGCGCGGCGCCGGCTTTGATGCGGCGCGGTCCGGAGAGGTTCGCGGCGATTGTCCCGCCGATCGTGCCGGCCCCGGGCTCGCCGCCCAAAAGCACGGCGTAATCCATCGGCTCGAAAGCGAGCTGCTGGTTGCGCGACGCCACCAGCGCTTCGATTTCGGCGAGCGGCGTTCCGGCCCTGGCGGAGAGCACGAGTTCCTCCGGCTCGTACAGCGTGACGCCGGACAGCGCCGAGAGATCGAGCGTCGCATCCCATTGCGCGGCGCGGCCGATGGCGCGCTTGGTGCCGTGGCCGACAACTTCGAAGGTCTTGCCGGTGGCGAGCGCCCACTGGATCGCCTGTTCGACCTCTTTGCCGTCCCGGGGTTTGAGGATGTTTTCGGTCATCTCGCGAATTACTCGGCGGCGGCCGCGGCGGTGGAATGCGCGAAGGCCGGCATGATGCCGCGCGCAAAAGCACGCAACTGCTCGCGGCCGCCGGATATCGTGAGCAGGACATAAGCGGCGCCGGCGCCGCGCACCTCTTCCAGCATCGCGCAAATCTCATCCGGCGTGCCAAACAGGGCATTCTCCTCCGTGCCGCCGGCCTTGCCAGCATAAGCCAGCACATGCGAGCCGCTCTTGCCGTCCGGCTTGCGCGACATATCCACGGTGCGCTTGGTATAGGCAGCCTGACGCACGAGCGCGGCTTGCTTATCGGCGTCATCCTTGGCCACGTAAAGCTGGCGCGCCACCGCAATCTGCATGGGGTCGAAGGCAAGCCCGCGCGCCTGCCGCTCGGCCCGGTAGATGCCGATGCGCTCGGCGATCTGCGCGGCGCTGGCATATTGATCGAGGATCAGATTGAAGCCGCGCGCCGCAGCGCGGCGAATCGAATGCGCGCTGCCGGCGGCGACCCAAAACGGCGGGTGTGGCTGCTGCGCCGGCGGCGGCTCCACGACAATGTCCTCGAAATGCCAGAAGCGGCCGCGATGCGAAAACCGCTCGCGGCTGGTAAAGGCCCGCGTCATTACCTCGACCGCCTCGTCGAAGCGCGCCTCGGCCTCTTCCGGCGCAATCTGAAAGCCTCTGAATTCGCTGTGCCGGTAGCCCTTGCCGATGCCGAGATCGAAACGGCCGCCGGAGATCAGATCGAGCGTGGCCGCCTGTTCGGCGAGCAGCACCGGATTGTGCCAAGGCAGCACCATCACCGCCGAGCCGAGGCGGAGCGTCTTCGTTCGCATCGCCAGCGCCATCAGCAGCATCAGCGTCGCCGAAACCTGATTCCAGCCGGTGAAGTGATGCTCGACAAGAAAACTCGACTGGAAACCGAGCGCCTCGGCCTCGACGTTGAAGTCGAGATAGTCGCGGAACCCCTGCCCGCTTTCCGGACCGAGAGCCTGGCTGTTGGCCTGCGCCGAACTGAAGATGCCGAATTTCATTTGGCCGTCCCGGTTGGCCCGCCCTGGGGTCGCGCCGCATTAAACTTACGCAATAATGCGAACGAGTGCGACCCGCGGCATGACCAATGGTCATGATCGGAGTTAGGGCCATGAAACTCGGCTTCGCCGCCGCAGCGGTCCTGATCGTCACCGCATTGACCACGCCGGCTCATGCCGAGGCGGCAGCGACCACGACACCGGCAAACCAGACCCGAGTCGTCAAGAAACACGCCGCTCGGCGTACGTCTCATGCACAGCGACCCTCCAACCATGAGGTTACCTATGATCGCGATTCGAAAGATCCGAACGTCGGCTGGCACACTCAAGGTGGCATGCGGGTGTGCACTCAGGACTGTGACAATCCAGAGATCCCCGGGTCCGGCTATACCTGCCGCGACGTCAAAGTGCTCGGCATGGCGATGCGCGAATGCGACTGGTCGAGCCGGTGACTCTCAAAACCGTGGAATATCGGGGAACGCTAGCCGCCCCGCATGAACATGCATGCGGCCAAGTTCGGCGCAGCGATGCAGCGTCGGAAACACCTTGCCGGGATTGAGCAGGCTCTTGTCGTCGAAGGCGCATTTGAGCCGCTGCTGCTGGTTGAGATCTGCTTCCGAGAACATCACCGGCATCAGATCGCGCTTTTCGACGCCGACGCCGTGCTCGCCGGTGAGCACGCCGCCGACTTCGACGCACAGCTTTAAGATGTCGGCGCCGAATTGCTCGGCGCGAACGAGCTCGCCGGGCTTGTTGGCATCGTAGAGAATGAGCGGATGCAGGTTACCGTCGCCGGCATGGAACACGTTGGCGACGCGCAGGCCGTATTTCGCCGACATGTCCTTCATGCGGCTGAGGACGAGCGGCAATTGCGCGCGGGGAATGGTGCCGTCCATGCAGAAATAATCCGGCGAGATGCGGCCGACCGCCGGGAACGCCGCCTTGCGCCCGGCCCAGAACAACAGCCGTTCTTCCTCGGAATTGGAAACGCGGCAGGTCACCGCGCGGCATTCGCGAGCGATGCCCTGTACGCGTTCGAGCAAATGGTCGACCTCGTCGCCGGGGCCGTCGAGCTCGACGATCAACAAAGCTTCGACGTCGAGCGGATAGCCGGCGTGGACGAATTCCTCCGTGGCGGCGATCGCCGGGCGGTCCATCATTTCCATGCCGCCCGGGATGATGCCGGCACCTATGATCTTGGCGACGCATTCGCCGCCGTCTTCGGACGCCGCAAAGCCGATCAGCGCCGCCCGCGCGGTTTGCGGCTTCTTCAGGATGCGCACCGTCACTTCGGTGACGACGCCAAGCAGCCCCTCGGAGCCGGTGACGATGCCGAGCAGATCATAGCCGCCGGAATCCAGATGCTTGCCGCCCAGTCGCACGATCTCGCCGGTCATCAGCACCAGCTCGCAGCCGAGCACATTGTTGGCGGTCATGCCGTATTTGAGGCAATGCACGCCGCCGGAATTCTCCGCGACATTGCCGCCGATGGTGCAGGCGATCTGCGACGACGGATCCGGCGCGTAATAGAAGCCGACGTCGGCGACCGCCTGCGACACCGCAAGATTGGTGACGCCGGGCTCGACCACGGCGACGCGATTGTCGAAATCGATCTCGCGGATGCGGTTGAACTTGGCGAGCCCGAGCAGCACGCCGTCGCCGAGCGGCAGCGCGCCGCCGGACAGCGAGGTGCCGGCGCCGCGCGGTACCACCTTGATGCCCTCGCGGTGGCAGAAAGCGAGCACTCGCGCGACCTGCGCCGTGGTATCGGGCAACACCACAACCATCGGCAGCTGGCGATAGGCCGTCAGCCCGTCGCTCTCGTAAGGGCGCATTTCGCGCTCGTTGGCGATGACGCCCTCGCCCGGCACGATGGCGCGCAGCGCCGCGACGATCTCGGTGCGGCGCTTGAGCACCGCATCGTCGAACAGCGGCATCATGATCGGCATGGGCGCCTCTCGGGTGTTCGCGTCATTATAGCCGAGAAAATGCCGGTCATGCGCTATGACATTCCTGTGTCTACGCGGAGCCCACGCGGCGATGGAGCCGGTTGACATGCTGTGCCGGGCTCGCTTGAACGGCGCACGGGATTAAGCCGGCGCGGATGCCGGATAAGGGAAACGCAATGATAAAAGCAGGTTTGCCGGTCATGGCCGGCGTGGCGGGCGCCCTCATGATGCAAGCCGCCTTAGTACAGCCGGCCGGCGCTCAGGATGCGGCCAAAGGCAAGCAGGTGTTCAATATGTGCTCGCCCTGCCACTCCATCGGGCCCGGCGCGCAGAACAAGATCGGCCCCGAGCTCGACGGCCTCGACGGGCGCCATTCCGGCACGGTGGCGAATTTCAGCTATTCCGACGCCAATAAGAACTCGGGCGTTGTCTGGAGCGAGGCGACGTTCAAGCAATACATCAAGAGCCCGAGCGCCATGATCCCGGGCACCAAGATGCCCTTTGCCGGCATCAAGAATCAGCAGGAGATCGACGACCTGTGGGCCTATATCAGCCAGTTCGACGCCCAGGGCGATATGAAGAAGTGATCGCTAAAGCCGCGCTTGATCTGGCTCAAAGAGCGCTAGTGTGGTGGATGTGAAGTTCCTAATATCCAACGGCAAACCCGCATAGGAACTTCAAATCCACCACGCTAGATTCGTACATTTGCTAGTGTTCTTTTCGATTCCGAAGTTCGCACGAGAGGGTGCTGCAAACGCTGGCGAACTTCGGAATCGGATTACTAGCGTCGAAAATGCGATACAAGGGCCGACAAGGGGGAATGCCGCCATGATCAAGGATATTGTTGTCAATCTCACCGTCAGCAAAGAGGGCGGCCCCGTCAGCGATTACGCGGTGTCGGTCGCCTCAGCCTTCGAGGCGCACCTGACCGGCATCGCTTTCGTCTACGACCCGATCGTTCCGGTCTCCGGCACGGGTTACATCCCCGCCGAGGTGATCGAATCGCAACAGGCCGACAACGAGGCCGCCGCCAAGGCGGCGCTCGATCGTTTCTCCGAAGTGACGCGGCGTGCCGGTCTTTCTGCGGAACCGCTGTCGCTTAGCGCCAGCTTCGCCGGCGCCGGCGACCAGTTCGGCCGCATCGCGCGCCGCTTCGACCTCGCCATCGTCGGCCAGGCGGAGCCGGAAACCACCAGCGTCGACGAAATCATCGCCGAGACCGCGTTATTTGAATCCGGGCGGCCGATGCTGATGGTGCCCTATATTCAGAAGGCGCCGCTGAAACTCGACAACGTCATGGTCTGTTGGGACGGCAGCCGGCCGGCGGCGCGCGCCATCGCCGATGCAATGCCGTTTCTCGCCAAAGCCGGCCGCGTCGAGATCGTCATCATCACCAATGAACGCGGCAAGCAGGACGAGATCGAGGGCGCCGATATGGGCCAGCATCTCGCCCGCCACGGCCTCAAAGTCGACGTTCACCGCATCACCGGCGGCAACATCGACGTCGCCGACGCGCTGCTCTCGCACGCCGCCGACTCTGGCGCCGACTTCATGGTGATGGGCGGCTATGGCCACTCGCGCTTGCGCGAATTCGTGCTCGGCGGCGTCACGCATTCAATCTTTCAGTCGATGACGGTGCCGGCGCTGATGACGCACTGAGCGCCGGCGGCCGATCACTGATCGCTGACCACCGTCTGCACCACCAGCCCCCGCGCCCGCGCATCGGCAACGCCGAGCGCGCGCAGCGCGATCAGAGTCAGCGACTGCACCAGTTCGCGCTCGCGGCCGGTTGCATCTTCGGCAAGCGGACCGATCAAGGTCTCGATCAAAAGCCCCACCAGGGCCGTCCCAGCGAGCTTCGCATTCTGCGCCGGCAGGTGACCGCCAGACACGGCCGCCGCGATGCGCGCTGCGAACTCCTCGGCCAGCGCCTTGCGAAAAGCGCGCCGTGTTGCATCGAGTTCAGCGTCGACCGGTTCCGCGGTCGCCGCAAAAGCCAGGCGGCGGTTGCGCAGTGCGCGCGTGGCAAAAGTCATGATCGCGGCGGACAGCGCCGACAGCGGGCCGGGCGCGACGTCGGCGGCACGGCGCAGCGCGGCCATTTCACTCTCGGAGATTTCCTCAAGCAGCGCCGCGACCAGATCGGTCTTGCCCGGGAAGTAGCGATAGACGGTGCCCGCGGCAATGCCGGCGCGTCGCGCGACCGGCGCAATCTGCACCGCCGCCATGCCGCCTTCGCTCGCTGCTTGGCGCGCCGCGGCGATGATCGCGGCGTGCCGGGCGGCCAGCCGGCGCACGACATTCTCGGTGCGGCGATAGGGCATGCGGCCAGAAGGAATCGCAGATGATGACTGAATAACTGAACCATGATTCAACCATGGCGGCAATGCGCGGCTATTCCGTCGCAGTGTCGGTTTTGCTCTTTGGCGTGAATGCTTCCTCTGGCATAGGAGACACAAAGCTTGGCCATCGGGGGAAACGATCATGATCAAGGCATCGGTCATCGCTGCCGCTATTGGTGTCGGCCTCGTGCTCGGCGTTGTGGCGCCGGCCTATGCCGACGACTATCCGTCGCGGCCGATCACGCTGATCGTGCCGCTCGCGCCCGGCGGCTCGACCGACGTTCTCGGCCGCATCATTGCGCAGGCCATCAGCCCGCGGCTTGGCCAACCGGTCATCGTCGAGAACGTCGCCGGCGCGGCCGGCACCATCGGCGTCACCCGGGCCGAACGGTCGTCGCCGGACGGCTACACGCTGCAATGGGGCATGTGGGGCACCAACGTCGCCAACGGCGCGATCTACGATCTCGGCTTCGACCTCCTCAACGATCTCGATCCGGTCGCGCTTGTCGCTACGCAGCCGTTCCTCATCGATGCGCGCAAGACCATGCCGGCGAACAATCTGAAAGAACTGGTTGCCTGGCTGAAGGCCAACGCCAACAAAGCGACCATGGGGACGTCCGGGGTCGGCTCGCCGAGCCACGTCGCCGGCGTGCTGATGGAGCAACTGGTCGGCGTGAAATGGCAGATGGTGCCCTACCGTAGCGCTGGGCTAGCCACCAACGACCTTCTCGCCGGCATCACCGATCTGCAGCTCGATACGCCGGCGGTGTCGCTGCCGCATGTAAAATCCGGCGCGCTCAAGGCTTACGCCGTCACCGCCAAAGAGCGCATCGCGGTGGCGCCGGATATTCCGACTGCGGATGAAGCGGGGCTGCCGGGATTCGAATTTTCGTTCTGGCACGCGATGTGGGCGCCCAAGGGCACGCCGGCCCCGATCATCAAGAAGGTCAGCGACGCGGTGATGGCGTCGCTCGCCGATCCGGCCACGCGGCAGCGCCTCCTCGATCTGGCGCAGACGATCTATCCGCCGGAGCAACAGACCCCCGAGGGGCTGCATGCCTTCCAGAAGGCCGAAATCGCCAAGTGGTGGCCGATCATCAAGGCCGCCGGCATCAAGGCGCAATGAGGCCGTCTAGCTGCCCTTATCCGCCAGCGATTTGGCGCGGATTTTGGAGAGCGTGGTGCCCGGCGTGATGGCGTCGCCGTCGATGGCGAGCCGCACGATGGCGGGCTTACCGGAAGCCTGCGCCGCCTTAAAGGCCGCCGGAAAATCCTCGGTGCGCTCGACCGAGACGCCGAAACCGCCGAAGGCGCGCGCGTAAGCGGCAAAATCCGGATTGCGCAATTGCGTCGCCGAGATGCGGCCGGGATATTCGCGTTCCTGGTGCATGCGGATGGTGCCGTACATGCCGTTGTCGACGATGACAGTCGTAAACGGCAGATCGTATTGCACGGCGGTGGCGAATTCCTGGCCGTTCATCAGAAAATCGCCGTCGCCGGCGAGGCAAACGACGGGACGGTCCGGATAAAGCCGCTTCATCGCTACCGCGGCGGGCACGCCATAGCCCATCGAGCCGGAGGCCGGCGCGACATGCGAGGCAAAGCGGCGGAAGCGGAAGAAGCGGTGAATCCACGCCGAGTAATTGCCGGCGCCGTTGCACAGGATCGCGTCGGCCGGAAGGTTCTCGCGCAGCCACACCATCACCGCGCCGAGATTGACGCCGCCCGGCTGCGCGGTGGGGTTTTCCGTCCATTGCAAATAGTCGGCATGCGCGCCTTTGGCGTCGCCCGCCGGCGCGCGCGTGAATGTCAATTGCTCGAGCGCCGCGGCAAACCTCGTCGGCGTTGCATGGATTGCCAGCTGCGGACTGTAGACGCGGCCGAGCTCTTCGGCGCCCGGATGCACGTGCACGAACGGAACTTGCGGGCGGGGAATGTCGAACAGCGTGTAGGCTTGCGACGGCAATTCGCCGAGCCGGCCACCGACCATGATGACGAGGTCGGCTGATTTGATGCGTTCGAGGAGTTTCGGATTGGGACCGATGCCGAGATCGCCGGCGTAACAGGGATGCATCTGATCGAACAGCGAGCCGCGCCGGAACGTCGTGCATACCGGCAGCGCACAGCGTTGCGCAAAGCGGCCGATGCGATCGAAAGCTTCCTGCGACCAGCGGCTGCCGCCCAGAAGCATGATCGGCGCCCGCGCAGCACCGAGCATTTCGGCAAACTTCGCCATCTCGGCCGGCCCCGGCGAGGTCTCGATCGGCGCGTAAGGCGGCGCATCCGATACCGCGATGCGCTCGACCAGCATGTCCTCGGGGATGGCGATAACCACCGGCCCCGGCCGGCCGTTCGCCGCGGTGTGGAAGGCGCGCGAGACGATCTCCGGCACGCGGGCCGGATCGTCGATCTCGGTGGTCCACTTGGTCATGGAGCCGAATACGGCGCGATAGTCGAGCTCCTGGAACGCCTCGCGCTCCCGCATATCGCGGGCGACCTGGCCGACGAACATGACGAGCGGGCTGGAATCCTGTTGCGCGATATGGATGCCGTGGGCGCCGTTGGTGGCGCCGGGGCCGCGGGTGACGAAACAGACGCCGGGACGGCCGCTCACTTTGCCGATGGCTTCCGCCATCATCGAGGCGCCGGCCTCCTGCCGGCACACCGTGACCGTCAGCGGGCTGTCATGGAACGCATCCAGCACCGCAAGATAGCTCTCGCCCGGCACGCAGAAGACGTGCTGAACGCCGTGGATGCGCAATTGATCGACCAGAACCTGGGCGGCGCTGCGCAAATTGTCCTTGCCGCGCATTTCAGTCTCCTCGGCGCCCCCTTTTAGGGCCTAAAAGCCGCGTCCGCCGTGCCCGATTCCAGCCCGGAATTGGTACGGGACCTGCATGGTATTGCCCGTTCCATAGCGCAAAATAGGCATCGCCGAAACTTGCGGAGAGCCGCGCCTGCCCTGATTGACTAGACCCCGCCGTTGGCGACATAAGCTGCTGCAGCACACCACCGAACTGCCCAGCACTGACAAAGGACTAACCATGGCGAGCACTGCGACGACGGCGTCAACCGGCGGCCACGGACCCGAAGCCTCCCGGCGCGATTTCCTGTTCATCGCCACCGCCACGGTCGGCGCAGTGGGCGCGGCGGCCACCTTGGTGCCCTTGGTCGACCAGATGAATCCGGACGCTTCGACGCTCGCCGCCGGCGGGCCGGTCGATCTCGACGTCAGCAAGATCGAGGAAGGCGCCCAGGTCATGATCCGCTGGCGGCAGCGGCCGATCTTCGTCTTCCATCGCTCCAAGCAGACGCTGGATTCGATGCAGAGCCAGCAGATGATCTCGCTCCTTGCCGACCCGAATTCCGAGCAGACCCAGCAGCCGCCCTATGCCGCCAACTGGCACCGCTCGATCAAGCCGGAATACGGCGTGCTGGTCGGCATCTGCACCCATCTCGGCTGCATCCCGTTGTTCTATCCGACGCCGAGCGCGACCACGCCGGTGACTAGTTGGCCGGGAGGTTATTTCTGCCCCTGCCACGGTTCGAAATACGATCCGGCAGGCCGCGTGTTCTCCGGCGTGCCGGCGCCGTACAATTTGCCGGTGCCGCCCTACCGCTTCGTTGACGCCAAGACGCTGCGTGTCGGCGAGAACGATGCCAGCGCCACTGCCTGGAATTTCGATTCCATCAGGCAACTCTAGTTCCGCCGCCGCTCGCCCAGCTTTCAGGTGCGCACTGCGGGGGCCGTGCGTTGACGCCATATGAAACCTCGACGACCCACGCGGATCGGTCTGTTCCGCTTATCGATCCTTGCCATCATCGTTGGCGTCGTTACCGGATTCGGCGCCGTCGCCTTTCGCGCGCTCATCGGCCTGTTCCATAACGTCGCCTTTCTCAAGCTGTTGAGCTTCGCCTACGACGCCAGCGTCTTCACGCCGCCGAGCCCGTGGGGCGCGTTCGTCATTCTGGTGCCCGTCGTCGGCGGGCTGATCGTGACCTTCCTGATCGTCAACTTCGCCCCCGAGGCGCGCGGCCACGGCGTGCCCGAAGTGATGGATGCGATCTATTACAAGGAAGGCGTGATCCGGCCGATCGTCGCCTTGATCAAGTCGCTGGCCTCGGCGCTGTCGATCGGCACCGGCGCCGCCGTCGGCCGCGAAGGGCCGATCATCCAGATCGGCGCCGCGCTCGGTTCCACGCTTGGTCAACTCATCGGCATGGCGCCGTGGCAGCGCATCACCCTGGTTGCCGCCGGCGCCGGCGCCGGCATTGCCGCCACCTTCAACACCCCGATCGGCGGCGTGATGTTCGCCATCGAGCTGTTGATGCCGGAATTGAGCGCGCGCACCTTCCTGCCGGTCGCGCTCGCCACCGGCACGGCAACCTTCGTCGGCCGCATCTTTTTCGGCATCCATCCGGCCTTCGCCATTCCGGCGACGCTGTTGACGTCGCAACAGCCGGCCACGCTGCCGGCGCTGTTGTTGTTCGCGCTTCTCGGCGCGCTGATCGGGATCGCCGGCACGGCGTTCATCCGCGGTCTCAGTCTGGCCGAGGACGTTTTCGAGGAGATCAAAAATCCGTATCTGCGCAATGTCGTCGGCATGCTGGTGCTCGGCGTCCTGATTTATGCGCTGATGCGGACCGCCGGCCACTATTACGTCGAAGGCGTCGGCTATGCCACGATCCAGGCCATCCTCAACGGCGACATGCAATGGCCGGCGCTGCTGTTGCTGCTGTTCGCCGCCAAGCTGTTCGCCACCTCGCTGAGCCTCGGCTCGGGCGCCTCGGGCGGGATCTTCTCGCCTTCGCTGTTCATGGGCGCGACGGTCGGCGGCGCATTCGGCGCCGCGATCGCGGTCCTGCATCCGGTCGACGGCGTCACCGCAACCACCGGCGCCATCATCGGCATGGCGGCGATGGTCGGCGGCGGCACTGGCGCGGCGATGACCGCGGTCACCATGATCTTCGAGATGACGCGCGACTACGATCTCGTCATGCCGAGCATCGTCGCCGTGGCGCTCGCCATCGGCGTTCGCCGCCTGCTCTCAGTGGAAAACATCTACACCATCAAGCTCGTCGGCCGCGGTCACTTCGTGCCCAAGGCGATGCACGCCAATATGTTTCTGGTGCGCCGCGCCGGCGACGTCATGGAGCGCGATGTCGTCGTGGTGCCGGCCGACGCGGATCTCGACGAATTTTTGCGCCAACACGGCGCCGAAGGCGGTTTTAAGCACGTGGTCGTGGCGCGCGGCAATCACATTGTCGGCGTGGTGCGCATCAATACCGGGATTCGCCGCGGCATCGAAGCCGCCTATTCCGGGGTAACCATGGACGCCGTGGCGCAGCGCAATTTCACGCTCGCCCGCGAAAACGATATCGTGTTCGACATCGTGCAGCGCATGTCGCGCCGCGCCGCCGCCATGGCGGTGGTGATAAAAACAGGCGGCCGCGGGCGGCCGTCGGAGGTCGTCGGCGTCATCACCAAGGAGCACATCGCCGACTCGGTCGCCGACAGCATCAAGCCGTTCGGGTGAAGGTAACGCGGCGCGCGGCGTGAATCGGCATCAGGGCGGCGGAGCCACCGTTCTGTCGAGACGTTGCGAGGTATTCGGGCATGACCGCCAGGACCGTACTTATCTCGGGCGCGGGGATCGCGGGACCTACTCTGGCCTTCTGGCTGCGTGCTGCGGGCTTCGAGCCGACGTTGATCGAAAAGGCGCCCGCTCTGCGCGCCGGCGGTTATGTCATCGACTTCTGGGGCCTGGGGTACGACATCGCCGAACGCATGGGCCTCGCCGGCGAAATAAATCGTATCGGCTATCACATCCGCGAAATGCGCATCGTCGACGACGCGGGCCGCTGCGTCGCCGGCTTTAGCTTGCCAGTGCTGAACGCGCTCACCGGCGGCCGTTTCGTGACGCTCGGCCGCAGCGATCTGTCGCGGTTGCTGTTCGAGAAAGTCAAAAGCGAAACGGAAGTCATTTTCGGCGACGAGATCGCCGGAATCGAAGACCGCACGGACTATGTCGAGGTTCAATTCGACCGTGCCGGCAGGCGCCGGTTTGCTTTGGCCATCGGCGCGGATGGTCTGCATTCGAATGTCCGCCACCTCGCATTCGGACCGCAGGACCGGTTCGAGAAACGGCTCGGCTACATCGCCGCCGCCTTCGAGGTCCGCGGCTATCGTCCGCGCGACGACGATGTGTACGTGACCTACAGCAAGCCCGGCCGGATGCTTGGACGCGTCACGCTGCATGACGATCGAACGCTGTTCTTGTTCGTCCTCGCCACGGACTTCGATCCTGAGGAGGCGCAATTCGATCTTTCGGCTCAGAAGTCGCTGCTGCGCGCCAGATTCGGCAAGGACGGCTGGGAATGCCCGCGAATCCTCGATGATCTGGAGGGTGCGCGGGAGCTTTATTTCGACCGCGTCAGTCAAATTAAGATGGAAAATTGGTCGCGCGGGCGCGTCGCGCTCGTCGGAGATGCTGCGTTCTGCGTATCGCTCATGGCCGGACAGGGTTCGGCACTCGCGATGACGTCGGCCTACGTTCTGGCCGGCGAGCTTAAGAAGGCGAGTGGCCGGCACGACATGGCTTTTGCCGCCTACGAAGCGCTGCTGCGAAACTATATCGCATCGAAGCAGGCCGGCGCCGAGCGCTTTTCCGCGGCCTTTGCGCCGAAGACTCGCTGGGGCCTGTTCCTTCGCAACCAGGTGATAAAAGCATGCGCATTCCCGGGGCTGGCGCGACTGGCGTTCGGCCGGGATATCGTCGATAGGATCGCGCTTCCGGATTACGGCTGGTCGGTATCCGAGCGGGCGCATTGAGCGCCTTTCGTTCGGATATATCGATGCTGGGCTTTGAAACTTACTCGCAAGCGATCGCTGGGCGTGCTTTCGCCGCCCGCCTCCCCCATAATGCCGCATGTCGTTGCAGCTTAAGTCTCTCGATCTTCGCGCGCTGGCGGTGGCCACGGCCGGCTTCTCCGCCTTCGTCAATCTCTACTCGCCGCAGGCGCTGTTGCCGAAGCTCGCCGGCGAATTTCATGTCGGCGCCGGCGCGATCTCGTCGCTGATGACCGCGAGCACCGCGGCGATCGCGCTATCCGCCCCCTTTACCGGGGCGCTCGCCGACGTGCTCGGCCGCAAGCGGCTGATCACCACGGCGATGTTCGCCATCACCGTGCCAACCGTGATCATGACGTTCGCGGCGACGGTGCCGCAGCTCGTGTTCTGGCGCTTCATCCAAGGGCTCCTGGTGCCGCCGATCTTCACCGTGGTCGTCGCCTATATCGGCGACGAATGGCCGCCGCGCGACGTCGCCCGCGTCGCCGGCGTCTATGTCACCGGTGCCAGCATCGGCGGATTTTCCGGCCGCTTCATTCCCGGCATCTTGACGGACGCGATCGGCTGGCGCGCCGCCATCCAGGTGGTGGCGCTGATCACGCTCGCGGCCGCCGTCGTCGTGACGGCGATGCTGCCGCGCGAGCGGCAGTTTGTGCGCTCCGGCGGGCTTTTGATGTCGTTCACTCAGATGCTGCGGCATTTCCGCGACCGGCGGCTGGTCGCGACCTTTGCCATCGGCTTCGGCGTGCTGTTCAACTTCATCGCCGCCTTCACCTATGTGAGCTTCCACCTCGCCGGGCCGCCCTACTTGTTTTCGCCGACGCTATTGGGCGCCCTGTTCCTCACCTATCTGGTGTCGAGCCCGCTGCTGCCGTGGACCGGCCGCGCCATCGCGCTGTTCGGGCGTCGCCGCTTCGTGCTCGGCACCATTGCGCTGTGGATCGTCGGCGCGCTGTTGCTGCTGGCGCCGCCGGTAGCGATCATCATCGCCGGGCTGACGCTCTGCGCGGTCTGCGGCATGGTGTGCCAGACTATTTCGACCGGATATGTCACTTTGACCGCCAAGGAGGGGCGCTCGTCGGCGGTCGGGCTTTATGCCGCGACCTTCTATGTCGGCGGCAGCGCCGGCGCGTTCCTGACCGGCATCGCCTGGGCGACCGCCGGCTGGAGCGGCTGTGTCGCAGTGATCGTCGCCATGCAGGTGATCATGGCGATCATCGTCGCGGCCGCATGGGATTAATTATTCTGGAAACGACAATAATGCTGGAGGGAACTGTGCCGTCAGAAAGTCAATTCGCATTCTTGCGGTCGATCGATACGCCGACCGTGTGCAATCTCATCGAGATCGTGGCGCCGGAGCGGCGCGGCGCCGGCTACACCGTGACCCACCTGCACTGCCCGTTCCCCGAACTGCCGCCGATGGTCGGCTATGCCAAGACCGTCACGATCCGCGCCCGCGACAAAGTGAGCGGCCCGAGCTACATGCAAAAGCGATTGGACTATCTCGATTACGTTGCCGCCGCGCCGCGGCCAAGCATCGTCGTCATCGAAGACAAGGACGAGCCGGCGGGCTACGGCGCGTTCTGGGGCGAGGTGCAGACCAACGTGCACAAAGCGCTCGGCTGCCTCGGCACCGTGACCAACGGCTCGATCCGCGATATCGCCCAGGTCGCCGAAGGCTTTCAGATGCTCGCCGGCTCGATTACGCCGTCGCATGCCTATGTGCATGTCGTCGATTTCGGCGTTGCGGTGCGCATCCACGGCATGGATGTGGCAAGCGGCGACCTCATCCACGCCGACCGCCACGGCGCCGTCGTCGTGCCTGCCGACAAGGTCGATGCCATGCAGGCGGCGCTCGACGGCTTGATGAAGCAGGAAGCGCGCATCATCGCCGCGGCCAAATCCGGCCACGGCGTCGAAGCGATCAAGGCGGCGTTTCGCGGCTGAGCGTGCCGCTTTGTTCGAAAGGCTCGAACCCGCAGGTGGCCGGTCAAACATCCGCTATTTGGCGCACATCAGATCTCGACTTGACGAGCGCCGACTTTTGCCTGTGACCCAACGCGCACATTGACGTGGTTAGCTCCCGGCCTAAACTCGAATAAGCCACCGAGGGCTTTCGGCAGATGGCAACAACCTTTTCGTGGCGGAACATGTCGAAGGGAAGCAACCCGTGAAGGAATCAAAGCTTCAACTTCTCAGTACCGGGCTGCTTTTGTGTGTCTTGGCCGGAAGTGCGAGCCCACTGCTGGCGGACGCTGCCATCGTGCCGCAGCCTGTTTCTTATTCGCCGAGTGAGGCGACATCGTCACTCTCAGACTCGATGGCAAGAACTAAAAAGCTGAGAACGGCTTGTTATCCTGTGTTTGTCGAATGCACAAAAAATTCCGACTGCTGCACTGGATTCTGCAGGGCCGGTAGAGTGACAGCCTATTGCGACAATAAGTGATTTCTCTCGAAGCATTGGACGGTCGCAGCCGAGCGACACGCACTTGTTTGCGACGGCGCATTGCGTGGACGGGAGATCGCCGAGTGGCTCGCACGTCGTGAGAAACGCCGTCGCTATCCTTCACTACACAGCAGGCGTCTTCTATCGTCGATGTCGCCGTCTGGGCCGTTTCTACCGTTTGCGGCGGTGCATCAATTCGACCGCAGTTGGGGGTGAAGCGGACATGCCGCTTATACCGTGTAGCGGTTGACCCGAACCGGACATGAGCCACGCAGGCCAGCCCGTCAAAAATGGCTTGCCTAACCGAAGGCGAAGATACGGTTCCAGTCGGCCTTCATGTCAGCGACGACCCATTTATTGATTGCTGCGGCATCGAGGGCTTTGTCGAGGCGACCGAAGGGCGTGTCCCGGTCGTAGGCGTATTCGCGTACCGCATCGGTATGATGGACAAGCAGGCCAAGGCGGGCGCCTCCCGAAATCGTCGTCCATTGCAACATTTCGAGATCGCCGTCGGAATTGCCGAATGCCGCGATCGGACGGCGGCCGATGAACTCATTGATGCCGACCGGCTTGCCAGCCTTGTCGTCGATGAAATTGAGTTCCGGCAAACGGAAAAGCTCCGGTTTTCCATCGCGCATCTGGAACTGGGTCTTGATCGACGATCCAACGACTTGTTCCGGGGGCACGCCATAGACCCGCTCGCTCCACGGACGCATGAACTCGATGCCGCCACCCGACACGAT
>Ga0335078_10004775_pt1 | contig 20064 bp, 17 predicted proteins | sample Lox_Sample_32_FD_206711 | JGI IMG/M metagenome (GOLD analysis project Ga0335078, IMG submission 206711) | Soil microbial communities from Loxahatchee National Wildlife Refuge, Florida, United States - Lox_Sample_3.2 | ecosystem: Environmental > Terrestrial > Soil > Wetlands | place: USA... | reverse complement strand
CCGGCCCGTGTTGAACGGCGGGTCCATGTAGACCAGGTCGAACGCCCCGTCGGGAAGCTTCGCGAGCACGGCGGCGTTGTCACCGGCGACGACGAGGTCATCGTCGAGTACCATCGGGTCGTCCGGCGACTGGATGCGCATTCCGCGCAGACCGTACCGAGCCCCGCGGCGCCCTTCTTACGCTGCCCTGACGCCGCAAACCGCTAGGATCCGCCTCTTGCTGGCTGAACATACGCGAGCGCTTCTCCGCCACCCCCTTCGCGGGCGCGTCACGCGCTTCGCGATCAGCTCCGGGGTTGCGGCCGGCACCAGCGCCGTGGTGTTTCCCGTGCTGTACGTGCTCGGCGCTTCGACCACCGCGTGCACGGTCGGCGCCTTCTTCGCCGGCGCCATCCCCAACTGGACGCTCAATCGGCGCTGGACCTGGAAGGTGGAGGGTCGCGTCGCCTTCGGCCGCGAGATCATCGCCTATCTGGTGATCTCGGCCTGCACGCTGCTGACGCTGGCGCTGGTCACCGGCTGGACGGACCGCCAGGTGCAGAATATTCCGGCGCACCATGGCATCCGCGTCGTGCTCGTGACCGCCTCCTACTTCGCCGTGCTTGCCGTGCTATACGGCCTGCGGTTCTTCGTCTACGAGCACTGGATCTTCTCGGGCCGCAGCCGCATCCGCGCCGCCTTGCGGTCGCGCATCCAGGTGCGAAGCGCGGCGCGCGCGAACCGCACGCCGTAGCCGAAGTTCCCGCCCTTCTTGGTCCCGGTGGCGTGGGTGCCGCGGTCGCGCATCGTGGTCGGCACCTCGGCCAGCCGGTAGCCGTGCAGGGCGGCGCTGATCATCAGCTCCGAGGCCTGGTACTGCGGCTGCTCGAGCACCACGTCGGCGGTCACCTCGGCGCGCATCGCGCGGATCCCGCACGCCGGGTCGGTGACCCGGTGGCGGACGAGCACGCTGATCAGCGCGCCGAACACGAGCACCCCCAGGTGCCGCGTGCGGTCGGTGGTGAGCTCGGCACCGAGGCGGCGTGAGCCCGAGACGAAATCGGCCGTGTTCGCGAGGATCGGCTCGACCACGCGGCCGAGCTCTTCGGGCTCGTACTGGCCGTCGGCGTCGATCGTCGCGATCACCTTCGCGCCGCGGGCGCGCGCGAGCCAGTAGCCGAGCTTCAGCGCCGCTCCCTGGCCGCGGTTGACGGACACGTCGCACACGAGCGCGCCCGCGCCGGCCGCCCTTGCGGCGGTGCCGTCGTGGGCGCCGTCGACGACCACGATCACCTCGAGCTTCAGGCCGGCGGCCTCGCGCGGGATCTCCTCGATCACGCCGGCGACCGTCGGCTCCTCGTTGTATGCGGGAATCACGACCGCGAGCGGCGCTCCCAGGCCCGGCGGGTGGGTCGCCACGAACGCCATCGCCGCGCCGCGCTCCTCGGGCGCGAGGCGCTCGAACTCGGCGTCGACCGAGAAGCGTTGGCGCTCGGCGCCCCCGGAACCGGCACGCACGGCACCTGACCCGCGGACGGTGCTCACCGGCCGCCTCCGGTGCTCACCGGCGCCGCCGGCGCGCCGGCGGCGATCGCCTCGACGTCCGCCACCGACCACTCGTCCCAGACGCCGCGCAAACCCGACACGAAGTCGAACCGCGGCGTCCAGCCGGCGGCGCGAGCCCGGCTCGGATCGACGATCACCGCCGGCATCTCGCCGGCGCGCGCCGGCCCGTGCGTGACCTCGAACGACGCCCCGGTCACCCCGCGAACCGCGTCGAGGACCTCGAGCACCGACAGCGACGTGCCGGACCCGATCACGATTGGGCCCTTCCAGTTTTCGTCGTCGAGTCCCAGCCGGACGGCGTCGATGACGTCGCTCACATGCACATAGTCGCGCACCTGGCGGCCGTCACCGTAGATCTCGAACGTCCGCTCGAGCCTGATCGCGCGCATCAGCCTGGCCACGATGCTGTCCTTGGCCTGCATCCCGGGCCCGTACACGTTGGTCAGGCGCAGGCACGCGCACCGCAGGCCGTACGAGGCCGTGTAGGCCGACATCAGCATCTCGGCCGATGCCTTCGTGGCCCCGTAGGGCGTCAGCGGCCGCAGCTGCGCGGTCTCGACGATCGCCGGCGCGTCCATCGGCCCGGTCACGGCGTTGGTCGACGCGAACACGAGCGACCGCGCCCCCGCCGCGCGCGCCGCCTCGAGCAGCGCGTGCGTGGCCGCGACGTTCGTGGTGAAGGTCACATCGGGCTGCTCGAGCGAGCGCAGCACCGAGGTCACCGCCGCGAGATGCACCACCGAGTCGATGCCACCGGCGAACGCCGCCTCGAGCGCGTCGAGATCGGCGATGTCACCAACGACGATGTCGACCTCCGGGTCCGGGTGGGGCTTGAGGTCGACGACGCGAACGTGCGCGCCGACGTGCGACAGCTCGGCCACGGCATGGCGCCCGATGAAGCCCGACCCGCCGGTGACCAGGATCCGGCGTCCGTGCAACCCGGCCGCGGTGGTGCTCACGTCTGGGCCAGCGCGCTGGTCGTCTGCGGCAGCTCGCTGGTGGTCGCGCGCCAGCTCACCGTCGGCATGATCGCGGCGAGGTCGACGCGGTCCCGGTGGCGCTCGACGACCTCGAACATGTGGTCGATCAGTGCCATCGACAGCAGCGTCGGCTTGAGCCCGAGGTCCACGAGCGCCGTGTGCTTGGCGTTGTAGTAGTGGTCCTCGGCCTCCACGCGCGGGTTGTCGACCTGCTCGATCGTGGCCTCGCCGGGGAAATCCTCGGCGATCGTCTCGGCGATCTGGCGGACCGACAGATGCTCGGTGAACTGGTTGAACACGCGGAACTCGCCCCGCTCAGCCGGATTCTCGGAGGCGAGCCGGATGCATTCGACGGTGTCGACGATGTTGATCAGCCCGCGCGTCTGCGACCCGTTGCCGTACACCGTGAGCGGGTGGCCGAGCACCGCCTGGATCACCATCCGGTTGAGCACCGTGCCGAACACGCCGTCGTAGTCGAAGCGCGTGGCCAACCTCGAATCGAGCTTGGTCTGCTCGGTGTCGGCGCCGTACACGACCCCCTGGTTGAGGTCGGTGGCGCGCATTCCCCAGATCCGACACCCGAACTCGATGTTGTGGCTGTCGTGCACCTTCGAGAGGTGATAGAAGGAGCCGGGCCGCTTCGGGTACAGGACGCGGTCCCTGCGGCCGTTGTGCTCGACCTCGAGCCATCCCTCTTCGATGTCGATGTTGGGCGTGCCGTACTCGCCCATCGTCCCGAGCTTGACCAGGTGGATGTCGCGGTCGATGTCGGCGATCGCATACATCACGTTGAGGTTGCCGACGATGTTGTTGGTCTGGGTGTAGACGCAGTGCGCCTGATCGATCATCGAGTACGGCGCCGCGCGCTGCTCGCCGAAGTGGACGATCGTGTCCGGGCGGAAATCGCCCACCATCTCGTGGACGAACGCGGCGTCGCACAGATCGCCGACGTAGCTCCTGATCGTCTTGCCGCTCACCTCGCACCAGGCCGCGAGCCGCTCCTCCAGCGTCGCGATCGGAACCAGGCTCTCGACGCCCATCTCCTCGTCGTAGCCGCGACGCGCGAAATTGTCGTTGACCGCCACCTCGTGCCCGAGGGCCGAGAGGTGCAATGCGGCCGGCCACCCGAGGTATCCGTCACCGCCAAGAACCAAGATTTGCATGTAGGCGCTCCAATGCCTGGCGTTCGACTTCGTGGATCTTCAGCGCTCCGAGCCCTGCAACGCGGCGCGTCATTAGGCCAAGTTCCAGGCGATCACTGGCCTGCAAGCGCACGAGGATAGCCGACGAGCCGTACGCGACGCGTAAGGCGCCCGTCGCGGCTGCCGGCCGGCGGCCGGCGCGGGCACAGATTAGAGGACGCTCAGGGTTCGCGCGGCGGGCAAGGCCCGTGACTCCTGCTGCTACCGTCCCCGCGGCCCCTTGTCCGAGCAGACCCTAGACGCCCCCTCGATCGAAGTCCCGGACGGCCCGCCGAGCCCAACGCCCCGCCACCGCGACGTCCACTGGCGGGACCTGGCCTACCGCTACCGCTGGGTCCTGGCCGCCGCGGGACTCCTGCTGGTTTCGCTCGGGATCGTCCTGTACGCGCGCACTAGACCGGGATACGATCCATATGGTTGGCTGGTCTGGGGCAAGCTGGCGATCCACCTCGAGCTCGACACCAACGGCGCGCCCTCGTGGAAGCCGCTGCCGTTCCTGTTCACGGTCCCGTACGCGGTCGTCGGCCACTACGCCCTGTGGCTGTGGATGGTGACCTCGGTGGCGATCTCGCTGAGCGGGCTGATCTTCGCGTGGCGGATCGCCTTCCGTCTCACCTACTCCCGGCCCGAGCGGCGCTACGCCTCGTACGTGGCCGGGCTGTTCGCGGCGGCGTTCGTGCTGGCGATGCAGGACCCGGTCGGCAACTACAGCTACGTGCACTACATCCTCAGCGCCGAATCCGACACGATGATCGTGTCGCTGTGCCTGCTGGCGATCGACCTGCACCTGTCCGGCCATCACAAGGCGGCGTTCTGGATCTGGTGGCTGGGCGCGCTCGGGCGTCCCGAGGTATGGCCGTTCTACGGGCTCGCCGGCCTGTGGCTGTGGCGCTCGCACCCGAGCTACCGGCGCTGGCTGTACGCCTCGGTCGTGCTGCTGGCGTTCCTGTGGTTCGGGATCCCGGGCCTGTCGTCCAAGAGCTTCCTCACCGCGGGCAACATCGCCGAGAACTCCCCCCGGGCGATCCACGGCAACAAGATCACCGGCACGGTCGACCGCTTCCACGAGCTGCTTCCGAACACGATCTGGATCGCGGCCGTGCTGACCGTGGCGTGGGCGGTCTGGCGCCGGCGAATCGCGATCCTGGTGCTTACCGCGGGGGCGCTCCTATGGGTGCTGATCGAGATCGCGTTCGCGTTGCACGGGTTCCCGGCGGTGCCGCGCTACATGTTCGAGGCCGGCGCGGTGGTCGGGATCCTCGCCGCCGTGTTCACCGGGCGGATCGTCCATGAGCTCCCCGGGCTGCTGTCTCAGCTCGCCCGCCGGGTCGCCGGGGGGGTGGGCGGGCGCTCGATCCCGGCGCGCGTGGCGACCCATGTCGGCACCTGGGGCACGGTGCTGGTCCTGGTGCTCATCTCGGGCTCGATGCTTGGAGCGGCGCACCGGCAGGAACGGCTCGAACGCGTCGATCTGCGGCACGAGCGCGCCCGGACCGTGCTGATCGGGCGTCTGTCGGGCGTCGTCAAGACGCTTGGCACGTCGAACATGTTCGCCTGCGGGCAGCCGAACATCCCAATCGAGTACCAGAGCATGTTCGCCTGGTACGCGGGCGTCAAGACCGGCGTGCTGTACGTGAGCCCCGGGTACCTGAAGGTCCACCCCCACCCGCTCGTCAACATCTACCCCATCGCCGGGGCGGGATGGAAGGTGTTCCCGAGCCACGTGGACCCGGCGCACCAGGCCGCCTGCAGCAAGATGGTCCTCATCTATCACGGCTCATGACGCCGTGCGCTCTCTGCGCGCGCCGGCCGGTCCCAGACGACTCGCGATCGCCGGCGTCGTCCTCGTCGCGCTGAGCGCCACCGCGATCGCGCTGGCCACCTCGGGCGGCAAGAGCGCGCCACCGCCGCTCCCGCTCCCGGGAATCGGACAGCCCGCCAAGCCCGGTGATCCGTTCGCGTACGTGCCGAGCCGCGAGCCCGAGTTCGTCGCCCGGGCGATCGCCGGCAGCGACCATGTGCTGTTCACCAAGAGCCCGGGCGGTGCGCTCGCCGCCGCCGCCCGGGTCGCCGCGTTCCGCCCGTTGGTCGACCGGGCCGTCGCGGGGACGAACATCGACCCGAGCATCCTCGAGGCGCTCGTGTTCGTCGAGAGCGCCGGGCGCCCGAACGTGATTGCCGGCGCCGATCCGGCCGACGCCTCCGGACTGACCCAGATCCTCGCGTCGACCGGGCAGTCGCTGCTCGGCATGCACATCGACCTCGCGCGCAGCCGGCAGCTGACGGGGAAGATCGCCACGGCGGCCGGTCAGGGCCGGCTCGGGCTCGTCGCGCGCCTGCAGCGCCAGCGCGCTCGCATCGACGACCGCTTCGATCCTCGCAAGGCGCTCGCCGCGACCGTGCGCTACCTCGAGCTCGCCGAGCAGCACTTCGAGCGCGCCGATCTGGCGGTCGAGTCCTACCACATGGGGATCGGGAACCTCCAGGACGTCTTGGACGACTACGACGGCGGCAAGGCGGTGCCGTACGCGCAGCTGTCCTTCGACACCGCGCCCGATCACCACTCGAGCGCGTTCAACCTGCTCGCGGGGTTCGGCGACGACTCGTCGCTGTACTACTGGCGCGTGCTCGGGGCCCAGCGGGTCATGGAGCTGTACCGGACCGACCGCGCCGAGCTGAGCCGGCTGAGCTCGCTCCAGACCGCGGTCGACTCGCGGGCGTACGTCCTGCACCCCCCGCAGGCCGTCCACCCGTTCGCGACGCCGGCCGCGCTCGGCGAGGCCTACACGCAGCGCACGATCCTGCCTTTGCCCTCGAACGCGCGGGCGCTCGGCCTTGCGTACGACCCGGGGATCGGCTCGCTCGCGGGGCAGCTGCACGTCGACCGCGCGCTCTACCGCGGACTGCGCGGGCCGGCGCTCGACCTGCTGATCGAGTTCGCCGCGCGCGTTCGCGCGCTGGCGGGCGGCGCGGTGACGCTGATCGTGACGAGCGCGGTCAGCGACCTGCGCTACCAGCAGTTGCTGGGCGTCAGCGATCCTCCCGCCGCCGGCGGCTGGTCGTTCACGATCGCCCGCCGGTACGTCAAGGAAGCACAGGCGGCGGCGGTCCAGGCGATGCTCGACCGGCTCCAGGCCCTCGACGTGATCGCCTGGCAGCGGTTCTCGTCCGAGATCGAGATCACGGTCGCGCCCGACGCCTCGCAGGTCCTCGTGCACGGCCCCTGAATTAAGGTCCGCGGCGGAAACGGGTAGTTTCACGCCACCGTGTCAGGCATCGTCCGCACCCCTGACGACCTGCTCTCGCGCCTCCCGGACTTCCCGTTCAAGCCGAAGTACCGCAAGTACGCCGGGCTGCGGCTGGCGCACGTCGACGAAGGGGAGGGGCCGCCGGTGGTGTTCATCCACGGCGAACCGACCTGGTCGTTCCTGTGGCGCAAGGTGATCGGACCCGTACGGGACGCCGGCTTCCGCTGCATCGCGCCCGACCTCGCGGGGTTCGGACGCTCAGACAAGCCGATCGACATCGAGTGGTACACGTACGACCGCCACACCGAGTGCGTGGCGACACTTTTTTCCGAGCTGAAGCTCCGCGACGCGACCGTCGTCGTGCACGACTGGGGCGGGCCGATCGGACTGCGCATCGCGGTCGAGCGGCCCGACCGGGTCGGGCGATTGGTCTTGCTCGACACCGGCCTGTTCACGGGCTATCAGAAGATGACCGACGCCTGGCTGGCGTTCCGCGAGCTGGCGTCGCGCAGCGAGGACCTGCCGATCTCGTTCCTGATCCGGGCGGGGTGCAAGGCGCCGCTCGCCCCGAGCGTGATCGCCGCCTACGAGCGGCCCTTCCCCAACCCGGCCTCGAAGGCGGGCGCGCGAGCGTTCCCGCTGATCCTGCCCACCACACCGCAGATGACCGGCGCCGCGACCGGCCAGCGCGTGCTCGAGGCGCTCGGCCGCGATCCCCGACCCAAGCTGATCATCTGGGGCGAGGGCGACCCGATCCTGCCGATCGACAGCGGCTGGAGATTTGCGCGCGCGATCGGCGCCGAGGTCGACCACGTGATCCGCGGCGTCGGCCACTACCTCCAGGAGGAGGCGGGGGCGCAGATAGGCCGCGTGATCGCCGGATGGCTCAAGCGGAACACCCCCGGCAAGCGGTGACCGACGCCATCCGCACCCCCGACGAAGTGCTCGACGGGCTGCCCGACTTCCCGTTCGCGTTTTCGGTTCGCACATTCGACGGACTGCGTCTCGCCCATGTGGATGTGGGGGAGGGGCCGCCGGTCCTCTTTCTGCACGGCGAGCCGACGTGGTCGTTTCTGTGGCGTCGCGTGATCGGACCCGTGAGTGACGCCGGCTACCGGTGCATCGCCCCCGACCTGCCCGGTTTCGGGCGCTCGGATAAGCCGGTCGACGTTTCCTGGTACTCCTACGATCGCCACACCGCGAGCGTCGCCGCGCTGGTCGAGGAGCTCGATCTGCGCGACGCCACCGTCGTCGTGCACGACTGGGGCGGGCCGATCGGGCTGCGGGTGGCGGTCGAGTCGGCGGGCCGGGTGGCGCGGATCGTCGTGCTCGACACTGGGCTGTTCACCGGGCATCAGCCGATGACCGGTGCGTGGATGGCGTTCCGGGCGTTCGTCGAGCGGACCGAGGACCTGCCCGTCGGGCTGCTGGTCCGCCGCGCGTGCTTCTGCGACCCGGGCGACGAGATCATCGCCGCCTACGACGCCCCGTTCGTTAATGCGGCGTCGAAAGCGGGCGCACGAGCGTTCCCGCTGATGCTGCCGTTGACGCCGGATGCTCCGGGCGCGCCGGCGGGCCAGCGCGTGCTCGACGCGCTGCGCTCGGATTCGCGGCCCAAGCTGTTCCTGTGGGCGGACTCAGACCCGGTGCTCCCGCTCGAAACCGGCCGGCGGTTCGCCGCGGCGCTCGGTCGCGAGATCGACCATGTCATCGCCGGCGCGTCGCACTTTCTGCAGGAGGACGCGGGCCCGGAGATCGGGTCCCTGATCGCCGGCTGGCTGCAATCCGGGGACTGATCGCTAGGCCGCGTCCTTTTCGCGCTCGTCCGGCACCGCCACCGGGACGGCGGGGCCGTCGAATATCTGGGCCATGCGGGCGTCGTACGCGGCGCGGGCGGTCGGGTCCGAGGTCATCAGCAGCCGATCGGCGTGCGTGATCCGGGTGATCGTCTCGACCACCCTGCGCGGCATGACCGACTGCGCGCGCACCAGAGCCCCGACGTACCTGGGCACATACTGCTCGAACCGCCCTGTCTGGAGCAGCCCCACGATCGCGGCGGCGACGTCCTCGGGCTCTGGCGTCTTGAACCCGCGGGCCTGCTTGACGCCCGCATACAGCTCGGTATTGACGCCGATCGGTAGCACCTGGTGCACCTCGATCCCGGTCCCGCGCAGCTCGGCGCGCAGCGTCTCGCTCAGGCCGACGACCGCATGCTTGGTGGCGCAGTAGGTCACGCCGCCCGGGAGGCCGGTCTTGCCGGCGACCGACGCGAGCTGGACGATGTGGCCGCGGCCGCGGGGACGGAACCGCTCGAGCGCGAGCTTCGAGCCGATGATCACGCCGAGCACGTTGATGTCGACGAGCTTCTGCGCGGCGGCGTCGGACTCGTCGATGAACGGCCCGACCGGCATGATTCCGGCGTTGTTGACGAGCACGTCGAGCGGCCCGAGCCGGCTCTCGACCTCATCGAGGAATGCGCTGAAGCTGGCCTTGTCGGTCACGTCGAGCGACAGGCCGACCGTGCCCGATCCGAGCTCGGACGCCGTGCGTTCGGCCAGCGTGGCGTCGATGTCGCCGATCGCCACCCGGGCGCCCTTGGCGATCAGCGCCGCGGCCGTCGCGCGGCCGATCCCACGACCCCCGCCGGTGATCGCAACCACCTGGCCCCTCAGCGATCTCAGCTCTTTTGACATGACAGTCCTCCTCGTGTGGTGGCCCTCGACGTACGGCGAAGCGTACACATGTTCGCCCCTGGCTGACTAGCCAGTCATCCGGGATACTCTGCAGACATGGCGTATTTCGCCCACGACGGCCACAAGCTCGCCTACACGATCCACGGGGAGGGGCCCCGCACGACGGTGCTGATGCCGGCGCTGCTGCTCTCGCAGAAGATGCAGACCCCGCTGGCCGGGGATCTCGCCTCGCAGGGGAATCGCGTCGTCACGTTCGATTTCCTCGGCCACGGGGCGTCCGACCGTCCCCGGGACATGTCGCGGTACTCGATGTCGGCGTTCGCCCGCCAGGCGCTGGCGCTGCTCGACCACCTCGAGCTCGACCAGGCGGTCGTGGGCGGCACTTCGCTCGGAGCCAACGTCACGCTCGAACTGGCCTCGGTCGCGCCCGAGCGCCTGCGGGGGATGGTGATCGAGATGCCGGTGCTCGACAACGCGATCCCGGCCTGCGCGGCCGCGTTCACGCCCCTGCTGTTCGCGCTCACGTTCGGCGAGCCGGCGATGAAGGTGCTCGCGCACGGCGCCAGGCGGGTGCCGCGCCAGGCGGTCCCGTTCGCCGCCGGGCTGTTTCTCGACGCGATCTCGCAGGATCCCGGGCCGAGCGGAGCCGTGCTCCAGGGGATCCTGTTCGGCCGAACCGCGCCCGAGCGGACCGTCCGGCGGACGTTCGAGGCGCCGGCGCTCGTGATCGGCCATCCGCGCGACCCCGTGCACCCGTTCTCCGATGCCGACCAGCTCGCCGCCGAGCTCCCCAACGGCCGGCTGATCGACGCGAACTCGATCGTCGAGCTGCGCTTCCGGCCGGCGCGCCTGACCGCGAAGATCGCGCAGTTCGTCGACCAGTGCTGGGGCGCTTGAGAGCGACGCCTCCCCGGGTCCTTGCTGGAACTGCCGCGCATATGGCGGTTTTTCCAGCACGCGTCACCGCGGCGCGGGCGGTCCTGGCGGGTCGACGATGTCCCGCCCGGTCGGCTGCAGGCGCTCGTCGAGCTCGAGCTGCCAGTAGTAGCGCGTGAACGTCAGGCCGGCGCGGAACTCCCCGACGTGCGCCTCGATCTCCTCGCCGCGCGCCATCCGGACGATCAGCTCCGGGTAGGTGCGCCCGCGCGGGGCGGCGTACATGGGCGCGGGGAAGGCGCCACCGAAGCGCGTGTTGACGTCGGTGATCCCGAGCCCGATCTCCTTGTCGCGGAACGCCTGGACGGTGCACGGGCCGCGCACGCCCAGCGCCTCGGCGGCGCGCCGCCCCAGATCGATCAGCTCCGGGTCGGCGATCACCGTGCCCTTGATCGACTCGCCGCCGCGCGACTCGATCATCGTGCGGGGAATCGCGTTCAGGCACCGCCCGCGGAGGTCGCAGAGCACGTCCATCGAGAATTCCGGGCCGTCCATGTATCGCTGCACCATCGCCGGCTCGCCGATGTAGTCGACGAAGAACTCCGCCGCCGGCGCGTCGTCGGCGCGGTGGATCGAGCGCGCGCCCGAGCCCCAGCGGGGCTTGACCATCACCGGAAAGTGCTCGACGGCATGGCCCGGCAGCACGGTCGGTGGGGACGGCAGACCCAGCCGCGAGAGCAGCAGGTGCGTCTCGTACTTGTCGAACGTCGACCGCGCGATGTCCGGATCGGGCACGAACGCGGGCAGCTCGCCCGCCGCCCGGGCATCGGCCAGAACGTGCAAGTCAAGATCCGTCAGCGGCACGACCGCGCCCACGCCGAACTCGTCGCACAGAGCCTTCAGTGCGGGCACGTACTCGGCGGACTCGATCCGCGGCACCGAGCGCCGGTGGTGGGCCGCGTACTGGGCCGGCGCCAGCGGGTTCGGGTCGGCGGCGACGACGGTGGCGTGCTGGGCGAACGCCGAGACGATGTCATAGCGCTTGCCCACGCCCGTGAGCAGCACGGCTACGTCGGGGGTGTCCATCCGCCTCGTTCTCCCTTGTAGATCCCCTCGCCGCCGACCACCATCCGCGCGGTCCGGGCCAGGATCCGCAGATCGAGCCACAGCGAGCGGTGCTCGACGTACCACAGATCGAGCTCGATCCGCTCGGACCACGGCAGTGACGCCCGGCCGTTGACCTGGGCCCACCCGGTGATCCCCGGCTTGACCGCGAGCCGGCCCCGCTGGCGCTCGGTGTACTGCTCGACCTGCACCGCCAGCGTCGGGCGGGGGCCGACGATCGACATCTCCCCACGCACGACGTTCCAGAGGTTGGGGAGCTCGTCGAGCGAATAGCGGCGCAGGAAGTTGCCGAGCCGCGTGATCCGGTCGTCGCCCGCGGCGATCGCCAGGCCGGCGCCGGCGAACTCCGCGCCGGCGACCATCGTCCGCAGCTTGTAGATCGAGAACAGCCGCCCGTCGCGGCCGACGCGCGTCTGCGCGTAGATCGGATGACCCGGCGACTCGAGCCGGATCGCGATCGCCAGTGCGGCGACGATCGGAGCGGTGAGGAGTGCCGCCGGAGCCGCGATCAGGAGGTCGAGGACGCGCTGGGCGCTCACCGCGTCCCCTCCGCCGGCTCCCACCCCGCCGCGGTCCCGTGCACGAGCCAGTCCCACAGGCCGGCAGCCGGCGACGCCGTGGCCAGCACGTAGTACCGCGCGATCAGCAGCCCCCGAGCCGGGACCACCGCGGCGAGCGCGGCGGCGAGGAGCACCGCGACCTGAATCGCGAGCGTCGCCACGTACACCCAACCGTGCCCGAGCAACGCGACGTTCGCGATCAGCGCGATCACGTGCAGGAACGGGGTGAGGTAGCGGAGGATGCGGTGCGAGACGATCATGAATGCGTACAGCGGGTCGTATCCGCGGGGCGACAGCATGCCCCCGCGCACGACGATCGGCCACGTATGGCTCATCATCCGGCGCTTGCGCGCGAACTCGCCCTCGATCGTCGGGACCATCTTCTCACTCGCCTGCGCCTCGGGGACGGCCAGCGCCAGCCACCCGCGCTTGACCATGTTGAACGGGAACGACAGGTCGTGGCCCATGATCGGGTCGACGACCAGGTAGGACTCGCGCCGGGTGGCGTAGATCGCGCCGTTGCCGCCGGTGACCGACCGCACGCGAGACTCGAGCGCGCGCAGGGCGAGCTCGTAGCGCCAGTAGACGCCCTCCTGGTTGGACCCGCGGGCGTCGATCAGCTGCACCTCCCCGCACACGTAGCCGACCTGCGGATCGGCGAACGGGCTCACCAGCCGCCGCAGCGCGTCCGGCTCCCACGTCACGTTCGCGTCCGTGAACGCCACGATCTCGGAGCGCGCGCGCTCCACGGCGGCGTCCTGCGCACGGATCTTGCCCCCGCGCGGCAGCTCTAGCACGACGTCCGCGCCCGCCTCCCGGGCCCGCACGGCGGTCTCGTCCGGGGACCCGTCACAGGCGACGATCAGCTCGACCAGCCGGCGTGGGTAGTCGAGCGCGCGGATGTTGGCGACGCGGTCGGCGATCACGTCCTGCTCGGCGTAGGCGGCGACGATCACCGACACCGGCGGCAGCTCGTCGTCGGGCGCCGGGCGATCGCGTCGCGCCGCCGGCCGGCCGCGCAGCGCCGCGATCAGCCCCAGCACGACCGGGTAGCCCGCGTGGGCATACGCGATCAGGGCGACCGACAGCCAGAACACGAGCGCGACGACGATCACCGCGGCTATCCAACCAACTCTCGGTACAGGGCAAGGGTCTCGCCGGCCGCGTGCTGCCAGGAGTACGGGCCTGAGGCGGCGGCCAGCGCGCCCCAGGCGAGCCCCTCGCGCTCCTGCGGATCGGCAAGCAGCCGTTCCAGCGCATCGTGGAGAGCGCCGGGATCGTCCGGCGGGATCAGCCGCGCCGCGCCCGCCGCCGCGACCTCGCCGAACCCCCCGACATCGCTGACCACGGTCGGCTTGCCGAACGCGAGCGCGGTTGCGAGCACCCCCGACTGGTCGAACCGCTCCGTGCGCGTGTAGGGCAGCACGACGACGTCGGCGCGGCGGAAGAAGACCGGCAGCTCGGCGTCCGACACGTACCGCGATACGAACCGGACGTTTGCCGGCGCCCGCGCCCGCAGCGGCTCAACGGGCATCCGCGGCCGCCCGACGATCCACAGCTCGGCGTCCTCGATCCCGCGCCACGCGTCGAGCAGGACGTCGAGGCCCTTGTACGGGCGGAGCAGGCCGAAGAACAGCACGACCGGCGCGCCCACCGCGGCGAGCTCCGCGGGCAGCGGCAGCTCGGATGGCTGGAGCGTCAGGTGCTTGAACGCACCGTGGTGGATCACACGGACCTTGGCCGCGTCGACGCCGAGCTCGCCGACCAGCAGCTCGCGGCCGTACTGCGAATGCGCTACGACGGCATCGACCGCGTGATAGAGGTGGCGCTGAGACGCGGCCTGGCCCGGGCGAGGCTCGCGGGGGAGCAGGTCGTGGGCGGTCAGGACGACCGGCCGGCGCGGGAGCAGATACCGATCGACCGCCTGAACCGCGAGCCACTGGAAGTGCACGACATCCGCCGAGCGGGCGAGATCCCGGTAGCGGAGCATGCCGGGCACGTGCTCGACGAGCTTGGCCGCCAGCCGCGCTCGCGAGCCGGGCGCGCCGCGGGCGTGCCGGTAGAACAGCTCGCGCACCGCGTAGCCGTCGGGCTCGGGGGCATCGCCGTACGCAAACCGGCTCGTGATCAGCTCGACGTCCGCGCCGGCGCCTGCGAGCGCGGCCGCCAGCGCGTGGTCGTAGGCCAGCGTGAACGCCGAGGGGTCGACGATGTGGACCCGCATCAACGCCGGCTCCCGATCCGCCGGATCCGCATCAACGCCGGCTCCCGATCCGCCGGATCCGCATCAACGCCGGCTCCCGATCCGCCGGATCCGCATCAACGCCGGCGGGGCGCCTCGTCGAGCGGCCGGCCGGCCAGGCGGGCGATCCGGCCGGCGGTCGCCTGCGTCTCCGAGCCGCCGAGCGCGTGCACCCGGGCGTGCGGGTCGTGCTTGAGCCGCCGGACGGCGGGGGCGAGCGCCGACAGCGGAGGCTCGCCCGCCCGGCGGCTCAGCACGTCTCCGACCGAGCGCACCGGGTGGCGTGCGACGAGCGCCACCAGCGCGACCGCCCGCGCCGCGACCCCGTCGTCCTCGCGGTAGTCGATGTGGAGCGCGCCGGCCACCACCAGGTCGGGCGACTCCGGCCGGGCCGCGGCCTCGACCCGCGCGCCCTCGAGCGCCCGCGCGAACTCGACCAGGGGATCACCGCGCCCGGGGAAGCGGTCGGCGACGACGACGACGACGACCGCTGACCGCGGGCGCCGCGCGGGGCGGTTGGACAGCGTGAGCCCAGCCAGCTCCTCCGCCGACAGCAGCGCGTCGAGCGCGAGGTAGCGCCCTCGCTCGAGGGGGCCGGCGCTCACGGCCGGCGCGCCCCGCGGCTGGCCCGCCCCGGACGGTCCGTAACCGCCGCCCCCTGCATGTGTCCGCGCCAGCCCCCGGCCGAGCGCCCGCCTCACCGCCGGCTGGGGCTCGAAGCCGTCATAGCGACGCGCGAGCCACGCGCGGCCCGCCGCGTAGCCCCGCCACTGCCGGCGGAGCTCGCCCAGCGTCGCGCGGTAGCGGTGCTCGACGGCGGCACCGCGGCGGAGCTCGAGCCTCCAGCCCGCCTGCTGCAGGCGCCAGCTGAAGTCCGTGTCCTCGGCGGCCCGGACGCCCTCGTAGAAGCCGCCGACCTGCTCGAATGCAGCGCGCCGGACCAGCAGGTTGGCCGCCACCGCGCGGGGGCGGTAGGGATGGTTCAGGTGGGCCTGCTGGGAGAGGAAGTTGCGCGCCGAGCCGTACCGGGACACGAGCGTGTCTCCCGCGAGCAGCGGCACGACCTCACCCGCCAGCGCGCCGACGTCGTCGGCGACCGGCGCCCTGAAGTACGCGTCGAGCAGCCACCGCGGCGCGCGGCAGTCGGCGTCGAGAAACAGGATCCACTCACCGCGGGCCCGGGCCGCGCCGGCGTTGCGGGCGTGCGCCGGGGAGCGTTCGCCGGTGGCCCGGATCACCGCCACGCCGCCGCGCGCCACCGCCAGGCCGGAATTGTCGGCGAGGATCAGCTCGTCGCCGACGCGCCGGTCGAGCTCCAGCAGCGCGTCGACCGCGGCGCGCGCGGCGTACTCGTCGCCCGCGAACGGCATCACCACGCTGACCTCAGGCCGGCTCACGGGCAATCCCTCGCCTGGCTCGTGCGAGCAGCACCCGCGCTTGCTCGCGTTCCGCCGAATGCGTGAACCCGGTGGCGAGCAGCACCAGCGGCATCGCGGCGAGGACTGCGGCGCGGGTCGCGAGGCCGACGAATCCGCTCGTCGGCAACAGCAGATCGCCGGCGACCGACATGCCGCCGAGCACCACCGTCAGCTGGGCCAGGCGCGACCACTCGAACGACGCCGCGAACGCCCGGCGAGTCAACAGGTGCATCACCCCGATCATCACCACATACGCGCCGCACAGCGCGACGCCGGCGCCGGCGATCCCCCAGGCCGGCACCAGGACGAGCAAGAGGATCACGTTGACCGCGAGACCACAGATCGCCGCCGGGAAGTTGCGCGTGGTCACCTTGGCGCGACCGGCGATCACCAGGAACACCACCCACAGGCCGTACAGCGCCCAGCCGAGCGCCACCCATGGCAGCGCCTTGTAGGCGTCGAAGAAGGACGGCGCGGCCAGGAGTCGCAAGACCCAGCGCCCGAGCAGCGCGAGGCCGGCCACGACCAGGCCGCTGACGAGCAGGTAGTAGGTGGTCACGAGTCCATACAGTCGTGCAGCCTCGGCATCATCGCGGACCGAGTAGGCGAGCGGCGGCCAGGCGTACTGGAACGCGCGCACGATGAAGGCGACCGCGCCGGCGAGCTTGACCGCGATCGAGTACAGGCCGGCCTGCCCCGGCCCGCTCGCCCCGTGATGAAAGATGTAGTAGCGGTCGACGATGCTGAGCGCGTACACCGACGCCTCGGCGGGGACCGTCGGCAGCCCGAAGCGGAACAGCACCCCGTGCGTCTCCACGCCCTGGTGGCGGCGCGGCGCCAGGCGGTGGCGCATCGTCCACCACACCCCGAGCAGCACGATCGTCGAGGCGCCGTAGTTGCCGAGCAACAGCCCCTTCGCGCCCTGCCCGAGCACGACCACGAGTCCAAGCGACGCGCCGATCGTGATCCCGACGTTGATCAGCGTGGCGGTCGCGTACGCGCGCAGGCGCTCGTCGACACGCAGCAGCGCGTACGCCATCTCGAGGTTCGTGAACGCCCACAGGCCCAGCACCGCGATCCGGAAGATCGCCGGATCGCGGTAGCCGAGGACCACCTTCGACAGCGGCGCCGCGAACACGGCGAGGACGACCGACACGGCTGTCGTGGTCACGAGCAGGAACCCGACTGCCCGCCGCGCCAGGGCATCCCGGCGCTCCCGGTCGGCGTCGGAGTAATAGAACCGCAGGAACGACTCGATCATCCCGAAGCGGACCAGGATGCTGATCAGGATCACACCGTTCCCGAGCAGCTCCACGACTCCGTAGCCCGCGGGAGTGATGTACCGCGTGTACACCGGCAGCAGCAGGACCGCGAGGAATTTCGAGACCACGTCGGCGACCTGGTAGGCCGCCAGCGAGCTCACCAGGCGCTTCAGATAAGCGGTCACGAGGGCAAACGGTACGGCTCGACCAGATGGCAGAACGCCGCGGCGGCCCGCGACGCTACCGACCCGGCTTCGAGGTCACCGGGTAGATGCGCATCGGCTTCGCGCACAGGAAGATCGGCCAAGGGCGACGAACGCGCGGTCGCCAGCCTCAGGGGTCATGATGCTTGCCGGTAACCCGGTCACGACGCGCATGCTCAGCTGCGAGCTATCGCAGGTCGGCGTCGCCGCCCCGGCCCGGGAGGCGGGGAGCGCGAGCGCCGCCACGCACGCGCCGGCAGCGATCGGCAGCCACGATCGGTGGCGAACCCCCATCACTTCGCCACCACCGTCCAGATCCGGTCGATCAGCTGCTGCGCCCCGGCGTCGCGGGGCAGCGCCGCGCCGAATCCGGGGACGCCGAGATCGACCACGATCCCGGTGCGCAGGACGTAGCCGACGATCGCCGCGGCGGCGCCGGCGCTCGGGCCGGCCGAGGACTGCACGCGGCCCGGCGCCGCCACCGAAAGAACCGGCTGATAGGCACGGAATCCCGCGAGCGGCGCCGCCACGCCCGTGAACAGGCCGAGGCCGTCGTTGGTCACCGTCACGGGCGCCGCGGTCTTCGAGGCCAGACCGCCCACGCGGGCGCCGAGCGCATCGGCCGCCGACGGCGGCGTCGGATTCAGGGCGCGGTTGCCCGCCACGGTCACGCCACGGCGCAGCGAGTCGACGCCGAGCGACAGCACGTGGCCTCCGGCCGTCACGTACGACCGCAGCGCGGCGCGCTCGGCCGCCGGCAGCCAGCGCTCGCTGCCGGCCAGCACGACCGCGCTGTGACCCCGCAGGCGCGGCCCGACGCCCGAGATCAGCCCGAGGTCCGTGGTCAGCTCATACGAGCGGTGGGACGCGGCGAGATACGTGAGCAGGCCCGCCTCGTCGGCGAAGCCCGCCGGGAGCCCGTCGACGAGCGGGCGCTCGAGTTCGATCGGACCGCCGTTCGCCAGCGTGTCCGGTATCCCGTCGCCGGTGTCGTCGAGAGGGTTGAGCCCCTGCCACGTGAGCGCCGGGAGCACGACCAGCACCCGGGCACGCGGCACGCCGCTCGCGACGATCGGAACCGTGGTTCTGCCGGCGGGCGACCGAAGCGCGAGCTTGTACAGGCCCGGCCGGCCGGCGGGAAGGTGGACGGCCAGCGACGTTTGACCGGACTCGCCCGACGTGAGGGTCTTGCGCGTGCCGGCCGGTGAGAGCGTCCAGTGATAGGCGAGCCCCGGCGAGCGCACGTGGACTTCCGCATCCGAGCCGGCCGGGACGGGGTCGAGCGGCGCTTGCGCGGCCAGGTAGCTGACGGTGACGCCGGTGTTCGGCGTGGTCCCGCGCGCCGGGGGAACGCGGGCGGGGAAATGGCCGGTGTCGCAGGCGGCATCGGACACGTCGAGCCCGACCAGATACGTGCCCGCCGGCGCCGGGCGTCCGCCGATCTTCCCGTCCCAGATCGCCTGATGCCCATTCCATGGCGTCAGGAAGCTCTTGACCAGCCGCGGCCCGCCTGGCAGGTCGGTGCGGTAGATGCGGACGGTCCCGCCACGGCCGTCGTTCCCGGCGTAGTGGATCGTCACGTCGGTGCCCTGCGGACCGGGTATGAGCGTGGGCGTGACACGCGTGACCACGGGATGCGGCGGGACGGTCTTGACCTTCACCGTCTGGTTCCGATCGTCCAGGTCGATCGTGCGGTTCTGGTGGATGAGCGCGACACGGAAGTAGTAGGTGCCGTCCGGCGCCACCTGACCGTCGTCCTCGCGCCCGTTCCAGTGGAACACGCCGTCCGGGTGGCGGACGTCCTTGCGCATGTGGCGATCGCTCGCGACCGTGCGAACAATCGCCCTCGTGGCGGCGCTGACCACGAACACGTCGACGGTGTCGGCGCGGTGCTGGAGGTAGAACGAGATCGTCGTCGAGCCGCTGCCCAGGCCCCGCATGCAGGGCACGCCGTGCAGCGGATCGATCACCCCGGGGACCGGCCGCGGTGCACCCTGGATCAGCGGCGTCGTCACCTTCAGGTGCTGGGTGAGGAAGAACGCTGCGATCGTCGCCGCGACCAGCCCCGCGAACGCGGCGGTCGAGAGCCTCAAGGCGCCGCCGTCAGGCGCCGCCGACAACTCGAATGCATCACAACCGCAAGACTGCCACGTTCGGGATCTCGAACTCGTGAAACGCGTCCAGACCCCGCGGATCGCGACTGCAGAGGATCACGCGAATGCTGCCGCCGTGGCAGACCGCCAGGGCCGGGAGCTCGCCGGACCGCTCGATGTCCTCGAGCGCGGCGCTCACACGGTCGAGCTGGTCCTGCAGCGACTCCCCGCCGGGAAACCGGAACGACGCACCGGCACGCATCCAGTCCGCGAACCGCTCGGGATCCTCGCGCTGGACGTCGATGAACAGCCTTCCCTCCCACTCGCCGCGGTTGGCCTCGCGCAGGCGCGGGTCCAGGCGGGGGGTCAGTCCGATGTTCGCGCCGACGATCTCCGCGGTCTCCCGGGCCCGGCTGAGATCGGACGACCACAGCGACCGGATCGGCTCGGGCTGGGCCGCGATCTGCCCGGCCAGCTCGTGCGCCTGCCGGCGGCCGGTGTCGTTGAGCGGCGTGTCGCGGAAGCCCTGGAAGCGGATCGGCTGGAGGTTGTCGTTGGTCTGGCCGTGGCGCGCGAGCAGCACGCCGTTCAGCGAGGGCCTCGCGGACGCGGTCACT
>Ga0335078_10004774_pt1 | contig 20066 bp, 15 predicted proteins | sample Lox_Sample_32_FD_206711 | JGI IMG/M metagenome (GOLD analysis project Ga0335078, IMG submission 206711) | Soil microbial communities from Loxahatchee National Wildlife Refuge, Florida, United States - Lox_Sample_3.2 | ecosystem: Environmental > Terrestrial > Soil > Wetlands | place: USA... | reverse complement strand
AGAACTGCACCGCCCCTGCTCATATTGCGCGGCGTCCGCCGATCAAAGCAATCAGCCAGATCACCAGGAAAACGAAGAACAGAATTTTGGCGATCCCCGCTGCCGCCCCCGCGATGCCGGTGAAGCCCAGCAGCGCCGCGATCACGGCAATTATCAGAAACATGAGCGACCAGTGCAGCATAATTTACTCTCCTGAAACCGTTGGCAGCACGTTCTCAGCCAAACTGCCGCGAGGTATGGCGTTGTCCCGGTAATACGGAACGTGTCCGGCAAGCGGCCGCCCGATCTGGAAATTCGGCGGCGGTCTGTTACTGCGGCGCCTTGACGTGTGACCTTCGGGCGCGATGGCGAGTAAAATTCCATCATGCCGCCGTTCCGCTCGTTTGCCGTTCTCCTGGCCTTATCCTGCTTCCCGGCCTTATCCCAGAACCGCGTTTTGAACGCAGTCTTCATTCCCAGCCCCATTCCGGTCGATGGTCAGCCCGAAGCCGCCTGGAATCGCGCCCCCCGTTCCGAAATCGCTGTCTGCATGAACCCGGCGCGCACTGCCCAAATCCGCGACTGCAAAGTCTCCGCCGCCGTGCAAGCTTTGTGGAATGGACCGCTTCTCTATCTCCTGTTCACCGTCAGCGACCCGCATGTCGACACCGCCTCCCCCACGGACACCAAGCGATCCGGTGTGCAGGTTTTCGTCGATCAGTATGACGACAAGTTCCCCAAATTCGAGGAAGACGATGGTTATGTCATCGTCAGCGCCGCGGGGCAGCAGTCCGGCAACCGGACCAACGCCAACTTGGCGTATTACCCTGCCGTATGGACCACCCATCTCCAGTCTTACGCCGCGGCCCTGCGCCACGATTCCGCCGGCGGCGCCATCGGCTATACCGTCGAGATCGCCTGGTCCATCGGCGACCTGCCTCTCCAGAACGGCACCAAAATCGGCATGGAATTCGCCATCAACGCTTTCCCCGCCACCGGCGCTGAGGCGTACCAGCTTTATTGGAGCAGCGGCAACAACAAGGGAATCAACGACAACACCATGTGGGGCGACGTAGTCCTCTCCGGCTACGACGGCAAGTCTCCCCTGCCCCTGAACACCTTCCTGCTCCGCCAGAATATCCGCCAAGCCACGCCGGCGCAATCTTCCGCCGATGGACTCGTGCGCGGCATCTGGACGGACGAGTCCTCAGTGGACCGCGCCCTCGAGGCCGCCAACGCCGCGCTCAAAACCGCCGCCACGCAATCCGCAATCGACGCCGCCAACCGGGCGCTCGACACCGCCCTCCGCCAATTGCGCCGCTCCGGCAAGTACCCCGATCCCTTCGATCTCCCCGTGGTGAAGAACCTGCCCGATCCATTCACCTTTCTCGATGGCCGCAAAGTGCGCTCCTCCGCTGACTGGGAAAAGCGGCGCGCGGAAATCAAGGACCTCGCCCAGTATTACGAGTTCGGCTACCTTCCCCCGCCGCCGAAATCCTTGACCGCCGCCGCGACTTCCAGCGGCAACTCCAGGTCCATCGCGGTCACAGTCGAGGACGCCGGCCGAACCGCCTCGTTCGCGCCCGTCCTGCTGCTTCCGCCGAACGGCGCCGCGCCCTACCCCGTGATCGTAGAGGAGGCCTTCCGCGCCTCCGCGACTCCCAATCCATCCGACCGCGCATTCCTCGACGCCGGCTACGCCGTTTTGAGCATCCCCACCACCGATAATCCGCGCTTCGGCAGTCCGGGCGTGGCCAGCGACGACGGCAACCACACGGGAGCCTTCTATACGCTCTATCCGTACAAGCTCGACCGCGAAGGAAACGATCGTGGCGTGCTTCTCGCATGGGCCTGGGGAGCAAGCCGCGGCGTCGACGCGCTGGCGTATCTGGCCGCCCACGACCCGGCCTATGCCAATCTCCTCGATCTGCGCAAACTGGTCGTCACCGGATTCTCGCGATGGGGCAAAGGCCGCCCTGCTTGCCGGCTTCCTCGACGATCGCTTCCAGGTCACCGCTCCCGGCGGATCCGGCAGCGGCGGCGCCGCGCCCTATCGCTACGATTCGTTCGGCAATCGCCCCTTCCGCGCCGCGCCGTTCGGCAATCTCTATCCTTGGGGCCGGTCCACCGGGGCCGAAACCTTCGGCGATCACGTCCGCCACCAGACCCACAACTCCAATGAGATGCTCCGCCGCTTCCTCGAACCCCGCATGTATCGGACAGACTCCTGGGGCTATGGCGCCCGCCTGCCCTTCGACCACCACGAGGAAATTGCCGCCATAGCCCCGCGTGCGGTCCTGATCATCAATACCAACGACGACTATGCCGATAACGCCGAGGGCGACGCCATCGGCTACGAAGGCGCCAAGCCCGTCTTCCACTTCCTCGGCGTGCCGCAGAACCTCGCTCTCGATATCTTCATGGGCGGCGGCGGCCACTCCTTGAAACCATCGCAAGCCGCGAATATCGTCAACTTCGCCAACCTGGTACTGTTCGGCAAGCCGCTCCCCGGCGATACCGAGACCCACCTCGCCGCCGATCCCTATCTCGACGCCGGAACTTACGACACTTACTACGGCGGACTGAAAACTATGATGCCGTGGGTCGCCACTGCACCCGGCCCGCGATGAGTGGCCGCATGGAATTTGTCGCCGTGGCGCAGATTGTAGAGGTAGTGGCGAAACTCTTTACCACAGGCACCGCTTCCTGCCGTCGCGGCCCGCCACAGTCTTTGCGGCGAATTTCAGTTCCGCGAGAATTGAACTCAATAACCTTCGCGGACCTTTGCGGTGAGATTTCGCCGCCAGGAATCGCCTTGACTTCATAGGGCGGATTGGTTAGGGTGTCAATTATCCTTTGACGCATGCTTCCAGGAGTGTTCACGTGCAAATTAGAGTCTTCATTTTGTTCACTCTTACGCTGACTTTGTGCGCACAGACGAACCCTGACACCCAGACCAAAGGCTCCCGGCCGCAGAGTTCCAGGCAGAAAGCCACCGAACCCGCACCGGCCGGAACGCCCGCCCCACTTTCCACTCCCACTCCCGCTCCCGCTTCCACGCCGGCGAACGCGCCCAACCCGGCGCCGGTTCCCGCGGCGGCGGATCTCACGTCGGACAGCCCCGCACCCTCGTTGGTGCCTTATCCACTAAAGGGTCTTTGCCACGACACCGGCACGCTACAGGACGTCGCCATCAAATGTAAAGACAACCAGAATCCGCAGCAGGGCAACGATGCGGCGGCGATTGTCGCGAATTATCAGCCGGCCAATTTCCAGCTTCGCAGCAGCCAGGCAAATCTCATCACGATTGTCTGCAAGAGCAGTTGCACGCTCGCGGACCTGACCCAGGTGGAGAAAGACATCGACGCCCGGACGCTCGTGGTGAATCCGGCGCCGCCGAAGCCAGTCACCCCGGTGGGGCAGGCCAAGCAGTTCTGCCTGAGCGGCACCCTCAATGGCCCCTATGTGCCCTACACTCCTGGACTCTGCGACCCTCCGCTCCGCGTGCCCGATAGCGGAAACGGCAAGCCGTCTCCCGCCTATATAGAAGACCGTCCCGTTCCCTCGGGCGCGGCAAGCGAAGTCGCGAGCGCCATTAACCGTGCGAACTCTCTTGGCATCACGGCGGACGCCGTGGGCCGCGATTTGGTGCGTCTGAAAAGCGCCACCCCGGTGGCGCCGGGCGATGTCGAGGCCGTTTTCAGCAGTTTCCTGGTGAACCCGGAGCCCTTTTTGGTCGCTTTGCGGGAATTCTGCCTCAGCGGAAATCTGCAGGAGGGCTTCAAACCATACACGCCGAACGGGTGCCGCGCGCCCCTGCGTGTTCCGGCTTCGCGGGATTTCCTCCAGACCGCCCTCAAAGGCAATCCCGATTTCAGCGTTGCCGACGGTTCCGACGATCAGATTCTGGTCACCTGCACAAGCCCCGGAAACTGCGTCCCGCAATGGATTCGCGAGCGAATTCGCGCCGCCGAGCGGCCTTCACCCGGGTACATTCAGGACATCGAACTTCCCAATCCCTCAGCCGCCGCTACGGCCGCCGCTGCCATCGCTAAAGCCAAGCCGCTGGGTGTCACAGCGGACGCGATTGGTACGAAAGTCCGGCTCAAAAGCGACGAGCCCGTAGCGGCGGATGACTTGGCGGCGTTATTCGACGGCTACCTGTTTGGAGGATCGGCGCCGCCGCTCATCCGCATGTTCTACCAACTCCCCGGCGTGGTGGTTGCACCCGCAATTCCGCCCGCGGGTGCGTCTGCATCCACTGGCGGAAACGCCAATGCGGCCGGCGGCAATCCCGGCGGTTCGGCCACCCCGAACCCGGCGGCCGGCGGCCAGCAATCCGCCTCGCCATCGGCCACGGGAGCGAACAGCGTCACGTTTACCGTCAAGTCGGGCGATTCCTCCGATGGCCAAACGCCCGCGGGAGGCTCGCCGGCTCCCGCCTCCGGCAATCCCAATACCGCCGTGGTCATTAACCAATCGACGGCCGGCGGGCAGCCAGGGAAGGCGCAGCAACCGGCAACTCAGAAAGGGAGCGCGCCACAACCTCCCAAGGGCGGCGCCACGGACGGCCAGGCGGGAACTCCGCCCCCGGCGCAGCCAACTCAGCCAAACCAGAACGTCGCCAAGACCCCAGCGTCTTCCAGCGAGTCCACCACCACCAGCGTCACCATCACCCCTCCGGCGCCATCGCAGCCGTCCTCACCCCCGGCGCCCTCCCCAGTCCTCAAGGACATGGTCGGCGTCAACGACAACGTGGTTTTCAACGATACCAGCGACGACAAACTGGTCTGGCAGCGGTCGCGGTTGATTGCCCTGCTCGACCTGCCCCGCCCCGAGGTCATCATGAATGTCTGGAGCTACCAGGCCAGTTCGCCGGATAGCCGCGAAATTCTGCACAGCTCGGAACGCGTTCGCGATCTGGTCAGCGCGGAAAACGATGCCCTCCAGAACTCCATCCAGTTCGGATGGGCCTATCTGAGCCGGGAAATGTCCCACCGTTCCACTTGTTGGGACAATTGCGATAACAGGTTTTCGGCCGGCTGGCCGGCCCAGCAGTCCGTGCCGCCCTCGGACAAGGGAGGCTTGCCATTCTCCGACCCGCTCGCTTTGTTTCCACCCATACTCGGCGCCACCTCGCGGACCCAAGTCGATGAGACAAGGCTCGCCGCACTGAAAGACCAGTTCGACCGCGCCTCGCGAACGTTCCACTCCGAACGCGACGGGCTCGGACCGGCCGTAGACTGGCTGGCAGATATCGGGATCGCCATCGCCGGGCTGAACGCCATCCAGGGCAGCCCGTTCGCGGCTGAAATCGCGGCTCTTCAGGGAAGTAAGCTGCAAATGGCCGGAGCCCCGAATGAAGGGGACGAGAGCCTCGACCGGAGACAACTCGCAGCCCTGGCGAGCGCTGCCGCCATCGCGTCCAGACTGGTAAGCGACGTCAGGGTGCGAGATCGTGCATCGCTCGTCGCGCTGGACGCACTGTCGAAGCGGAAACTCAATGCCGATGCCGCGCTTGACGCGCTCAAAGAACTGGAAGCCATCGGCAACGCGCTGGGGAACCAGCCACAGCACGTAGTGTTTCCATTCTTCGAGCCGCACTTTTACAACTACATCACGCAGAAATTTCTCAGCGACGATTTGCCCGCCCTCGGCCCGCAGCTTTCCAGCAAAGCGCGCGAAGAATGGGGCTTCTGCAAGCGGGGCGAATACTGCCTGGGCTATGCCGATGCTTTTCAGCCCGTGCGCCCCAATCTCACCAGCGTGCTTCTCGGCGCCATCGCCTCCAAGACGCCCCTACGCACCATGCTCACCACCATCGGCTGCATGGAGGGCAAATACGAGGTCTATCCGGAATGCTTCCCCTTCCGCTTTAACGTCGACCAGCTCATCGCCGGAGCCAAAGTGCTGCGCGAGACCCAAAGCAAGCAGTATTCACGCACCAAGAAACTCGGCTCGGACATTCCCTGTTCGGGTTGCACGGAGCTCTATACCGAGCTGAAAGCGCTTCGCGACGCCGACATTAAGGCGGCGGCCAACGGCCAAAATGCCCCCGGCACCAAGGCGCCCGCCAACGATCCCAATGCCCTGGTGCGCGCCTGCCTGCGCGGCCAGAGAAGCAAGATCATCAAAGAAAGGCCGTACGCCGGCAGTATGAGCTGCGAAACCCTGGATGGCGTCGCGCTCGAAGCGCAGGAGCGTTGCGGAGTGCCGCAATCCCTTCCCCTGAGCTGCTTCACGCTACAGGCCGGCCAGAGCTTTTCTTCGAATACCGATTTCTCCACCTTCACGCTCAGCCAGTTGAATGAACTGGCCGAGGTCCGGCTGGCCGATGGCGTTCGCGAGGACGAACCCCGCTACTACACCAGCAGCCGCGTCGGCCTGCTGCGCGCCGCCATCGCCGATTTTCTGTTCAACTACAAAATGTCCCAGGAGTTCCCCAAGGATTTCTCGAGTTACGAACTTCAGCACTCCGCGCAGGAACTCAATGCCGAGTTGAATCCTCTGGTGGTGGCCTTCAACCAGGATGTCGCCGCCTTCTCCCGCCGCATGTCCGATATCTTGCAGACGGGGACGCCCACGCAGACCAGCTTCGTGCAGTTGTGGCGCAACCACAAGTCTTTCGTCAGCGACGGTATCATCACCATCCGCGGAATCGGCGGAGATCAAAGCTCGGTGCAGACGCAAACCAACAGCTATTTCAAAGCGACGCGGCCCAGGGCCCTGAGCGACGTGCTGACCACGATTAACGGCGGGAACGCCGGCAGCCCGGCATCGGCCGTCGTGACGGCGCTGACCAACGGCACCCTCACGCCGGCCGCCGCGCTGAGCGCTCTCTCGGCGCTGACGCCGCAGAGCATGACCGCACAGATCAGCAGCCAGTTGAATTTCACCGTGACGCCGTTCACCCTGCCGGGCGCATCCTCGGCGGAATTGCAAGTCAGCCTCACCGCCGGCGACAGCGCTCCTCCGGCCGTCTACGCCTCCGGCAGCACGACCAGTTCGGCCGATCCCATTTCGCACGTTGCCAATCTGTCCGTGAGCACCAGGGTTCGGGTGGAGTCGGTCAAGATGTTCGAGCTATCGTCGTTCTCCGCGCTCATCCAGCGGCCGCAATCGAAATTGCCGCTGGTGCCCCCGTTCATCGAGCTTCCGTGGATCGGGAATCTGGCCAGCGTGCCCATGCCGGGCGAGCGCCAATACCACCGCAGCACCGCCATCGTAAGCGCGGTGCTGGTGCCCACGGCCACCGATCTCGCGTATGGCCTGGAATTCGCGCGCGATCGCCAGCTCACCCCGAACCTTCCCGGGCAAACGCCGGACGACCGGAATTATCGCCTGGAATCCGTGCTGTCGCTCGCGGTATTCAAGAATCTGCCCATTCAGGCCTTTCATCGCGCCACCGTGAATTGCCTCGCCACCCTCGATGTAGTCGCCTTCCCCGGCGGGTACAAAGGCGGATGCGACGCGATGACGTTCGAGAAAATCCCGCGCGAGTTCTAGTCTCGCGGGACATACTGTAGCGGCGGACTTCTTCAGTCTGCCACAGCCCGGCGCCAAACGAAAGTCGCCTGAAGTGCGTGGCGCACGCGCTTAGGGTGCCGTGTCCCCCGCTCTTCGGGACGCTTCTCTCGCTCGGCACCAAATCGGGGTCGCGGCTCACCATGCGCTGTCGTTTCAGCACGGGTTGAATCAGGCGCGCGCGAGCAAGCGGTGAACACCGACGCCCGCCGGCGCTGATGCACATGGCGATGCAGCGCTTGTTACCGCCGTGTCGACCGGGCGTTCGCCACCTTGGGCATTTCCGCGATCACGCTCGTCTGGGCCACCATCGGCGGCGGCACAATCGACGCATCCACCATTTGCAACATGGCGTGCGTGGACAGGTCTTCCGCGTCTTTGAAGAAGATCAGTTTCTGCGCATCCGGATCGAAATCCACGCGCACCAGATCGCCACCACGCACCTGATTGCTGGCCATCAGGTTCGACAGCGGATGCACCAGGTGCCGGTCGATGGCGCGTTTCAGATGGCGGGCGCCATATTTCAGGTCGGTGCCTTCAGTCAGCAGAAAATCCCGCGCCGGATCCGCCACCGAGATGACAAAGGGCAAAACCCGCGCCGAACTGAAGACACGCTGCTGCACGACATTCAATTCGAGCGCCAGAATTCGCCGCAGCGCGTCGGTGTCGAGCGGTTGGAACACCACCACCTGATCGATGCGATTGATGAATTCCGGTGTAAATTTGCGGCGCGCCGCTTCCATGCTGGCGCCGGCGGCCTTCTCGTTCAACTCCGCGTCCACTTCCCCGGCGGCTCTGCGGCGTGCCATTTCACCCGCCGCGAATCCCAGGTTCGGCCGCAGGAGCGATGCCATTTCCGTCGCCCCCAAATTGCTCGTCATGAAGATCATGGCGCGCGAAAAATCCACCCGGCGATTGTCGCCCAGCGTCAGCGTCGCCTTATCGAGAATGCCCAGAAGCAGGTTCCACAAGGCATCGCTCGCCTTCTCGATCTCGTCGAACAGCACGAAGCTCAGCTTCACTTTGTCGGTGTGGAACTGATTCAGCACTTCCTGGCTGAGCAAAGGATGCGTTTCCCGGTGACCCAGATATCCGGGAGGGGAACCGATCAGCTTGGCGATCTCATGCGAATGCTGAAACTCCGCGCAATCGATCTTGATGACCGCGTGGGCATCGCCCACCAGGCTCTCCGCCAGCGCTTCCACCGTCCGGGTTTTTCCCGACCCGGTGGGCCCAAGGAAGAGAAGATTGGTTACCGGACGGCCGGGACTCGACATACCTGCCAGATACGTCTGGTACACATCCACAATCTGCTGGATGGCTTGGTCCTGGCCGACAATTTTTCTGCGCAGGTCCGATTCCAACGTCTCCGCTTCGTTCCCCGTTTGCGTCGGATCTAACAAGCAATTTAGCAGCGCCATATGCGGCCTCCGATCTCTTCCATTTATTGGACGAGCACGTGGAATGCCAAGGTACAGAACCGCTGTAAATTTAACGTAAAGCATCTACTTTCGGGGTTTCGAAGGCCGCATCTGGACTTCGCTGACCATGGTACGCGCGGGCATCCGGAGAACCACCGATACCACCTCGGCAACATCCCGGGGAGCCACCTTCCAACCGGTATCCGCCGCACTTCCGCCGCCGAACTGCGTGTCCACGCTGCCCGGCATCACCGAGCAAACCCGCACGTTATCATAGCGATGATCGAGCATCAGCGCTTCGCTGAAGCCGTTGAGTCCGAATTTCGACGCGTTGTACGCCGCGCCGCCACTGAACGGGTTCCTTCCCGCCAGGCTCGAAATGTTCACGATGAATCCTCCGCCGCGCCGCGCGAAGCGCGCCAACGCCGCGTGCGCGCAGTAGAAGGCGCCGCTGAGGTTTAGGTCGATATTGCGATGCCATTCGTCAACCGTCATCTCTGCGACTTTGCGAAACACGCCTTCGCCGGCATTGTTCACGAGTATGTCGAGACCGCCGAACCGCCCGTCGACAGCGGCGAAAAAGTGTTCCACCCGCGACGGTTGCGTGATATCCGCCGCCGCGCCAAACAGTGCGCCGGGTTGGTTGATTTCGGCCACCGCACGGTCCACCGTGGCCTGCGTGCGGCCGCAAATTGCCACGCGGCAGCCTTCCTCGAGCAACCGCTCCGCGATGGCACGTCCGATCCCCCGCGTTCCACCGGTGACAATCGCGATCTTTCCTGTGAGACTTTCCATGCTTCCAGTTTAGGTGTACCTTTTCGGAGCAAATGATCCGAAATGGACCGTCCATTATGAAACCTGGCCGAGCCGCAACTGATTCTCACTGAGCCGCGAGCGAGGAAACGGTGCCTTTAGAATCTCTCCAAAAAGCCGATAAGCAACTTGTTGACTTCCTCCGGCCGTTCCTGCTGGATCCAGTGGCCCGCGCCCGGGATGAGAGTCTTGCCGAGGAGCTTTGGCACGTTCTGTTCCAGTGCCGCGAATTCGTCGCCCAGGAAATCCAGCACCGGATCTTTCGCGCCGGCCAGGAACAAAGCGGGCTGCGGAATTCGCGCGCCGTCCAGGAAGGGTGTGAGCTCCCAGTTGCGATCGCAGTTGCGGTAGTAGTTCAGGCCGCCCGTGAAACCGCTGCGCCGATACTCCGCTTCGAGGTAATCCGCGTCGGCATCGCTCAGCCATGGCGGCAATCCACCCGGCAGCAGGGGAGCCGACGGCGCACCCGGATCGGTCACCGGCTGCGATCTCGCCTCGGGCGGCGCGTCTCCCGAGAGCATCCACAGGCCGCGCACCAGGCGCGTGCGAATGTCCGATTCGAAGAACGCCTCCGCGTGCGGCGAGCGCAGCATGGCCTGATAAAAGATCTTCCCCGGATATTTCGCGGCTTCCCACTGGCTCTCGCTCATCCGCCGCCGCGGAAAGTACGACACGCTCGCCAGCACCAATGCGCGGAAAAGATCCGGCCGGAACAGCGCCGCGTGCCAGGCGACCATCGCGCCCCAGTCGTGCCCCGCCAGAATGGCCGGCCCTTCGCCGATGGCGTTCACCAGGCCCACCAGGTCGCCCGTGAGCTGGAAAATATCGTACGCCTCCACCGCCCGCGGACGATCGGTCTGCCCGAAGCCGCGCAGGTCCGGCGCTACCGCGTGATACCCGGCCGCCGCCAATGCCGGCAGTTGATGCCGCCAGGCATGCCAGCACTCCGGAAAGCCGTGGCAGAGAACGGCCAGCGGCCCCTCGCCTGCCTCGGCGTAGCGCATGCGGATTCCGTTGGTCTCGGGGCGCCGCGCCTCATTGGATGGCGAGGACCACTCCCGCCTGCGTGCGATTGCCATCGTAGGTGCACGAAAGCGTAAGATCGCCGGATGGCGCGCCGGCCGGAATCGCCACGTTGAGTTGATACAGTCCCGGCGCGGAGATGCCGGCGTACATCACGAACGCGGGAAGGCCGGCGACGGTCACCGAAGGCAGGTTGGGCAGCGCGCCGCTGGCCGTCGTGGCGCCGAATCCGCTGCCATAAAGCAGCACCGTCTCGCCCGGGCGCGCCGGCGTGAACGGCTAGCCCGGAATGGAGAGCGAGGCGTCGCCCAGCAGGCTGTAGTCGAGATGGCGGGCCGCGGCGTGTCCCGCGCCGTCGATAACGAAGAACCCCGGCGTACTCGATTGCTCGTTGACCGCCAGCGGCGTGCTCTCTCCCGCCGGCGTGGTTACCTGCACCGCCACCGGTCCGAGGGCGTTATCGAGCGGCGTGAGGACGTTGATCTGGGCCGGGCTGACATAGGAGATGATCGCCGGTTGGTGGTTGACGGTAGCGCTCACGCCCGCCAGCTCGTAGGGCAGTCCCTTGGCGAAATTCCAGGCGCTCCAGTCCATGCTGACGGGCGCCAGGTTCGTGCCGTGGATCTCGATCCAGGTATTGGGCGCGATGGCCGGATTGCCGCCGGCGCTGGCGACCACCTTGTTGACCACGGGCAGGCTATCCTGCGCCCCAATGCTCCCGGCCAGCACCAGGATAGCCGCAAACACTGTAACTCTCATAGTCCTTTTGGGAATTCTCGTAGCATTTCCGGCCGAGCGGTCAGCGATCAGCGATCGGCGTTCGGCCAAAAGCTGGCCGCTGAGAGCTTGCCGGAATACGCCATGCGACTTCTAATGTGCAGTTAGTGGGGCGCCCGCGGAGCTTCTCTCGCCTTTCCCTCCAACTCCAGCGCCAGGCTCGTTTCCTGCTGCGCTTCCGTGATGCGCGATTGGCGCAGCAGTTCCTGCGCCAGCACGCGATGCGGCAGATACCAGTTGGGATCGGCCGCAATCGCCGCCCGCAAATCCTGTTCGGCAGCGGCGGAGTTGCCTTCGAGAATCGCCGCCTGTGCCAGGTTGAACCAGGCAAGAAACGGTTCCTCCGCGCTCACCAGGGCGCGCCCCGCCGCCTCGTCGGCGATTGCCAATGCCTCGCTGCGCACGTTCGTATCGCCCGTGCCGCGCGCCACTTCCATCCAGCTCCGCGAATACCAGATGTCGGCGCTCGCGCCCGGCAGGCGCCAGAACCCGTACTGCTCATATTCGGCCGTGGCGGCGCTCAGATCGCGCGAGTCGAGCAACCGGCGCGTGAGCAGCAATTCGCGATCCGCCATGGTCAGCCGCAGCGCCGGATACAGCAGCGCCACCACCAAAAATGGCGCGATCGCCGCGAGCACGGGCGTGGGCTTCGGCGCTCGCGGCTTTGCCGCGAGATTCACCGCCAGCGCGATGGCGGTCAAAAACAGCACCGCGGTGGGCAAATAGAAAACCGTGAATTGCAGGCCCACGACGTTCGCCGCAAGCGCTCCGCCGAGCCATGCATCCCTGCGCTTCCACGCAGCCGCGAACCCCGCGGCGCACAGGCCGCCGAAAGCCAGCAGTCCGATCGAGCCTTGCGCGATCAGGACATCGAGAAATGCGTTGCGCGGCGACTCGTAAATAGTGCCGGGCGAAACCTGCGCCAGCGCCTGCGATTGGAACAGCGGGAATTCGCCCAGGAAGACTTCCGGACCGTATCCCGCAAGCGGGCGCTTCGCGGCCATCGACAGCGTATCGCGCCAAAGCCGCCGATACGCTCCCGGCGATGGCGGCTGGCGCGCCAACTGCGCGACCGTCGCGCCGAGCGCCAGCACCGCGGCCGCCCGCGCCACCCCGGCCCGCGCGCCCCCATACCGCGCCGCGAGCCACGCGAACAGCATCGCCGTGCACTCGACGAGCATACCCAGGCATCGCCACGAGCCGCCATACGCCGAGAGCGGCCGATTGGTCGAAAGGGCCGTCGAAAGCGCCAGCGAAACGCCGTTCAGCACCAGTAGCGCGGTAAGCAGCCGCGAGGCGCCCGGCGATTCGCGGCGGCGCGCCGCCAGTATCGCCATCACCGCCGTCCCCGCCAGCAGCCCCACCGCCTTCGGCGTGATATCGAAATAGAACGCGTGTCCCGGAGCAGTTGCCACCGCCACCACTACGACAACCAGCGCTGCGGCATAGGCCATACCGGTTACCTTACCGCGGTTCTCCATCCGCCGCGCCGTGCCATCCGCCACGGCCCCAAACATCGCCCCAAGCCGATCCGCACCATCAAGCCCGCCGCAAGAGGCCGCCCGCCCCTGACCGCTCAAGTACGGCTCAGCCCAGGCGGCGCGCGCGCGGATTCGGGCGCCGCGGAATGGCCGGGCGCCACGGCTGTAAGTGCAGCAGCACCGGCGCGCGCACCCGATCCCATACAATGAAAGCATCCTATGAAGTGTAGACTGGCGGTGCTCCTGGCGCTGGCGATGGCCCCCGGGTTCGGACAGATGCGGCGGCCATTTCCTTCGCGGTTCGCTTCGCGCGGATTGCGGGGAGCGATAGCCGCCGGATCGGAAGGCGCGACGGAAGCGGGGATGCGCATGTTTCTCGCCGGCGGCAACGCGGTGGACGCGGGAATCGCCACTATGCTCGCGGCGTCGGTGGTGGAGTTCTCGCATTTCGGCCTGGGCGGCGAGGCGCCCATCCTGATTCGCACCAAGGAGGGCAAGGTCTTCGCCATCGCGGGAGTGGGAACCATGCCGGCGCTCGGGACAGCCGACTTTTACCGGCACCACACGCTCACGCCGCTCGAGATCGACGAGCCGCCGGGGCCGAACGGATTAAAGGATTGGGTGCCGGTGGTGGGAGTTCTTTCGGCGCTGGTACCGGGAATGGTGGACGCGGCGATTGTGGCGGAGCGCGATTTCGGCACCAAATCGTTCGCGGATGTGCTCCAGCCGGCCATCGAACTGGCGGATGGTTTTCCGCTCGACGAATTCCGCGCCATCTCGCTCGCCAACAGCGCGCGCTACCTGGCGGCGTGGCCGAGTTCGAAGCGCGTGTACATGCCGAACGGCACGATTCTACAGACAGGCAACGTTTTCCACCAGCCCGACCTGGCGCGCACGCTGCGCAACCTGGCGGAGGTGGAGAAGAAAGCCCTGGCGTCCGGCGCGCCGCGCGCGAAAGCCATGGACGCGGTGCGCGATTATTTCTATCGTGGCGATATCGCACGGCGCATCGGAGAATTCTGCAAGCAGAACGGCGGATTGCTGCGCTACGAAGACATGGCGGCTTTCCACGTGGCGCCGGAAGAAGCGGTTTCGACCACGTTCCACGGGTACACGGTCTTCAAGCCCGGATTCTGGAGCCAGGGGCCGTCGATGATCGAGGCGCTGAACATTCTGGAAGGCTTCCCGATCGGCGAGATGGGGCTGAATTCGGCCAAATACATCCACACCATGGCGGAAGCCATGAAGCTGGCGTATGCCGACCGCGACACCTACTACGGCGATCCGAAGTTCAACCACATTCCGGCCGACGTGCTGCTCTCGAAAGCGTATGGCGCGGAGCGGCGGAAGCTGATCACCGACGAGGCATCGCTCGAATTCCGCCCGGGCAAAATCGGCGATCATCCGCCCGACCATCCCTCGCTCGACCAGATCGAGCATCATAAGCTCGACCCGGCGGTTCTGGCCAAGGACACGACGTGCGTGGACGCCATCGACAAGGACGGGGTGGTCATATCGATCACACCTTCGGGCGCGTGGATGCCGCCGGTGATCGCCGGCGATACGGGCATTCCGCTGACGCAGAGGGCGCAGAGTTTTCTGCTGATTCCGGGGCATCCGAACGAACTGGCGCCGCAGAAGCGGCCGCGCGTGACGCTGAGCCCGACCATCGTGGTGGGGCCGGGCAAAAATCTGGTGGCGCTTTCCACGCCCGGCGGCGATCAGCAGGATCAGGCGCTGCTGCAAGTGCTGTTCGCTTCGGTGGAGTTTGGGCTGGACGCGCAGAGCGCGGTGGAAAATCCGCGTTTCCAATCGGAGCACCTGGTGTCGAGCTTCGACAACCACGAGATGAAGCCGGGCGTGCTGGGGCTGGATGAGCGGCTGCCGGCGGCGGTGTTTCAGGAGTTGCAGAAGCGCGGGCACAAGGTGGAAGTGAAATCGCGGTACGACAGCGGGTCGGCACCGGTGATGATTCGCATGTACCCGAGCGGCGTGATCGAGGCCGGCGCCGATCTGTTTTATTTCCGGTTCGCGCAGGCATGGTAGGCGGATTGTTCGACGAGCCGCCCACGTTCGATCGCGGCGGGCTGGCGGAGAAGCTGCGGGCGCTTGCGTCGCAGAACATCTATATCGGCGGGAGCTCGTGGAAGTACGCGGGATGGCTCGGGCAGATCTATACGCGCGAGCGTTACCTGGTGCGCGGCAGGTTCTCGCAGAAACTCTTCGAGCAGGAGTGCCTGCGCGAATACGCCGAGACCTTCCCGACGGTGTGCGGCGATTTCGCGTTCTACCAGTTCCCCACCGACGAATTCTGGCGGCGCCTGTTCGCGCGCGTGCCGGCGGGCTTCCGCTTCGCGTTCAAAGTGCCGGAGCAGATCACCTGCAAGATCTTTCCGCGGCATGCGCGCTACGGTCCGCAGGCGGGGAAGGAAAACCAGAGCTTTCTCGACGGGCGGATGCTCCACGAGATGTTTTTGCGCCCGCTCGCCGCCTACCGCGAGAAGACGGCTCTGCTGATTTTCGAGTTCGGGGCGTTCGGGCAGCGCAGTTTCGCGGAGCTGGGCGAATTTCTCGCGCGGCTGGATCCGTTCCTGGCGTCGCTGCCGCCGGAATTCCGCTACGCGGTGGAGATTCGCAATCCGGAATTTCTGGATCGCGAATACTTCGCATGCCTGCGGGCGCACGGCGTGGCGCACGTGTACAACGCGTGGTCGAAAATGCCGGAGCTGCGGCAGCAGATGGCGATTCCCGATTCGGTGACGGCGGATTTTCTGGTGAGCCGCGCGCTGCTTCGCCGCGGGCGGGTGTACGAGGATGCGGTTGGGCTGTTCCAGCCGTACACGCATATACAGGATGAGAATCCGGAGGCGCGGGAATCGATGCGGGTGCTGATCGGGCGGGCGCGGGAGAACAAGCAGTTTTTGTTTCTGTTCGTGAACAATCGTCTGGAGGGCAACGCGCCACTGACGATTTTGTCGCTGGCGGGGGAGTGAGAAGCGACGAGTGGCTGCGCGCGCGATTCCGGGTGGTGTGGATTTCCGGTCAGGCTCCGAACCTGCACACAGCCAAGCCGGCGTGGCAACGCCGGACCACGCGGCCCATGTCATCGCCGAAACGTACTCACGCGGCGTTACCGGGCATAGCGATCGCAGAAAGCCTGGTTTGCCAAGCTGGGCAGCCTGGGAAATGGCGTTCGCTGAAATGCTGCCGCGACAGTCCTGGACGATCGTTTCCCATGGCGGTACCTTCAGCCGCCTGTTCGATCCCGTCAGCCGCCAGAATCCTCGTGCCCCGAATGCCGGCTCCCAGTGGTGCCTCAGACAAGATTTTCAAAGGTAAAGAAACCTGCCGTGAGGAGCATGCTCCTTCTCATCGTCCGCAGATGAGGCCGGCTATTTCTCGCTCGGGTTGCTCGCCGGCATTGCCCGTCTCCGCTTCACCGGCACGAGCGGAATACCACGCACTCTCGGAACGTGCCGGCAGATGGGGACATTTCTACTTTGCGATGATAAAGTTTTATTCCGGCCTTGCGCAGGCCTTGGGCATCTGATACCATCGTGGCCTCGGTTTGACGATATTGGAGGGAAAGAATGCATTGTTCCGCTACGCACCAAGTCGACATGGGTGACGGTAATGACCATTATGCCCATTGTGGATTGTTAAAAAACGATGCCGGGGACGCACATGATGGCGAGACCCCGAGTTTCGCAGGTCCTCAGCATTACGACTCCCTCCTGGGTGTCAAATGGAACGGGCCGATGGATCAGTTGGGTTAGGCGCGTCTCAGTAGCCAACAAAACAATTTCCGTGGGACGGCCCGGATCGCTCATGGCCGTCTGGTAGGAGTGCGAAGCATGCCGATGAGGGAAGCTTTCTACGGACTGTGGGACGTCTACTCCGGGCCGATGCATGGTGAGTTGGTGTTGCATGACGACGGGACGTACGGGGCGGCTCTTTGGGGCGGCGCGCAGACGCATTGGGGCGGGTGGCAAATTGAGGATCAACCGTCCGCGGCGTTTCTGGTATTGCGGCCGGCCGGATCGAATCCGCCAGCCTTGATGTCGCTCTACGGAACGATGCAGCCCGAGGAAAGACACGCGGTGCTCAACGTTCTGCCGGGTCAGATTCAGCTATATGACGCCCTCATGGTTCGCCGATTTGTCGCGCAGAGCCCCCCGCTCGCTCCGGCGATCTCGAACGCCGCGGCCACTGCTCCTCCGCCGGCGGCCGGGTACTTCGGAACTCCGGTGGGCTTACCGTCGCCGGCCTATTCGGCCCCGCCTGTGGCTCCCGCGCCGGCCGGACACGCGACTCCAATCCAGAACCAGTGGAAGGACCTGGACGCGGCGACCGAGAAGAAAATTACCGACATATACGCCCAAATAGCCAAGGACGACCAGCAGCCGGCGATCGACTACGCAAATCAGCTTCACGACCTTTTCCAGAAGCAGTTCCAAGTCAGACAGACAGCGATCGCGGGCGAGGAAGCAGCGTCGCACGCCTTTTCAGAGACATTCACGTCCCAGTTCATCCGCCGGTAACGTTCCACCGGCCGCGTACGGACGTCGAGCTCCGGGCACGATTTCAGCGCCGCTTACACTCGCCCTCCACCGCATTCAGTCCGACAAGCATTCGGTGTGCGGCAATTTCGCCCGCTACCAATTCACTCACACGAGAACTCTCGATACGCAACAGTCTGAGGCCGAAATGGGACCAGTTTCGCGGATTTTGAAGTCGCAAAATTTACCGCCCTTTTACAGCCACGGTTCGCCAGTTGGATCGAAAGCCACGGGGAAGGAACAGGTCCACGCCTCGCAAGCGGAAGACTCCCGCGGGGCGCTCGCCCGGCAGGGGCGCCAGGATATTTCCCACCCTGCCATTCCAGTCGCGGTTGGCCGCCAGCGGCACCCGCTCACCGCCTACCAGCACCACCGCCGGCGCCAGGACCAGGTCTGCGGCCGGGGGCGTGGCGTCGATCTGGACCCTCTTTAGCCGGCCTTCCACGATGCTGCCGGTCCTCGCCAACGGCTGCTTGCTCTCGTCGCGGAGCGTCCCGATGAGCTTGGCTCGGAAGATATCACCCGCCGCCGCCGTTGAGGGATTAATCGATTCGAGCAATTCGAGCTGGAACGCCGTTCCGCCGGCGACCGGTCCGCGCGGGGGCGGCTTTACCGGATCCGGCGCGGAACCCGGAGGGGCGGCGAACGAGATGGTCGATTCGCCGCGATATTCGCGGCAGGAGGTGAAGCTGGTGGTATTCTCCGTCTCCCCTCCGCTGGCCAGAAAGAACAACTGGCGGGCATGGATGGGCAACAGAAAGGGTTCCGCTCCGATTTGCACCGTGCCGAAATCGAGCGTGGAAACGGTCTGACAATTGCCACTGACGAAATCGGGATCGAGCGTCTCGATGGAGAGCTGAACCACCTCGCCGTTCGCCGGGTTGACCAGAACGCTTCCGAAGTAGCCGGTTGTGGTCCACGAATTTCTCAGCTTCACGTGGTAATGGCTATCTGTCTTGGGGACGCGAAACGCGAACACCATGACGTCGATGCCCTCGACCAGCTTATGGCCTTCGAAATAGAACTCGCGCACATCTCCGCGGAAAATCATGGCCAGAAGGGAACCGAACGATCCGGTTCCGAAGGGACCCTCACGAACGACTTTGTCGACACCCGCATCTTCGAAATGGCTTGCGCCGACCCATGAATAGAGTTCGCCGCCATTCGCAAGCGTAACGTCCAGGCGGAGGCGATCGGTGAACGCCAGCGACAGGTTTCGGAGCTTCGCGGGATCGGGAGCCTCCCACACCGCCACGGGGCAGAACTTCGGACGGACACGCGAAAGGGACCGGTAATACCGGCGTTCGGTGTTCTGCACACAGGTATAATCCACCGCGCGGTTGGAGCTCGCCAGCACCTTGGCGGCCGTCTCGTGCAAGACCTCGCCGGGCTCGCGGCCGGCGCCGGCATGCAAAAGCTCCAGCGAGAGCGTTGCGATAATTCCTATCGATGCGCGCCGGCAGTTACCCATTCGGTCCTCAGCGCGCCTACCGCGGCGCCGTTCTTCTCGGGGAAGCGATAGACGATTCCGCCGTCTCCGATTTCGCGCGGGAGCTCCATCCCCGTCCAGGGCCCGCGCGATGCTCCCGTCGGCAGCTTGGGTTTGAGGTTGAGGGGCGTTTCCGCACCCGCCATCTCCAGAGTTTCCCATCGGAGCGAGAGGTCGTATTCCGGTTCCGGCGAGTGGTGCAATTCGACGAGCGTCAAGCGGCCGCCGACCCTGGCGCCCGCGGGCGCGAGCACCTTCCCGTTGGCGGCATCGCGCACGGGCTCGGCCAAACGCCCCTCAATGGGATCTCCCGCCGCGGCTTTCCCCAGAGAGATCGCCGTCGTCAGTTCGATGGCGAGCGACGACCCCTCCGGCAGACTCGCGCCCGCGGGCGTGGCCGGCGTCGCCACCACGGGGGCCGGAGCGTGATCGAATGACAAGGTCGATTCGCCGCGAAACTCGCGGCAGGAGGCGAAACTTACACGGTTCTCCGCCTCGCTTCCGTTGACGCCGATGAATCGCTGGCGGGTGGAGACCGGCAGGAAGTACTGCGACTGGCCCAATTCCACCTCGCGGTAATCGAGGGTGGTATCGATTTCACATGCTTCGGTGGCGGCCGGCAGGCCCTCGGTACGGACGCGGAAGCGAACCAGGTTCGATGTCTCGGGATCCACCAGCAGCGTGCCGGTGTATGCGGTGGCCACCCAATCCTGGCCGGCTTTGACGCGGTACAGGCTCTCTTCGCGAGGCACCTGGAAGGAGTATTGGAGCACGCGCCGCCCATCGACCGCGGTTTCTCCATCCAGGCTGAGAAGCGAGTTGCGATTGTCCAGGACGGAGAGCAGGAGGGTGGCAAAAGGACCGGTGCCGAAGGCGCCCTCCGGAATGAACTGGTCGATGTCGCGTTCGTCGAAACGGTCGCCGCCTGCCCAGGAGAAAATCTCATGGCCGCCGGCGACTCCGACGTCGAGCCGCAGCCAGTCCGTGGAGCGCAGGTGGA
>Ga0335078_10004772_pt1 | contig 20074 bp, 16 predicted proteins | sample Lox_Sample_32_FD_206711 | JGI IMG/M metagenome (GOLD analysis project Ga0335078, IMG submission 206711) | Soil microbial communities from Loxahatchee National Wildlife Refuge, Florida, United States - Lox_Sample_3.2 | ecosystem: Environmental > Terrestrial > Soil > Wetlands | place: USA... | reverse complement strand
AGCACCCGTCACCTCTTCGGCCGGCGGGACAGCACCCGTCACCTCTTCGGCCGGCCTGGTGCCGGCGGTGACGGCGGCGCCGGTGTCCGCCGGCGCGCCCTGCCTGCCGACGCCCGGAGGGATCGACTGCGACTGGGCCAGCAGGCGGACCTGCCCGGCCCGGCGGGTGGTCACCGTGAACGACCCGAAGGCGGTGACATCGCGGTTCTGACGGTGCTGTTCACTGACCGCGCGCCGGCCGGCCTGCACGGCCGATTCCACGATCTGGCCCTCGGCTAGATCCCGGTAGAAGCTCTCGTTGAAGTTCCGCATGTCAACGAGGTCCACCGGGTGCCGGGTGACCACGATCGCGTGAAGGCTGCCCTGTAGTAACGTAGCGAAGGCGCGCAGGTCGGCCGGAGGACTGGGTTCCGTGCCGCGGGGGCGAGGGTGGAATTCCGCGACGAAGACGGAACATCCGGACGGCGAGAGGTAATCCCTTTGCAGGTCTTCGAGCGAGGCGGGCCGAAGCCCCTCTTGCCCGCAGCCCATGCTGATGACGATCTCTCTTCCCGCTTGCCAGGAAAAGCCGACATAATGAATGATGTCCCACGGCTCTTTTAGCTTTTTGATCAAGTAATCACGCGATCTGTTATCAGCATATTCAATCTGGACCTTCTCGTCGTCGGGATGCACATCCCGGATGCTGCGGCAGAACTCTTCGGCGCTGGGCTTAATCTGCCGCATGCCGTCCTCGTCCATATACGGGTCCAACCGGTCAGACATGTCTTGCGGCATCTCGATCACGGCCAGCACGCGCAGTCTGGTCTTGGGATCGGGCGGTTCGCCGGGTAGGTCGGCAAAACGCGTGAAGACCACATCTCGATTCACTGACAGCGGCTGGGGGCGGTGGCCGTAGGCGTACTCCCAGGGCAACTCGCTTAGTGTTCCGGCGTCGTCCGCGCACACCCGCAGCAGCAGCGGCGGGCTCCGCAGGTCCGCATCCACCGTGTCCCTCGCCCGGTCCGGCAGCAGGGCATGGTCCAGTACCTGACCAAGGACCCTGATTTCTGCCTCCTGCCTGATCATCTGACGGCGGGACCAGCCGTCGACGGCTCGGATGACGCCATTGCCCAGCCCGGCCGTGGAACAGGCGATCCGCTCCTCTGCGGGCGAGTCGCCGTCCCTGACCGCACGGACGCCGATCTCCCAGCCGCCGCCCTCGGCCGGGTCCCGGGGGTTCTGCTCCACGATGAGATCGATGTGCGGCAGCAACTGCGGGCGGCCCCACCGAGATCCGTTCGGATCGCGGTGCGAGTCCCTGAGCTTTCTTGCCCCTAGAATCTCGCACCATTTCTTGGCGGCCCCGGCCGGAGGGCGGTCTGTCAGGGGCTGGAGGCGGAAGACCTTCCCGACGATGTCGGCGAAAAGAGTGCCGAAGCCGCCGAGTCCGGTATCCTCGCTCTTCGAATATCGCACGATGCCCTGAACCAGGCCGGATCGCAGGCTGACGATGGGGCTGCCGGAAATTCCTGGCTGCACGACATCGCCGGTGAAACGCAACTCCGGGTGGCCGTTTTGGTAGTTGATTTCGCCGGCTTCGAATCTTTGCAGCTGGAAATCGACCTCCGCGTCGTACGGGTATCCCGCGGTCAGCAGGTCGGTGCCATAAGCTACGTAGCTCGCGTCCAGCACGACGCACGGGCAGTCCGCGGCGCCGGGGATGCGCAGGATCGCGACGTCGGGCCAGTCCGGGGGCGGTTCGCCAGCGAGGCTGGCGTCCAGTTCCCTGGGCGGGTCATCGTGATTCGGGCGCCATAGCACCGAGATCGGCGCGGAATCGGGCCCGATCGCCGGCTCGATCACATGGCGGCAGGTGAGCGCCAGCCCGGGAGCGATGAAGAAGCCGGTACCTTCCTTGCCACCGGTCTTTATCTGCACGACGCATTCCCGGAGGGCGTCGCAGATGTCCCTTTCCTTGTCAGGGTCGAGGTTGGCCGCGGTGTCAGCCACAGAGGTTCACCCGGCCGGCGTGGCGGGGGGATCGGGTGCCCGTCACGTCCGGTCCTGTCCGTCGCCGGACAGGACAGACCCTTGTGACGGAACCACCACCCACCGTAAACCCTCCCCTAACAGACAATCGTAGTCGGCCGCCGCGCCCGTGGCCATGCTGGTCGGCTGGCCGGGTCTTTGGTGCCCGTTGCCCGACGAGCGCACCGGGCCCCAGGATCGCGGGCCCGCGGCCCCCCCTTCCGCCGCCGCACTCGGGCAAAATGCCGGACTCATGTGCCTGGCCAGGCCGGACGTGTGATGATCGGCGGGTGCCGGCGTGACCGCTGACGCGAAGCTGCCCGTGGAAGCGGACTGGAGGGGAGCGAGCTTGCTGATCATCTTTGGGCTCCGGGTGTGCTACCGCTCGACCGGTCAGGGGATCTTCCACTGCGAGCGCTGCGGCGGCGACCGCGAGTACCGGCACCGGGTCGGCAGGCGCTGGTTCACGCTGTTCTTCCTCCCGGTGATCCCGCTCGGCCGGGCCGGGGAGCACGTGCGGTGCACGGTGTGCGGCACCCGCTACCGCATGCCGGTGCTGGCCCTGCCGACGGTGGCCCAGATGCAGGCGGCGATCCCGGCCGGGATGCGGGCCGCGGCCGTCATCATGCTGCGGGCCGGGGGCGGCAGCGGCGCGGCGGCGCGGCGGCGCGCCGTCGACGGGATCAGGGGAGCCGGGCTGTCCGATTACGACGACGCCGCCCTCGGCGCCGACCTGGCGGCCGCGGCCCTCCCCGGCCAGCCAGGGCCTGACCTGGCTGGCGTGCTGAACCGCCTGGGCCTGCAACTCGAGGTCGCGGCGCGGGAGTGGTTCCTGGCCGAGACCGTGCGGATCGGGCTGGCCGACGGCGCGCTGACCGGTGACGAGCGGCACGCGGCCCAGCAGATCGCCGCCTATCTCGGGATGACCCCGGCCCAGGCGCGCGGGGTGATCTCGATGACCGAGGAGAACGCGTCGGCCTAGCCGCGGGGCATCCCGGCTGGTCGCGAGCATGCGCGACAATGTTCCGGTGAGCATCTACCGTGACGACGGCATCGTGCTGCGCACCCAGAAGCTGGGCGAGGCCGACCGGATCGTCACCCTGCTCAGCCGGCGGACCGGCCGGGTCCGGGCCGTGGCCAAGGGCGTGCGCCGCACCAAGTCCCGGTTCGGCGCGCGGCTGGAGCCGTTTACCCATGTCGACCTGCTGCTGTACACGGGAAGATCGCTGGACGTGATCACCCAGGCCGACACGGTGCGGCCGTACGGCAAGCCGTTCGCCTCGGACTACCCGCGGTACACCACCGGGACCGCGATGCTGGAGACGGCCGAGAAGTTCACCCCGGTCGAGAAGGAGCCGGCCATGCGCCAGTTCCTGCTGCTGGTCGGCGGCCTGCGGGCGCTGGGCGAGGGGGTCCACGATCCCCGCCTGATCCTCGACGCGTTCCTGCTCCGGTCGCTGGCCGTGGCCGGCTACGCGCCCGCGCTCGGCGAGTGCGCCGTGTGCGGGACCAGGGTCGGCGACGGCGACGGCGGCGCGGAGCCGACCGCGGCCGCGCTGCGCGCGTTCGCGTTCGCGATCGGCGCGGGCGGGCTGGTCTGCCGCTCGTGCCGGACCCCCGGCGCCGCCACCCCCGCCGCGCCGACGATCGCGCTGATGAGCGCGCTGATGCGCGGCGACTGGGGGTACGCCGACGGCAGCGAGCGCCGGCACCAGGCCGAGTGCAGCGGCCTGGTCGCCGCCTACCTGCAGTGGCACCTGGAGCACTCGATCCGCTCGCTGCGCCACGTGGAGCACGCGTGATCGCGGCATGAGCCGGCCGGTCCGGCCCCCGGACCCGCACCCGGAGGGCCTGCGGCCGCCCCGCCTGCCCGCCGAGCTGGTCCCGCGGCACGTGGCGCTGGTCATGGACGGCAACGGCCGCTGGGCCAAGCAGCGCGGGCTGCCCAGGACCGAGGGCCACAAGCGGGGCGAGGCGGCCCTGTTCGACGTGATCATGGGCGCGATCGAGCTCGGCATCCCGTACCTGTCGGCCTACGCGTTCTCGACCGAGAACTGGCGCCGCACCCCGGACGAGGTCCGCTTCCTCATGGGATTCAACCGCGACGTCATCCACCGCCGCCGGGACGAGTTCCACGAGATGGGCGTGCGGGTGCGGTGGGCAGGCCGGCGGCCCCGGCTGTGGCGCAGCGTCATCGCCGAGCTCGAGTACGCCGAGCGGCTGACCGCGGGCAACTCGGTGCTCACCCTGCAGTTCTGCGTCAACTACGGCGGCCGGGCCGAGATCGCCGACGCCGCGGCGGCGCTCGCGGCGGACGTGGCCGCGGGCCGGCTGCGGCCGGACAAGGTCAACGAGAAGGTGTTCGCCCGCTACCTGGACGAGCCGGATATTCCTGATGTAGACCTGTTCGTGCGGTCATCGGGCGAGCAGCGCACGTCCAACTTCCTGATCTGGCAGTCGGCCTATGCCGAGCTGGTGTTCCTGGACACGCTGTTCCCCGACTTCGACCGGCGGCACCTGTGGCGGGCCTGCGAGATCTACGCGAGCCGGGACCGGCGCTACGGGGGCGCCCAGCCCAACCCGGTCCGGAGCGTGACGGAATCCGGTCCTTGAGATCATGGGACAGGCGGCATCTGGTGAGGGTGAGGGGGCACAACGTGGCAGATGAGCGTCGCTACTCGCGTGTCGTGGTCAAGATCAGCGGCGAGGCTCTCGCGGGGGACAACGGCTGGGGCGTGGATCCGACGAGCCTGGGACAGCTTGCCGACGAGCTGCTGTCCGTGCACGCGCTCGGGGTCGAGCTGGCCGTCGTCATCGGCGGGGGCAACTACTTCCGCGGCCGGATGGCCCAGGGCTGGGGCATCGGCCGGGCCGAGGCGGACAACATCGGCATGCTCGGCACCGTCATGAACGCGCTGATGCTGCGGGGGGTGCTGACCGCTCGCAGCGAGTCGGACGTGCGGGTGATGACGGCCATCCCGATGCAGAGCGTGGCCGAGCCGTTCATCCGGCTGCGCGCCGACCGGCACCTGCGGCGCGGGCTGATCGTGCTGCTGGCCGGCGGCATCGGGCAGCCCTACGTCACCACCGACTACCCGGGCGTCCAGCGGGCACTGGAACTCGACGCCGACGCGTTGCTGGTCGCCAAGCGCGGCGTGGACGGGGTGTACGACTCCGACCCGAACGTCGACCCGGACGCCAAGCGGTTCACCACCCTGACCTACCGGGAGGCGCTGGACGCGGGGGTCAAGGTCATGGACGAGAGCGCGTTCGTGCTGGCCAACGAGCAGGGGCTGGTCATGCACGTCTTCGACGTCGCCGCGGTCGGCGCGATGAGCGCGATCTGCCTGGGCGAGGACATCGGCACCCGGATCACGCGCGACGACCGGGCCTGACCGGGGGCGGGCCGTCGCGGCCCGGGTTCAGCGCATGGCCTGGAACGCGGCCAGGCCGAGCACGCAGGCGATCACCGCGACCCGGCCGAGCCGTCCCGGCGCGGCCAGGCGGGGCCAGGACAGGTAGGCGAGCCAGCCGAGGAACGCCGCCACCACGACCAGCGCGGCCGCCCCGGCCCAGCCCCGCACCGCCAGCCCGGCCACCAGCAGCGCGGCCAGCACCACTGGCGGCACCCAGGCGGGCAGCTGGCGCAGGTACAGCAGCGGCGCCGCGCTGCGCCGCTCCGCCGACCGGCGGGCCGCCGAGACCCGGGCCGGCCCGTTCGTCCCCATCGTGCTTCGGTGTCCTCTCCGCGCTGGTTGCTGTCGTCCCCCGCCACGATACGGCCTTGCGGGCGGCTCCCGCCCCAGGTCACGCGGTGATAGCCGGGCCGTGCGGCCGGCCGGTCCCGCTAAGCTGGTCGCAGCGGCGCACGCACCGCCGGGCCGCAGCGCCCGCTCGCCAGCCGCCAGCCGCGGGCCGCCGCCGTACGCCGCATCCCGCCCGCCGCCGACCGCCAGCCGGATGGAGAAACGTGATGGCACGACGCAGTGACCGCCTGGACGACATCGTCAGCCTGGCCAAGCGACGCGGGATCGTCTTCCCGTCCAGCGAGATCTACGGCGGGCTCCGGGCGTCCTGGGACTACGGTCCGCTCGGCGTGGAGATGAAGAACAACATCAAGCGCCAGTGGTGGCGCTCGATGATCACCGAGCGCGAGGACATCGTCGGGCTCGACTCCTCGGTGATCCTCGCCCCCGAGGTCTGGCAGGCCAGCGGGCACCTGACCGAGTTCGTCGACCCGCTGACCGAGTGCCTGTCCTGCCACCGGCGGTTCCGCGCCGATCAGCTGATCGAGGCCTACGAGGAGAAGCACGGCCACCCGCCCGAGGACGGGCTGGCCCAGATCGCCTGCCCGCACTGCGGCACCAAGGGCGCGTTCACCGAGCCGCGCCTGTTCAACGGCCTGCTGCGCACCCATCTGGGGGCGGTGGAGCGGGACGCGGAGGGGGGCACGGACTCCGGCCTGGCCTACCTGCGCCCGGAGACGGCCCAGGGCATCTTCATCAACTACCGCAACGTGCTGCAGACCTCGCGCAAGAAGATCCCGTTCGGGATCGGCCAGATCGGCAAGTCGTTCCGCAACGAGATCACGCCGGGCAACTTCATCTTCCGCACCCGCGAGTTCGAGCAGATGGAGATGGAGTTCTTCGTCCGGCCGGGCACCGACGAGCAGTGGCACGAGCAGTGGATCGAGACCCGGATGGCCTGGTACGCCGGGCTCGGGCTCAGCCCCGACAACCTGCGGCTGTACGAGCATCCGGCCGAGAAGCTCTCGCACTACTCCAAGCGCACCGTGGACGTCGAGTACCGGTTCGGCTTCCCCGGCAGCGAGTGGGGCGAGCTGGAGGGCATCGCCAACCGCACCGACTTCGACCTCAGCACGCACGGCCGCGCGTCGGGCGCGGACATGTCCTACCTCGACCCGGAGTCCGGAGACCGGTACGTCCCCTACGTGATCGAGCCGGCCGCGGGCGTGGATCGCTGCCTGCTGGCGTTCCTGCTCGACGCCTACACCCAGGACGAGGCCCCGGATGCCAAGGGCAACATGGAGAAGCGCACCGTGCTGCGGCTGGACCACCGGATCGCGCCGGTCAAGGTGGCGGTGCTGCCGCTGTCCCGCAACGCCGACCTGTCGCCGAAGGCCCGGGAGGTGGCCGCCGCCCTGCGCAAGCACTGGAACACGGAGTTCGACGACGCGAGCGCGATCGGCCGCCGCTACCGGCGTCAGGACGAGATCGGCACCCCCTACTGCGTCACGATCGACTTCGAGACGCTCAACGACCAGGCGGTCACGGTGCGGGAGCGCGACTCGATGAAGCAGGAGCGGATCGGCCTCGACAGCCTCGTTCCCTACCTCTCCGAGCGCATCGCCGACTGCTGACGATCCTGTCCCGGCCCCGCTGGGTGCGGTCGTGCCGGGGGAATGCGATGAGGGGCCAGACGGCCCGGTGCGCGGCCGGAGGCGTCGCCACGGGCTCGATCGCGCTGATGGACCTGGTGGCCCTGGCCATCAAGCTGCGGCTGGCCGGGACCGCGGTCGAGGCCGACGGGATCGGGCGGTTCGGGCAGGACGCCGAGGCCGCGGTGTAGTTCTGCTGCCTGGAGGCGCTGCAGAACATCGCCAAGTACGCCCGCGCGACGCACGTGCGCATCCAGCTGCGGGCCCAGGACGGCTCGCTGCGCTTCACCGTGGCCGACGACGGGACCGGCTACGACGCGCGGCACACCCCGATGGGGTCCGGCCAGCGGAACATGGCCGACCGCTGGCGGCGCTCGACGGCCGCCTGGAGGTCAGGTCCGCGCCCAGCCGGGGCACCCTGATCACCGCGCAGCTGCCGGTCCCCGCCGCCCGCTGAACTGGCCCGGCAGCCTGGCCGGCCCCTCGCTCCTGCGGTGCCCGCCCGCCGCTTCCTATATTCCGATTATTTTGATCGAAAATATTGACTTAGCGAGAAGGGACGGGCACGCTGGACATATGACGTCCCACCGCAACGTCAAGCGCCGCTACGTGGACCTGCTGCTCGTGGCCAGCGCGGTCTGTGCGCGCTGCGCGCCCGGGCCCGTAGCGCGGCCCTGACGCGCGCCGCCCGGTCAACGCCCGGCGGCCCGGCGGCATCACTCCGTTTCCCGCACCTGATCATCATCCGCTGCTCCCGGGCGCCCTGCCTGCCCGGGAACGGTTTCGTCCGCGACCCCGCAACGAAAGGCACCAGCATGACCGACACCCTCAGCACCGGCACCCGCATCGGCCTGCGCAGGCTGGCCGGCAACATCGGCGCCGAGATCACCGGCGTGGACGCCGGCGCCGCGCCCGGCGACGACGCGGCCGGCCAGATCCGCCAGGCGCTGCTGGACCACAAGGTGGTCTTCCTGCGCGACCAGAGCCTGGACTACGCGCGCCAGGTGGCGTTCGCCGAGCGGCTGGGCACGCTCACCCTCGGCCACCCCACGCTGGCGTCCCCGCCGGACCAGCCCTTCCTGGAGGAGATCGATTCGCGCCAGGGCACCCGGGCCAATCACTGGCACACCGATGTCACGTTCGTGGACCGGCCCCCGGCCTTCACGCTGCTGCGCGCGGTGGTCATCCCGCCGGTCGGCGGCGACACGATCTGGGCCAACACGGTGACCGCGTACCAGTCGCTGCCCGCCGAACTTCGGGACCTCGCCGACCGGCTGCGGATCGTGCACACCAACGACTACGACTACGCTGCCGTGGCTTACCGCGCCGAGCGCGACGATGCGGCGGCGGCCCGGCGCAAGGAGTTCGTGTCGACCATCTACGAGACCGAGCACCCCGCGGTCCGGGTCCACCCGGAGACGCGGGAGCGCTCGCTGGTCCTGGGCGGCTTCGCCCGCTCGGTGGTCGGCTTCACGCCGCAGGCCTCCCGTGACCTGATCCGGATCCTGCAGGAGTACGTGACCCGCCCGGAACATACGGTGCGCTGGCAATGGCGCGCAGGCGACCTCGCGATCTGGGACAACCGGGCGACGCAGCACTACGCGATCTTCGATTACGGCCGCGAGCACCGGCGCGGCGAGCGGGTTACCGTGGCCGGGCCGGTACCGGTCGGCGTCGACGGACGGCCCAGCGTGGCGCTGAAGGGCGAGGCCACCGCCTACTACCGGAGCGCGGCGTGAGCGCCGCGCCCGGCACCGCCACGCAGTCGCGCGGCAGGGTGCCGCTCTTCAAGCGGCGGCGGCGGCGCATCTACGCCGCGGCCGCGGCGGCCGTGGCGGTGGTGATCGCTCTGATCGTCTGGGCGGTCACCCAGGGCAGCGGCAGCCCGGGGGCACTGCCGGGCTTCACGATCGCCTACGGCCAGGGAACCGTGGCCAACTCCGACAGCATCATCGACAGCGACCCGGCCCTGGCCGCCACGATCCCGGCGCACCTGCACTTCGTGCCCTTCGACGCGGGCGTGACCGCGATCGCCGAGATGCGCAGCGGCAGCCTGCAGGCCATCAGTGGCGTCGGCAACCCCCCGGTCGTCGGCGCCATCGGCACGAACACCGCGGTGGACGTGGTCATCGCGCAGAGCTTCGACGCCGACGCCCTGATCGTCCCCGGGTCGATAACGGCACCGGCCCAGCTGGCCGGCAAGTCCGTAGGAGTGCTCGTCGGCTCCTCGGAGGACTACGAGCTGCAGGGCTGGCTCGGCCTGCAGCACCTGACCTCCTCGGTCAAGGTCGTCCCGTTCGCCAGCGAGCAGGCGGCCGCCGCCGCCTACCTCGGCGGCTCGGTCACCGCGGCCTACGTCCAGGCCGGACCGGAAGCCCAGCTGATCGCCAAGGGCGGCCACCCGCTCACCGACGCCGAGCAGATCGCGAAACTGGGCATTCCCGGCCTGAACGTGGTCGCGGTGTCGCAGAACCTGGTCAAGAGCGATCCCGCGCTGGTGCAGAAGTACGTCTGCGCCGAGGTACAGGCCACCCGGCTGTTCACCGGCCCGCAGGCGAGCAAGTACCTGGCCCAGAGCGCCAGGGTGCAGGGCGTGCCGGGGAACCTGATCGTGACGGCCACGAAGAGCTATCCGTTCATACCGCTCAGCCAGCAGCTCTACTGGCTCGGCTCCGGGCCGGGCGACACCTCGAGCCCGATCGTCAAGGCCTACGCGCTGACCGCCCGGTTCCTGGTCGGCCAGGGGCGCCTCACGTCGGCGCCGTCGGCGGCCGTACTGGCCGCGCACGTCGACCCGACGTTCGTCAAGAATGCGCTGGCCGGTGACTGCTCGGGCTGAGCCGGTGAGCGACGCCGCGGCCGGGGGCCCCGCCGCCCCCGGCCCGGCGGGCGCCCCCGGCCGGAACGGGGCGGGGGCTGCGGACGTCGTGCTCCGCGGGGTGGGCAAGACCTTCCGCCGCGCCGGGCGGCGGACGGTCGCGCTCGCCGGGGTCGGGCTCGAGGTCGGGGCGGGCGAGCTGCTGTGCCTGCTCGGACCGTCCGGATGCGGCAAGTCCACCCTGCTGCGGATCGTGGCCGGTGCCCTGGAGTGCGATCAGGGTTCGGTGATGGTCGGGGGCCGGCCGGTGACCGGGCCGGCCCCTGACCGGGGCATGCTGTTCCAGACCCCGATGCTGTTCCCCTGGCTCACGACCAGGAAGAACGTCCTGTTCGGGCCCCGGGCGCAGCGGTCCGGGAGACTGCATGAGCGCGACGACCCGGAGCTGGAGGCCGAGGCCGACGCGATCCTGGAGACCGTCGGCCTGGCCCAGTTCAGCGACGCGTTCCCGCACGAGCTGTCCGGCGGGATGCAGCACCGGGCCGCGTTCGCCCGGGCACTGGCCACCCGCCCGTCGCTGCTGCTGATGGACGAGCCGTTCGGGGCGCTCGACGCCATCACCCGGGTGCGCATGCACGAGTTCCTGCTGGCCATGTGGGAGCGTTACCGGATCACGATCATCTTCGTCACCCACGACATCGAGGAGGCGGTCCTGCTCGGCGACCGGGTCGCGGTCATGGGGGGGCGCCCGCCCGGCATCAAGCAGGTCATCGACGTGCCGCTCGGCCGCCCCCGGAACGCACTGGACGTGGATACCGAGGGCTTTCTCGCCGTCAAGCGCGGGATCCGCTCGTCGCTGATCAGCTGAGGAGGGTGCGCGATGTCAGGCTGGTATGCACCGAACGCGGCCGCGGCGGTCATCGAGGACGCCCGGCCTCCGGGCGCGGAGCGCGCCGGGCCTGAGCACCTCGACGACCGGGCCGAGCTCATCGCCCACCGGCGGGCCCGGCGCCGGGCCAGGATGCGCCGGATCGCCATCGGCGCGGCCGGGATCGCCGCGCTACTGCTGTTGTGGCAGGCGGGCGCGATGCTCCTGGGCGACCAGGTGGCGCTGCCGTCGGTCACCCAGACCGTGGCCCAGTTCCTGCACTACCTGAACCGGCCGTATCCGGCGCAGGGCAAGCCGCTCTGGTTCGACCTGTACATCAGCCTGCGGCGGATCCTGATCGGCTTCGCCGTCGGCGTGGCCGTGGGAGTCGCGATCGGGTCGGTGATGTCGGCCAGCCGCGTGGTGCGGCACCTCATCGACCCGGTCATCGAGATCCTGCGGCCGCTGCCGCCGCTCGCCTTCATCCCGCTGTTCATCGTCTGGATGGGCATCGGCGAGACCCCCAAGGAGGTGCTGATCATCGTGGGGGTGGTGCCGCTGATGGCGGTGATGACCGTGGCCGCGCTCGACGAGGTGCCCGATGACCTGCGGCTGTGCGCCCGGACGCTTGGCGCGTCCCGGGGCTACGCGCTGCTGCACGTCCAGATCCGGGCCGCGCTGCCGTACATCCTGACCGGCATGCGGCTGGCCATGGCCGGCGCGTGGAGCAGCATCGTGGCCGTCGAGATGATCGCCGCCACCAGCGGGCTCGGGTACGTGATCCAGCAGGCCGGTGACTACCTGGACACCGCTCTGGTCTTCGCCGGGATCCTGGTGATCGCGGTCACCGCCCTGGTCACCGACGCCGGCCTGCGCGGGCTGCTGCTGCTGGCCGACCCGAGCCGCCGCGGCTGAGCCCGCCGGGCCAGGATCGGGCTAGCCGCCGGGGCTAGCCGCGGATCGCGTCGCCGACGATGGCCGCGAGCACCTGGTCGACGGTCTCGCCGCCCGGCTCGCCGGGCTCGTCCGGCTCGGCCCGCGGCGAGCGGCGGAAGATCTCCGCCGCGGCCTGGTGGAACCCGTCGGGCAGGCCGGCCGCGGCCATGCTCGCCGCGATCTCCTCCATCTCGGCCACCCAGCGCCAGCCCTTGGTCGTGGCCGAGCGGGCCGCGCCGGCCGAGCGGTCCGCCAGCGCGGGCTGGGACATCGCCCACTCGGCCAGCAGCGCGTCCTCCACGCCCTCGGCCCGGGCCAGCGCGCGCGCCGCCAGCAGCAGCGCCACCGTGCCCTTCGTCCACGCCGCGTAGGCCATCTTGACCGTGGACGCCGACCAGGTGCCGCCGTCGATGACCCGCGCGTCCACCGCGGTGCCGTCGAACAGGCCGCGCACCGCCCCGGCCTGCTGGCCGGACAGGTACAGGCGGGTGCCACCCGCGCTGGAGGCGGAGCGGAGAGGGACGGTGACGGGGGGATGGGCAGGCGCATCGGGAGCGGGGGGCGGCGGGGCACCGATGATCCCGCCGTCGATATAGGTGGCCCCACCCTCCTCGACCATCAGCGCGACCTCGCGCGCGGTGGCCGGGGAGATCGCGTTGGCGTCGACATAGAGGCCGCCGAAACCCTGCACGGCCCAGGCCACGTCCAGTGCCGCGTGCGGCGGGCAGATGGAGAAGATGACCTCGGCCCGGTCGGCCACTTCCGCGGCCGTTCCCGCGTCGGCGAGCCCGGCCGCCCGGGCCCGGGCCGCGGTCTGCGGTCCCCGGCCTTCGGAGGCCCACAGCACCGTGTTGCCGGAGGCGGTCAGGCACCGCCCCACCGCCGCGCCCATCTCGCCCGGATGAAGTAGCCCGATCACGCGCTGGCTCGGCAAGTCCATGGCTGAGTCTGACATGGCCGGGCCTGGTGCAGGTGAGCCGGGCGCGGATGAGCCGGACGTGGCTGAGCAGGCCACCGGCGGAATGGCGCGGGCGCCCCGGGTCCCGGGCCCGGGGCGCCCGTACCCCCCCGGGGAAGCTGCGGCGCCCAGCCTCGCCGCGAGCGCGCCGGGCCGCGTGAACCTCTGCATGGCCCGGCGGCGCGCACGGCGATGGCAGTGCGAAAAATCGAATGCTCACAAGACAAGACGCATTCGCCGCCGCTGCGCTGCTTCGCCGGCCAGCCGAATTCTCCGCCGCGCCACCGGGGGATTCGCAATCGCCCGGCGGCCAACCCCCCGGTAGCCCGCGATGCTCGGTAGAGTCCAAACTGAGGGGCCGTGAAAGGCCGCAGAACACTTTCGCCGATCAGCGCCCGCGAGCACCGGACTCGGGCTGGCGGCATCACGAGGAGTGCGTTCAGTGCCGAAGCTTGTCTATGACTTCACCGAGGGCAATAAGGATCTGAAAGACCTGCTGGGCGGCAAGGGCGCCAACCTGGCCGAGATGACCAACCTGGGGCTGCCGGTCCCGCCCGGATTCATCATCACCACCGAAGCCTGCCGGCATTACCTCGCCGAGGGCAGCGTGCCCGGCGGCCTGGCCGCCGAGGTCGACGAGCACCTGGCCGACCTGGAGCGGAAGATCGGCAGGCGGCTCGGCGATCCCGCCGACCCGCTGCTGGTCAGCGTCAGGTCCGGGGCCAAGTTCTCCATGCCGGGCATGATGGAGACCGTGCTGAACATCGGCCTGTCCGATGAGTCGGTGCACGGGCTGGCCAAGCAGGCCGGCAACGACCGGTTCGCCTGGGACGCGTACCGCCGGCTGCTCCAGATGTTCGGCCGGACGGTCCTGGACATCGAGGGCAACGAGTTCGAGCACGCGATCGACGAGGCCAAGAGGGCCAAGGGCACCACGAACGACCTGGACCTTGACGCAGCTGACCTGCACTCACTCGTCGAGACCTTCAAGCGCATCATCCGCGACAAGACGGGCCGCGACTTCCCGCAGGACCCGCGCGAGCAGATGAACATGGCGGTCAACGCGGTCTTCAACTCCTGGAACGCCCCCCGGGCGATCCTGTACCGCCGCCAGGAGCGGATCCCGGCTGACCTCGGCACCGCGGTCAACATCGTGGCGATGGTGTTCGGCAACCTGGGCATGGACTCGGGTACCGGCGTGGCGTTCACCCGCGACCCCGGCACCGGCCAGCAGGGCACCTACGGCGACTACCTGCAGAACGCGCAGGGCGAGGACGTGGTGGCCGGCATCAGGAACACGGTGCCGCTGCAGGACCTGGAGCGCATCGACGCCACGTCCTACGGCGAGCTGATGCAGATCATGCAGACGCTGGAGAACCATTACAAGGACCTGTGCGACATCGAGTTCACGATCGAGCGCGGCAAGCTGTGGATGCTGCAGACGCGGGTCGGCAAGCGCACCGCCGCGGCCGCGTTCCGGATCGCGATCCAGCTCGTCGACCAGGGCCTGATCGACATGGACGAGGCGCTGAGCCGGGTCACCGGCGACCAGCTGGTGCAGCTGATGTTCCCCCGGTTCGACGTGAGCGGGGATGTCCGGCAGATCGCCAGGGGCATCAGCGCCTCACCCGGGGCTGCGGTCGGCAAGGCCGTGTTCGACTCCGCGCGCGCCGTGGAGCAGGCGGCCGCGGGGGAGGAGGTCATCCTGGTCCGCCGCGAGACCAACCCCGACGACCTGCACGGGATGATCGCCTCGCGCGGGATCCTGACCAGCCGCGGCGGGAAGACCAGTCATGCCGCCGTGGTGGCCCGGGGCATGGGCAAGACCTGCGTCTGCGGCGCCGAGGAGCTCGACGTCGACCTGGCCGGCCGGAAGTTCACCACGCCGGACGGTACCGCGGTCGCCGAGGGAGACGTGATCTCCATCGACGGCACCTCGGGGGTCGTATACCTGGGCGAGGTCGCGGTGATGTCGTCGCCGGTGGTGGAGTACTTCGAGGGGAGCCTCGACCCGCACGCCGACGAGCTGGTCAGCGCGGTCGACCGGATCATGACGCACGCCGACGCCCGGCGCCGGCTCGGCGTGCACGCCAACGCCGACACCGGCCCGGACTGCGCGCGGGCGCGTCGCTTCGGCGCCGGCGGCGTCGGGCTGGTCCGGACCGAGCACATGTTCCTGGGCGAGCGCCGCCAGCTGGTCGAGCGGCTGATCCTGGCCGAGGACGAGACCACCCGCCAGGCCGCGCTCGACGCGCTCGAGCCGCTGCAGCGCGGTGACTTCGTGGAGATCCTCGAGGCCATGGACGGCCTGCCGGTCACGATCCGGCTGATCGACCCGCCGCTGCATGAGTTCCTGCCCGACCTCACCACGCTGTCGGTCAAGGTCGCCCTGGCAGAGAAGGGGGTAGGGGAGGCGGGCGGGGCCACCGAGCAGGACCGCAAGCTGCTCGACGCGGTGCGCCGCCTGCACGAGGAAAACCCGATGCTCGGCCTGCGCGGTGTCCGGCTCGCCCTGGTCATCCCCGGCCTGGTCGGCATGCAGGTCCGGGCCATCGCGCACGCGGCGGCCGACCGGAAGAAGGCGGGCGGCGACCCGCGGCCGGAGATCATGATCCCGCTGACCGCGTCGGTGCAGGAGATGGAGATCGAGCGCGAGGCCACCGAGAAGGTGCTCGCCGAGGTGGCGAAGGAGACCGGCACCAGCGTGCACACGCTGATCGGCACCATGATCGAGGTGCCGAGGGCCGCGCTGATCTCCGGGGAGATCGCGCAGTCGGCCGAGTTCTTCTCGTTCGGCACCAACGACCTGACGCAGATGACCTGGGGGTTCTCCCGCGACGACGTCGAGGGCGCGTTCTTCAGCCGGTACATCGAGCTGGGCATCTTCGGGGTCTCGCCGTTCGAGAGCATCGACCGCGACGGCGTCGGCCGCCTGGTCAGGATCTCGGTGGAGGAGGGCCGGGCCACCCGGCCCGACCTGCACATCGGGGTCTGCGGCGAGCACGGCGGCGACCCCGACTCGGTGCACTTCTTCCACGAGGCCGGCCTGGACTACGTGTCCTGCTCGCCGTTCCGGGTCCCGGTCGCCCGGCTGGAGGCGGGACGCGCCGCGGTCGAGGAGGCCGCGGGGGGCAGCGACACCCGGTGACCGCAGGCGGCTACGACGCCGACGCGACGGCCCGGTGGGTAACCGAGCCGCCGAAGGAAGCCCGAAATCCCGGGCGCGGCCCGTTCGAGCGGGACCGCGCCCGGGTGCTGCACAGCGCGGCGCTGCGCCGGCTCGCGGCCAAGACCCAGGTCGTGGAGGTCGGGTCGGGCGACTTCCCGCGGACCAGGCTGACCCACTCCCTGGAGTGCGCGCAGATCGGGCGGGAGTTCGGGGCGGTGCTCGGGTGCGATCCCGACCTGGTCGACGCCGCCTGCCTGGCCCATGACCTGGGGCACCCGCCATTCGGCCACAACGGCGAGTCGGCGCTGGCCGCATTCGCCGCGGGCTGCGGCGGGTTCGAGGGCAACGCGCAAAGCCTGCGGCTGCTGACCCGGCTGGAGGCGAAGGTGCCCGGCGCCGGGCTGAACCTGACCCGGGCCACGCTCGACGCCACGCTGAAGTACCCGTGGGCCGCGCGCCCCGGTGAGGTCAAGTTCGGCGTCTACGCCGACGACGCCGAGGTGTTCGCCTGGGTCCGCGACGGCGCGCCGCCCGGCCAGCCGTGCCTGGAGGCCCAGGTCATGGACTGGTCCGACGACGTGGCCTACTCCGTGCACGACGTGGAGGACGGGCTGCAGGCCGGCCTGATCACGCTGGGCGCGCTGCGGGACCCGGCCGAGCGCAAGGCGGTCGCGGAGATCACCGCGGCCGATTACTGCGCCCCGGGATCGGTCACCGTCGACGAGCTCGGCGAGGTCTTCGCGGACTTGCTCGCCCTGCCGTGCTGGCCCGCGGCCTATGACGGCGGTCTCGCGTCCCTGGCCGCGCTGAAGAACCTGACCAGCGAGCTGATCGGCCGGTTCTGCCGCTCGGCCCAGCAGGCGACCCTGGCCGGCGCGCCGGCGGCCGGGCAGGCCCGGCTGACCAGGTTCGCCGCCGACCTCGTGGTCCCGCGGGAGCAGCGGCTCGAGTGCGCGCTGCTGAAGGGCGTGACGGCGCAGTACGTGATGTCCCGGGCCGGGGCGGCGCAGACCCAGGCCCGGGAGCGTGAGCTGATTGCCGAGCTCGCCGCCGCGGTGCTGGCTGGCGCGCCCGCCACGCTGGACCCGGTGTTTCGGCCCGGGTTCGCCGCGGCAGTATCTGACCAGGCAAGGCTGCGCGTGGTGGTCGACCAGATCGCCTCACTTACGGACACTTCGGCCATCGCATGGCATCGTCGGCTGCGGCGGTGAAAGCCTGACCCTGCCGGCCGTCCCGCCCGCGCCCGCCGATCGTCCCGGCGGGCCCGCGGCACCCGGCCTGCCATCGTCGAGCGGTCTGTCACGGGAAGGAGTCCCAGATGCCTGCCGAACCCGCCTACGTGATCGTCGGAGCCAGCCTGGCCGGCGCCAAGGCCGCGGAGACCCTCCGGGAGGAGGGCTTCGGGGGCGCGATCGTGCTCATCGGCTCGGAGGACGAGCGCCCGTATGAGCGGCCGCCGCTGTCCAAGGGGTACCTGCTCGGCAAGGACGACCGGGACGTGATCTTCGTGCATCCCGAGGGGTGGTACGCCGAGCACGACGTCGACCTGAGGCTCGGCACCACCGTCACCTCCGTCGACCGTTCCGCCCGCCGGGTGCTTCTGGCCGGGGGCGGCTCCGTGCCCTACGACCGGCTGCTGCTCACCACCGGCTCCTCGCCGCGGCGGCTGAACCTGCCCGGAGCCGACCTCGACGGCGTCCTGTACCTGCGCACGGTGGGGGACTCCGAGCGCCTGGCCGCCGCGCTGCGCGGCGGCGGCCAGGTCGTCATCGCCGGGGCCGGCTGGATAGGCCTGGAGACCGCGGCCGCGGCCCGCGAGTACGGCTGCGAGGTCACCGTGGTGGAGCCGGAGCCGGGGGCGCTGCATCGCTCGCTAGGGCCCGAGCTGGGCGAGGTCTTCGCGGATCTGCACCGCAGCCACGGCGTGACATTCCGGTTCGGCGAGGGGCTGAGCGAGATGACCGGCTCGGGCCCGGCCGTCGCAGCCGCGGTCACCTCGTCCGGCGCCGAACTGCCAGCCCAGACCGTCATCATCGGCGTGGGCGTCGTGCCGAACGTCGCGCTGGCCGCCGAGGCGGGCCTGGAGGTGGACAACGGGATCGTGGTCGACGAGGCACTGCGTACCTCGGACCCGGACATTTTCGCCGCCGGCGACGTGGCGAACGCGTTCAACACGCTGCTCGGCCGCCGGGTCCGGGTCGAGCACTGGGGGAACGCGCTGGCCGGCGGGCCGGTCGCGGCCCGCTCGATGCTGGGCAAGGACGCCGCCTACGACTGGGTGCCCTACTTCTTCAGCGACCAGTACGACCTGGGCATGGAGGTCGCCGGGCTGCCCGACCCGGGCAGCTATGACGAGATCGTCTACCGCGGTGACAGGGACTCCGGCGAGTTCATCTCGTTCTGGCTGGCCGACGGGACCGTGGTGGCCGGGATGAACGTCAACGTCTGGGACGTCAACGACGACATCCAGGCGCTCATCCGGTCCGGGACCCCCGTCGACCCGGCCCGCCTGGCCGACCCCGACGTCCCCCTCACCGACCTCTGACCCCTGCCCGCCCCGCCGCTCGCTGCCCGCCCCGCCGCTCGCTGCCCGCCCCGCCGCTCGCTGCCCGCCCCGCCGCTCGCTGCCCGCCCCGCCGCTCGCTGCCCGCCCCGCCCGCCCCAACGGTCCTTGATCGATTACGGCGGTCGTCTGTCAGTCATAGTGGCTGACAGACGACCGTGGTAACGGATCATGCGGTGCAGGCTGGGCCGCAGCGGCACGGCTGGCCGTCCCAGCCGCGCTGTCGGAGCGCCGCGCCGACCTCGGCCGCCACCTCGCAGGCCCGGCAGGTGACGTCGGTCCAGCTGAAGCGGAGCGTCACGATGCCCGACGCGGCACTGGCATTGTCCTTGCGGATATCACGCCAACGGTCTTCGACCAGGTGATACGCGCGGCCGTCGAGCTCCGCGGCCACGCCAAAGCGCTGATACAGGTTGTCCAGGTACTGCGAGCCCGTGGCCGACAGCCCGCCCGCCATCCGGAACTGCCGCTTCGCCTCCGGCAGGCCGTGCGCCCGTTCCACGTCGCGCACATAGCGGTACTCCAGGTTCGAGTGGACTCCCTCGGCGATGAGCGCCAGCGCGCCGATGGTCGCATCCCGCCAGCGCGTCCGGCTGCGCAGGACCAGGGCCTCGCGGAGGAGCTGCACGGTCACGAGCCGACGGCCGCAGCCGCGGCTCAGCCAGGAGAAGGCGTCATCGAAGCTGGCGCTGAGCTGAACCAGGTCGAGAACCGTCTCCTCGATCCGGGTCCGCGGCGGCGTCCGGGCCGGGTGGCGGATGGCGTCCAGCCGTTCGGTCCGGTGCACCACCAGGCGGGGTGTCGGCCCGCGCTCGTCATGGCCGCAGAGCCGCACGTGCCGCTCGGACCCGATCGTGACGTGGGTGACCGGGCTCGGGCGGTCGGTCAGCCCGTCGAGCTCGGCGGCCGTGTGGTGGCTGAGCACAGCCCCGGGCCCGGCGCGCAGGAGGCCCGCCCACAGCAGGGATTCGCGCGGTGGCACCCCCGTGTAGGCGGCATAGACGCCGTGATAGAGCGATTGCCAGCGGCCGCGCCTGAGCCGAGCGTCGATGGCGGCGGGGCTGAGCCCCGCCGCCGGCGCCTGCCACCGGGCCAGCACGCCGTGCTGGAACTTCAGCAGCCGGGCGCAGTCATCGGGAACGTCGGCGGCCATAACGCCCAGACTGGCGGGGCTTCGCCGACTGGGCGGCGGCCATGGCGGCCCGGTGGACAACGCCGCCCCGGGCGTCGGGGTGTGGACAGGCTGGCCGGAATGTCGGCAGCACCGGGTAAAGCGCCCCGGCGCTCAGTCACGGACCGGGCGCCCCGCCGCGGTTCCACGGACGCGGCGGACGGGGCGGCTCGGCGGGCTCGG
>Ga0335078_10004770_pt1 | contig 20078 bp, 16 predicted proteins | sample Lox_Sample_32_FD_206711 | JGI IMG/M metagenome (GOLD analysis project Ga0335078, IMG submission 206711) | Soil microbial communities from Loxahatchee National Wildlife Refuge, Florida, United States - Lox_Sample_3.2 | ecosystem: Environmental > Terrestrial > Soil > Wetlands | place: USA... | reverse complement strand
AGTGGGCGACGCCGTAAGTTCGTCTGGGGTGAGCCCGGAGGTTATTGTCCTGGTTCGTGATCGGGCCCGGCGAGGTGGATGATGCAGGCGGTATCCAGGGCTTCTTGCGGGGTGCCGGCAGGGAGGCCGGTGCGCAGGACGGCGTCTTGGTAGCGGTCGTGGGCGGCGGAGTAGATCGCGAAGCCGAAGGAATGGGCTGAGCCGCCGTAGCGCAGGCGGCAGAGCGGGATGCGGCTGCCGTCGCGGAGCACTCCGGTGACGTAGCCGAAGGCGCCGCGGTAGCTGACCTGCACCCGGGTGAGCTGGGGCCAGCAGGCTTCGGCGTGGTCGAGCAGCCGCACGGTGATCGAGTCGCGGGTGGATTGGGGGATGGCGGCCATGGGCCTCATTGTGCCGTGCGGGACTGGTGCTGCCGTTATGATCACCGGCCCGGGAGCAGATCAGGTCCAGGTGAGGATCCCGGAGGCGGTATGCCGCAATGTCGCGCGGTGCTGGTCGTGTTGAGTGCTGGTGAGCGCAGGACGTTAAAGAAGCGTGCCCGGGGGGCCAAGACCGCGCAGCGGGACTGGCTGCGGGCGCAGATCGTGCTGGCCGCGGCCCGGGGCCGGCCCAGCGCCCGGATCGCGGCGGACCTGGGTGTCAGCGTGGATACGGTGCGCAAGTGGCGGGGCCGGTTCGCCGCCCGCGGCCTGGACGGGCTGAAGGACTTGCCCCGGTCAGGCCGGCCCCGGCGGATCAGCGCGCTGGAGCGGGCCGCAGTGGTCGCGCTGGCCTGCCAGCTGCCGGCCGCCACCGGGGTGCCGCTGGCCCGCTGGAGCGGCCCGGAACTGGCCGCCGAGATCACCAAGGCGGGGCTGGCCAGCCCGATCTCGCCATCCACGGTCTTGCGGATCTTGGCTGAGCACCCGATCAAGCCCTGGCAACACCAATCGTGGATCTATCCGCGCGACCCGGACTTCGCCGTCAAGGCCACCGTCATCCTGGACCTCTACCAGGGGTACTACCAGGGCAGGCGGCTAGCGCCGGGCGACCAGATCATCTGCGTGGACGCCAAGCCCTCCATCCAGGCCCGTGCCCGCTGCCACGCTACCGGCCCGCCCCGGCGCGGGCGGCCGGCACGCGTGGAGCACGAATACGAGCGCGCCGGCGCCCTGGCGCTGCTGGCCGCCCTGGATGTGCGCACCGGCAAGGTGTTCGCCTCCACCGCGGCCACTACTGGGATCACCCCGTTCATGGACCTGATCGGCCAGGTCATGCGCGCCGGGCCCTGCACCAGCGCGCCCCGCGTGTTCGTCATCGTGGACAACGGCTCCGACCACCGCGGCGATAAAGCCGCCCAGCGGCTCCGTGATGCCTACCCGAACGCGATCATGATCCACACGCCGGTGCACGCCTCCTGGCTCAACCAGGCCGAGATCATCTTCTCCATCGTGCAGAAAAAGATCCTCACACCCAACGACTTCGCCAGCACCGCCCAGCTCGCCGCTGCCCTGCTGGCTTTCATCGACCGCTACAACCAGACCGCCCGGCCCTTCAACTGGAAATTCACCGCCACCGACCTGGCCGGGCTCCTCCAGCGAATCAGCGCCCACCAGGAACCCACCCCCCTGCCAGAGGCCGCCTGACAGCCCCCGACGAACATATGGGGTCACCCACTAAGCCAGCCGCCGCGGGCATGATCAAAGATCTTCATCGCGTGGCGACGCTCGTCGCTGTTCGGTTAACCGCGTCCGGCTGGCGGGTGAGCCGCGCGGCGGCGCCCCTCCGCCAGGCCGGTTGGCGGCGGCGGGTCGTGCGGATGGTGGCGGCGGCCAGGCCGGTTGCGGTCGTGGCCGCTGCCGAGGCCAGCAGGGTGTGCTGGGCGCCGAGCCATGCGCTGAGCGGCCCACCGAGCGCGGCGCCGAGCGGGGCCGCCAGCACGGTCAGCGCACCGCGGGCGGCCAGGACCTGGGAGAGCAGTTCGGGGGGGCTTTCCCGCTGGAACAACGTCGCGGACAGGGCGGGGTAGGGCGCATAAGCCAGGCCGCCGACGGCGAAGCAGGCCAGGGCGGGGACGGGCAGGGTGAGCAGGCCCAGCGGGGTGAGCGCGGCACCCCAGCCGATCACCGCCGCCACCAGGACCGGCCATACCGGGAGGCGGCGGGCCAGGCCGGCGACAGTGCTGCCGGCGGTCGCGCCGACCCCGAACACGGTCCAGAACAGGCCGAGCAGCGCGCCGCCGCCGCGCAGCGGCCCGGTCACATACAACGGCAGGGCCACCTCGACCGGCCCGTACAGGAAGTAGTAGATCATGGTCAGGGCGAGCAGCCCGGCGAGCGGCCTGCTGCGGGCGATCGCTGCGAACCCTGCTGCCCGGTCCGGCTCGCCGGCATCCGCGGGTGCGGTCGTCCTCATGTGACCCTTGGCCGTGGCCGCGGCTACGCCGAGGATGGCGAAGGAGGCGGCGTCGGCAGCGACCGGCAGCGCCGGCCCGGCGGCCGCTACCAGCACGCCGGCCAGCAGCGGGCCGACGACGTACGCGGCCATCGACAAGCCCGACAGCAGCGCGTTGGCGGCGGTGCGGGACTGCGGCGGCAGGTGCTCGGCGACCAGCGTGTACTGGCCGGATATGCCCCACGCATGCAGCAGCGAGGACGCGGCCAGCAGCGTTATGTACACCGCGGCCCGCAAGGCGCCCAGCGCGTACAGCAGCGGGATCGCGCTCAGCGCTACCGCGCGCAGGGTTGCGTCGGCGGCGACCAGCTGCCGGCCGGCCAGCCTCCGCAACGGCCTGGCCAGCAGCACCGCGCCCGCCGCGCCCGGCAGCGCCCAGGCAGCAACCGCCAGGCCCACCACCAGGCCGCGGCCGGCGGGCGGCGCGATCCGGATCGCCAGCCACGCCACGCCCACCGCGCTTATCCCGTCACCGACCGCCGACACCGCGAACGCAGGCAGCAGGCGGCGCAGCACCGGACTGGCGGCGACCGGCGCGACAGTCGCGCGGAACTCTGCGGCTAGCATGACTTCCCTTCCTGGTGGTGCGGCTGCTGAAGACATCGGACCGACGTGGCAGCCCGGGGAGCTGTCCCGCGCCGGAGGCTGGTGAGCTTGCTGGCGGGACCAGCTCAGCCCCAGGCGCCCGCGACCTGGCGAGTCGTGGCGTTCAGCCGGTTGAACAGGTTGGTCACCGCGATCATGAGGACGATCGCGGCCAACTGCTTCTCGTCGTAGTGATCGGCGGCGGCGTCCCAGATCTCGTCGGGCACCGGATCCGGCCGGTCGGCCAGCCGGGTGGCGGCCTCGGCCAGCGCCAGCGCGGCCCGCTCGGCGTCGCTGAAATAGGGCGCTTCCCGCCAGGCCACGACCGTGGCCAGTCGCTCCTCGGTCTCCCCCGTCTTGCGGCCTGCCCTGGCGCCGGAGTCCACACAGGCGCTGCAGCCGTTGATCTGGCTGGCCCGCAGGTGCACCAGCTCCAGCGTGACCGGGTCTACGCCGCCAGCGTGTACCGCCCTGAACAGCGCCTGGAACGGCTCCATCGCGCCCAGGACCATCGCCGGGTTCTTCATCCGTGCCTGCATGATCGCTCTCCTCCTCGTGTTCTCCGGGTACCTGCATGCACAGCGTCTCCCCGGCCCGGCCGGACCCACATCCGTGCCGGGCACGGAACGCGCCACGGGCCGCGTCACGTAGCCGTGGCGCTGTCGGCGGCGCGACCCGGGCGGGAGAATGGCGGGCATGTCGAGGCAGACGGCGGCGGCGGACATCTCGGCCCGGGAGGCCGAGATCCTGGCCCTGGTCGGGGAGCACCGCAGCAACGCCGAGATCGGCACGCAGCTGGTCATCTCGGTGCGTACTGTCGAGACCCACGTGTCGTCGTTGCTGCGCAAGCTTGGCGTCCCCGATCGCCGGGCGCTCGCCGACCTCGCCACCGAGCTCGCCCGGGCCGAGCGGGCCAGCAAGGCGCTGGTCGGCCTCCCATCGCCGTTGAACACGTTCATCGGCCGGGCCCGGGAACGCGGCGATCTGTGCCGCGCCGTCGGGGCGCACCGTCAGGTCACCGCCGCCGGACCCGGCGGCGTGGGCAAGACCCGGCTGGCGCTGGCCGTCGCCGCGGACCTGGCCGGCGACTTCGCGGACGGCGTCTGGTTCGTCGACCTGGTGCCGGTCACCGATCCGGCGATGGTCGGAGCCGCGGTAGCGGCCGCGCTCGGCTTGGGTGAGCAACAGGGCCGTGGTATCGACGACTCGGTGCTCACCGCCCTGGCCGACCGGCGTGCCCTGCTGGTGCTGGATAACTGTGAGCACCTCACCGGCGGGGTAGCACCGTTTCTCGAGCGTCTGCTGGCGCGCTGCCCGCGGGTGAGCGTGCTGACCACCAGCCGGGCTCGGCTGTTGGTGCCCTTCGAGTGGGTCTACTCGGTTCCGCCGCTGTCACTCGAAGGGCACGGCGACCGCGACGCCGGTTCGCCGGATGCGGTCTTGCTGTTCCTTGACCGGGCCGCCGCGGTGGGCTGGACCCCGGAGCCCGGGCACCTGGCCCAGGTCGCGGAGGTCTGCCGGAAGCTCGACGGGGTGGCGTTGGCGATAGAACTTGCCGCGGCCCGCCTGCCCGCACTCGGTCTGGATGGGCTGGTGGCAGGCCTTTCCGATAACCTGCGGCTCCTGGTCGGCGGACACCGTGCCGACGAGCGGCACCGCTCGGTGCGGGCCATGCTCGACTGGAGCGAGGCCCTCCTCAGCCGCGCCGACTCGGCCCTGCTCCAGCGCGTCTCGATCTTCGTGTCGCCGTTCACCGCCCCGGCCGCCGCCCGGGTGGCCGGGTTCCTGCCGCTGCAACCGGGCGAGGTCGGCGATGGGCTGGCCCGGCTTGCGGATCAGAGCCTGCTGATCGTCGCCCCCTCGGCGGGCCCCACCCGGTACCGGGCACTAGAGACCATCCGTCAGTACGGGATTGAACAGCTCGCCGCGGCCGGCGACCTCGCCGCGACACGGGTTCACCATTTGCGCTGGTGCCTGGCCACCGCCACCGGGCTTGCCCAGGACCCGTCGCGCGCCAGCGGCGCCTGGCGAGCCAGCTTCGACGCGGCTGCCGACGACATCCGCGCTGCGCTGGGGTGGGCAGCCGGGCAGCCCGAACACCACACGGAGGCCCGCGACCTTGCCCTGTCACTGGCCGGCCTAGCCTTCTCGCGCAACCTGGCCGGTGAGGCCCAGCGGCGCTATGAGCAGGCCGCCGCCCTCACCGACGACCCGGCTGCCACGGCCACGGCTCTGCGGTGCGCCGCTGACGTGGCCGCGTGCCGGATGCGCGGCGACGACACCTACCACCTCTGGCAGGCCGCCGCAGACGCCGCCCAGCGAGCCGGAGACGCCGCGGCTGCGGCCCACGACCTGGCCACCGCGGCCACGACCTATTTCCGGATGTCCGGGGTCTTCGCCCGGCTGCCCCCGCCGGACGAGGCGACCGCGCTGCTCACCCGTGCGCGCGAGCTGGCCGGCGACGACCCAGCAGGTCAGGCCGCGGTGGTCCTCGCCGAGTGCGGCGCCCTGGGCGACGCGTTCTTCGCCGAGGAAGCCGAGCCCAAGACGGCGGCGCCGGAGACGACCGCGCTCGCGGAGCGGGCCGTGGAGCTGGCCCGCCGGCTGCACGACCCGCTGGCGGAATGTGCCGCCCTCGATGCGCTGACCGGGGCCCAGCACCGGGCGGGCGACACCTTCGCTGCCGCCGCCAGCGCGCGCCGCCGCGTCGGCCTGCTCGACTCCGTGCCCGTCACCCCGGGCACCGCGTTCGAACTCATCGACACGCTGCTGATGGCCACCGAAACCAGCATCGGCGTCGGCGACCTGCCCACCGCACGGCAGTGGGGCCGGCAGCTGCGCGACCTGCCGCTGCTGGCCGAGGTCGGTCATTTCGCCACATCACGGCTCCTCGTGGCCGACGCCCTCGCCGGGCACGCCACCGACGTGATCACCGACAGCCGCCGGTTCCTCGACGCCTGGGCCCAGGCCGGCCGCCCACGCGCACCCGGCCTCGGCCAAACAGCCGCCGCGGTCGCGATGATCCACGGCCTGCGCGGCGACCACGCCGCCCGGGACACCTGGCTCGCCCTCATCGACCAACTGGGCGTCACCCCCGAACGCCTGTCCGGCTACAGCCCCACCTTCGACGCCATCACCCTGCTCCACCGCGGACAGGCCCCGCTCGCACTGGAACGGCTCGGCACCCCAACCGGCCAGCCGAACAAGTGGCTCACCTGGATATGGCTCCACTGGCACGTCGCCCTGCGCGCCGAAGCCGCCGTGCTAGCCGACCACCCCGGCGCCAGCCACCACCTCACTGCCGCCCGGCCGATCGTCGCCGGGAACCCCATCGCCACCGCCATCCTCGACCGTGCCGCCGCGCTGCTCGACGACGACACCGAGCGCCTGCTCACGACCGCAGCCGCGTTCCAGACCGCCGGCTGCCCCTACCAACGTGCCCGGACGCTCATCCTGGCCGGCGGCGACACCGCACCAGCCGGCCACACCGCCCTGGCCGGCCTCGGTCTCAGCCCCGCAGTCGCATGAGCGACCACATCCCTCCCGCGTTGCCTGCCGCCGGGTGCCTGGAGCGCGTCCGTGCGCGGCCGACCGCAGTTCGCGACGCCCTCCGCTGGGCCGGCCGGGTGAAGGACCCCGGGCCGAAGCGGCCCCACGCCACGAAGGCGGCCAAGGCGAGATAGACCAGGTCCGCGATGATCGTTGCCCTCTCGCCACGGCGTAGGCGCATGATCACCGCGCCGGCAAACAGCATCACCGCACCGGTGGCAGCCAGCGGCACCAGGACCGGCGCGATGCCGAGCACGGCGGGCACGATCAGGCCGACCGCGGCCAGGAACTCGAGGGCTCCGATGGCCCGGAGAGCACCGGGGCTGAAGTCGTCAACCCATCTCGAGGCGGCGCCGCCCATACCGGCCAGCTTCTCCTTGGGCACGAACAGCTTGGTGCTGCTGGCAACGAGGAAGACAACGGCCAGGATTCCGGCAACGATCCACAGAGCGAGGTTCAGCTTGCGCTTCATGAGGATCTCCTTGGAGGGGTAGCGGCGATCCTGTTACCCGGGTATCCCCGGCTCAGCGGCACCGGCCGGGTACCCGGTGCCCTTCCCACGGTCGTCGGTGACTGTGGGTCTAACGGTGTTTCCGGCCCGATCGCGCCGGGCTTTGACCGCCGGGCGGGAGAGGTGCCGTGATGACCGCGACACTAGCCGCCAGGACAAGCAAGGAGAAGGGCAAGCCGGCGCCGGCTGCGGAGCAGGGACTGGCGGAGGAACTGGGGCGGGCCTGCGGAGCAGGGCGCGTCACTGGCTGGCCTGGGGCGTCAGAGGAATTCCGCGCGGTAGTGGTGCAGGAACTCGGCGACTCGGCGCGGGGGGCGGCCGGTGATCTGCTGGAAGGTGCTGGTCGTATAGTCGTTCTCGCCGGCGAGGATCGCCCACTCGCGAGTGATGAGCAGCTCGGCCTCCCCCGCCGCTACCCCGGCACCAGTGAGGCGCCCGAGGAACTGCCGTTCGGCGGCGACGCGGAAGGTGACGGGCTCGCCGAGTTCGGCCGAAAGCAGTTCGAGCGCCTCCGGCCACGACATGGGAACCGGTCCCGTCAGGTCGTGGTGCGCGCCCCATAGCGCCGGGTCGGTGAGCACCCGCACCCCGGCTTCGGCCGCGTCGCGATGGTCGATCAAGGCCATGCGGCCGCTGCCGGCCAGGCCGGTCCAGGTGCGCGAGGCACGCACCTCGGGCGCCGCGGCGAGCAGCGATGCCGAGAAGATCGCGGGGCGGATCGTCGAGTACGGCACTGCGGTCGAGGAGGCGAACTGGTCGATGCTGTAGTGGGCCCGCTGGTTGATCCCCAACGAGTCCGCCGAGGTGTTGAGCACCGACAGGCGGGTGACCTGCTCGATCGAGGGGGTTCCGGCAGCGGTGTCAATCGCGGTCCGCTGCAGGACGCCCTCGATCCCGATTGATCCCATCGCGATGAACACCGCGCGGATCCCGTCCAATGCCTCGGTAAGGTCGGCCGGGTCGTCCAGGCGCGTGGCACGGATGTGCAGCCCGCCGGGCTCACCGAAGTCGCGGCGCGCTTTGCCGGGGTCGCGAACCAGCGCGGTGACCGCATCGCCGCGGGCGAGCAACCCGCGGACGATCTCGCTGCCGACGCGGCCGGTGGCGCCGATCACTGCGGTGGTCATCGTGTCTCCTCCCGGTAAAGCTCGATCAGGCCGCCGCCAGCCGTATCTGCTCCCGGCGGGCCCGCTCAGCTGCGGTCGGGGCGCACGTCATGGCCAGTTGCCCGTGATCGAGTCGAGGGCGGCCGAGGCGTACTTCGCGGGCTCCTCCTCCCAGGCAAAGTGCCCGGCATCGATGATCACGAGTCGGCTGGTGGGCAGCCGCTGGTGGAGAAATTCGGCGTTGGCTAGCGGGACTACGCGGTCGTGGCGGCCGTTGATGATCGTGACCGGTACCGTGATCTGCGGCAGCAGCCCGGCGAGCACGGGCAGTTCCTCGGGATACCTGCGGACATAACGCATCGACTCGGCGAAGCGGTCGCCGTCGTAGCAGGCCAGGTAGTCCGCGCGGATCTCGTCGGGTATCCCTCCTGCGATGGTGTCCACCGCCGTGTTGACGATCACATGCGGGTCCATCTCTTGGTACTTGCCGAGGTCGGGATCCAGCACCCACGACGCCAGTGGCTCGCCGAGCTGGATCGGCACGGCGGCTCCGCCGGTGCCCACGATCGCGCTGGCGATCTGCTCCGGATGTGCGGCCGCCGCGAACAGGGCGGCTGCGGTTCCGACGTCAGGCGCGACGACGTGCGGCGCGCCCAGGTCCGCCTCGGCGATGAGCCGGGTCAGGAACCCGCCCATCGCTCGCGGGGACAGGAGGTCCGGGCGGCGTTCGGATGCGCCGAATCCCGGGAGGTCAATGGCGAACAGACGAGCGTGCCCGGCGAGCGTCGCCCACATCGGCGCGAACGCGTACACGCTCTCCGGCCACGGGCTGGTGAGCAGGACCGTCGGCCTGTGCGAGCTGCCGGTGTCGGCGTACCGGATCCGGACTCCGTCGACGGTCCGGAAGCGGATTTGCGGGGTCGTTGTCGTTGGCATGCGGCAATCCTCCAGATCTTGGTCCGGCGCTCGAGAATGCGAGCACCCTGCCCGGATCCCGGTCACCGGGCTCCGGCGTGTCGCGTCCTCCCGGTGGGGAACCGGGAGGACGCGACCACCCGGTGTGGTTACCCGGCGCCCCAGAATGCGCAGTGGTGTCTGGTGGCGAAGTCGGTCTCGAGTTGCGGCCGGGGCGGCACGAGCGACAGCATCTGCGCGCTGTGGCCGAATGCGGGCCAGGGCAGGGCCGCGGTCGCGGGGCTGCCGGTGGCGGCGAAGTTCACCCAGGCCACTCGCATGCTGGCCGCGAGTGTCTGCTGGTCTGGGTTGAGCGTCGGGGGGACCGGCGCATTCGGCAGGCCGAACAGGTACGGGAGTTCGGACTCGTGCGTCGCAACGGTCACGGTGCCGGGTCGCGCATAGGGCTGGGGCGCGCTGTCGTCGTTGAACTCATAGGCGAAGGTAGGTGCCCGCTGCGATGTCTCCTGGTCGATCCGCAGCGCCGGGCAGGCGAAGTTGGTGTCCCCGACCAGCGCGCTGAGAGCCGCGTCCGGGGACGCACCGGGCGGGTATTCGGCCGCGATCGCCGCGGCCCGCCCGGCGGACACGCCCAGCACCGCAGCGATGTTGGCCTGGTAGTTGTCTGTGCTCACCGGCTCGTCGGGGATCGGCACGAAGGTGCCGCCGCTGACGGCCAGCTGGAGGCCGTCGACGAAGAGCCGCTCCTCGTCGTGGTTGGTCCCGTTGAGGACCGGCACGTGGGTGAACCGGCCAGCGGCCAGCGCCGCCCCGATCGGCTCGGTGAGGACCTTGCCGTCGACGATGCCCGGGATCCCGGCGAAGGGGGTGCCGACGAGGTTCACGACCGGCAGGTTGCGCAGGCAGGCCGCGGTCTGATCGGGGCAGCCTGCCTGGGCCGCGAACGCCTCGCCGGTGGCCTCGGCGTCGCTGAGGGGCTGCTGGTTGAGCGCGAAGGACCCGCTTTCGATGATCGCCTTCTGGAAAAGCCCGCGCGCACCGGTCGAGACCATCTGGGCGAGCACGGACAAGCCACCGGCCGACTGGCCCGCAATGGTGACGTTGTGCGGGTCGCCGCCGAACTGGCGGATGTTGCCTTGCACCCAGCGCAGCGCCGCCTGCTGGTCCATCAGGCCGTAGTTGCCGGCCGGGCCACCCCGCCACGAGGCCAGCGCCGGATGGGCAAGGAAGCCGAGCGCGCCGAGCCGGTAGTTGATCGTGACGACGACGGCGCCATCCGCCGCGAGTTCGGAGCCGTCGTAGTTGCTGCTGCCCTCCTGAGTCAGCCCGCCGCCGTGGATCCAGACCAGCACCGGCCGGCCACCTTCGTCACCACCGCGCGCCAGCCTATGGTCTCTGGCACCGCTGGGCAGCCCGGGCGTGTACACATTGAGATACAGGCAGTCCTCGCTGAAGGACCCGGACGGCGCGAACGGGCCTGGCGACTGAGGGCAGCTCGGCGCGAACTGGGTGGCGTCGCGGACCCCCCACCACCCAGCCGGAGGCCGGGGTGGGCGCCACCGCAGGTTGCCGGTGGGCGGAGCGGCGTAGGGAATGCCGAAAAATTCATCGACGGAGCCTGCGGTCATGCCGCGGACGGCGCCGTCGTCGGTTCTCACGATCGGAGCGTCGCCCAAGCGGGCATGGGCGGGCGCGGCGCCCGCCGTGGCAGTGGTAGCGCCGGCTGCCGCGACGGTCAGCGCGGCCAGCGCCGCGCAGCACGCGGCGGCCAGCGGAACGCGCCGCCAGTGGGTCGTGTTCATGATCTTGACTCCTTCTGTCTCGCCGGGTGGCCGCGTATCACTGTTCACAGGGGTGGTCGCATGTCACGGTCGCATCCCGCCCGCCGCGGCCGGACCCGGCAGATCCCTGGTTGGCACGCGGGTGGCGTGCCGCATGAAGGACGGGCGGCTAGCGCAGGGCCCGGAACGCCGCCCGTATCTCGGCGGCGAACAGTTCGGGCTCTTCCCACGCCGCGAAGTGGCCGCCCTTGTCCACTTCGTGGAAGTAGATGAGCTCGTGGTAGCAGCGCTGCGCCCAGCTGCGCGGTGCACGGTAGATCTCACCGGGGAAGACCGTGATGGCAGCCGGTAGCGAGATGTCCACGGCGTTGAAGTTGTTGGCGTTGTTCTCCCAGTACAGCCGGCCCGCCGAGGTAGCGGTTCCGGTGAACCAGTACAGCGAGATGTCATCGAGCATCTCGTCTCTGGTCAGCGACCGTTCCGGGTCGCCGCCGCTGTCGGTCCAGTCGGCGAACTTGTCATAGAACCAGGCGGCCAGGCCGACCGGAGAGTCGGCCAGCGCATAGCCCAGGGTCTGGGGGCGGGTCGCCATCACCTCGGCGTACCCGGAGCCCGCTCGGTACAGGGCAGCCATCTGCTCGTAGGCAGCCTTTTCTGTATCCCACAGCCCCGGTGGTGGCGGATCGCCAGCACGGAGGGCCTTCGCAATCTCCGGGGGCACGGTCGCGGGCATGGTGACGTGGATAGCCAGCAGCCCCGCGGGTGCCTGGCGGGCCATGACGTGAGAGATCACCGACCCCCAGTCCCCGCCCTGGGAGACGTAGCGCCGGTGTCCCAGGCGGGCCATCAGCTCGGCCCAGGCACGCGCGATCCGGTCAGGGGCCCAGCCACTAGACGTCGGCCGGCCGGAGAAGCCGTACCCGGGCATCGACGGCAGCACCAGGTCGAAGGCGTCCTCCGCGCGGCCGCCGTGCCTGGTGGGGTCGGTCAGCAAGCCGATGACCTTGAGGAGTTCCAGGACCGAGCCGGGCCAGCCGTGGGTCATGACCATGGGCAGGGCGCCTTGGTGGGCGGAGCGGACGTGGATGAAGTGGATATCGAGCCCGTCGATCTCGGTCACGAACTGCGGCAAGGCATTCAGCGTCGCCTCCGCCTTCCGCCAGTCGTAGCCGGTTCCCCAATAAGCCACCAGCTCCTGGATCTTCGCCAGCTGCGCACCCTGAGACCGGTCAGCAACCGTCTCCCGGTCCGGCCACCGGGCCGCCGCGACGCGCCGGCGCAGCCCGGCGACTTCATCTTCCGGAATGTCGATGCGGAACGGGCGGATCGTGGTGCCTTCGGCCGCTGCGCCGGGTTCTCGCGGAGGGGGGCCGGTGCCAGCGGGGGGCAGATCCGGAACGGCGGGAACGGGCATGTGCGTCTCCTCGCGCTTTTGCGAGTGCAGGCCACCGGAGAGCCGGTGATCTGTCGGCCGGTCCTGACATCTACGGTCACACCCCCAGACGGGCCTGGGACCCGGGCACACACTGGCCGTCACCCTGGTCCCTGACCGCAGCAGGCCTACATGTGCTCAGCGCCGGGACTTCGCAGGACCAGGCGCGGCCAGCGCGCACGCCAGGGGAACCACCAGGGTGTCGCCTGGTTCGGCGCAGCGGCCGAAATCGTTAGCGTCCATCCCTGACACAACCCCAGGGAGGCGGCAATGAGTACGGCCGAGGAGCGCACCAGCGGCGCGAACGGGATGGCGGAACAGCGAGCGCCAGGACTCTTGGGCGGAGAAGTTCGTGAAGGCTACGCCGAGATCGGTGACCAACGGCTGCATTACGTCGAGGCCGGGGAGGGGCCACTGATCGTTCTGCTGCACGGCTTCCCGGAGTTCTGGTACGGCTGGCGGCGGCAGATCAAACCACTCGCGGCGGCGGGATTCCGCGTCGTCGCACCCGACACGCGCGGCTACAACCTGTCATCGAAGCCGGACGGCGTGGCCGCCTACGACGTCGGCGAGCTGGCCGCCGACATCCGCGACCTCATCCACGAGCGCGGCGCGGAGACCGCGCTGCTGGCCGGTCACGACTGGGGCGGAAGCATCGCCTGGGCCACCGCGATGAACCACCCCGAGGTCGTGGACCGGCTGGCCATCCTCAACGCGGCCCATCCGCGGAAGCTCTCGCAGGGGCTGCACCACCCGGGCCAGCTCCGCAAGTCCTGGTACTTCTTCTTCTTCGACCTCCCCGAGCTGCCCGAGGCCGTCGTGCACGCCGACCACTGGCACTTCTTCCGGCACTTCCTGCGCGACGCCCACCCCGCTTATACGCCCGAGGAGATCGACCGCTACATCGAGGCGTGGTCACAGCCGGGCGCGGCGACCGCGATGATCAACTACTACCGGTCCTCGGTGCGAACCCCGCCCAAGCAGGCCGAAGCGGCACTTCGCCCCATCAAGGCGCCCACCATGGTCATCTGGGGACAACGCGATCGTTACCTCGGTGAAGAACTAGCCGAGCCCGACCACGACGACGTGCCCAACCTTGACCGCGTCGAGCGCTTGCCCGACGCCTCGCACTGGGTCCACCACGACGAGGCCGAGCGCGTCACCCAGCTGCTCACCGACTTCGCGGCCGGCCACCGGTCATGAGCTCGCCGGTACGGGTGGTGTGAGGTTCGCCAGAGCCCGGCCCAGCTCCCGGCGTGAGCTGATGCTGAGCTTGCTGAACACCTTGCGCAGGTGCCACTCGACAGTCCGGGCGCTGAGGAACAGCTGGGCGCCGATCTCCGGGTTGGTAAGCCCGTCGCAGGCGAGCCGGGCGATCTGCACTTCCTGTGCGGTGAGCTCATAGCGCGCCTGGACCGTGCGCCTGTTCACGATCTCGCCGGTGGCCGCCAGCTCGTGCCGGGCCCGCTCCGCGAACGCCTCCATGCCCATCGCGGTGACACCCTCGTAGGCCGTCCGGAGTTGCCCACGGGCGTCCCCACGGCGCTTCTCCCGGCGGAGCCACTCGCCGTACAGGAGATGCGCGCGGGCCAGGGCGGGGCGCATGCGGGTGCCCCCGAGCCGCTGGATCGCCTCGTGGTAGAGGTGCTCGGCGGGCTGGCCCTCGCTGAGCAGCGCTCGTGACCGGGCCTCGATCCCGGCCGCCAACTCGGTACCGGCCGCTCGCGTTCGCCTGGAGAGGCACGCCAGAGCGTCGGCCGCGAGTTCGGTCCTGCCGCAGCGGATGGCCGCCTCCACCAGTTCGGGCAGCGCCCACGCCGAGAGCATCAGCTCATCCTGCGCGCTCGCGCTCTGGGCGGGACCGAGCGCTGCCTGATAGTGGCCGAGGCCGTTGTGCAGCACGGCGCGCGCGTGCTCGCCAAAGGTGAGCACAACTCCCTCACCTCGGGCGATCGCCGCGGGCTCGCTGGCCTCGATCAGCGCCGATGCCTGTGTCTCGTCGCCGCGGAAAGCGGCGAGCTGCAATCGTCCGAACACGATAGGCGCGGTACTGGTTGCATCCGCGATCGCCTCGGCCTCGTCCAGCAGCGCCGCGGCAGATTCCAGATTGCCGCCGAAGATGTGCATCACCGCGAGATAGTTCAGGGCCAGCGGGAGCACCGCGAGCGCACCGGCGTCGCGTGCTATCTGCACGTTTCGGGTGCCCAGCGCATGCCATGCATCGTCGTCGAACAACTCCGGCGCGACGCGGCGGGCCGACCACGGCCAGCGCACGTCCTGCCCGAGGCGCCCGCCCTGGTCGCGGACCGCGGCCAGGGCCAGCTTGAGCGCTGGCGCGCTGGCCGCATAGCCGTCGGTGAAACGCACGGCCAGGCCTTCGAGGAGGAGATCGATGGCACGCGGCACCCCTGGCGGGGGCGGCGCCTGGCGAGCGGCGTCAGCGGCGGCCCGCACGCCGCCGAGCCGACCTGCGATGCTCGCAGCGCGCAACGCTTCCAGATAGGTCTCGCGCGCGCGGGCAGGATCGAGCGGCTCGAGCTGTCTGGCCGCATCAACCAGCAGCGGTACCGCGTCCCCGCCGCGCCTGAGGTCAAGGGCGATCTGCCCGTGCAGGCGCTGGAGCATGGCCCGGTCGAGGTCGCCCAGCGGGCCGGCAGCCGCGGATGCGAGAAGCGTCAAGGCCTGATGGGGCGCTCCGGCCAGCAGTTTGGCCCGCGCAGCATAGAGCGCACGCTGTGCCCGCCGGCCCGGATCCGGCGTTAGCGCCGCGGCGCGCTCCAGGAAGGCGGCCGCCGCCGCCAGGCCGCCGCGCGCCTGGGCCCGCCCGGCCGAGCGCTCCAGCTCGTCGGCGACGTCCTCGTCGGGCGCGAGCGTCGCGTGGGCGCGGTGCCAGGCCCGGCGGTCGGGATCGGTCTCGGCATCGGTAGCCGCAGCCAGCGCCAGATGCACGTTTTGGCGCTCTTCCGCCGCCGCGGCGCGGTAGACGGCCGAACGCAGCAGCGAGTGGCGGAACGCAACTTGGGCGGCGAGCTCAAGCAAGCCATCCGACTGCGCCGGGCCTACGGCCTCGGCAGGGATACCAAGCATCCCGGCCGCTCGCCATAGCAGGCCCGGCTCGCCGGTCGGCTCGGCCGCAGCCACCAGCAGCAGCCGCTGGGTAGCAGCGGGAAGCTGCTGCACACGCCGCCGGAAGCTGGCTTCGATGCGCCCCCGCAGCGGTAGCCCGTCTGGAAGGGCGAATCCCCCAGCTAGATTCACCGGGGACAATTCGTGCGGCAGCTCAATGAGTGCCAGCGGGTTGCCGCGCGCCTCGGCGAGGATCCGATCCCGCACGCGGCTATCGAGTGGCCCGCTGAAAGCCGATGCGAGAAGCATGCGCGCGTACTCGTCCGGCAAACTGCCGAGCGGCAGATCCGGCAGCCCGGCCAGCTCGTCGAGCTCACCCGGCTCGCGCTCCGCGAACACCAGCACAACCGACTCCGCCTGCAAGCGCCGCGCCACGAACGCGAGCACCTGTGCTGAGGACCGGTCAAGCCACTGGGCATCATCAACCAAACACAGCAGAGGCCGTTCCTCAGCGGTCTCGGAGAGCAGGCTCAGCACCGCCAGGCCGATCAGAAACCGGTCGGGCTGGGCCCCGGCACTCAGCCCGAACGCCGTCCCAAGCGCACCGCGCTGCGGCAGCGGCAGCCGCCCCAGGCCGCCCAGCATCGGCCCGCACAACTGATGCAGGCCGGCAAAGGGAAGCTCCATCTCCGACTCGACCCCGGACGCCCGGACAACCTGGAAGCCCTCGGCACTCTCGGCCGCGTAACCCAGCAGTGCTGTCTTTCCGATCCCCGGTTCACCGCGCAGCACCAACACCGCGCTCTGCCCCGCCCGTGCACCTGTCAGTAGCCCGTCCAGCCGCGCCCCCTCGGCACCGCGGCCAGTCAGCGGCCTGGACCTATCGAAACGGGAATAAGTCATCCGTTGGCCCGGGCCGGCGCTAACCGCCGGAGAGCATGGCGATGATCAGCACTTCGTGGGCGCCGGCCAGCGGACACGCAGGACCACCGTGCTCGCGGGCGTCCCTCCCGTCGACGAACACATTCAGGTGCCTGCTCCACTCGCCTCGCTCGTTGAACAATAGATCGGCAACGGGCAGCGCCCGCATCGCCTCCCCCACCGTCGTTGCCTCGACGTCGAACTGCTGCCTGCCCCCAGCCTGGGCGGCGAGGATGCTCGGGACAATTACCTGGACCATTGCGTGACCTCAACCGACAGGATGGGAGGAAGATGCCGCGCCGCCTCGACCCAGGTATCGCCATCGGCGAGCGCGAAGAAGGAGCCGCTCTGAGTACCGAAGTACAACGAGTCCGCGTCAAAAGCCGAGGCCTCGCGAAGCACCGCTGCCCAGGCAGGGCGCGGCAAGCCGTCAGACATCTCCTGCCACGTCCGCCCGCCGTCCCCCGTCCGGTAGACGGCAAGCTCCCCGTTCGGGCTGTAGTGATACTCGGGGCTTTTTTCCGGGATCACGAAGGCCCTATCCGGGTCCTTCGGATCGATCATGATCGGGAAGCCGAAGCCGGTGGGCAGTCCGTTCTGGTCGAGCCGTTCCCAGCAGTCGCCACAGTTGTCAGAGCGGTAGACACCGAAGTGGTTTTGCTGCCAGAGGCGTTCCGGCCGTGCCGGGTGAAGCAGCAGCTTGTGCACGCACTGCCCGATTTCCGGATACGGGGTGGGGAGGTATTCCGCCGCGACATTCAGGTTGACCGGCAGCCAGGTCTGCCCGCCGTCATCGCTTCGGAGCGTGCCCGCCGAGGCGATGCTCACGTACATGCGTTGCGGGTCGCCGGGGTCGAGTTGGACCGAATCGCAACAGAGCCCGCCGGCGCCGGGGAACCAGCGATCACGCGTGGGGTGCTCCAGAATGCCACGGTTCGGCATCCAGCTCTTACCGGCATCATCAGAGCGGAACAACGCCCCGGGATCTGCCCCTAGGTACAGGGTCCCAGGCTCCTGCGGACGGCCCGGCTCGATGTGCCACACCGCGTTCACCGTCAGTCCCGAGCACTGTGGCAGGCCGATCTTCTTCGAGCGCTCCCACGTCTTGCCGCCGTCGGCCGAGCGCTGGACGGTCGGACCATAGACGATATGGTTCGTCGCCGCGTAGAACGCGCCGTCACGCGGATCGACCGTCGCGTGGTACACGGCCCAGCCAGCAAGCAACGGGCCATCCGCCAGCCAGCCCCGGCGGTCGTCATCCCCCCGCAGCAGGAAAAGCCCCTTGCGCGTGCCCACCAAGGCCAGGACGCCGGTAGCCATGGCCTAATCCGCCTCTAGGCAGCCGCATGATGACACGATCTCGGCGCCTGCCGGCTGCGGGCGCAATCGCAAACGATCCACTGCGGCGATGATCACGAGGGCCCCTTCGATCGTGCGCCAGCGGGCCGGCAAGCCCGGGCCGATCGCTTTCCAACGTACTCTTGGCTGCCACGTCTGAGAAGCCCAAGCCCAAGCCCAGGTAAATAATCAGCAAATTTTACTGCTCCGTGGCTTGGCCCGGCTCACCTGGCCCAGAGCCCGAACCGCGGCAGAACTCCCGGGCCGGGCGCTGGTGCCTGATAGGCGAGCCGGCCGGGGGCAGACGGCGGCCCTACCTCGCCCGGGCGGACGGCGGTGACGGGCCAGGGTACCGGCCAGGGTGTTGACGGATGCGATGAGACAGCCTGGGCCCGACCGTAATAACGGCAGGTGATGCCGGCTTACCGCCTATCAGGGCAGGGGGCTCCCCGTGACCACGACAGATCAGCAGTCCCCGCAGACCGGCATGAAGCCGACGATCGTGCTGGTGCACGGCGCCTACGCCGACGCGTCCAGCTGGAACGGCGTCATCGGGCGGCTGCAGCAGCAGGGCTACACGGTCATCGCCCCGGCCAATCCGCTGCGCGGCGTGACCGCCGATTCCGCCTACACCGTCAGCCTGCTCAACCAGATAGACGGCCCGGTGCTGCTGGCCGGGCACTCCTACGGCGGCGCGGTCATCAGCAACGCCGCCACCAGCGCCCCCAACGTCGTCGGCCTGGTCTTCGTCGCCGCGTTCGCCCCCGAGGAGGGCGAAAAGCTGGGAGATGTCGAGGGCGACTCGAAGGACAGCGTCCTGGGCACGGCCCTGGTGCAGTACACCTATCCGGCCGGGCCGGGCGGGCAGACCGCGGTCGAGTTCGCGATCAACTTCGCGCAACTGCGGGATGCCTTCGCCGCCGACTTGCCCCCGGAGACCACCGCGCTGATGGCCGCGACCCAGCGCCCCGCCGCCGCAGCGGCGTTCAGCGACGCGTCCGGGCCGCCCGGCTGGAAGAAGCTGCCGTGCTGGGCGGTGGTCGCCACCGGTGACAAGGCAGCCGGCGCCGACATTGTCCGAGCGCATGCCCAGCGGGCCGGCGCCGACATCGTCGAGGTCGATGGCTCACACGTGATCATGATCTCCCAGCCTCAGGCGGTCGCTGACCACATCCTCAAGGCCGCACACGCCGTCGCCGGCGCACACCCATAGACACGAGGAAGGGCACGGCACCGAAGATGAGCGAGACCGAGGCGACACCGACGGGCCGGGGGACGAGAACCGCGTTCGGTGCGCTGAAGCAAATCGAGGCGGGTGTACTCGACGTCGGGTACGCCGAAGCCGGACCTCCTGACGGGCGAGCGGTCATCCTTCTGCATGGGTGGCCCTATGACATTCACAGCTTTGCCGATGCCGCCCCCTTGCTGGCATCGGCGGGGTACCGGGTGATCGTTCCCTACCTGCGCGGGTACGGTACGACCCGCTTCCTATCCGGGGCGACGCCCCGGAATGCCCAGCAATCGGTCCTGGGTGTGGACGCCATCGCGCTCATGGATGCCCTCGGCATCGACAAAGCGATCCTCGCCGGGTTCGACTGGGGAGCACGGGCGGCCAACGTCGCCGCCGCCCTGTGGCCCGGCCGGTGCAAGGCCATGGTGTCGGTCAGCGGCTACCTGATCGGCAGCCAGGAAGGCAACGAGGTACCCTTGCCCCCGCCGGCCGAACTCGCGTGGTGGTACCTGTTTTATTTCGCCACCGAACGCGGCCGAGCCGGCTATGCGAAATACAAGCGCGAGTTTGCAAAGCTCATCTGGCAGACGGCCTCGCCGAAGTGGAACTTCGACGACGCGACCTTCAACCAGACCGCTGCGGCATTCGATAACGAGGATCACGTCGCCATTGTGATCCACAACTACCGGTGGCGAATCGGTGCGGCCGGGGGCGAAGCACAATACGACGATCTGGAAAAGAAGCTCGCCAGCGGCCCCGCCGTCACCGTGCCCACCATCACCCTCGAAGGTGATTCCAACGGTGCCCCCCACCCGGATCCCGGCACCTACCGGGCAAGATTCTCAGGCAAGTACACGCACCGGACCATATCGGGCGGCATCGGTCACAACCTGCCGCAAGAGGCTCCGCAGGCCTTCGCCGAAGCGATCATCGACGCCGACAGTTACTGACCGGTGGAGATCGCGCCGCCAGCACTCAAGCACGTTCGCGGATATGGGCCCTCACTGACAAGCGCCGGCCCCGTCCGCGCCAATCACAAAAGTATGGGAGGCGAAGATGACCGCCGAAGACAACACGATCCGCCCGTTTCAGGTGGGGTTTCCGGAGGCGGCGCTCAGTGACCTGCGGCGGCGCGTGAACGCGACCAGGTGGCCTGAGCAGGAGACGGTCTCCGACGACTCGCAGGGCGTGCGGCTGGCGATGATGCGGG
>Ga0335078_10004769_pt1 | contig 20079 bp, 21 predicted proteins | sample Lox_Sample_32_FD_206711 | JGI IMG/M metagenome (GOLD analysis project Ga0335078, IMG submission 206711) | Soil microbial communities from Loxahatchee National Wildlife Refuge, Florida, United States - Lox_Sample_3.2 | ecosystem: Environmental > Terrestrial > Soil > Wetlands | place: USA... | reverse complement strand
CAGGAGCTGGGCTTGATTCACGATCCGCTACCGCTGCTGTATAACGATGGCGCAGTGGTGCTCGGTCTGGTGTATTCGTATTTGCCGTTTATGGTTTTGCCGGTGTATGCGGCGCTCGAGCGGTTGGACGGTTCGCTGCTCGAGGCCGCGGCGGATTTGGGCGCTCGGCCGTGGGCTACGCTGCGGCACGTGACGATTCCGCTGTGCGCGCCGGGAATGTGGGCCGGGACGATCCTAGTTTTCATTCCGTGCCTGGGCGCGTACCTTACGCCGGATTTGTTGGGCGGCGGCAAATCCGTCATGATCGGGAACCTGATCCAGAACCAGTTCACGACGGCGCGGGATTGGCCGTTTGGGTCGGCCATTTCTTTCGCGCTGATGGCGATCGTGATGGCGCTGCTGTGGGCGTCGGCGCGACGCGGGCAGGAAGGGTTACTGTGAAGCGCGGGGGGGTCGGGCTGTCGATTTACGCACTGGCGGCGTACGTTTTTTTGCATTTGCCGCTGTTGATTCTCGCCGCGTTCAGCTTCAATCAGTCGCGATTCACGGTGTGGGAAGGTTTTTCGCTGCGCTGGTATGCGGCGGCGCTGAAGGATGCGCAGTTGCTCGAGGCGTCGTGGAACAGTCTGGTGATTGCGGTGGTCGCGACGGTGGTCTCGACTGCGATCGGTACGTTGTGCGCGTACGGTTTGTGGAAAAAGACTTCGCGCTTTTTGTCCGGGACCCTGTACCTCTCATTGGTGACGCCGGAGATCGTGACCGGGATTTCCCTGCTCGCGTTTTATGAGTGGCTCTTCCGGTATCTGCGCGTGCAACTGGGGATGCATACGGTGATTCTGGCGCATGTTTCGTTTTCCATCGCCTTCGTGGTCATCGTGGTGATGGCGCGGCTGGGGACGATGGACGGGCAACTGGAGGAAGCGGCGCTCGACCTGGGCGCGAATGAATGGCAGGCGTTTCGGTTCGTGACGCTGCCCGTGATTTTGCCTGCGGTGATCGCGGCCGCGCTGCTCGCCTTCACGGTCTCGTTCGACGATTACGTGATCACGAGCCTCGTAGCCGGGGTGGACTCAGAGACGCTGCCGATGGCGATTTACGCGATCGCGCGGCGAGGCGTGAATCCGGTGGTGAATGCGATCTCGGCGCTGATTGTGTTTGGATTCGGGTCGCTGATTCTCATTTCCGAGAGGCTGAGGGCGCGATGAACCGGCGCGTGTTTATTTTCGGCGCAGCGGGCCTTACGTCATGCAGCCTGGATTCGCGGCCGAGGCTGAACGTTTTCAACTGGTCGAGTTACATCGCGCCGGATACGGTGCCAAGGTTCGAGGCCGAGTACGGAGTGCGCGTGCGCTACGGCATCTACGAAAGCAACGAAGAGATGCTGGCGCGCGTGATGAGCGGCAATTCAGGATGGGACATCGTTTTTCCGACGGACTACATCGTCAAGCCAATGCTGGTGAATGGGCTGCTCGCGCCGATGGATCACGTGCGGCTTTCGAATCTCGATCAACTGGAGGCACGGTTCCAGCAACCGGATTGGGATCCGAAGCTGGAGTGGTCGGTGCCGTACATGGTGACGGCGGCGGGGATTGCGTACAATCGCAAGCTTGATCCGGCGCCGCGCGCGTGGGCGGATTTGTGGGACCAGAGGCTGAAGGGGCGCATCACCATGCTGGACGATCCGTTCGACACGATGGGCGCGTGTTTGAAGAAGCAGGGGCATTCGATCAACTCGACCGATCCTGGCGAGCTGCGCGCGGCCGAGGCCGAGGGCGTCCGCCAGAAACCGCTGCTGCGCGCGTATTTGAACGCTGAGGTTCGCGATCAACTGGTGAGCGGAGACGTGCTGGCGGCGCACATGTGGAACACGACGGCCCAGCAGGCCATGGACGCGTCGCAGGCCATCGGGTTCGTATATCCGGAAGAAGGCTACGCAGTGTATCCGGACTGCGCGGTGATTCTGCGTGAGAGCAAGCGCGTGGAGCTGGCACACGGGTTCATAAATTTCCTGCTGCGCCCGGAGATTGCCGCGGCCAATGCGTTGGCGGCGCGGACCACAACGACCAACGCGGGCGCGCGCAAGCTGCTGCCGGCCGGTTTTCGCGAGAATCCGACTTTGTATCCGGGCGCAGATGTGGTGGCGCGCGGAGAGTGGGCGAAGACCGTGGAACCGGGGACGCAGCGGCTGCGCGACCGGCTGTGGACCGAGCTCAAGTCGGCTTGAGAAGCGGGCGGTCGGGCTGGCGGATGCGCGCGTGGTAGTTGTAAATGAGAAGCGTCGCGATTCCGAAAATCATTCCGGTGACCGCCAGTTCGGCGGCGAACGGGCGCGCGACGGTCAGAGAGAAGCGGATCAGAATGGTTGAGATCACGAACGCGCCGTTGCGAAAGACCAGCTCATAGCGGTCGGAAACGGCGAGCGACAAGATCACAATCAGCACGTCGGTGAAGATCATGACGGTGAACACTTCGCTGTAGAAGGATGTGTTCGGATCGACGTGCGCGGCGGCGAACACTTCGCGCGCAAAATCCCAGATGCTGTGGACGGCGAGCGAGACGAGCAGAAGCGTCAGCGTAACGGCGATGGATTTCTTGCGCGCGATGAATTTCTTCAAGGCGCCGGTTTCCTCGCGTGCGCCTTCGGGGAGACGGCCTGCTCGCGCGGCGTGGAGGAAAACCGTGACAAGAAGGAACATGAACAGGCCGGCCACAACGTCAGTGAATACCGGCAGCAGGTCGCGCGTAAGCTGCGAGAGTTTGCCGATATCGTCGAGCCCGGCGATGTCCTTAAAGAAGCGACGAATGAAGATCAGTGATACGATTTCGTATTGCTTGGCGATAGATTGCGTGGTGGATTGCGGAAGCGCGGCGATCAGCATCAGGACTTCGTAAAAGAGGATGAAGCTGAACGGAGTGTAGATGGCGGAGAGGTAGTTCATGCCGACCGCGGCGATCAAAGTGGGAGGATGAGCGAGCGTGCGAGCGAGGAAGACCAGCGCCAGATGCACCAGGAAGCCTAAGATGCTCAGGTTCATGATCCAGTGCTCGATCAGCGCCTGGCTGCGGTGGGAGTACAGGCGATCATAGATGACGGCGAGGCTGGCGCGGATGGCGGCGGCTGGCATCCAGCGGTCACCCGGAGCACGTGAGCTGCCAAAGGCAGCTTTGGCGGTTATGCAGCCGGCCGCCGGGCTTGGACGGCACCGGTGGTCACGGGTTTCATGTGCTTGAACTCGCAATGCACATCTTCGAAGCCGGCAGCGGTGAGGACTTTCGCGAGTCCCGCGGCTACTTGGCGGGCGGTCTCGTCGGTGGCGCCTTTGTTGCGCGGCTGGACGGCGAGAACGACGCGCCCGCCGGGCTTCAATACGCGCCAAATCCCGGCGAAGGTGTGGGGGAGATTCTTCCAGAATTGGGCCGAATTGATGGCAAAGACGCAGTCGAAGTGCGCATTGGGATAGGGGAGTTCAGCGGCGACGCCGAGCTTGAGTTCGACGCGTCCGTCGCGGATCGCGAGCTTGTTCCGGGAGGAAGCTTGCTGGACCATGGTTTCGGAATGATCGACACCGGCGACGAAGGCGGCTGTGCTGCTGGCGCGCTCTATGTCGGTGCCGGGTCCGAATCCGATTTCGAGGACGCGTTCGGTGGGCTTAAGGTCGAGGAGGGCGAGGACCCATTCGCTGCGTTCACGATTCCTCAACGCGAGAGAGTGCCCCACCAGTTGGCCAAAGAATCCCGTGGGTTTTGAAAACTGCTTTACAACCTGATCGCGCAGGCTCATCGGAATGTGAAACGCGAGATGCGGCCGGAAAGTTCCCCGGACTTCATCCTGCCGCGGCAGTCTTGTGAAATTCGAGCGGGACGTCGGACTCGATTTTCAACAGACGTTCGCGATAGCGCTCGAGGTAAGCGGCACGTTCGGCTGCGGTGACGCGCGCCGCGCCATACGCGATGAATGGCGCGAGGACATCCATGCCGACGAAGTGAAACATACCGTACTGGACGTGGCGCAGAAGCTCGAAGACATCGCCGTGGGAGCCACCTTCCGTATAGCTCGATGGAGGACCACCCGTGGTGAAGGCGAGCATGGCGCGTTTGCCGCGGAAGACCCCGGTTTCGTGGCGCCGGCCGCTGCCGTAGGCGAATTCCATGGCGAAGACGCGATCCACCCAGCCTTTCAGAATCGCGGGGAGCGAGAACCACCACAGCGGGAATTGGAAGATCACGAGATCGGCCCATTGGAGCTTGTCCATTTCGGCTTTGAGCTCGGGGACAAACGAATTCGACGCGTGGGCGTGAGTTTGTTCGCGCTGGTAGTGGAAGAAATCGGTATCTTCGCGGGCGATGAAATCAGACGGCCCGCCGGCGGGCGAGAAGTTGAGGGCGTAGAGGTCGGAGACTTGGACCTGGTGGCCGGATTGGGTGAGAACCTCGACGGCGAGATCCTTCATGGCGGCGTTGAAGGATCGGGGCTCGGGGTGGGTGTAGACGATGAGGACGTTCATACCCGTAATTAGAGGCCGTCGGGGTGGTTTCGGATGTAAGTTTCACAACGTTTTTCTTCGGGAACTTCCGGGGCGTGAGACTTGTCTAAAGAGTCGACATGCGATTCTTAGGTGTTTTTCTGGGTCTGGCGATGTTTGCGCTGGGTCAGGATGCTCGGGATCTGCTGAGTCAGGGCATTCAGGCTTACAAGAATTCGCGATACGGAGAAGCGGTGCAGTTGTTTGAGAGGGCCGCGGCGTCGAGTCCCGATGAGGCAACGGGCACGACGGTCCATATGTATTTGGCGACAGCGCTAATGGCGCAATACGTTCCGGGAGCCAAGTCGCCGGAGAACACAGCGTTTGCGGAGCGGGCGGAAGCGGAATTTCAGGAAGTTTTGCGCCGCGAACCGAATGACAAAGTGGCGTTAGCGTCGATGGCATCGCTGAGATATCAGGAAGCGCAGGACGCGGCGGATTTCCCCGAAAAAGAGCGCAGGTTGGATGACGCCGCATCGTGGTATTTACGCTTGCTTGGAGTCGATCCGAATAACAAAGAGGCGTATTATTCGCTGGGCGTGATCGATTGGGTGAAGTGGTATCACGCCGACATGGAAGCGCGCGCCAGCATGGGGATGAAGCCGGAACAAGCTGGCCCGTTGCCGATTACAGCGGTGCGGCGGGAGCTGGACGAGCGGTACTCCGGCATGATCGAAGATGGCATTGCGAACCTGAAGAAGGCGCTGCAGATCGATCCGCATTTTAGCGACGCGATGGCGTATATGAATCTGCTGATTCGCGAGCGGGGCGATCTGCGGGAGACGCCGGAGGAGTACCGGAGCGATGTTGCGCTGGCCGATGAGTGGGTGCACAAGGCGCTGGATACGAAGCGCGTGCAGGGTCAGGCATCGACGCAGGCGTACACGACGCCGCAGCGGATTCGCGTGGGCGGCAATGTACAGAAATTCAATCTGATCCACGAGGTTCCTCCGGTGTATCCGCCGCTCGCGAAGGCAGCTCGGATTCAAGGGTCAGTTCAGTTCACTGCGATTATCGGCAAGGACGGGCAAGTGCGGAACCTCCAACTCATCAGCGGTCATCCGTTGCTGGTAGAGGCGGCACGTACGGCCGTGGAGCAGTGGCAGTACAAGCCCACGCTGCTCAATGGACAGCCAGTGGAAGTGGTTACGCAGGTCGACGTGAATTTTACGCTGGAGCCGTAGCGTTAGCCAGCGGGCTTGGCGACGAAGCGGTAGCCTACGCCGCGGACGGTTTTCAGATGCTGCGGCTTGGTGGGATCGTCTTCGATGTAGCGGCGCAGGCGAACGATGAAGTTGTCGATGGCGCGCGTGTCGGTGTCTTCGTGCAGGCCCCAGACCTCGCTCAGCATCGCTTTGCGCGAGACGTGCTTGCCTTCGTGGCGGATCAGGTAGCGAAGGACGTTCGCTTCCATCAGGGTCAGCGGGAACACCTGGTCGCGGACGTGGAGCTCGAGGCGCCCGAAGTCGACGGATTTACCGTCGAAGCGGAAGGTGTCGCTGGAGTCCGGAGTCGATTCGGCCACTGGCGTCGAAGCGGCCGGCGGTGCGGCTTGCAGCCATTCTTTGCGCCGAAGCAACCCGCGAATGCGCGCAGTGAGGATGGCAAGCTCGAACGGCTTTGGGAGATAATCATCGGCGCCGGCGGCGAACCCGCGCAGGACGTCGTCGGGATGGCCGCGCGCGGTGAGCATCAGAGTCGGGATGAACTGGCCGGACTGGCGCATTTCCGAGACCACCGTGAATCCGTCTTTGCCGGGGAGCATGACGTCCAGCACGACCACGTCGATATTCGATGCTTCGGCCTGCAACAAATCGAGCGCGGCTTCGCCGGTGTCCACCACACGGACCTGGTAGCCTTCGGCCTCCAGATTGAATCGCAGCCCATCGGCGAGGTGCTGCTCGTCTTCGACCACTAAGACACGGCTCATTTAATCTGATTTCACTTAGCGACGGGCAATTGCAGAACGAACGTGCTTCCCCGCCCCGGTCCTTCGCTTTCGGCCCAGACACGGCCGCCGTGGCGCTTGGCGACCGATCGCACGATGAAGAGGCCCAGGCCCGTGCCTTTGATGCGCGTGGCGAGCGGGCCGGGAACGCGATAGAAGCGCTTGAAGATTTGTTTCAGCTCCATTTTCGGGATGCCCACGCCTTCATCTTTGACGCGCAGGCGCACATAACGTCCGTCCACCGGCGCGGTCTCGACGCTGACTTTGACTTCCTTGCCAGAATACTTGACGGCATTGTCGATCAGATTTGAGACGGCCGCGCGGACCTCGTCGGGATCGGCCCAGACGGGGGCGGGCGGGCCGGGATGAAACTCGAACGATGCGGATGGCATGGGATGCAGCGTGCGGGCCTTGCTAAGGCATTCTTCGACCACGCCGTTCAAGTCAAGTTTGGCGCGATTCAGCTTGTGGTGCGACGCGGAGCCGATGCGGCCGGTGCGCAGGATTTGCTCGATGGTGGCGAGCAGACGGTCGCTGTCTTCCACCATGGTCTGGTAAAACTCCTGGCGTTTCGACTCTTCCACCGGCCGGGTTTGCAGCGTTTGCAAATAGAGGCGGATGGAGGCGACCGGAGTTTTCAGCTCGTGCGTAACGGCGTTGATGAAAGCGTCGTGTTGTTCGTTGCGGCGCACTTCGCGTACCAAAAAGGTGGTGTTGAGAACGACGCCAGTGATGATCACCGCGACTAAGAGGACACCGAAGAACAGCAGTATCCCCGTGCGCCAGTTGAGCAGCACCCAGCCGATGTAGAGCAGCAGAATGACGGCGATGAGTCCGGCGCCGAGTCCGATGGAGTAAACCACGGATCGGCGGCGGCCGGCGATGACCATGCTTTTAGATTAGCTGGAATGGGCTTCCTTGAAAGCCCGCTCGGCGGCCTGTCGCGCAATCTCTTCTGGCGGGGCGGTCGATGGCAGTGAAGTCGTGTGCCCATGATCTTCTTCCCACGAGCCTCTGTATCGCGTGCTGCGCCGATAAGGATAGACGTCGTAAGCACTGTCTCTCTTTGTTATGGCCCAGAAAGCCGCAGTTCTCTCAAATGCAGAAAACGACGTCATGCCGCAATAGCGTTGCATCACATTCGGTGGAAAGCTGCGTCGTGTCGGAGTCTTCACGACGGGATTTCCGCGTCTGATCGCCTTCAGCAGGAGCCGACACAGGTCTTCCGCATTGCGAACAGGCTCCACGTCCGCTGGTTCGATCGCAAGCCAGTGCCCAGCCTCGGTCTTAGCGGTTGTCGGAACATACGCAACGCCTTTGCGCAAATAGAATGACCAATGCACTGCTGGCCATTTTAATGGAGGTAACGCTGTCCTATATAGAGGCCCGATGCCAAGACATTCATCTTATCTCTTGGCTTTTCAACGCCGCCGTAGACTGGTTGCCTATGCGGCTTCGCGTGGCAGGCTTGGGGGTTGGAATGCAGATCTAAGCTTGCGCCGGAAGCTGCATCGGCTCGTCAGCGCTGCCGCCGTAAATCCTGGGGACTTTCGCGCCCATGGGTCGAAGATAGGTGGCAAGCTGGCCGCGATGGTGGATGGCGTGGTTGTTTGCGAGACCCAGGTACGCGACCGCGGGAAGACTGAAGACGCCGCGAAAATCGAGCGACCTTGTCAAAGCTTCACCGTTGCAGCCGATGAGCGCAGCCGTCACCCTGGCCGAGTTTTCGTCGTACCACTTCAGAACATCGGCCGAGGTCTGGACGCTCTCCGGCTTAGGCCCCGGCACCTCGAACTTGCCGCTTGCAACGGCATTCAAGAAGAAGCACTCGCTCTGCGCCAGGTGCCAGGCCAGTTCGAGAGCGGACTTGGAAGTTGGATCGGGTTTGTAGCCGGACTTATCGACCGGGATGGCTTCGATCACGCGGCGCGTGGTCTTGCGCTCATTCTCAATCTGCGGGAGGTAAACCTCTCTGAGAAGAAATTCAGCTTGGTCGGGGGTCATAGCCGAGAATCTATCACAGATTCCACGGCAGCAGCGGTTCGAGCGATTCGCCGAGGTTCAAAAGCAGGTGTTCTTCGAACGGGCGGCCGATGATTTGCAGTCCGATTGGTAAGCCTTCTTTGGATGCGCCGCACGGAAGTGAGAGTGCTGGGAAGCCAAGCACGTTGATGGCTCGGACGAATCGTGTGGCGGCGAGGCGCGTGTCGATCGATTCGCCGTCGAGCGTCACTTGTTTCTGGCCGATGCGGGGCGCGGTGATGGGCGAGGTGGGCGTGAAGAGGACATCGATGCTTTGGAAGAGAGTGTGGAAGTCCTGGAGCAAACTGCGGCGCAGGCGCTGCGCGTTGACGTAGTCGGTGGCGGGAACGAGACGGCCTTGATCGAGGAGCGCGAGCACATCGTGACCGAAGTCGCTGCGTCGAGACCATTGCGGTTCGTACAGCGCCGAGGCCTCGGCTGAGAGGATCACGCGGCCAACGGCGTTCAGCGCCTCGATGTCGGGAACCTCAACCGGCGTGATGCGCGCCCCGGTCCGCTCGGCCATTCGCACAGCGTGCAGGACGGCGGCGGCGACTTCAGCGTCGACGCCTGAAAAATAGAAGTTCTCCGGGAGGCCGATGCGGATTTGGCCGAAGGCGACGGGAGCGCTGCGCGGCTCGGCCATGGCGTCGAAGGTCAGGCGCGCATCGTTGACCGAACGCGCGAGCGGTCCCACGTGATCCAGTGTCTGGCTGAGAGGATGTACCCGCGTTTTGTCCACCGCGTTGTAGGTTGGCTTCAACCCGACGGTGCCGCAGAACGCGGCTGGAATGCGGATGGAGCCGCCAGTATCGGTTCCGGTGGCCATGTACACCATGCCGGCGGCGACGGCTGCGCCGGAACCTCCGCTCGATCCGCCGGGCGAGCGCTCCAGATCGCGCGGATTGCGGATCATGCCGAAGTGGGGGTTTTCGGACGTGACTCCGTAAGCGAGTTCGTGCAGACCAGTTTTGCCGAGGCTCACGGCGCCGGCGCGATCCAGCTTCTCAACGACAACCGCGTCGCGGTCGGGAACAAAATCGGCATAGAGCTTCGAGCCTGCGGTGGTCAGAATGCCGCGCGTCCACATCAGGTCTTTGTGGGCGATAGGAATGCCATGCAAAGGTCCGCGATCGATGCCGTGAGCGAGTTCGCGGTCGAGCTCGATCGCTCGCGCGCGTGCCGCCTCCCCGGTGACGGTGATGAAGGCGTTCAGGCGGCCGTTCTGTTTGGCGATGTGATCGAGGCACCGGTTGGTGAGCTCGAGACAGGACATTTCGCGCGACCGAAGCGCCGCGCCAGCCTGGCGGATGTTCATTCGGCGGCCTCGGGATCGAATTCGAAGGGAAACCCTGTTTCACTTGTAAGTGCTTGCGTGCGCTGGCGAAGCTGGTCGAGGAGCGTGTCGACTATGGGCTGGATTCGATGGCGCTGGTCGTCGGGAATGGTAGATGGCATGGAGTAAGTACCGGTCCTAAGATTCTAACGCCGAACCGCCGATGATACAGAGAGATAGGGAAAGATGGCAGATAGCGAACGCCGCAGAAAACCACGCAAGCCGATCCAGCGCGGCAGTGAGCCCATTTGGGTCATGCTGCAAAACGTACCTGGCCGATCCGGCGAGGTTCGAGCTCGCGTAGCCGACATGAGCGATGAAGGCCTGGCTCTCATCCTTCCGTTCAAGCTGGCGCTCGATGAAGTGATCGTAGTCAAGGGGCTACCGGGGACGTTCGGGACAGCGGGCACGGTCAAGGTGCGGGTGGTGCACTGCACTTCGATCGCGGAAGGTTATCGAGCGGGGCTGACCTACGAAGAGAAGCGCGAGTCGGCCGGTGAACTCGATGAGACCGTCCCGGATTACTACGAGATTCTGCAAATCAGCACGGCGGCGGATCCCGACATGATTCACCGCGTGTACCGATTGCTCGCGCAGCGGTATCATCCCGACAATACCGTGACGGGGGATGAGAATGCGTTCCGCACGATTACCGAAGCGTACAACGTCCTCAGCGATCCGGAAAAGCGCGCAGCTTACGACGTGAGTTATCAGGTCAACAAGCAACTGCGCTGGCAGATTTTTGATCAGCAGGATGCGATGACGGGCAAGGCGGCGGAAAAGGCCAAGCGTCGCGGAATTCTGGATTTGCTGTACACATCGCGGCGCAACCAGCCAGCCGCGCCGGCCATGACGTTACATGAGCTCGAAGACTTGCTGGGCTGTCCGCGCGAGCATCTAGAGTTCAGCTTGTGGTATCTCCGGGAGAACGCGCTGATCACGCGCAGCGACAACGCGCGCTATGCCATCACGGCGAAGGGCGTGGATTTCTGCGAAGCGGAGTCCGCCGAGCCTGGGCGTCCGAGCAACTTCCTGCTGCCGGCGGCGCGAGCGGCACGCGAAGAGCACGTCGCGCAGGCCGGATAGCTATTCGTCGCGAAGGGCAATCATCGGGTCGACGCGCGCGGCGCGGCGTGCTGGACCTAAGGCGGCCATTACTACCAGCGTCGCGAGCACCAGAGGCGTGATCGCGAAGGTGAATCCGTCGAGAGTGGTGACGCCGTAGAGCATCGAGCGGATGTAACGGGTCAGCGCCCATGCGCCCGCGAGTCCAGTGGCTACCGAGATCAACACCAGCAACAGGCTTTCGCGGACTAACAGGCCGCGCACTTGCTCCGGCCGCGCGCCAAGAGCCATGCGGATGCCGATCTCGCGCGTGCGCAACGTCACCAGATAAGACATGACGCCGTAGACTCCCGCGGCGGCGAGGATGAGGGCAATCATGGCGAAGGAACCGATCAGGATCAGTTGGAAGCGCTGCGGGGCGAGCGAAATGGAGACGCGTTCGTCCATGGTGCGAACGTCGGTGATGGGCTGGTTGCGATCGACGGCGTAGATTTGGCCTTCGATGGCGCGAATCGCGGCGCGGGGATTGCCGGTGGTTTTGACTGACAGCGCGAGCCGCGTGAGCCCCATGGTTCCGGAACCAGCCGTGCACAGGCATTCGTAGATTGTGGGCATGGGGTCGGCGCCGAGAGCTGCGCCTCGGGCGTCGGCGACAACTCCGACGATGGTTCCCAATAAGGTATTCGCGGCGCTCGACACAAGCCGCTGACCGACGGGATCTGTGCCAGAGAAAACGGTACGAGCGAGCGAACGGTTCACCACGAGCGACGGAGTGGCCAGCCCCGTGTCGTGCTGGTCGAAGCTGCGGCCGGACTCCAATCGAATGCCCATGGTCCGGAAATATTCGAGAGTGACAAAACTATACCCGGCGCTCGGACGCTGCGCCACGGGCAACGGGTGGGATTCGGCCGCAAAGCGGACCGCGCCGTTAAATTGCGACAAGGGAAGATCAGTTGAGATCGCGGCGGATCGAACCATCGGAAGCTGGCGCACACGATCGATCACCTCGTCGGCGAATCGGAGCCGCAGCGCGGTTTCGCGCTGATAGCGCGCTTCCGTCATGTTGAGACGCAGAGTGAGTACGTGGTCGGGTGCAAAGCCCAACTCCGTGTTCGCCAACTTGATGAAACTTCGCGCCAGCAGACCGGCGCCGACTAGCAACACCAGCGAGATGCTCAGTTCGGTGACGACCAGGATCTGGCGCAGGCGCATTGTGGCGTGTCCTCCGCTTTGCGACCGGCTGGCGCCTTTCAGCGTGTCGTGAATGCTGATTTTCACCGCCGTCCACGCGGGCGCCATTCCAAAAATCAAGCCGGTCAACACGGTCAGAGCTAGCGTAAAGATGAGCGTGCGGAGATCGAGCGAGATCACCGGATACCGCGCCAGCACCGTGGGTTTGGCCGCGTTCAAGAATGCGACCGCGCCCCACGCGGTCAGGATTCCCACGATTCCCCCGGGTAGTGCCAGCACCAGGCTTTCGGTCAACATCTGACGGATCAAACGCGCGCGGCCAGATCCGAGGGCGAGCCGCACTGCGAGTTCGCGTTGCCGAGCGCTCGCGCGCGCGAGCAGAAGATTCGCAAGATTCGCGCAGGCAATCAACAGAACCAACCCTACCGCTCCGCTCAACACCATCAGCGCCGGCCGAAGGTCGCCGGCCATGTGCTCCTGCAGCGGCACGGCTGACATCGTTAGGTTGCTGCGAAGATCGTCGCGCCAGATGCCGGGTGGATAGACAGCCGTGCACTCGGCCGAAAGGCGCTTGGATTCGGATTCCAATTCTTGCGGCGTGACGCCGGGCTTGGCTCTCGCCAAGGTCGGTATGATGTGAATGCCTCTTTGTGCCGCGACCGGTAACTCGGTGCTTTCGCTCATCGCCAGCGGCCGCCAGATTCCAGTATCGTGCGGAAAATCGAACCCCTGAGGCATTACGCCGACGATAGTATGTGTCAGCCCGTCGAGCACCATGGTCTTGCCAACGGCTTGCGGATCTGCGCCCAGGTGATTCCTCCAGAAGGCGTAGCTGAGAACAACCACCGACGGCGGGTTGGGGCCTTCCTCTTCCGGCGTCAAGTAGCGTCCCAGCAGCGGAGGAGCCGCAAACACGCGGAAAAACGAAGGCGTGACCTGAGTGGTGTCCACCTGTTCGGGCTTATCGAGCCCCGTCCAGTTCACTGTCGTCGTCGTAAATGCCCCGACGTCCTCGAACAAACGCTGCTGTTTGCGTATGACGTAATAGTCGGGGCCCGCGGGAATGTCCTGGCGGCGCTTCCCCGCGACCACGCTGATCCAGTAGAGTCGTTCCGCACCCGAATATGGAAGCGGGCGCAGCAAGATCGTGTTGACGATGCTAAACACCGTGGTATTCGCACCGATGCAGAGGGCCAGCGTCGCCGCGGCCGTCAATGCGAGCACCGGATCGCGCGCGAGTCCGCGCAGGGCGTGACGGATGTCGTGGAGGAAGTTTTCGACCATAACAATTGCCTGCAAGTTTACCAGTGTATAGTCGTGAGTATGAGCGGGCACGGCCATCACCATCACGAGCACGAACATCAGGTTGTTCCTTCCGATCCTGCGCTGCGCGTGAAGGCGCTGGAATCGCTGCTGGTTGAAAAAGGCCTGGTTGATCCGGCCGCGCTGGATGCGCTCATCGATACTTACGAGAACAAGGTCGGGCCGCGCAACGGGGCGCGGGTTGTGGCACGGGCGTGGAGCGATCCGGCTTACAAGCAGCGATTGCTCGAAGACGCTACCGCGGCCATCGCCGAGCTTGGGTACGGCGGACGGCAGGGCGAGCACATGGTGGTCGTTGAGAACACGCCGACAGTCCACAATCTCGTGGTTTGCACGCTCTGCTCCTGCTACCCCTGGTCGGTGCTGGGGCTGCCGCCGGCTTGGTACAAGTCGACGCCGTACCGGTCGCGCGCGGTGATCGATCCGCGGGGCGTGCTGTGCGAGTTCGGAGTCGAAGTGGGCGAGGAGGTTGAAGTTCGCGTGTGGGACAGTACGGCGGAACTGCGCTACCTGGTTCTTCCCGAGCGCCCGGCTGGAACGGAGCACCTGCAAGAGGACGACCTTGCGGCGCTGGTGACGCGAGACGCTATGGTGGGCACTGCGAAGGTTGTGGCTCCGAAGAAGGCGGGTGCATGAACGGAGTCCACGATCTCGGTGGAATGCAGGGCATGGGCGCGATCGAACCTGAGCAAGACGAGCCTGTGTTTCATTCCGAGTGGGAAGCGCGCGCGTTCGCGTTGAACATCGCGGCCGGGGCTTGGAGGAAGTGGAACATCGACGCCGGACGGCATCAGATCGAGCTGCTTCCAGCGGTCGACTATCTGCGGATGTCGTATTACGAGAAATGGGCCGCGCGTCTGGCTGAGCTGTTGGTGAAGCACGGGCTGGTGTCGCGCGAAGAGATCGAGAGCGGACAGCCCGCGAGAAGTTCGGCGAAGGCAACGCCTCCACTGACCGCGGCACAGGTTCCTGGGCTGCTTCGATCCGGTGCGGTCGCGTCGCGAAATGTCTCGGTGGCGCCGCGTTTTCAGAAGGGGCAGCGCGTGCGGGCGCGCAACATCAATCCGGCTGGCCACACTCGGCTGCCGCGATATGCGCGCGGGCATGTCGGAACGGTCGATCGCGATCATGGCGTGTACGTTTTCCCGGATACCAACGCGCACTTTCTCGGCGAGAATCCGCAGCACGTTTATTCGGTTCGTTTCACGGCGCGCGAGTTGTGGGGCGAACAGGCTTCCGAGCGCGACTCCGTTTACATCGATCTTTGGGATGACTACCTTGAACCCGTCTGAGAATACTCCCGTATTCGCTGAGCCGTGGCAGGCGCAAGCTTTTGCGATGGCCGTGAAACTGTCTGAGCTTGGCTACTTCACTTGGAAAGAATGGGCCGCGACGCTGGCTGAGGAATTGAAGGCTGCGGCCGATCGCGGGGAGCCGGACGACGGCTCACGCTATTACCAGCATTGGCTGACGGCGCTGGAGCGTTTGACCGTCGCGAAGGGGCTCACCGATCCGGCCGCGATGCTCGAACGGAAAGAAGCGTGGGCGGACGCGTATCGGCAGACTCCGCACGGCAAGCCGGTCGAGTTGCCAGCGCGCGGCTGAGCTACTGACCGCTGCCCTTTTTCACCGGGCTCGCAAGGTACGCCTTGGAAGCGGCTTCGTCTTTGGTCGGAACCACTTTGTCGGGATCGATGCGGACCATTAGATAAATGATGTGATCGTCGATATGCGAGAACAGGTGTCCGGTGCCCGCTGGAACCACCACTACATCGCCAGGCTTCAGATGATAGGTGACACCGTTGTTGATGGACGCGGCGTTCTTGCCGGGGCCGTTGAATTCGCGCACGGTTTGCAGCGTAGCCGGACGCTGCTGCGCGCCCACTAGATCCGGCCCCGTCACCAGCGTCGCGGTGCCTTCGATCACGTGGTACACCTCGCTGATGTAATCGTGCTCGGCGACCGCGTTTCGCCCGGGCCTGTCGAGCTTCCCGCGATAGACCACGCCCACACCGATCTGGCTTTTCCCAACATCCACCGATCGAATCTGTTGATCGGTGAGATTGTTGTCCATGGCGCGCTTGGCGTAGGCTTGAATCTCCTGCGTGTCGATGTAAGTGGCCGGACACTGGTTGCAGGTCGGCTTAGGATCCTGCGCGGTAAGCGGAGCGGCACAAACGGCCAGAGCCATCAGAACGATACGTGTTTGCATGTTTCCCTCACTGATTCGCGGCCGGATGCTGCGCGTCGTCGGCGGTTTGTTCGGCCGGGGCTTCCTTTAATCCCGCCAGCCGCAGATAGCAGCTCGACGCCCACAACCGAACCATTTCCTTCTTGTCCTGAAGCAGAGGAATGACTTCGTCGAGAACCGTGGGATCGTTCCGCAGCGCGTTTACTTCCGCGGCGGCGGCGCGGACGGACGGTTCTTTGTCGCTGAGCGCCCGGCGCAATGCCTCGCGAACCTCTGGATTGTCAGAAGTCGACAAGAGACGCGTGGTGGCGGCGCGGCCGGAGTCCTTTTTCTTGAAAAATAGCGTTTCTAAGATGCTGACGCCGACTCCCAGCCCAGGGATCGGAGCCAATACGAAGCCCTTCTCGATAATGAACGTGGTCGCCTTGTCAGGATCGTGCAGAATCTCGGATGCTTCCAGCTTTTCCTGCGCGATGAGTCCCGATGTCGTCTTGGCGTCGCCATTCAGAACGGCGACGAGAGCCTTTTCGCCGGCAGGATCGTGGAGGACGAACAACGCCTTGGCGGCGGCGAAAGTCACTTCCGGCGCCGGATCCATCAATGCGCCTTTCAGCACATCGATGGTGTTGTCGGATGGACCCACCATCATGCTCATCACGGCCGCGACGCGAACGTTCGTGTCTTTGTCCTGAAGCATGGCCTCGATCCGGGATTGATACGGCTCCCATCCGCCGAGCAGCGCCATCGACTGCACCGCCTGCTTGCGCACGGTCGGGTTCTTACTCTGCAGGCCGTTTTCGAGGGTGGTGCGAACGGCGTCCACGTCGACCGCTCCGGCGCGCAGATCAGCGAGAGTCAAAAGCAGCGCCGCTGCGAGCGTCAAGGTTTGGATGGTTACCGTGGTTTTTCTCATCATCGCGATCTCCTTCGCCGGTTGCGTTTGCTGCTTCCACGTACCCATGCGAAATCATACATCGCATCGGGCCATTTTCGGTTCGTTTTTGCAAAAAAAGAGCCCGCCGCTCGAGGACGGCGGGCTTTAAGGGGAGAATTCGAGCGTGTTACGCGGACGCCAGCCGGACGCCAGGATGGGTAGCGCAGCGGCGACGCGGACGTCTGGATGTCCATGAAAACCAAGCAATTCCGAGGCAGGCTTCGATAAGGTCACGGGTACGGCGGGTCAGGACCAGCGCGATGCCCGAGGCGGTCGGGAGGCCGAACGCGGTGAACGCCGCGACCATGCCGCTCTCGTCGGTACCGATGCGGGCGGGTACCAGTCCGCCCATCATCTTCACGACGCGGTTGGCCGCTTCGATGGCGAGGACAGTCGAGGCGGAGAACGGGATTTCGAACCACATCAGTACGGCGGCCACTTCGGCGGCGATGAGCATTTGGCAGGCGAGATCGAGCCTCAGGATAGACCGGATGGCACGCGGATGGCGCACCTGAAAGTCGCGGACGGCGGCCTCTACCGCGACGGCCTTCGTCATGGATTTTGGACAGCGGCGGCCGAGGGCTCGCGCGAGAGCCGGAAGCACGGGCTTCGGCCGCGCGATGAGCACGAGCACGGTTAGCGTGATGGCCGCAGGCACGAGAAGCGCGCGGGGGTGCACCCCACCAAAGAATCGGAAGACGCAGAGACTGCCCGCAACGCCGAAAATCCCGGAGCTGAACCAATACACGCCGGTATCTATGAGGGTAGCGGCGGTGGCGGTTTCGGATCGATGCCGCAGCATGCTGATGCGCAGCGGCTCGGCAACCACCGGTCCAAGAACCGATAGATAGCCCATGCCGCGGGAACAGACACGAGCCGCCAGGAGTTCGAAAAATCCCGCTCTGATCCCCTCGGCGCGAAGAGCGTTCGACCAGGCCAGCGTCTGGAGGATTGTCCGCGCCAGACCAAGTCCCGCCAATACGGGAAGCATCGTGCAGATAGCGGTAAATTGCTGGACCACACCGTCGCGGCCCATGCGCGCGGCAATAATGGCAAGACCTACGATCGCAACTGCCGCCACTATTTTGTTGATCTTGTTCATGTTCCGCTCCCACTCACAGGTGCGCAAAAGAAACGGAAAAGGGACAGCGGCGTCCAGAAAGTGGGTTGGCGTGAAGATTGTCCCGTCCGCCGGCGAAATGCGCATGCGTGGTCAGAGGACACAACGATCATGAACGCGACAATTAGGACGATGGCATTAGCGGTGGCGGCGGTAGTCGGCGGGTTCGCGGGCGAGCTTACGACGGAGAACGTTGTCGCGCGATTGGTGGAGCAAGATCACGCGCGACAGTCGCAATTGGGCGCGTACACCTACTTGTGCCGATACAAACTCAACAACAAGAGCCGGCACGCCGAGATGCTGGTGCGCTGGACGCGCGAGGCGGACGGAGCGAAGAGCTACGTAATCCTTTCGGAAACGGGCGATGGCGGCGTGCAGTCGCATGTGTTTCATAAGTTGATTGAAGCGGAAGTGGAAGCGTCTAAGCCGGCTGAGCGGGGGCGAGCGCGCATCACGCCCGACAATTATGAGTTTCGGTTGCTTGGCGAGGAGAAGATCAACGATCGCAACACCTACGTTCTGGAACTCGATCCAAAGATCGAGGCGAAGTATCTGACGCGCGGGCGCATCTGGGTGGATGCCTGCGATTTCGCGGTTGTGAAGATCGAGGGCGCGCCGGCGCACAAGGTGTCGTTCTGGACGAAGAAAGTGGATTTTGTGCAGACGTTTCAAAAGAACGGAACGTTTTGGCTGGCGTCTTCGAATCATTCGCTCACGGACGCCCGCTTGTTTGGGCTCGCGGACCTGACCCTCGAATATTTCAACTACGAGTTGCAGCAAACGCCGCAGCGGTTGGCCGAGGAACTTGCGGAAGTCCCGCGTCGTGCAGCGCCCGCCGAGCCGCGTTGAAGCCGCACATCCCGTGGACGCCTCCACCCGGTGGCGTCGAAGCTGAACAGAGGTAGAGTCCGTCGAGCGGCGTGCGGTAGAGCATCCGAGTTGGGCGGAACAAGAGCTGGCGCAAGGTGTGCGCTCCCCCGATCACGTCGCCTCCAATCAGATTGGGATTGTGGCGCTCGAAACCTGCGGGATCGAGCACGCTGCGGGCGAGGATGCAATCGCGGAAGCCTGGGGCGAAGCGTTCCACCTGCTGTTCAATTCTCTCGCGCATGTCGATTGTGGATCCGTGCGGGACGTGGCAGTAAGCCCAAGCTGTGTGCCGGCCTTCAGGAGCGCGAGCGGGATCGAAGAGGCTGGGCTGGACCAGGATGATGAACGGACGCTCCACAGTATCGCCGCGCCAGGCCGCGCGTTCGCTGAGCGCGATTTCTTCTATGGTGCCGCCGAGGTGGATAGTCGCGGCCTGACGGCACTCAGGCGCGCGCCAGGGGATGGGAGAGCTGAGCGCCCAGTCCATTTTGAATGCGCCGGGGCCGTAGCGGTAACGCGCGAGCTGGGCTTGGAAGGGTGCAGGCAGACGGTCGCCGGCGATTGCGAGTAGCTGGCGCGGGGTGATGTCGCAGAGCGTTAGCGAGCGGTCGGGCAGGTCCGCGAGCGACGTGACCAGGGTGTTCGTCACGACGCGGCCCCCGAGGGCTTCGAGGCATGACGCCAGCGCCCTCGTGATTTGTTGCGAGCCGCCGCGCGGGATCGGCCAACCGACTGCGTGAGCTGACGCGGCCAGGACGACGCCGAACGATGCGGAGCCGGGGGATTCCAGCGGAAGCACGGAGTGCGCGCACAGTCCGGCCCAGAGCGCGCGTGTTCGCGGACTTTGAAACAGGCTTTCGGCGGAGGCGGCAGCCGATTGGATGGCGAGCCTCCCGAAGCGAGCCAGCAAAACGGGGCGATGCGGAAAGTGCTGGATGGGTTGCAGCAGGTCGATCACGAGATCGTGCCAGTGCTCGACGAATCGGCGGACGGAGAGGCGGTACGAAAATCCGTCGGGCCCGAGTGCGGAGCAGGTTTCGTCGAGCGAGCGGTGAAGCACGGCGACCGATCCGTTGTCGAAAGGGTGCGCAATCTGGATGGGGGGATGAATCCATTGCAAGCCGTGACCGTGTAGTGGCAGCGAGGTGAAGAACGGAGAGCTGAGCGCCATCGGGTGGACGGCCGAGCAGATGTCGTGGAGAAAGCCGGGCAATGTGAGCTCGGCCGATCTGGTTCCGCCGCCAATGGTGTCCGCTGCTTCGAGGACCGTTGTGGGGACTCCAGCGCGCGCAAGCGTAATGGCTGCGGCGAGACCGTTCGGGCCGGAACCGATGACGTGGGCGCTCTTTAAGTATCCCGGGGTTGGCACGCTTCCGACTGTAGCGCGTAGGGAGTGCGTTGGTGGAGCAGGAATCTGAAATACCCAGGGGCCAATCTCCATCTAATAGGCGTGGAGGCCTCGTGCTAAGAAACGTAGTGCGCTTATCTGGCTTATTTTTCATGCTTTTTGCCATCGGTCTACAGGCGAAAGACGATGGATTCAACGGGAAATGGGT
>Ga0335078_10004768_pt1 | contig 20079 bp, 17 predicted proteins | sample Lox_Sample_32_FD_206711 | JGI IMG/M metagenome (GOLD analysis project Ga0335078, IMG submission 206711) | Soil microbial communities from Loxahatchee National Wildlife Refuge, Florida, United States - Lox_Sample_3.2 | ecosystem: Environmental > Terrestrial > Soil > Wetlands | place: USA... | reverse complement strand
AGGAGGAGCAGCGCAGGCGCTTTCTGGAGCGGATCAACGAGCCCGAAAAGAACTGGAAGTTTAGCCGGGCCGACGCGGTCGAGCGGAAATTCTGGAGCCAGTACATGGGGGCCTACGAGGAGTGCCTCAACGCGACGAGCACGAAGTTCGCCCCCTGGTACGTGGTGCCCGCCGACGACAAGTACAACGCGCGCCTCGTCATCTCGCGCATCGTCATCGAGACGCTCAAGGATCTCGGGCTGGGCTACCCCGAAATCAGCGCCACCAGGAGGCGCGAGCTCCTGGAGATCCGCAGGCACCTCGCCAAGAAGGGCTAGGCCGGGGACCGCCTGATGCGCCCGATCCCTCCCGCCGGGCTACAGGACTCATCGCCCCGGCTCGGCCCGGCGGCTCCGCCAGCGTGGACGAACCCGGCGCACGCCCGAGCATGACGGCGCAGCTCGTCCAGATCCCGGCCGGCGGCCCGAGCCTTGCCGGCGACCTGACCATCCCGGCGCGAGCCACGGGCATCGTTGTGTTCGCGCACGGCAGCGGGAGCAGCCGCCATAGCCGGCGCAACAGGTTCGTCGCCCGGATGATCCAGGGCTCGGGCGCCGCCACGCTCCTGCTGGACCTGCTCACGGCGGAGGAGGAACGCTCCGATGCGCTCGACGGGCACCTGCGCTTCGACATCGGGCTCCTGGCCTCGCGGCTGGCCCACGCCGCGCGCTGGATCGGCGAGCAGCCCGAGACGCGCCATCTCGCCATGGGCTACTTTGGCGCGAGCACGGGTGGGGCGGCCGCGCTTGTCGCCGCGGCCGCTGCCGGATCCGCGGCCCGGGCTGTGGTATCGCGCGGGGGCCGCCCCGACCTAGCCGGAGACGCCCTGGGCCGCGTCGCTTCTCCCACCCTGCTGATCGTTGGCGAACTCGATGAGTTCGTCGTCCAGCTCAACCGCGATGCCTTCGCACGGCTGCGCTGCCCGAAGCAGATAGTGATCGTGCCTGGGGCCACGCACCTGTTCGAGGAGCGCGGCGCGCTCGAGACGGTGGCATCCCTCGCGACCGAGTGGTTCAAGGGCCATCTCGGGCCGGGGTGAGGGGAACCGGATCGCGCCCGGTCGGGCCTCGGGGCCCCTCGGCCGCCCCCGCCCGATCTCTATTGATCGGCGGTGGGCGATGAACCAGCCTCGTGCATGGCTCGTTCGAGATACGAGGACGAAATCATCGTCTCCTGGGTCGAATTGCACCGCGACGCCCGCTATCTCTCGGAGCAGCTCCTGGCGAAGGGCCCGTGGAAGGGGATCATCGCCGTCACGCGCGGCGGCCTCGTGCCTGCGGCCCTGGTCGCGCGCGAGCTCGACATCCGGCTGGTGGACACGGTCTGCGTCACGAGCTACGCCGCGGCGGGAGCCGGCCAGGCCGAGCAGGTTCAGGCCGACGTCAAGATCCTCAAGGGCGTGGACGGGGACGGCGAAGGCTACCTGCTGATCGACGACCTTGTCGACTCGGGCAGGACCGCCCAGGTCGTGCGCCGGCTGCTGCCCAAGGCCCACTTTGCGACCCTCTACGCCAAGCCCGCGGGCCGGCCGATCGTCGACACCTGCGTGAAGGAGTTCAAACAGAACAAGTGGATCTACTTCCCGTGGGACATCGAGTACAAGTTCGCCACGCCGATCAAGGACGGCGGCCGCACCGCCTCCGGTCCGGGCTGAGCGGGTGCGCCCTCCGGCCCGGGCGTCACGCGCGACGCTCGGCAGACGGGCTCTCCGCCGCGCGGCCGTTCCAAAGCTCGATGACCGGCGCCGCGGGGTCGGCGTGCTCAAAGGCAAGAATGCTCACGGCCGCCGTGTCCAGGAGAAGCCGCTCGGCATCGCCGGCGGCCAGTCCTATCCAACGGGCGCCGAGGACCCGCCCGAAGTGCCCGTGGGAGAAGAGCGCGACGGCGCCCTCGAGAGCCCGAAGCCGGGAGATCAGGCGATCCGCTCGATCGGCGACCTGCCCCGGGGACTCGCCCCCGGGGCACCCGTCGCGGAACAGGCTCCATCCCGGGCGCGCCCCGCGGATCTCCGCCGAGCGCAGTCCCTCGTAGTTGCCGTAGTCCCACTCCGCCAGCTCGGGCTCGATCACGGCGCCCGCGGCAAGTCCGGCCAGCTCGCACGTGCGCCGCGCCCGGATCCTCGGGCTGGTGAACACGCGGGCGAAGCTGACGCTCGCCAGCCGCGTGGCCAGGCCCCGCGCCCTCCTCTCCCCCTCGTCGCTCAGCGGGATCTCGCTTCGCCCGGTGTGCCTGCCGGACTCCGACCACGCCGTCGCGCCGTGCCGGACAAGGTAGATCTGCGGGGGCATCGGTGCTGCTCAGGCGGCTGCCGTTGTGTCGGGGCCGATCAAGGCGCCTTCCTGGGCCTGAAGGTCGACGTCCGGGCCAGCCTCTCCCAAAGGACCCGCTCCTCCGCGGACGGGGAGCGGGGCACCTGGATGCGCGCGACGGCGTAGAGGTCGCCGCGGCTTCCGTCGGCCCTGGGCAGCCCGAGCCCGCGCATGCGCAGCTGGCTTCCCGCGGCGGTGCCGGGCGGCACGCGCAGCGCGGTCGTCCCGTCGAGGGCGGGTACCTTCGCCTGGACGCCGAGCACCGCCTCCCACGGCGCGAGGTCGAGGTCGTAGTAGAGGTCGGAATCCCGCACGGTGAAGTCCGGGTGGCGGGCGAGACGCACCCGAAGGTACAGGTCGCCGGTCGGGCCGCCGCCGACGCCCTCCCCTCCCTGGCCGGCAAGACGGATGCGCTGGCCCTCACGGACGCCCGGCGGTATGCGCACCTGGTACGCGTCGGTGCGATCGCCGCCGTCGCCGGTCCTTCTGAGCGTGACCTTGCGCCGCGATCCGCGCAGCGCCTCCTCAAGGGTGACCATGATGTCGGCCTCGACGTCCTGGCCCGGGGAGGCGAAGTCGACCCCGGCTCCGTCCGCCTCGCCGAAGGCGCCGAAATCGGCGCGCCCGCCGCCGAAGAACGACTCGAAGAAGTCGCTGAAGCCGGTGCCGCCGAATTCGAAGGTGGCCCCCCCCGGCGTCCCTCGCGCGCGGCCGCGGCCGAAGCCCGCCGGGCCGCGCCGCCCGCCGGCGTCCTGCCAGTTCGCACCCAGCTCGTCGTAGCGCTGGCGCTTCTCCGGATCGCCCAGGACCTCGTAGGCCTCGTTGATCTCCTTGAACTTCGCCTCTCCGGCCGCCTTGTTCTTGGCCACGTCCGGGTGGTGGATGCGGGCGAGCCGTCGGAACGACTGCTTGATCTCCTCGGGCGTCGCGGTTCGCTCAACCCCCAGCGTCTTGTAGTAGTCCTTGAATTCGACGGGCATGACGAAGCGGATTCGCGGAACATTCTGGCACTAATCCATGAGGAGCACAATGGCGGCGCGGGCGGGTCTCGCCGGCGCGGCCGCTGCCCCCTAGGGAGCCTTGGGCGGGTGCAGGAGGCGGTGCACGGTGCCCAGCAGATCCGCGGTCTTCAGCGGCTTTGCCAGGAACGCGTGGGTCACCTTCGTGGCATCCGCCACGCCCGGGCTGCCGGCCTCGTCGGGGACCAGGCCGCTTATCGCCAGAATGGGAAGGTTCGGGCGGATCTGCGACAGCGTGCGGGCCAGCTCCGTGCCGCCCAGGCGCGGCATGTCCACATCGGTGATGACAAGGGAGATCTCCCCGGCGCGGGCGATGAACGAGACGATCGCCTCCACGCCGTCGACGCACGTGATGACCCGATAGCCGTGCTTCTCCAGGACCGCGGTGGAAATCTCGCGGATGGGGGCGTCGTCGTCCACGAAGAGGATCAGCTCGCCGTTGCCGTCGGGAATGTCGAATGGCGAGGCGCTGCCCGCCTGCGGCGCCGTGACCTCGACGGCGGGAAGATACACGCGGAAGGTGGTGCCGCGCCCGACCTCCGTGCGCAGTTCGACGAACCCCCGGTGGTTGAGCACGATGCCCCGCACCGTGGACAGCCCCAGCCCCGTGCCCTTGTCCTTGCCCTTGGTGGTGAAGAAGGGGGTCCAGATCTGCTTGAGCACGTCGGGCGGAATGCCCGTGCCCGTGTCGGCGACCTCGAGCACGAGCCAGGCGCCTGGCCGGGCCCCCGGGATCCTGTCGGCCTGCGCCGCATCGAGCCGCTGGTTGGCCGCCCGGATGGTCAGCTTGCCGCCCTGGGGCATGGCGTCGCGGGCGTTGACGCAGAGATTGAGGAGGATCTGGTGGATCTGCGTGGGGTTGCCCAGGACCGCCCAGAGGTCCGAAGGGATCGTCTGATCGAGCTCGATGGACCTGGGGAACGTCTCCTCGATGACGCCGATGATGTCGCGCGCGATGTGCTTGACCTGCGTCGGCTGGAACTCACCCGCAGTGCTGTGCACGAACCCGAGGATCTGCTTCACTAGCCCGACGCCGCGCACGGCGGACTGCTTGAGCGTGTCGAGGATCTTCAGGTCGCGGGGCGTGGACAGGTGCTCGCGCAGCAGCGGCTCCGCGAACATGATCGGGGCGAGCACATTGTTGAGATCGTGGGCGATGCCCGCGGCCAGCATGCCGATGGTCTCGAGCCGCTGCGCGTGGAGGAATTTCTCCTCGAGCAGCTTCTTCTCCGTGACGTCGGCGAAGAAGGTCAGGCGGGCCCGGGGCTTGCCCACCTCGTCCCGGACAAGGGTCACCCGGGTGTCCATGATGAGGCTGCGGCCCTCCCGGTTCTTCATCTTGAGCTCGCCGTTCCAGAACCCGTCGCGCTCGACGGTAAGGCGCATCGCTTCGACCAAGGCGGGAGACTCGACGCGCAGCAGCTTCTCGGGAATTTGACCCACCACCTCGGCGGCGCTCCAGCCGAAGATTTCCTCGGCCCCGCGGTTCCATCTCTCGATCTTGTTGGCGCGATCGACGATCATCACGCCCTCGTGAGACTTGGACAGGATCTCGGTCTGCTCGCGGAGCTTGGCGTCGGCGAGCCTGCGCTCGGTGACGTCGCGCGAGATGCCGACAATCCCCGTGATGTTGCCGTTCGCGTCCCGCAGGGGCACCTTGGTCGTGGACACCCAGGTCTCGCGGCCGTCCGGCCACGTCTCCTTCTCCTCGACGGCGATCATCGGTTTGCCGGTCTCCATGATCCGCTGCTCGTCGACGTAGGCCTGGCGGGCATGCTCCGTGCTGAAGATGTCGAAGTCGGTCCTGCCGACCGCCTCGGCGGCGGTGCGCAGCCCGAAGGCGCGCGCCATGGCTTCGTTGATTTGGATGAAGCGGCTCTGCCGGTCCTTGAAATAGATGTGGTCGGGAATCGTATTGGCCAAGTCGGCGAAGAGCGCCTGCTCCCTCCTGAGCGCCTCCTGTCCGCGCTTGCGCTCGGAGATGTCCTGCACCCGTCCCTCGTAGCGCTCCTCGCCCTGCTTGCCCTTCACGATCTGAAGGCTGAGCAACGTCCAGACCGTACTGCCATCCCTGCGGCGCATCTCGGCCTCGAAGTCCTCGATCTTGCCGGCTTCCAGCAGCTTGCGCTGCATTTCATCGCGACGCGCGGGGTCTGCGTGAATCGCCTTCATGCTGGGCACCTCGCGCATGAAGCTTTCCGGTGACTCGTATCCCAATATCCGCGCAAGTGCCGGATTGCAGACGACGATCCCTCCGTCGGGCGTCGTCACGAGGATTCCCTCGCGGGCGTTCTCGAAGACGCTCCGGTACTGTGCCTCGACTTCATGGCGCTTCGTCACGTCGACGATGACTCCCGCCAGGTTCCACGCGTTGGGACCCGCCGGGCGGATCGTGACCTCCTCGCTCAGCCAGTGGGTCCCGGCGCCGATGATGGGGTACTCCTGCTGGTAGCCGCTCGCCCCCTCGGCGAGGGCCTTCCTGGAGACCCGATCCATCCGCTCGTGCTCCGGGGACTGCTCGTCCAGCCAGAGCCAGTCCTTCTCGAGCGTGGACGACAGCCGGTAGATCGGGTTATCGTGAAGCTGCGGCGGGGTCCTGATCTTCCAAGTGTACGCGGAGCCCTCCTTCGTCACCCGGGCCCACCAAAGCAGGACGTTGGACCGCTCGAGAGTTTCCAGGATCAGCTGGTAGTTCTCGAGCCTGGCGGCGTCGGTGATTACCGGGTCCATGGATAGACGCGGGCGGGATTGGCCCAACCCATGGGATAGACCACTCCGGCGGCGATGCGGCTCGCATGACTGACGCTGCCCAGTGGGATCATGGTTTGTCCTGTCGCAAAACGCCCAATCGCAAGGGGTACGGCGGGCTTAATGTAAGGTCAAGGTAGGCTGCGCGGATGGACTGTCAAACCGGCCCTCTCGGGATTAATACGTAGGAGGACAGCCGTGACCGGGACGGGCGCGCAGCTTCGAGCCTTCAGGCGCCGGACTGCGCCTGCGCGGCACGCGGAAGGGAGTAATACCAAAGGCGACCACGGCCGCCCCGGGGCGGCGCCCGTCTAAGCGCGAACCAACCTGCTCGGCCATGATCTCCTCATTGGGGTGCCCAGGAATCCCGGCCCTTCAAGGCCGGGAGGAGGTCACGCTCCGGCGAGGGCCGCAGGCGGGCCCCTTGGCCCCGGGATCACGGGGCGCCATCGACGCGCTGCCAGAACCCGACGGCCAGGTTCCTGTCGTCGCCGTACATGCGGTGCCAGAAATACCGCGGCTTGATCGCGTCGCGGATGGGGCCGAAGTGCGCGTTGCCGTCGACGTTGTCCCTCGGCAGCCAAAGGACGTAGGCGACGTTGTTGTGGAGCAGCCAGCCCAGCGGGTCCGGGAGCCTTCCCTCGTAGAACGCGGCGATCTGCGTCTGGCGCTCGTGGATCTCGAGGAGCGGGCCGCGCCAGGTCGTCTCGTGCCACGGCCAGCCGAGCAGGCTCTGCTTGCCGGCGAAGAGCGTGACGGCGGGCGACTCCGTGTTGGCGAGCACGAGTCCGCTCTCCAGCGTGACGCCGTCGGGACGGGTCCTCAGTTCGAGGATCATGTCCCGGATGACGGGATCCCGGTCGATCCAAGAGGATCCCGCCAGGATCCCGGCGGCGTTCCTCGGCATCCTGCGGAAGTCCCTTGCGAGGTCGTAGCCGAAGACCAGCAGGGGCAGCAGGAGGACGAGCGTCCCGTACCGGGAAACGCGCGACCGCGAACCCAGATTGCAGGCCCCCAGGGAGAGGATGATGCCGGCGAACACCCAGCCCCACCATTTTAGGGTCGAGTTGAAGCGGCTCCAGACTCCCCCGTAGACGTCATGGTCGTAGAAGAACTCCGTGCCGATCAGCTCGAGGGCAAAGACCACGAAGAAGAAGACCTTGAGCGAGCGGTGCTCGCGCCCGAAGATGCTCAGGACCATGATGCCCAAGACGGGCCAGAACGTCATGATCCAGCCCAGGACCGGCGTGCGGTCCTCGGGGCCCGTCAGTTTCGGCGAGACGTAGTTGCCGATCGCCTGCTGGGTGAACTCGACGAGATAGGGATACTCCAGGACCGCCGCGGCGGTGCCGCCGATCAGTCCGGCGAACAGGCAGCGCGGCTCGCCGGTGAGCGCGCAGTAGATGAACCATCCGCCGACCAGCAGGCCCTGCAGGGGGAAAATCCACGCGTTGGAGATCAGGGTCAGGGGAACCGTCGCCGCCAGCAGCGCGTGGTTGAGGCTGCGCTGGGACCCCGCCGCCCCCGCGACCTGCGCGGCAATCAGGGCGACGGCGAGCGCCAGCAGCAGGAAACCGGCGAGCGGCGGATGGTAGTCCCCGTTGGTGAGGATGTAGCTGAGCGGCTCCATCGGGAGGTCGCGCGGCTCCACGTCGGGCTTCGCCATCCAGCCGGCGACGCGCTGGCCGAGGGGATTGGCGAACTGGTGGACGATCGCACCGCCCAGGAAGCGCACGCTGTCTATCGCGTACGAGCGCGTCAGCAGCACGTGCGCCGCGACCGCACTCCCGCTTCCGCCGAGGGCGAGCGACGCGATTCCGACCCACCGGCCGGGGCGCCACGGGCACAGGTGCGCGAAGCAGGCGCCGACAAGGAGCGCGATGAGGCCGGCGATCGTGCAGTACGCCAGGTGGTAGCTCGGGCCGGGTCCGATCCCGAGCACGCGGCCGAGCAGCGAGGCGCCGTAGTGCTGGAAGCTGTAGTAGCAGTTCCCCCGGAACGGCGCGAGCCACAGGTCGGGCGGCGGCAGGCGGGTGCCCCTCATGTAGGCCTCGATCATCATGAGGTTGGGCATCTTCTCGCCCGTGTCGTCGATGTTCGGGAACATGAACCGCCAGGCGAGGCAGTAGAGGAACCCGAGCCCGAAGAGGATCTCCGACGCGAGATTTTGGAGCAGCGCCGGCCGGTTCCTGTAGATCAGCCACACCGAAAGCGCGGTCGTGAACGGCAGGAGCGGCGGGCGCGGTCCCCACCCGCCGAAATGCTCCAGGAAGAAGCAGACGAGGCAGGCCGCGATCACCCCGACGACGCGCGCGGCCGGGTAGTCCTCGATGAACTTGCGGGCCAGGAGGCCGGCGCCCAGCAGGTTGATCCAGAGGGCTGCTATGGTAAGGCCTAGGAACACCAGCGACATCCCCGGTCGGTCTACCGGTCCGCCCGGCGTCACGCGAGTCCGGAATTGCCGGCGGCGCGCGATCCCCGGCTCCCCCCGCTCAGCCCTTCGCCTTCAGGAAGCCGTTGTCGGCGATCCAGTCGTAGAGGCGGTCGCCCCAGGTCCCCACCGTGTGCGGGTTCGGCCGGAAATTGAAGGCGTGGCCCACCCCCGAGTAGATGTGCAGCTCGACGGGCACGCCCGCCTTCTTGAACCGGAGCCACGCCTGGGAAAGGCCGTCGGCGAGGCCGTCCAAAGAACCGGCGACCAGGAAGGCGGGCGGCGAGTCCGCGGTCGGCACGATCTCCTCGGGCTCGCCGGGATAGACGAGGGCCTGGAAGGCGGGCTTCGAGCTCGCGCGCTCAACGGGGTCGGCCGCGGCGGGGTCCCCCGGGCCGCCGCGCATGCTCGCCATCGCGGCCAGGTGCCCACCCGCCGAGAATCCGATGATCCCGATCCGGGCGGGATCGACGCCCCATTGGGCGGCCCGGCTGCGCACCAGGCGCAGGGCCCGCGTCGTGTCCTGAAGCTCCTCGACCTCGATCCGGTACGGCGAATGCTCGACCGTCTGGTCCCTCGCGAGCCGGTACTTGAGCACGAACCCCGCGATCCCCTTGGACGCCAGCCACTTGGCGAGCGCGTAGCCCTCGAGGTCGACGACGAGCATCCGGTGGCCGCCGCCGGGGAGGATCACCGCCGCCGCCCCGGTTGCCGCGCCCGCCGGCGGCAGGTAGACGGTGAGCGACGGGTTGTTGATGCCCGCGATCCCGTACTGGACCGGGACCTCGGGCGCGTCCTTCAGGGACTCGAATCCGGGGGCCCCGTTGTCCCAGAGGTGGACGACGGGCGGGGGCTGGGCCGCGCCGGGCGCGGCCGCCAGCCCCGCGAGGCCCGGGAGAACGAGGGCGAGACGGACGAGGCGACGCAGGGGGGCTGGGTGCTTCATGGCGCGGCGGGGCTTGCGGCAAACGTGGCGCGGTCCCCGTCCAAAGACAAACTTTGCAAACCGGCGAGGGGGCCGATGGTCTGGCGGGCGCATGCCATCCGTCCCGGGCCACTCCGTCCCACGCAGGCGCTGGGGCATCGCCGTCCTCGTGGGCTCCGGCATCCTCGTCAGCTTCCTCGACCGGATCAACCTGTCGATCTCCGCGCCGCAACTGCAGGGCGCGTACGGCCTCGGCCCCGCCGACCTCGGCTTCCTCCTGAGCGTCTACATCTGGCCGTACACGCTCCTGCAGATGCCGATGGGCCTGCTCGTCGACCGGCTGGGCGTGGCGCGCGTCGGGCGCTGGGGCTCGCTCCTGTGGACCGCGGCCTCGGCGCTCACCGCGCTTGCCTCCAGCTTCTGGGGGATCGTCGCCGCGAGGCTCCTCCTCGGCGTCGCCGAGTCGCCGTCGTTCCCGGCCGCGTCCAAGGCGACGGCCCACTGGTTCCCCCGGGGCGAGCGGGCCCGGGCGACGGCGATCTTCGACGCCTCCGCGAAGTTCTCCAACGTGGTCGGCATCCTGGTCATCGCGTTCGCGGTCCAGAGGTTCGGCTGGCGGTGGGGGTTCGCGATCACCTCCGCGATCAGCTTCCTCTACTTTGTGGCGTTCTGCCGCTTTTACAGGGATCCGGGCGACGATCCCGGGCTCAGCCCCGCCGAGCGCGAGCACATCGTCTCCGGCGGCGCGGTGCCCGAGGGGCCCTCGGCCACCGGGTCCGCCGGCATGATGGGCTATCTCCTGCGCCAGCCGAAGGTCTGGGGCCTGGCCATGGGGTTCGGCGCCTACGGCTATTCGTTCTACATGATCCTCACGTGGCTGCCCGAGTACCTGGCCACGACGGGGGGCATGGGCATCGTGGTGTCGGCGACGATCGCCGCGGTGCCCTGGCTTGTCGCGACCGCGACGGACCTCGCCGTCGGCGGCTGGCTGATCGACGCGCTCGTCGCCCGCGGCGCCGACGAGACGCGGGTGCGCAAGGGCTTCTTCGTCGCGGGCATGCTCCTCGGCCTGGCGGTCGTCGGCGCGGCGATGACAGCCAGGCCCGCATGGGCGGTCCTCTGGATCTCCATCTCGCTCGGGGGCCTCGGGGTGGCCGCGCCGGTCGGCTGGTCGCTGCCGTCGCTCGTCGCCCCCAGGGGGGGCGTCGGGGCCGTTGGCGGCATCATGAACTTTGCCGTCAACGCGATGGGGATCGCCGCCCCGATCGCGACCGGCCTGTTCGTCAAGTACACCCATTCCTTCGCCGGCGCCTTTCTCGCGGCCGCTGTGATCCTGGCCGCGGGGCTCCTCGCCTTCGTCGTCCTGCTGGGCAGGATCGAGCCGATGGCCGGTCCCGGCGCGGATTCGCCGGCCTGAGGCACCGCGCCGCGCGGCGGGGCCGCGGGGACGCCGGGGCGCCCGATTTTCATGGAAGGCGGCCCGGTTTCCCAAATACTGCGCCGTGCCAACCGGGCTGGCCGGCCGCGCCCGGGGACACGCTTGAAGAAGACCCTCATCTATCCCCCGAACCACCCCGCGCCGCGCGGGGCCTACAGCCCGGGCCTCCTGGTGGAACACGCGGGGGCGCGGACGCTCTACGTCACGGGCCAGCTGGCGATCGACCGCGAAGGCAACGTCGTCGCCCCGAACGACGCCGCCGCGCAGACCGAGTTCGTCTTCCAGCTGATCGGATCCATCCTCGGCGACGCCGGCATGGGCTTCGCGGACGTCGTCAAGGTCCAGACCTTCCTCACCCACATGCGCGACTACGAAAAGTTCTCGGCGGTGCGCGACCGCCATTTCGCGGACTCGAGGCCCGTCAGCACCCTGCTCGAGGTGAAGGGGCTCGCCCGCGAGGGATGCTGCGTGGAGATCGAGGTCCTCGCGACCCAGTGAGCCCGTGACCGAGCCCGCCCCCCCGACGAGCCTGCCGCCCCTGTGCGTGGCCGACGACGCCACGTTCTGGCCCTGGCTTCCCTGGACGCGCTTCGCCGAATGGCCCGACCGCGCCGCCACGGTCGTCATCGTGCCCCTCGCGGGGATGGCGGACTGGGGCCTCGGCCATCCCCTGGACGCGGAGGAGACCGTGCTCATGGCGCTCATCCGCGACGCCTGCCGCCTCTCGCCGGCCGCCAAGAGGCCCGTCGTCGTGCCCCCGCTTCGGTTCGCCTTCGGCGCCGACCCGGGCTGCGCGTTCGCGGTCGACCAGCCGGCGGCGCACGCCCTGATCGCCGAGGTCGCCGCGTCGGTGGCCGCCGCGGGGTTCCGCAGGATCGCGATCGTCAACTCGAGCCCGTGGAGCGAGGAGATCTGCGGCGCCGCGGCGCGCGACCTGCACGTGTCGCGCGGGCTCGCGCTGTTCCAGGTCCACCTGAGCGCGCTCGACCTGGACTTTCATCCCGTGCGCAGCCGCAGCCGCCGCAGGCTCCAGACGCTGCTCACCGCGCTCTACGGCAGCGAGCCCGAGGCCCCCGCCCCCGGGTCCACGGGCGGCAGACCCGGCGCCTGGGGCCACGAGCCGGTCGGCGCCCTCGACGGCGCGCCCGTCCCCCTGGGCGAGGCCCGCGCCGAGGGCGCCGCCCTCCTCGCGGCCGCGGCGGCTCGTTTGGCGGCCCTCGTCGCGGACATCCGCGACTGGAACCCGCCGGTCGCGGGCACCCTGTCACCATGACCTTCCCGAGCTACCGCGACCGCTACCTGCCCGCGATGACCCTGCGCCGCATCCGGGAGCTGCCCGACAAGGCCTGGGCGCCCGTCATCCTCGCGACCGGCGCGATCGAGCAGCACGGTCCCCACCTGCCCGTGGCCGTCGACGCGCTCATGGGCCAGGTGTGGCTCTGCCTGGCGCTCGCGCGCCTGCCGGCCGGGGCCTCGTGCTACGTGGCGCCCCCGATCACCATCGGCAAGAGCAACGAGCACACGGGCTTCCCCGGCACGCTGATGATCTCGCGCGACACGCTCCGTTCGCAGGTCCTCGCGGTCGCCCGGCAGGTGCGCGCCTGGGGGTTCGGCTCGCTGGCCGTCATCAACACGCACGGGGGCAACGTGCCCGTCCTCGTCCCGACGCTCCGCGAGGCCCGCGCGGCCTACGGGCTCCGGGCCGGAATGCTCACGGCCAAGGCCGCCTCCGGCATCTCGGCCCAAGAGGCTGCGTTCGGGATCCATGCGGGCGAGGTGGAGACCTCATGGGTCATGGCCGCGGCCGGCCGGCTCGTCGACCCGTCGAAGGCGGTGTGCGAGTTCCCGGCCCGCCTCGGCGACCCGGGGCTGGTCCGGCCGGTGAATGCGCCCGCGCTGGCCGCGTGGGCGTCGCGCGACCTCTCCCGCTCGGGGATCATGGGCGACGCCACGGCAGCCACCGCCGCAAAGGGCGAGCGCTGGCTCGAGGAGGGGGCGGCGAGCCTGGCCGAGGCGATCGCCGAGGTCTGCAGGGCCGGCCGGGCGGAGCCGGACCCGGGGACGAGGGGTCCCTAGAGGCGCAGGAACACCCTGCGCTGGTAGAGGAAGCGCGCGACCGCAAAGCAGAGCGCGATGCTCACCAGCGCCTCGGTCACGCCGCTCAGGCCGGGGCGCACAGCGTCGAGCCAGGCGGTCACGGAGCCTCCCGTGAACCGGCGCGCCAGCGAGCCGAAGTCGACGACGTTGCTAAGCAGGTAGACCGTCAAGGCGTTCGCGCCCACCCAGACAAACGGGGCGGCCCAGGCCCGCACTCTCCAGACGTCGATCACAAGGTAGAAGGCGGCCAGCAGCAGGGCGCTCAGGCCCCCGGTGACCAGGACGAACGACGATGTCCACAGCTTCTTGATGACCGGAAACGGCACCGACCAGGCGAGGCCCGCCGCCAGGAGGGCCGCGCCGAGCGCGGCCAGCACCGCGGCCCGGCGGGCCGGCGCCGCGCCCGGGTCGCGCAGGCAGTTGCCGGCGAAGATCCCGAGCAGGCACGAGGCGATCGCCGGCAGCGTGCTCAGGATGCCCTCGGGATCCCAGCCGCCGTCCCACTTCCTGCCGGGCAGATACATCCGGTCGATCCAGTTCGCGAGGTTCCGGCCCTCCTCGAAGTGCCCGGCGCCGACGCCCGGCACGGGCACGAAGGCCATCAGCGCCCAGTAGCCCACGAGCAGCGCGGCGCACGTCGCCGCCAGCCCGCGCGGCTTGACATAGAGGAAAAGGAGGCCCGCGCCGAGGTAGCACAGGGCGAAGCGCTGCAGGACGCCGAGCCAGCGGATGTCCGAGACCGGGTGGGCCAGCCCGCCGTAGTACAGGACGCCGAGGATGAAGAGGAGCGCGGCCCTGCGCAGGATCCGGCGCACCGCGGCCGGCCTCCCCGAGACCTCCACCATCCGCGTCAGCGAGAACGGGATGGCGACCCCCATGAGGAAGACGAACAGCGGGAACACCAGGTCGTAGAAATGGAGCCCGGCCCACGGCACGTGGTCGAGCTGGCGGGCCAGGACGCGCGCGACGGGGCCGCCGTTGATGTGGTTGAGCGCGTCGCCGAGGGAGTCGGCGCCGGCGATCCACAGCATGTCGAAGCCGCGCAGCGCGTCCAGGGACGCGAGCCGCTCCGAGGGAGGGACGCCGGCCGGCGCGCCGGAGGGGGGTGACGAAGCCATCGGGGTGGGACCCGAGGCTAGCGGCGGCGCCGGTCGACCGGAAGGACTTTCTTCGCGCGCCGCGCGTCTTGCCTATCGATGCGCGAGCCGGCACCGTGGCGCATGGCCTCCCTGCACGCGCCGCCGGCGTTTCTGCTCGCGGCGGCCGGGCTTCTCGCCCCGTTGGGCGCTCCGGCTTGCGCCGGCGCCGACGCGCCGCCCGAGCCGCCGGCCGCGGGCCCCCAAGGGGCCGCCGACGAGCCCCCGCGCATCCCCGAGGACGTCCTCGACAAGCTGCTGGGCCCGATCGCCCTCTATCCGGACCCGCTCCTCGCGGTCATCCTGCCGGCGGCCACGGCGCCCGCCGACGTCTGCGCGGCGGCGGCCTACCTCGTCCAGTACGCCGACATGGCGAGAATCGACAGCCAGCCATGGGACCCGAGCGTGCGCGCGCTGGCGCACTATCCCGCGGTCCTGTCGTGGATGGCCGACAACATCGAGTGGACCCGAGCCGTCGGCGCGGCCTTCCTCGAGTCGCCCTCGGGCGTGCTGCAGGCCATCCAGCGCCTGCGGGCGCGCGCGGTGGCGGCCGGGGCGCTCGCGTCGACGCCCCGCCAGCGGGTCATCGAGGACGGCAGCGCCATCGAGATCGTGCCCGCCGAGCCCGAGGCGATCTACGCGCCCGCCTACGACAGCGACCAAGTCTATTCCGACGAGCCCTACTCGGGCTACGGCGGCCCGTACCTGGACTTCGGCCCCGCGCTCGAGGTCGGCCCCTGGCTCGTCTACGACCTCGACTGGGACGGCGGCGGGGTCTTCGTCGGGGACTGGGGCCGATGGCACGGGCCCGACGGCTGGCACCGCCCCCGCCACGACCGTGGGCATGCCCCTCCCGGCACCCACCGCTGGACTCCCCGCCCCCCCGGCCCCGGGGCCGCACCGCCCGCGCGCGGGTGGCACGGGGAGAGGTTGCCGCTTCCGCGGCCGCAACCAGGCGCGCCCAGGCCGGCGTCGCCGCAGCCCGGCCGGGGCCCCGCGCAGGACGCTCCCCGGCGCGACGCGGCGGCCCAGCCTTCGCGGGGGGCGCCGCCGCCTCCCGCCGGGGACCCGGGGCCGGCAGCCGGGCCCGCCCGCCCCGGCCCCGCGGAGGAGCGGGTCCCGGCGCCCGCGGTTCCGCCGGGCAGCGCACCGCGGGCCTCGGCGGCCGCCGAGGGCCCGCCCGCGCCCCGCCGCGCCGACGTCCCGGCCCCCGGCGCCAACGCCGCGCCCGCCCCGGCGCCCGCGTCGCCTCGCGAGGCTGCACCGGCCCAGTCGCGCGAATCCGCATCCGCGCCCGCGCGCGAATCCGCGCCCGCGCCCTCCCGGGGCGCCTCCCCGGGGCCGGCCCCGGCCTCGGACGCCAGAAACCATTGAACCCGACCCGCGCCATGGAACTCCCCCTCTACTGGATCGACGCATTCACCGACCGGACCTTCGGCGGCAATCCCGCCGCGGTCGTTCCCCTCGCCGGCTGGCTCGACGACGCCCTCCTCCAGCGCATCGCCAACGAGAACGGACTCTCGGAGACCGCCTTCTTTGTTCGCACGGGACCCGCGCGCGCCGAGCTCCGCTGGTTCACCCCCGCCGTCGAGGTCGACCTCTGCGGGCACGCGACGCTCGCCGCCGCCCACGCGCTGTACAGCCAGCTCGGCCAGGTCGAGTCGCCGTTCGTCTTTGACACCAAGTCCGGGGCCCTCTCCGTCGCCCGGCGCGGCCCGCTTTACGAGCTCGATTTCCCGGCGCGGCCCGCGCGCCCGGCCGAGCCGGCGCCGGAGCTGCTGCGGGGGCTGCGCAGCCGCCCCGAGGAGGTCCTCCGGTCCGAGAGGATGTGGCTGTGCGTCTACCGGACGGCCGGCGAGGTGGCCGGCCTCGCGCCGGACCACGCGGCCCTGGCGCCCGTTGTGCCCGGCCGGGTCATCGTCACGGCCCCGGGCGCGGACTGCGACTTCGTCTCCCGCTTCTTCGCGCCCGACGCCGGGATCCCCGAGGACCCGGTCACCGGCTCGGCGCATTGCACGCTTGTTCCCTACTGGGCCGAGAGGCTCGGCAGGACGGCGCTCCACGCGCGCCAGGTCTCGAGGCGGGGCGGGGAGCTCTGGTGCGAGCTCGACGGGGCCCGCGTGAGGATGGCCGGCCGCGCCGTGCTCTACCTCAGGGGGCAGATCGGCGTCTGAGCGGGCGGCTCACTTCTCCATCATGTGGTAGACGCCGCCCCAGTCCTCCGGGGGAGGCTCGGCGCGGTAGGCCTCGGCGATCCCCAGGTAGACCAGGGACGGGTTATCCTCGGACCCGGGCGCCCGCCCCTTCCCGTTGGCCTCCAGGCCCTCCGAGCGGCGGAACAGCGCGATCGCGCCCTCCCAGTCGCGCTCGAAGTACCGTTCGAGCCCCTGCTCGAAGAGCGCGACGCACTCGCGCATGGCGTCGGTCGCATGCTCCGAGAGCGCCACGAGCTCGTGGATCGGGAGCGGCTGGGCCCTCCCCTTGACCGTGATCCTCCCGAGCCTGCGGAAGACGATGCGCCCGGGCCCGATCCTCTCGCATGCCATCCGGGTCGCCTCCGTGCACATCGTGAAGACCCCCCAGCTCTTCGCGCCGCTCTCCATGCGGGCCGCGATGTTCACGTTGTCGCCCATCATCGTGTAGTTGAAGCGCGTGTGGCTGCCCATGTTGCCCACGACCGCGGGGCCGCTGTTGAGGCCGATGCGGGTCTGGAGCCCGTGGACGATGTCCGGCCACTGGCTCCCCTCGTGCCTCCACTTGTCGCGGAGCTCGGCGACGCGCGCGTGGACGCGCAGCGCGGCCACGCAGGCCCGCAGGGGATGGTCCGGCAGCGCGAGCGGCGCCCCGTAGATGGCGACGACGGCGTCCCCGATGTATTTGTCGAGCGTGCCGCCCTCCGCCTGGACGATGTCCGTGCACGCGGTCAGGTACTCGTTCATGAGGTCGACCAGGCGCGACGGCGACAGCTTCTCCGAGAAGCTCGAGAACCTCTGGATGTCGCTGAAGTAGGCGGTGATGTCCTCCTCGATCCCCCCGAGCCGGGGCTCCTCTCCGGAGTTGACCATGCGCTCCACGAGCGCCGGCGACACATAGGTCCCGAAAAGCCCCTTGATCCGGCCCTTCTGCTTCTGCTCCTCGACGATCTGCCAGGCGAGGCTCGCAAAGCTCGTGGTGAACGCCGCGCCGAGGGGCGAGACGACGGGGATGATGACGTGCGCCATCCCGAAGAGCTGGAACGCCAGGGCCACGTAGAGCGCCGCCGAGAGCACGGCCATCACCTTCGCGAACACGGCGCGGCCGCCGCCCGCGACGGCGAGCGAGGACACGAGGAGCGAGAGCGCGAACACCGTGGCGTACGCGCCGGCCTCCGGCAGGCGGCGGATGTAGCGGCCCGCGACGATCGTCTTGAGCAGGTTGCCGTGCACGCCGACCCGGGGGACCGGCGCGTCGTCGAGCGGGGTCGGCGCGAGGTCCTGGAGGAGCCGGTCGGTGGGGCCGATCAGGACCACGGCGCCCTTGAAGAGCGGGTCCGCGAAAAACTCCTCGGCGCTCGTGCGCTCGGCCGGCTTGTCGGAGCCCAGGAGCCGGCAGTATTCGTAGACGACGCTGAAGCTCTCGCGCGGGTTGTGGGCCGCGTCGAACCAGGGCGAGAACCAATTGACCTCGACCAGCTGCTTTCGCGTGAGCGGGATCCTCGCCGCGTACGACCCGTCGTCGCGGACCAGGTCGAGGTGGTCGGCGTCGACCTTGAGCCCCGAGCGGTCGATGCCGTAGTAGATCCGGGCGAGCTCGACGGCCATCGCGTAGTAGGTGCGCGCCGAGGTCGGGGCGTACAGCGGGACCCATCGCGTGCCCTGGTCGACCGTGTCTATCAGCCCGACGCCGGGCGGGCTGACGGTGCGCCCCGCGGCGATGCTCAGCGAAGGCAGCTCGGGGGGTTCAATCTGGTGGATCGGGGGCAGGTCGGGCCGGCTCACGTCCGGGAACTCCCGCATCTTCTTCTTCCCGTTGATGTCGTGGTAATCCATCGCGGTGAACGAGGCCGCGACCACCACCGAGGGTGTCTTCCATAGGAAGGCCCCCAGGGCCCGGTTGCCGGCGATGTACTTCGCGCGGTCGACGGACTCGGGGACGCCCGCGTCGGAGAAGACGAAGTCCATCCCCACCGCCTTCACTCCGGCGCGCTCGATCAGGGTCCTTGCCACGGTGGCGAAGTACTCGCGGCTCCACGGCATGTTGCCGATCGAGTCGAGCGATATGGAATCAACGTCCACATAGACGACCTTGACGGGGGCGTCCATGGGGCCCCGGTACCGGAACCTCAGGTCGACGACTCCGTTCTCCAGCCCCGTGACGCCGCCGAGGTGCGCGACCACGCACCACGCGAGCGGTATCAGGGCGAGAAGCAGCCAGCGCAGCCGGAGGACCGCGGACTTTCTCTGGGATGCCACGGGCCCCGACGCTATTGAGCGCCCTCGCGCAATGAAAGCAGATTACGGGAGACCGGACGCCGGTCGGGCCGGCCGGACCCGGGCCCGAGCACCGGAACCACTAGGGACCGCTGCCGGCGCCCGGCGTGAGCGCGGGCGGCGCGGGTGCCGGGGGCGGAGGCGGATTCGTCGAATCGAGATGGAAGCCGAGGCCCTGGAGGACCTGGAGCATGTTCTGCAGCTCGCTCTGGAACGCCGCCGCCTCCTGAGGCGAAAGGGAGGTCAGCTTCGCCGCCGGCGGCTTGAGCGGCCGCCAGTCCCACGGGCTTTCCCTATCTCTCGGGTGGTAATCGATGAGCGCGTCGAACTTCAGGCCCGCCGAAACGAGCACCCGATCGCCGCCGACGGGATTGAACGCCAGCAGGCCCTCAAAAGTTTCGATTTCAACGTGGGCCTCGCCGTTCTCCAACGGGCGAAACACGACCCCGAGGACCGTGCCCCGGATCCCGGCCGCGCCGACCGGCGTTCGGACCGTGAACTCCGAGCCCTTGTCCACGTTGAGGTGCGCCACCCTCCCTACGAGCTCACCCCGCGTCAGCTCGAGCTTCGTCACCGACGTTCCCGTCTCCTGCTTGATGTCCGAAGCCTTCAGCTCCGTTGAGAATGGATCCTGCTCGAACTCAGCAACATCAAGCTTGGAATCTCCAGCGATATCCACGGTCGCGCCGTTTGAAAAGGCAAGGATCACGCTCGCGCCCGGGGCCGTGACGATCGTGGTCTGCTCGGCGACCACGTCCCCATCATGAAGTAAACGGCTCTCCTTCGTGGACTTGGAAATCGCCGTGACACGTCCCTGCACGCGGGCGGCGACAATTTGGCCCTTCACCCGGGCAACGGCCGACGGAGCGGTTTGGGCCCTTGCAGGTGACAAACCGGCCATTATCCCTAAGAAAATGATACACAACATCTTGTTTATCATAAGGCTCGATTCTAGGGTTGCCAATGAACCGTCGTTGCCAGTCGTTGACGCAAAGATTGTGCAAGAAGGAAGCCGGGGTCAAGCCGCAAGCAGTAGTCGGCCGCCGCGATCGCCAGGCCTGCCTCCTCCTGCAAAAGACTCAGGTGGTAAGCCTGATAGTACCAGCAGTCGGCACGCGCCGGGGCGAGCCGGAGCGCGCGGATGAAGGCGTCGCCGGCTTCTCGCCACTGGCCCTGCATATCGAGGCCCACGCCGCGCCGGATCCAAAACTCGGAAACGACCGGGCAAAGGTCAAGGGCGCGCCCGGCGTCGCGGACCGCCTCGGCTCCCATTTCCCGGGTCTGGTCGGGCCGGACCAAGGCCCAGAGCGAATCCGCATAGGCCCGGTCGGACCAGGCCTGCGCGTTCGCGGGGTCGAGGGCCACGGCCCTGTCGAGAAGGACGCGGGCCCGGGTGACCACGTCGCGCTCGCCGGACACGTCGGCGCCCTCCCGCGCCAGCCTGTCGATCCCCTCGCGGGCCTGCCTG
>Ga0335078_10004767_pt1 | contig 20079 bp, 17 predicted proteins | sample Lox_Sample_32_FD_206711 | JGI IMG/M metagenome (GOLD analysis project Ga0335078, IMG submission 206711) | Soil microbial communities from Loxahatchee National Wildlife Refuge, Florida, United States - Lox_Sample_3.2 | ecosystem: Environmental > Terrestrial > Soil > Wetlands | place: USA... | reverse complement strand
GCTCGCCGGGATGCAGATTCGCGAAGCCGCCGGCCTGGGCGCCTTGATGAACGCGCGCGGACTGATGGAGCTGGTTATCCTGGATATCGGTCTCGATGTGAAAGTCATCTCGCCCGCGCTCTTTTCCATGATGGTCCTCATGGCGCTCGTGACCACTTTCATGACCACGCCGCTTCTGGAAGTGATCTGCCCGATACGAAGTACCGCGAAGGAGCCCTCCGGCTCAGAAGTCGGAATTCCGCAACTCACTCTGAAGTCCACTGACACATCCGCCGCGTAGGACTCCTTCGGGTGACTCTCGGTTCATTGACTGCCGCGGGGCAGTGTGTGAAAATCCGACCCAAAGGCAGTTGTGGCCACCAGTTTGAAAATTGAACTCCCAATCTTTCGCGTGGTCGGACGGGTTCGGGATACCCGCGCCTCGTCGCTGGTGGAGTTTGCCGTCAGCTTGCCGCTTCTGATGGTGCTTGTGATGGGCATCATCGATTTCGGCGGCGCCTTCAATCTCAAGCAGGAATTGAATAATGCGATGCGCGAGGGCGCTCGCTTCGGCTCCGCCCAGCCGACTAACGATTTATGCAGCTCCTGCGCGCCTCCCGGATCGGTCAATGCCATTGCTTACCTGGTCGATGCCTATTTAACAGCAGCAAAAATCAATGATTGCGGGCTTGCCGCGGCAATCAATTCAGCAACGGCGACAGGTTCGCCATGGATTTATACGGCATCGACAGGGTGCCCCGCAGCGTTGACTTTGACGATCGCACGCGATCCGACCGGAACGACTACGTTCACTTGCCCGTTGCCCCCACAAACCGCGCCGTTGACGGTGACGAATTACGCAGGCAGTGGCGTGACTATGACCCTGCCCTGCACAGAGGTCACGATCGCTTATCCCTACCAGTGGCACTTCAATAATGTGATTCAGTTGATCTCGCCAGGAACGACCTTCGCGCTATCGACGATTCAAACCAACGCCACGTCGATCAATATGAATTAGCGGTTTATTGGGAAATCAGACGAACGGGGATGGTCGAAGCTCCATTTCCGCCTACGACTGCCGGGGCGGCGTTTGGAGTTCCGCAACCGACGACGTTCATGACCGTAATCGAGATATTGTTGCTCGAATCGATTTGACCGACGAAAGCTTGAATGAAACCGACAATCGTCACCGCCCCCCCGGTCGCGGGCACCGCACTGGAAGTATCGATGATCGGAATCGTGACAATCGAATTGCTGGTTGTTACCAGTGTCGCCCCACCTTGGGCTTGTATTTTGGGAGGAGCGAAGGGCCAGGTCGAGTAATCGATGATATCTTGCGGGCCACCTATGCTTGGCGACTGATGAATAAGACACTCGATTGCATCTGGCAGGTCCGTGCCCGCACTCCCGCCAACGGTCGGGTTGATTGTGTTGTCCCATTGCGCATTCGCAGCGGTGTTTCCACCGCAGTTCAATGGTGGCGGACTTTGAAAGGAGTTCACATCACAGCATTGAATGCTCTGTGCAAACGCGCTGCCAGCCCCGCACGTCCCTGACGCGGAAGAAGGGCACACGTTGTTTATGCCTGTCGCTACCAACGCCGGAAGAAATTCCAATTGAGCGGCACCCGCACCCTGCTTAGGAGGGTTGTCCGGAATCGTCGAACCACCGGCACAAGTGGATTGCCCAGGCCGGCAGTCGGGAACTAAGGTGAAATTTTCGCCAATAAGACCGGCCTCGACCAATCCGGCGTTCGCCCCACTCGGAGTCACCAAGTTCGGTTTCGTGACGCCACCACGTGTAGGGTCGGCATTAGCTACTAAAAGTGGTTTCACACACCTTGGAGCAATCGGCGTAAATTCCGAGGGCGTCGTCGTAGAAGTTATGTTTGCGGGATTGTAAGCCTCTGCGGTAGCCGTTGCTTGAGTGCTGGCCGCGGTTCTTCCAAAAATCCGAGCGAAAAATGTAGGTAAGTTCGTCTGTTGGAGCGTGACCGTAACCTGCCAGCTATTGATCGGGATCATTGTTCCGGCGGTGAAGTTGAAGGTCGGTGCCGACACCAGCGACGGAGCGCTCCCCGCTACGACGTTGGTCGTCAGCACCCCATTGATTGCGCCAGTTGCCATGTTCGTGGCGAGGTTCTGAATCGCTGGGGTGTCTAAGCTGAAATCGTTGCTGTTCAGCGTTGTGATCCCCGAGTCCGCAATTGCCTTGGCCCCGGCCAGAGCCGCCGCATCGGCGGCACGCTGAATTTCCGTTTTCGCCACGTACAGAGTCACCACGTCGATGGCCAGGGCGGCCATCGCCAGCAGGCTAACCAGCGAGATCGCAACCAGCAGGATGGTTTGGCCACGCTCTCCCCGTCGGCGGGAATATTCCGATGTTTTTGCCATTAGCGGTATGGAAAGTATATTGCCATAACCTGACATTCGACGCTCCCCCGGCATTGGCCCTTTTGGTCCCGATTTCTGCCCTGTTTTGCGCCCGTCCCGGAAGCGCCCTATTCGCCCGTCCGGAGCCCGAATTGTCAATAGAGACTTTCGTCACTAGGGCCTTCTACCCCTTGCAGATCACTGCAATGCCGCATAACCTGTCGTCACCTTTGCAGTGCGGGCGTCAAACAGACTGCAGGTCGCTCGACCCCCCTCAAAAGGAGTAACCCATCTGTTTGCAGATGGCAACGCTGGCAAATACAACAGGTTTTAGCTGTTTTTAGCGTCACCTTTCCCCTGAATTTGCGGATTTCCGGTTTTGCAGTGAACTTAAGACGCAAGTCGATCTGATTAGCCCATGAACACAGCAAACGCCGACATGATCGATGCCTCACAGCCCGCTCCCAGCTTCCGCGTGTTGGGTGTGCGTGTGGACGCCGTGCAGATTCCCGATATCATTCGCATCGTCGAAGGCTGGATTCGCAAGCCGGAACAGACCCGCTACGTGGCCGTCACTGGTATGCATGGGGTTTCTGAATCCCGCGAAGACCACCAGTTCCGCGACATCCTGGAAGGCGCGAGTTTGGTGATTCCCGACGGTATGCCACTGGTGTGGGTGGGCCGCCTGGAAGGCTATAACAGCTTGAAGCGCCGCACGACCGGCTCGGAGTTCATGGAGACCTTCTGCCGCGAAACCGGCTCGAAATACCGGCACTTTTTCTACGGCGGAGCGCCGGGCATCGCCGATCTGCTGGCGGAAACCGAGCAGAAGCGGCACGGAATCCAGGTCGCCGGAACTTATTGTCCGCCATTTCGCCCGCTGACGGCCGAAGAAGAAGCCGAAGTCGAGGCCAAAGTCGCGGCGGCAGCTCCAGATGTTTTGTGGGTTGGGTTGAGCACTCCCAAGCAGGAAAAATGGATGTTCGCTCACAAAGACATACTTCGTGTTCCCGTGATGTTCGGCGTTGGCGCGGCGTTCGACATGAATACCGGGCGCCTGAAGCGCGCGCCGGCGTGGATGCAAGAGCACGGTTTGGAGTGGTTGTTCCGCTTGATTGTGGAACCGCGCCGCTTGTGGCGCCGGTACATCATCAACGGATCGAAGTTCGCCTGGGCAGTTTGCCTCGAGCACATCGTGCCCAAAGTTTTGCGGCAGGAACAGAGGCAGACAGCTCCGTAATTCGCAATCGTTAACCGAATAAATGCAGTGAAAAGATCAGGAGATTTTAAAACCATGGAAAAGCAGAAACGAATCTTGGTAACCGGGGCCGGCGGTTTCATTGGACACCATCTGGTGAAGCGGTTGAAGAAAGAGGGTCACTGGGTGCGTGGGGCCGACATCAAGTATCCGGAATATGAAACCAGCGCCGCGGATCAGTTCGAGATTCTCGATCTGCGCAAGTACGAAAATTGCCTGTTGGCGACGCGCGGCGGCATCGACGAGGTCTACAACCTCGCGGCCGACATGGGCGGCATCGGCTACATCACCGCCTTCCACGCGGATATCAGCCGCAACAATATTCTGATCAACGCCCAGATGCTCGAAGCCAGCCGCCAGAATGGCGTGGGCCGCTTCCTGTTCTCGTCCTCGGCTTGCGTTTATAACCAGGCGAAGCAGAAAGATCCTAACGTGAAGCCGCTGACCGAAGAAGACGCGTATCCTGCCGATCCCGAGCCGGGCTACGGATGGGAGAAACTCTTCGCGGAAGAGCTCTGCCACTACTATTACAAAGACTACGGTTTTGAGACCCGCATCGTGCGTTTCCACAATGTTTACGGGCCTCTCGGCACCTATGACGGCGGTAAGGAAAAAGCGCCAGCCGCGATCAGCCGCAAGGTGGCTCTGGCCGGCGACGGCGACACCATCGAAGTCTGGGGCGACGGCGAGCAGACCCGCTCGTTCATGTATGTCGACGACTGCGTCGAAGGCCTGATCCGCATCATGGCCTCCGAATATCGCGATGCCCTGAACCTCGGCACTGACGAACTGGTCACAATCAACCAACTGGTCGACCTGGTCGCCGGCGCTGCGGGCAAGCGCATTCGCAAGAAACACAATTTGACCGGACCGCAGGGTGTTCGAGGTCGCAATAGCGACAACACCCTTCTGTTCAAGGTTCTGGGATGGGAGCCGTCGATTCACCTGGCCGAAGGCCTGGCGATCACCTATCCGTGGATTGCTTCTCAGGTCGTGCGCAAACCAGCTCTCGAGATGGTCGACGCCGACTAAGTGAACGAAGCACCTATGCGTAATTCGAGTTCCGGACCACTCTTCGTCGTGGGACTATGGCGGTCCGGAACTTCCCTTCTCTACTCGCTTCTGAATCAGCACCCGCAAATCGCCCTCATGTACGAGGGCGATCTTTTTCTGCTGCACGCGCTTTTTCGCGGCGGCAACAAAGGCGATTGGCAAGGGCGCTGGGAGTTCTGGAACTCCGCGCTTTCCCGTCACGACATGGATCGCTCGAAGCTGCCCGGCCCTGTGCCGGATTTTGCCACGGCCGCGCTTTCCGTCTGGAACGAGTATGCCGGCGGCGCTCAAGTAATGGGCGAGAAGTCGCCGGATTACTACGACTGCATGCAAGTGCTGGCGCGCGATTTTCCGAATGCGCGATTTCTCGTGATCTGGCGCGATCTCGCCGACACCTGCCGCAGCATGGTTCGAGCCCGCACCGGAGCATCATTCTTTTCGAAGCCCGGCCTGCTGCACCGCGCCATCCTCGGCTATCACAAGATGAAGCTCGAGTGCGATGCGCTGACCCAGAGTGGCATTCCGCTCCACCAGATCCAGTACGAAGAAATGGTGCAGGATCCGACCCGCGTGATGCAGGGAGTCTGCGATTTTCTGGGCATCGAGTTCGATCCGCGGATGGCTTCGCTCGAAGGCTCCGACCGATCGGCGATTTACCAGGGCACGCATCACGAGCACGTGAAGGGCGAGCAGATCCTGGGCTCGCGCGAGCGCGAAGAAGTTCTTCCCGCCAAAGTGAAAGACAAGGTCGCACGCTACGTGAGCTACTGGCGAAAACAGTCGGGCGGCAACTGGCCTCGCTACGCGAAGGCTGTGGATGACCGCGGCGTCAGCTCTTTCGAGCGCCTCGGCGACGAACTGCTATTCCGTGCTTTGCGCGCCGTCGACAGCTTTACCCAGGCGGTCTACTGCTACGCTCCGTACAGCGCCCTCGAGAAACATCGCGCCGGAAAGGCCCGCCGCCACGCCGAATCGCTCGGCGAGCCAGTTCCGGAACAGTCTCCCGTCGAGAACGTACACCCGTAAGAGCCTTGGTCTCGTCCGCTTGTCCCAAAATGAAAAGCCCCACCCAAGCAACCTGCTTGAGTGGGGCAACTGTTTCTGTTTCGCTTCAGGCGCCGGCTTGCGCTGGGGTGACGCTGGGGGCGCCGGTCGGCATGACCGGAGCCGGAGCAGGCATCACGCGGTCGAAAGCTTCCTGCGTGTCGAACCATTGCTGGCGCGAGAAGCCGAGATCGATCGGGCGCTGCTGGCTGCGAATCGTCTTGAACTGTTTCCGGTTGTATTCGGCGATTCGTTGCTTCAGCGGTCCGCTGGCCCGTAATTTCTCTTCGCCTTCGGGCATTGCCTGGTAGGCGTCGATCTCCTTCAGGAACGAGCGGGTTCCGTCGATCAGTTTGCGGATCGCATCGGCAAAGCCGTGCGGCAGAATTCCGTATTTTTCTTTCAGATCGGTGAGCGCCCGAACCGATTCGTAGGAAACGTCGACCAGTTCTTGGCGGGTCATCCACTGGGTTTCGTAGTTCAGGCGGTCTTTCCAGTTCATGCTGACCAGCGCCTGGCGGTGATCTTCGAGCGAGTGATGGAGGATGTTGTATCCCCACTGCTCGGCGTTGTCGAAAATTTCGCTGCCGGGATCGAGGAATGGCAGCATCGGGCAGATGTACGGCGTGACGTTCTTGCCCTTGTACTTCTTGAGCAGGTGGTCGCAGTAATCGACCGTCTCCATGACGCTGGCTCTGGTCTGCTTCGGCAAGCCAAGCATGAAGTAGATTTCGAAGGAGTACACGTTGTCGATCAGCGCATCCATGAAATCTTCCATCTGCTGCATGGTGTACTTGCCGCGGCCGCTGGCCTTGGCGACTTCAAGATCGTGGGAGTCGGGCGAGAGCTCGATGACTGCCCGGCAGGGCTGCGCCATCTGTCGGCCTTTCTCGACCGAAGGCAGGCGATGCAGGCTAAAGTGTACGCAGTCGATCTTGTCGTCAACGAACACATCGGTGCCGGCGTCGAACAGGGCCGGATACTCGTGCCAGAAATCGATCATCGTGATCGTGTGGCCGCCCTTGGTGGTCTTGGCGATGCTGGCCAGTTCGGCTTTGAGCGCTTCCGGCGATTTCTGGATGCGCGGCACTCCGCTGTCGAGTCCCATGTACTTTTTGAAGAAGTAGCGGCTGCCACCGCACCAGCGGCAACCATACTCACAGCCCGCCTGCGGGATGACGATGTTGTAAGGCGTCAGGCCCTTGCGGTCGCCGGCCAGGATCTGGGTCCAGTCAACGGCGGACGACAGAAACTTCGGCGTGTATGACAGGTCGTTGAAGCGAGCTTCGTTGCCCGATTTCCAAGTCAGGTTCTGGACGTCCTTCAACTTGTCGGGCGAATTTTTCGCCGCCATCAGTTCTTGCAACGGCTGCAGCGTGTCATAGCCGCGGAGGACATAGTCGACCTGCGGATATTGAATCAGTTCCTCATGGAAATAAGTCGAAGCGATGCCGCCGAGGATGGTTTTGGCATTGGGGTGAACCTGCTTGTAGAGCTTGCACAGCTCGAGAGCGCCGTGGGTGTGAACCGACCAGTGCAGGTCGATGCCGATGTAGTCAGCGGGCGCGTGCTTGAAAAATTCCTCGACATCAAAATTTGGATCGCGCAGCATCTGCGACGCGACGTTAAAAAATTCACTCGTATACCCGCATCGCTGCAGGTGCTGCTTGAGCGCGAAGATGCCGACCGGAGGCATCTCAAAAATCGGACTGATGTGGACGCTGTCGGAATTGCTGAGATAGGCGAACAACACGTCGTCCATCTTGCGGAAGTCGTACACGCTTGGAGCGTGCACTAATATCATGTCAAATTTCATAACCAACCTCGGGATGAGATGAAATCCGGCAACGTCTTACAGCGAGTACCACGACAGCGATCAGCTTTCTTGATTTTTGCCCCAACCGGCTCACGTTGACTCCCAGTGAGTGGCCAGCGTTCGCGAATGAGGACGTCTTAGGTACAACCTCCGGGGGGCGGTAGCGTCCTCGGCGACTGCCAAAACGCGACGCATCAAGACAACAGCAAATGGAGTGATTGTGCAGGGTTTCGCACCGGAATAGCAAGCTGCACGGTTACCCCAAAGTGCAGCTATTCTCGCAGAACCATTGGGTAGTTGGTAGAGTCGAACGACTCTTGACATGGCCCTTTGGCACCCGTCATAGTCGGAGTACCGGAAGGCCTTTTCGGTCACCCCCTAGGCCATCGCCGTTTATTACCCCGTCCTGTTAAATCAAGGGGTTTACTCGCTTTTAACAGACATTCATAAGGAGGGCTCGTCACTTTGGTAACCAGTAAAAAGCCGGATTTTGATGTTGTCATCATCGGAGGCGGACCTGCCGGGTCCTCGATGGGCGCATACCTCGCGAAGGCAGGAGCGAAATGCGTGGTTCTGGAGCGCGAACTATTTCCCAGACCGCATGTAGGCGAGTCGCTTGTGCCGTCCTCGACGCGCGTGTTCCGCGATCTCGATTTCTTGCCCCTCATGGAAGAGGCGAAATTTCCACGCAAGTACGGCGCGGCCTGGACCACGGACGACAAGTCCGCATACCAGCACCAGTTCAGCAAAGAGGAATTTGCTCCAGAAAGCTATGTGGATGTGAAATTCGCCGAGCGCCCGCAGCCGGGTGTCGATGCCGACCACACCTATCACGTGGACCGCGGCAAGTTCGACCTGATGCTGCTGCAGCACGCAAACAAGTTCGGCGCCGAAGTTTACGAAGGTGTGAAAGTCAAGCACGTCGACTTCGAGCAGGAATTCCCGGAAGTGCGGTTCATGATGGGCGCGAAAGAAATGGGCGTGACCGGCAAAATGGTCGTCGACGCCAGCGGCCGCCACACAGTTCTGGGCAATCAGCTCAAGCTCAAGATAAAAGACCCGGTGTTCGATCAGTACGCGATCCATTCCTGGTTCGATCAGTACGATCGCCACGTGTTTGCGAGCAAGGGCTCGGAACCGGATTTCATCTACATCCACTTCTTGCCGATCTCGAACACCTGGATCTGGCAGATTCCGATTACGGATTCTGTCACCAGCATCGGAGTGGTTACGCAGAAAAGGAACTTTGCAAAGTCGAAAGAAGACCGCGAGAAGTTCTTCTGGAATTCGGTCGGCACTCGTCCGGCATTAGCGGACGCTTTGCGGGCCGCGCAGCGAGTTCGTCCTTTCAAGGATGAGGGCGACTACAGCTACGCGATGTCGCAGATCTGCGGAGACCGTTGGATCATGGTGGGAGATGCGGGGCGATTCGTCGATCCGATCTTCTCGACCGGCGTGAGCATCGCTCTCAACAGCAGCCGCTTCGCACACAACAACATCCTGCGTGCGCTCGAAACCAACAACTTCAAGCGCGAGAGCTTCGCGGATTTCGAAAATACGATCCGGATGGGCACGAAGAACTGGTACGAGTTCATCGCTGTCTACTACCGGCTGAACGTGCTGTTTACCTACTTCATCAGCAATCCGAGCTACCGGCTGGACGTACTCAAGTTGCTGCAAGGCGACGTGTACGACACAGCAGCGCCGCCAGTGCTCGACAAGATGAAAAAGATGGTCAGCGAAGTCGAGCAGAACGCGAAGCACCCCTGGCATAAACTGCTGGGCGATCTCACGGTGGATGCGTTCCGCGACGTGGCCAGAAGCTAAGTATTGAAGTTTTCACAAGTCCCGCGAGGCAACTCGCGGGATTTTCTATTTGGCTATATGGAATTGGGAAGCGGTTACAAAACGTCTCGGCTTATGGCCTGGTTGCAAAGCAGCGCCTTAAGAGGAGTGGACGCGCTGCGTTCACGCCTCAACGTTCTTGTTCGACAGCTGTACGGGGTGATTCACTCAGGTCGCGGGGTTCGAGCTTGAGCGACACTCCCCCATGTCTGCCGTCGCATTATCGGTGCTAGGGCGTGACTTCGTAAACTGTGCCAAGGCCGTGGGTACCGCCGCTGTAGGTAGTCCCATAAAGATTGCCTGAAGAATCGAGTACGGGGATGCCGCGGGGGCTGGCACCATCGTTACCGCCGCTCTCAAAGATGTACAGAACAGCGAAGGTCCAGGTACCACTCGTACCCGCTGACAACTCATACACTGTACCCTGCCCCCACCGGGTTCCTGCGTCCATACTGTCCGGCGTAGTGCCATAAAAGCTGTCTGAGGACGGGTCGAAAACCAAGCCCGAAACAGGGTCAGCCCCGTCGAGACCGGGACTACCGAAATTGTGCAGAGTTATTTCCGTCCAGCCCGCATGTGTTCCGGGCGATAACTCGAAGACCGAGCCGCACTCGCCGTATCCAAAACAGTTCCTCTGCGCGTTCGCTCCGTAAAGATTGCCTGCAGAATCGAAAACAAGGTCCCCGGTTGGATATTCGACCTTACGGCTTATCACTCCTTCGAGCCAAGTTCCCTTGGCCGTTCGCTCCATGTCGTAGACTGCGCCGCAGAAGCACTCGTCCACCGAAGTTCCACCATAAGTAGTTGCACCGTACAGATGGCCCGAAGAATCTAGGATCACTCCGCCGTTGGGATAAGCACCGTCACAATTCGAACGGGGTTGAGTGCAACCGTTTCCGAAGTCGTGCAACACGGCCTCTCTCCAGCCGCCTTTCGTGGCGGACAATTCGAACACCACACCGCAAGTTACTGCTCCTCCGCAGGTGTACGTGCCCCCGTAAAACGTCGTACCGTAAAGATTGCCAGGGGAATCAATGGTCAGTCTTGACTCCGGATTACGGCCGTCTGTCGCGCTACCGAAGCTGTGAAGTACGCTCTCCGTCCAGCCTCCTCCACCGGCCGACGACAATTCGAACACCGTCCCATATCCATAGGCACCGCCCTTGTAGGTCGTTCCGTAAAGGTTGCCAGTCGAGTCGAAGGTCAGGCCAGCCTTCGGATCTACACCGTCCGCACCACTACCAAAACTGTACAAAACCTTTTCTGTCCAACTTCCGCCCGTCGCGGGTGACAATTCGAACACAGTGCCGCCCGAGTAGGCACCGCCCTTTTCAGTGGTCCCATAAAGATTGCCGACTTGGTCGAAGATCAGGTTACTGCTGGGAAGAGATCCGTCGGAGTTCTTTGATCCCGCAAAGCTGTAGAGGACTTTTTCGGATTGGGCCATCGCTCCAGTCCCGGCAAGTATCGTTACGATTGTGAACGCGAATAGCACAGCTGCTCTGAGGAACACTATTCGGAATTGCATAGCTGACCTCTAATCTGGAAAGCGCCGTGAGGTGGGAGAGGAGAAGGCGTTTCCGGAGGTGAGGAATGTATCACAGGGGAATCAACTGGTCAACGGTTCTCAGTGGGTTTTGACGCAGGCGTTGCCGTTCAGCGTCCCCATCGTCATGTCGTCGACTACCGCAGTGTGCGTCGATTCATTACTCAGAGCAGGAACAGTCCCCGGATCCACACCTTCCGATCCGTTGCAGTTTTGAACCGCGTACACCTTGAGTGGACTGCCGGTCGGTCCTACCTGCTGGTAGAAAATCTCGCCTTGCGATGTGGAGTTATTCGGGCCGCCGGTTCCGGCCGCTTGCGTCGCACATAACCATGCTGTAATTGGAGTGTTCGGGAAATCAAAGCTTATCTTGGAGTTGCCATTGACGATACTCTGCGCTTTCCAGTTTGTGTCGGAAGCCGACGATGTTGCCGCCGCACCAGAGCAGGACGCGTCGCCGGTAAAGTCCTGAACGGCTCCAGCCGTGTCGCCACTGTAGGAAGGAGACAAGGTCCATGGAGCTTGGGACCCTAGTTGACACCACGTATCTCCACTGCCGCAGACCGTGATATTGGGTGCGGGCGGGACTTCGCAACCCTGTTGGATGTCGCTGAATACCGGACCAGATTGCAGCACGACCTTGTCTAATAGAACGCCCATGTCATACGCAGCGAGCGAATATCCCAGCGCTCCCGTGCCTCCGCTAAAGCCCTGGGCGCAACGACCGCCCGTGGAATAGAGGTTGGGATTCTGGGTGAAGACGTAGTTGAGAAAGGAAGCTGGACGGCAGCCCGCGTTGATTACGCTGTGCCCAGGGACATTGCTACCAGTCGTCCCATTGGTCGTATCTTCCCACGGACTGTCCCAAGCGGTTTCGATGACGGTATAGCCCCGATTGAAGTAATCGTCGGCATACGAATTGAATTGAGAAGTACCGGGGTCCTCACCACCCGATCCTGTAAAAAAAACGATTGTGCCGAGAGAGGTGGCAGGTGCGCGATACCCAAAGGTCAGGCCAAGATCCAAAGCATTCGGGCAGTTACTCACAGTCGCGTGAAAGCAGGTCATCCCCGTCTCGAACTTGCTCGAGCATGCCTCCGGCTGGCTCACACTTTGCACGCTACCCAGGCTGCCATCAAATGGGACCGGAACTGGCGCGGGGGTCGGAGCCGGAAGGCTGGCTTGACTGGTCGCGCTGCCGCCGCCGCAGCTCGTAGTCAGAACCGCCGCTGATAAAAGCAGCGACGCGGCCAAACTCAAACGTAAACCCTTCACAACCCCTCCTCTTGCTCAATGAAAGCTTGTGAAATCGAAGTCTCCAAATTATCGAAGGCTTGGCGTCCTGCGGGACGCCTCGAAGCAACGCTCTCCAATTTGCCGCTCGCGGCTTCGTGCCCAATCCCTGGCGGTAACTCGCGCGGGTTTCGTCTCGTGCAGCGGCGGAACGCTAATTTCCGCCCGCTCTCTTATAACACTTTGATGCACGAAAAGTTGCCGTTCCTACACTCCGACGGGCAATGGCCCTTGGGACATTCCATTAATGGCAGAGCGTGGATTTACGCACAGTAATTATTGTGGTTCCCGGGGGCAATCAAAAGATTATCAGCGGGATGAGCCTTCCAAAAGCTCCGGCGAAGAGTCGATCTGAACGTTGTTGCCCGAAAAGCCGCTCCGATCACCGGACAATTTTTGGACAGAGGTGACGTTCCAGTCTTTTGGCACATCGAGGCGCGAGTTTCGTTCCGGATTCCAGACAATCCAGGATTTGCGGCCGTCGCGGCTGAGTTGACAAACGTAACTGCCGTCGTTTTGCTGGCGGAGAGAATCCATGCGAGCGCCAACCAGCCACTTCTCTATCTGGCCATAGGCATGGCCTCCGGCTCCGGGCGTGGCTTGATCGTTTTCGGTGAGCCGCACACTCATGTGCGCATCGTCCCAGGCGTACCAGTAAAAGCGGTTGATGCCCAGTGCCCAATTTAGAATGTAGGAGCGGGCGACGTAAGCAGGTCCGTCACTCGGATCGATGTTGGTGAAATACGTCCACCCAGCTTCGGTATTCCAGATCGGCTTATCCCCAACTCCTCCAGAGCTCAGGATCGGACGCAGTCGCTGCATGTAGTCGAAAATCGCTTCGGGTGGACGCCGCTGCAAATAAAAGTGCCAGCCGATAACGTCGGCATATTTGCCGCCCCCGAGCTGCAGATATTCCTCCATCCACGACGGACCCGTGGGACCGGCCGCCGAGGGCGACACGACAATGATGTCCGGGTCGACCTGTTTTAAAGTCGTGTAGGCTTCGCGCGCCAGGTCGCGCATGGCTTCGGGAGTTCCGCTGAAAAAATTGGGCAGATTCGGTTCGTTCCACACTTCGTAAGCTTTAATGCGTCCTTTATAACGAGTCGCCACGGTACGGACATATTCCCGCCAGTCGTCAAGACTTCTGGGCTCCGCCATTCCTCCCGGCATCGCATTCGCTTTGCGGCCGCGCTCATTGGGACGAGAGGACGCCCAATGGGGAGAACGCCCGAGCGTCAACAGGAGTTCGACACCGTGATCTTCGGCGAGCGAGACGTCCTTATCGAGTGCCTGCCAATCCCACTGGCCCCGCTCCGGCTCGAGCTGCGCCCACGTGGTGTGCGAATCCCACAGGCGCCAGGAGCCAAACTGAACATTCGGCCATGGCGTGGATATGTCGGCGCGGTGCATGTGAAGACCGAAGAACGTCAGTGGAATCGGCGTTGAGGGGGGCGTAATGTTCTGCGGAAACGCCATGGAAGCAATCGACAAAACGACAAGCGCGAGAGCCAGCTTCAGGGGAGTGGTTTTCATTTGGGAGATCCTGTCCGAAGCAGAATAGCTGAGTTACAGAAAGAAGGCGAAGTCACTAGGACAAGCCATCGGCATCGAGCATCTTTTCGACGTGTTTTTCGGTCGGGCAAAGAAAGCCAGCGAACCCCCGGGATCGTTTGTCACGATTATTAACAGGCCCTGTGATCCAGGTCACATTCAGCAGTATGAAACTCAGGCACAATGACCGCACATAAGAGGCGTTGCACGATCGAGCCTGGGAGGTGCCCCGTCTTCTTGGTTCTACATGGTAGGGCTGCGTGGCTGACTGGTAACAGGAAACGCGCAGCCAGTTTATTGTCTGAGGCTTACGTAAGTAGCTTTTCCCTTCCCTTTAAGTAAGTCTCCCGCTCGTTCTAGAGTTCCTTTATCCAGAATCCAGCTTGGCTGCGGGTGGCTGCCAGGGGCGGGAACGCCATCTTATAGGCGGATGGCGGGGGCGGGAAATCCCGGGGCCAAGGTACATCGGCGCAGGCCTTGGAAGTGGGTGCGATGGGCGGCTTTCGGCATCCTCGTGGCGTTTGTGGCTGCCATCCTGGTGGCTCGGCATTATGCAGAACCGATTTTGAAGGCGCGAGTGATCGAAACTCTCTCGGCGCACTTCCACAACCGGGTGGAACTGGCCGCGTTCCATGTTTCGATCGCGCACGGTTTCCAGGTCTCCGGCCAAGGGCTGAAGATTTTCGGTAAGTTCGATACCAACATTCACGAGCCGGGGATTCAGCCCGTCATCGCAGTCCAGGAGTTCCGCTTCCGGGCAGGAATTCTGGATCTCCTGCACACCCCGATGCGGATTCACCGTGTCGATTTGGCAGGCCTGCAACTCAACATTCCTCCGCGCGAACAAAGAGAAGAAAACCTGAAGCTGAAAAAGGCAAAGATCAAGATTTACGTCGATGAGTTCGTGTGCGACGAGGCGCAGCTGATCATCAATACCGTCAAGCCGGACAAACTGCCACTTGATTTCGAGATCAGCCGCCTGGACATGCGCCAGATTGGCCCCGGACAGGCGATGCACTTCGACGCCACGTTGATCAATCCGAAGCCGGTGGGAGAAATTCAGTCGAGCGGCTTCTTTGGGCCGTGGCAGCCGGAAGAGCCGCGCGAGACCCCGGTCAAAGGTGAATATTCGTTCAGCAACGCCGATCTGAGCACGATTCGAGGAATCGGCGGAACCCTGTCATCCACCGGGCGCTATGAAGGAACCTTGGGAGGAATTCTGGTCGATGGAAAAACCAATACACCGGACTTTCGCATTTCGGTCAGTGGGCATGCGGTGCCCCTGGAGACGGTCTTTCATGCCAAAGTGGATGGCACCAGCGGGGACACGTATCTGGAACCGGTTCAAGCCAAAATTCTTCATTCCACGCTGGTGGCGAAGGGGTCGGTTGTGCGGGTGAAGGATCCCAAAGGGCACAGAATCCTGCTCGACGTAAGGGTCGCGCCGGGAAGAATTGACGATCTGCTGGAACTTGGGGTTCGAACCAGCCCTCCCGTGATGACCGGCGCGGTGGAGCTGACGACGAAATTTGACTTGTCGCCGGGCCAGGGCGATTTTTCGGATCGCTTGCGCCTCGCCGGGAATTTCCATATCTCGCAAGGCCATTTCAATAACGAGAAAGTTCAATCGAAGGTGGACGCGCTCAGCATGCGAAGCCAGGGCAAACCCAAGAAAGCCACTGACAACATCCCTGACAATGTACCCTCCGATCTCACCGGAACATTTGCATTGCGCGATGGGTTGTTGTCGTTCTCAAAATTAGACTTTGAGGTACCGGGCGCCAACGTTAATCTCGCCGGCAAATACAGCCTCGATGGAAATCAGTTCGACTTCCATGGAACAGCCCGCATGAAAGCTACGCTATCGCACATGATGACCGGCTGGAAATCCGTGCTGCTCAAGCCGGTCGATCCTTTCTTCAAAAAGCATGGAGCCGGAACCGAACTGCCGGTCAAGGTAACCGGAACTCGATCGGAACCGCACTTTGGCTTGGATTTCGGCCATAAAGACGAAGCCGAGCAAATGAAGCCGGAAGGCCCTGGCGATTAGTCAGGTCAGTGCTTCGCGGTCAGACGGTCGGAAATGCGATCGTACTTGGACTTTGAAAGAACGCCGCGGTTCACGAGATCCACCGGGGTGTCGTAGGTCCGATTCGAAATAATCTTGTCAGCATCCACTCCGGTAATCCCCGGAAGCGATTCGATCTGATCTTTGGTCGCCGAGTTAATATCGAGCGGTTTGTCGCGGTTCCAGCCTTCTTTCACTCCTTGCGCCACGGCCTTGGCATCACTCTTTAGTTGGGCAGTGGCCTGAGCAGTTTTCTCGCGCACTTCCTGAGGATTCTGATTGGACGTACAAGCAATCAGCAGCGAGGCAAGAACGATGACAGGTATGCAGCGAAGAGCCATAGAGTCAAAGTTGGATGTGAGGCTTTAGAGTCCGGTTGTCTGGTCAAAGATGAACCACGATTATGCTGCGAGCTTGTGATCGGAATGGCCAAATCCGGAATTCAGTTGCAGAAACCGCATGATTTGGGCTCGCGAAAAAATTCCTTGCAGCTTTCCTTGCGAGATCACCGGCAGCGAATCCGTATTGTCGCGGCTCATTAATTCGAGCGCCTGCATCGCAGGCATTTCAGGAGTCAGGGCATGAAACTGATCGATAGGCCGCATGATGCTCTGCACGCTGGTTTGCTCCCAAGCGTCGCGCGGCACTTTGCGGATCTCATTCGGTGTCACCAATCCCGCCACGTTTTCTCCCTGCTGAACCAGGAAACATCGATTGGTGCTATGCAGTAGATACTCGTCGACGAAATCGCGGACGCTAAGATAGCCGCCGACGGTCGGGCAATCCCGCTCCATCAGATCCGCAACTCGGCGTCCGCGAAGCCCGGCAATCAATCCGAGTTGCAGATAACTGCTGCGGGCCGCATCGAGCAGGAACCATCCGATGAAGGCGAGCCACAGCCCTCCAAAATTCTCACCGACAAAGAAACGGTAAAGGCCATAAATGATGAACAGGAATGCGACGGTTTGGCCAACGTACGAGGCCCAGCGGGTCGCGCGTTCCATGCGCCCGGTAATCCACCACAAGATCGATCGCAGTACTCGGCCGCCATCGAGCGGATACCCGGGAATCATGTTGAAGCCGGCGAGGGCGATATTGATGTAGCCCAACCACAGCAGCACTGCAAGTACGGGAGAGAACGGCTCAGGTCCAGCCCGCCAGCCGGAAAGACGCGCAATGCCGATGCAGATACCACCAAGAACCAGGCTGGTGAGCGGGCCGACGATGGCAATCCAGAATTCCGACTTGGCATCCGTTGCTTCAGATTCGATCTGCGAGACGCCGCCGAGCGCAAACAAAGTAATTTCGCGGACGCGCAAACCGCGCGACTTCGCGACGACCGAGTGCGCGAGCTCGTGCAGCAGTAAGCATACGAAGAAAAGTACGGCGGTAATGATCGCCGCAGCCCAGACCGAGGTTTCGCTCCAACTCGATCTGACGGTATGAAAGTGGTCCGCGAGAGACATCGCGATCAGGAACGCGATAAGAAACCAACTGTAGTGGAGACCGATCTGAATTCCGGCAATGCGGCCGAGCTTGATTTGTGAGCGCACGGGTTCCGGGCTTTCTGTCCCGTAGCTTATAGGATGCTTTGCCGGTGAGGAGGGATCGATTGTTTTAGCGATGCTCCTGGCCGCGATCAGAAAGCTGTTTTAAAAGGCCGGCCAAGGCGTCGATGGCGAGTTGCGCTGCGTGGGACGAAGCTTCGGGAAGCGACTCCACGGATCGGATGATATCGCCGCGCCGCAACTCACGGGCCTCAGCGATGGTCCTTCCTTGAACTAGTTCCGTGAGGGCCGACGCGCAGGCCATAGCCGGCACGCAGCCCTTGGCGCGAAAGCGAATCTCGGAGATCCGCGATCCATCCAGCTTCGCGCTTAGTTTCAGGATGTCACCGCAGGCAGGGTTTTCGATTTGAATATTGCCGTCGGCATTGGACACTTCGCCCGCATTCCGCGGGTTCTGAAAATGATCGAGAAGCTGTGCCGAATACATTCAAATTCATTCTAAATAATGATCGGTCGCCAGCAGCGCTCCAATACCGGGAATGTAAGATGGAAAAGATGCCAGGCGACTACAGTCCGACGAGAATTGTCTCGCTGCAGCCTAGCGCAACCGTGATTCTGGACAGGATTGGCGAGATTGACCGGCTGATTGCTTGTACGAAGTATTGTGTCGACGTCTGCCCAGAGATCGGGCATCGCGGTGTAACCGTCGTGAATGATTCCTGGACAGCGAATTCCGGGCAAATTACTTCGCTGAACCCTGACCTGGTGATCGCGTCGGTTCCCTATCAGGAAAAGGCGGTGATTGAGATTCTCAAGTCGGGAGCAACTTTCCTTGGCTTCTCGCCGCGAACATTGACCGACGTTTATCGAGATATCGCCAGCATTTCTGGAATCGTCGGAGCGAGTGAACGCGGGGACGAAGTAATCGCGGACATGCAGCACAAAATCGAAAGCATTCGGCGCAAGACTCAGCATCTCTCGCGGCCACGCGTGTTCTGCGAAGAGTGGGGCAAGCCGATCATCGCATCGCAATCGTGGGTAGCCGAACTGGTCGAAGCTGCGGGCGGAGAATTTCTCGGAGAACCCGGAAGACAGACGACCGCTGAAGACGTGCTTTCTAAGAATCCGGATGTGTTGGTCGCGGCCTGGTGCGGTGCAGGCGATCGAGTTCCGCTGGAGAAAATTGTACGCGAGCGCGGCTGGTCCGAGACCAGAGCCGCCATGAACGGAAGCGTCTATTGCATCCGCGATGAGTTCCTGAACACGCCGGCGCCCACGCTGGTCGAGGGTTTGAAGGCATTAGCCAGTGCGATTCATCCGCAGGACTTTCCACAAGCGCCGGGTCTAAGATGCATAAGGAATGTACCTGCTGCTTCGCTGTAAGTCAGACCGAGGACGACCGAATGCCCACCGGATCGAAAGTTGAAGAGGTGAAGGCGGAACTTGCGAAGGTAGTTTCGCAATGCAAGACCGAGAACGAATTGATGTCGCGAGTAGTCAAACTTCTGCACGAGCGGATGCTCAAGTACAACTGGGTTGGCTTTTACATGCTTGAGAACGAAGCCGCATCCCAGAGCGCGGTTCTGGTGTTGGGGCCTTTCGAGGGTGCGATGACGCCACATACACGAATTCCTCTGAACCAGGGAATCTGTGGCGCAGCCGCGTCGACAGGCCAAACCGTCGTCGTCGATGATGTACACGCCGACCCCCGCTATCTTGCATGCTCTCTCGAAACCAAATCTGAAATAGTCGTGCCCATTTTCGTGAACGGCAAAGTCGCCGGCGAACTCGATATTGATAGCCACTTCCCGGCCGCATTTGCCTTGGAAGATCGTCACCTCGTCGAATTCTGCGCCAACCTGGTTGGTGAGCGCATCGAGAAAGCGCGGCACGGCCAATGATTCAAATTCCACCCCGGTTCGCTTTCTTCCAATGAAACGTGTCGTTGCCGCACTCATCGTAAAAGACGGGAAAATCCTGGTGTGCCAGCGCACTCGCCATCAAACTATGCCGCTCAAATGGGAATTTCCCGGGGGCAAAATCGAAGAAGGCGAACAGCCCCGCGATGCCTTGCGGCGAGAATTGGAAGAAGAACTCGGAATCGATGCGAAGATTGGCGAAGAAATCGCCCGCATTCACCACAAGTACAGGACTGGTAGCTCAGTCGAATTGCGCTTCTATGTCGTCCGTGAATACAAGGGTGAACTGGAGAATCGCATCTTCAAGGACGTTCGCTGGTCCGATCGCGAAGATCTCCCTGCCTACGATTTCCTCGAAGCCGACCTGAAACTGGTAGAGGACGTCGCCAACGGGAAGTTGATCTGAACATCCGCCCCGCACATTCCGCGGAGTGCAATTTCTTACCAGGAAGCACCTAGGCGGCTGCAATTGCAGAATTTTCCGTATGGTTCAGTGAGATCTGAGCTCGTCTAGTTCTGCGGAGAGCTGCCGTCGCGGCGCTTCAGAGTAGGACGTCCATCCCCGTCATCCGTGTTCGAAGTAGTGTCGGTGGGTGTGTGTGAGGCACGTCGCAAGGTCGGCTTGGAACCATCGTGACCGCCGTCGATCTTGCGGCGGTTTTCGATCTCCATCATTCGCGCCTTCACGTCTTCAAATTCCGACGTGTCGACTTTGTATTCCACTAACGGTGGAAGGAGTGTGTTGATCTCTTTCTGCGTTTTCTCGATGCGGTCAGGTGTTTGGGGATGTGTATCGAAAGCTTTGGCCAGCGTTCCCGGGCGAT
>Ga0335078_10004766_pt1 | contig 20079 bp, 21 predicted proteins | sample Lox_Sample_32_FD_206711 | JGI IMG/M metagenome (GOLD analysis project Ga0335078, IMG submission 206711) | Soil microbial communities from Loxahatchee National Wildlife Refuge, Florida, United States - Lox_Sample_3.2 | ecosystem: Environmental > Terrestrial > Soil > Wetlands | place: USA... | reverse complement strand
TGGCCGCGCTCGCCTTGTCCCGCAGCCGCCGGTGGCACTCGTTGCGGGCCACGGCGTACAGCCATGGCCGGAGCCGGCTCTGATCACGCAGTCCCGCCAACTTGGACGCCGCAATGACGAAGGTGTCCTGCACGGCGTCGGCCGCGTCGGCCGGCTCGCGCAGCAGGGAGCGGCAGTAGGCGTACAGCGGCGCGGCGTACCTGTCATAGGCTTCGGCCAGCCCGTCAGGGTCACCGGCCACTATCGCCGCAGCGACCTCGCTGTCGTGCATATGGCTATGGAACCGCGTGACGGCACATCCGGACAATACAAAACCAGATCGGGTCTTCCCGCCGCCGCCGCACAAAGCAGAACGCCGAGAGCGTCCCCCCCAATTGGTAAGCTCCCGGCGTTCCGCCCGTCCCCGAAGTGGGCTCCCCGAAGGTAAGAGCCGGCGGTTCCCGGTTCGCCAGCGTTTTTTCCGGGAAATTCTGGTCGGCCACCAAGCGCGGTGCTCAGGACCAGCGGTCGATGTACTCCGCGAGTTCGGCCAGGCGGGTGATGGTAGCGTCCGGCTCGGCCGCCTCGTACCGGGGGACGTCGGAGTTCGTGATGAGTACGGCGCGCATCCCCACGCTCTTGGCGCCGTGGATGTCGTCGTAGGGCCGGTCGCCGACGAACACGCACGCCGCCGGGTCGGCCTCGCCCACGGCCGCCATGACCGCGCGGAAGGCTTCCTGGTGCGGCTTGACCCAGTCGATCTCGCTGGTGTAGACCGCGCCGTCGATCAGCTCGAGGACCTCGTCCCTGACGAAGATCTGCTCGTGGGCGCTGCGCGGCCACATCGTGTTGGACAGCACGCCCACCTTGATGCCGCGCCGCCGCAGCTCGCGCAGCAGCGGCAGCGCGTCCGGGTCGGTCAGCGTGTGCGGTGTCCACGCCTCGAAGTAACTCGCCAGGAATTCGTCCGAGACCGACACCCCGGCCCGCTCGAAGATGCGCTGCATGGTCGCGCTCTGGTGCGACAGCTCGCCCTCCCGCCAGAGCTCCGCCTCGGCGGCGCGCACCGCGGCGGCGTTCGCCGCCGCCTCCCCGGCCGGGTAGTGCCGCGCGCAAACCGCGAGCCAGAGCTCGCCTAGGTCGATGCTGTGCCACGGGGTAAGCGTCCCGCCCCAGTCGAAGATGACCGCCCTGACCGCCATGTCCGGCATCCTACGCACTCCCGCCGTCAAACCCGTCGGCTACCAGTTCCGCCCGCGGCCAGCGTGACGAAAGGCACGAAGCCGCGGAATACCTCGTGTGGCACACTGGCTTATAGCAGTAGAGGCGTGCTCCGGGGTCGGTGAAACTCCGAGCCGGCGGTGACAGTCCGCGACCCGTCCGCATCCAGCGGCCGGTTGAGCCGGTGAAATTCCGGGACCGACGGTGAAAGTCCGGATGGGAGGCAGCACGCGAACGGCCGGTCATCCCGGCCGTATGCGCAGCGCGTACCCGCGCATCCCCGGAGCCGGACCATGAGTTGGCTTCGAGGAGGAGAGCGCGGATGTTCACGGGGATCGTGGCAGAACTCGGCGAGGTGGCCGGGGTCGATCACCACGGCGATGCGGCCAGGCTCACCATCCGGGGTTCCACGGACGGCGTCGCCCTCGGCGAATCGATCGCCGTCAACGGCGTGTGCCTGACCGTTACCGGAATCCTGGGCGGAACCTTTACCGCGGACGTGATGGGGGAGACCCTCAGCCGGTCCGGGCTGGGCGCACTAACTCCCGGAGACCCGGTCAACCTGGAACGCTCGGTCCGCCTCGCCGACCGGATGGGCGGTCATCTCGTGCAGGGGCACGTGGACGCCACCGCGACGATCATCTCCCGGACCCCGGCCGAACACTGGGACCAGGTCCGCATCACCCTCCCGGACGCGATCGCCCGGTACGTGGTGGAGAAGGGCTCGATCGCGGTCGACGGGATCAGCCTCACCGTCTCCGCGCTCACCCCGCCCGGTGCCGCCGACGGCTGGTTCGAGGTCTGCCTGATCCCCGAGACGCTGAAGCGCACCACGCTGGGGACCCGGCAGCCAGGTGAGGTCGTGAACCTCGAGGTCGACGTGATCGCCAAGTACGTGGAACGGATGCTCATCACGGAGGGTGACAAGTGAATCAGCTGCTCGACGACGTCGACCGCGCGATCAAGGACATCGCGGCGGGCCGCCCGGTACTGGTCGTGGACGACGAGAACCGCGAGAACGAGGGCGACATCATCTTCGCCGCCAGCATGGCCACCCCCGAGCTGCTCGCTTTCATGATCCGCTACACCAGCGGCGTGATCTGCGTCCCCATGCGCGAGGCCGAGCTCGAGCGGCTCCAGCTGCCGCAGATGACCGCCCATAACACCGAGCATCACCGCACGGCCTTCACGGTCAGCGTGGACGCGCGGGACCGGATCAGCACCGGCATCTCGGCGGCGGACCGCGCCGCCACGATCGTCAAGCTCGTCGACCCCGCCACCACGGCGGCCGACCTGGTGCGCCCCGGCCACGTGTTCCCGCTCCGCTACGCCGAGGGCGGCGTGCTGCGCCGCCCCGGTCACACCGAGGCCGCCGTGGACCTGGCCCGGCTGGCCGCGCTGCCCGAGGCGGGCGTGCTGTGCGAGGTGGTGAACGACGACGGCACGATGGCCCGGCTGCCCGAGCTCCGCGTGTTCGCCACCACCCACGACCTCGCGCTGATCTCGATCGAGCAGCTGATCGAGTACCGCCGGCGCACCGAGCGCCAGCTGAGCCGCCAGGCGCAGACCCGGATCCCGAACGCCCACGGCCAGTGGCAGGCGTTCGGCTACCGGAACGAGATCGACGGAACCGAGTCCATGGCGCTGGTGCTCGGCGACGTCCGCGGCGACAGCGTGCTGACCAGGCTGCACTCGGAGTGCCTGACCGGCGACGTGTTCGGCTCGCTGCGCTGCGACTGCGGCGCGCAGCTGGACGCGGCCATGGCGGCCATCGCGGCCGAGGGCCGCGGGGTGGTGCTCTACCTGCGCGGGCACGAGGGCCGCGGGGTGGGGCTGCTGAGCAAGCTGCAGGCTTACGAGCTGCAGGACGCCGGCGCCGACACGGTGGACGCCAACACCGAGCTCGGCCTGCCGGTGGACGCGCGCGAGTACTCGGCCGGCGCGCAGATGCTCGCCGACCTGGGCGTGCGCTCGGTCCGCCTGCTCACCAACAACCCGGCCAAGGTCACCGGCCTGGCCGGCTGCGGCGTGGACATCACCGCCCGGGTCCCGCTGGCCCCGGCCGTCACCCCGTTCAACCTGCGTTACCTGATCACCAAGCGGGACCGGCTGGGCCACGAAATTGACGATCTCAACGATCCCGAACGCCCCGGTGTACCCGCCCCAGTGCCGCTGAACGGGCATCCGTCCGCCGTCGCTACTCCTCACGTCTACGGGTCGGAGTCGGCGTGAGCGGCGCGGGCAGCCCGGGCGCGGCGGCGGTGGACGCGTCCGGGCTCAGCCTGGCCATCGTGGCCACCCGGTGGCACCGCGAGATCACCGACGCGCTGGTGGCCCGCGGCACCGCGGCGGCCATCGCGTGCGGCGTGGCCGACCCCGTGGTGGTCCGGGTGGCGGGCGCGATCGAGCTGCCCGTGGTGGCGGCCGAACTAGCCCGTCACCACGACGCCGTGGCCTGCCTCGGGGTGGTCATCCGCGGCGGCACCCCGCACTTCGAGTACGTCTGCGAGTCCGTGACGGCCGGCCTCACCCGGGTCGCCCTCGACACAAGCAGGCCCGTCGGCAACGGCGTGCTGACCTGTGACACGGTAGAGTCGGCTCTGGACCGGTGCGGACTGCCCGGCAGCCATGAGGACAAGGGATGGGAGGCCGTGGTGGCGGCGCTCGACACCGCGCTCGTGCTGCGGTCCATCCGCGAGCCGGCCGCGCAGCGACATTGACGGCGTTCGCGCACTCCCGCTGACTCCATGCCGACCCGTAGGGATGACTCATGCTCTCACTGGTACTGCCCAAGGGCTCGCTCGAGCGCGCCACCCTCGAGCTCTTCGATGCCGCCGACCTGACCGTGCGCCGGTCCTCGGACCGGGATTACCACGCGTCGATCGACGACCCGCGGATCAACCGGGTCCGGTTCCTGCGCCCGCAGGAAATCCCGTCCTACATCGAGCGTGGCCTGTTCGACCTCGGCATCACCGGCCGCGACTGGATCGCGGAGACCGAGGCCGACGTGGTCTCGCTCGGCGAGCTGCAGTATTCCAAGGCGACCGCGCAGCCGGTACGAGTGGTGCTCGCGGTGCCCGACTCGGCGCCCTGGCAGTCCGCCGCCGACATGCCGGAGGGCGTCCGGATTTCCACCGAGTTCCCGTCACTGACCAGGCGGTTCCTTGACACGCGCGTGGTCAAGGCGATGGTGATACCGTCGCACGGCGCGACCGAGGCCAAGGTGCCCGACATCGTGGATGCGATCGTGGACCTGACCGAGACCGGCTCGTCGCTGCGCAAGAACGGGCTGCGGATCCTCGAGACGCTGCTGACCAGCTACACCGAGCTGATCGCGTCGGGGCCCGCGTTCGCGGACGCGGACAAGCGCGCGGCCATGGAGGACATCGCCCTGCTGCTGCGCGGGGCGATCCAGGCCCGCGGGAACGTCCTGCTGAAGCTGAACGTGGCGGCGGACAAGCTGGTGGCGGTCACCGAGATGCTGCCCGCCCTGTCCTCGCCGACGATCACCACGCTGGCCCGCGGGAACATGAACGCGGTCGAGACCGTGGTCCCCAAGCGCGGCGTCAACACGCTGATCCCGGCCCTGAAGACGGCCGGCGCGCAGGACATCCTGGAGATCCCGATTTCGAAGATCGTCGAGTAGCCATGACTGTGCCCCCGCCCGACCATACGCCAGGCAACGCGCCGCTTCTTCATCGCCAGACCGCCCGGGTGCTGCCGGTCGACGGCGAAGGCCGCGTGCTGCTGCTGCACGGCTGGGACCCGCATCATCCCGATCGCCCCTTCTGGTTCACCATCGGCGGCGCGGCCGATCCAGGAGAATCGCTTCGCGCGGCGGGTGCCAGGGAGTTGTACGAGGAAACCCGCATCGTGGTCGAGCCTGAGCGCCTGGGCGAGCCGATCGCGGAGAACTCCATCGAGTTTTCCTGGGGCGGCCACCGCATCGCCCAGGACCAGACCTTCTACGCGGTCGCGGTCGGATCCGTGGCGGTGAGCCTGGAGGGCCTGGACCAGTGGGAGCGCGCCACCACCGACAAGTACGGCTGGCTCACGGCCGGAGACCTCGAAGCCGGCGAGCGCCCCGCCCACCCTGACATCCCCGACCTGATCCGCGCCGCGGTGGCCAGCGTCCGCCGGGAACAGGCCGGGGAATAGCCGGACCAGCGCTCCAGGTTCCCCCACAGAGGACACTGACTGCCGAGGTGACGCGTGCGTGACATCCTGAACCGGATCACGAAGTGGTGGGAGGCCGGGGAGTCGTTCGGCCTCGCCACGGTGGTGCGGACGTACCGCAGCGCCCCCCGTGATCCGGGTGCGGCACTGGCGGTGGCGTCCTCAGCCGACCACGAGGTTGTCGGCAGCGTGTCCGGCGGATGCGTCGAGGGTGCTGTCTACGAGCTGTCGCTGGACGTGTGCCAGACCGGGGACGCGGTGCTCGAGACCTACGGGGTGAGCGACGACGATGCGTTTGCGGTCGGGCTGACCTGCGGCGGGATCATCGACATCTTCGTCGAGCGGATCGACAGGACCCGGTTCCCCGAGCTGGGCGACATCGCCGCGGCGGTCGAGCGCGGCGAGCCGGTCGCGGTCGCCACGGTGATCTCCGGCCCGGGCCGGATCGGCGCGCGGCGGGTAATCTGGGCCAGCAGCAGTTCCGGCACCCTGGGCGCGGCGCGGCTCGACGCGGCGGTCGACGACGACGCACGCGGCATGCTTGCCCAGGGCCTGACCGGCATCCGCCGGTACGGCGAGCACGGCGAGCGGCGCGGGGACGAGCTGAGCGTGTTCGTGAACTCGTTCGCCCCGGCGCCGCGGATGCTGGTGTTCGGGGCCATCGACTTCGCCGCCGCCGTGGCCAGGGTCGGCAAGTTCCTGGGCTACCACGTCACCGTGTGCGACGCCAGGAAGGTGTTCGCCACCGCGTCGCGCTTCCCCGATGCCGACGAGGTGGTGGTCGACTGGCCGCATCGTTTCCTGGCCGCCGCCGACGTGGACGCCAGAACCGTCATCTGCGTGCTCACCCACGACCCGAAATTCGACGTGCCCCTGCTCGAGGTGGCGCTGCGCACCCCGGCCGGGTACATCGGCGCGATGGGCAGCCGCCGCACGCACGATGACCGGCTCGCCCGGCTGCGCGAGGCCGGCCTCACCGAGGACGAACTGGCCCGGCTGCGCTCGCCGATCGGGCTGGACCTCGGGGCCAGGACGCCGGAGGAGACCGCGGTGTCGATCGCCGCCGAGCTGATCCAGCTCCGCTGGGGCGGCACCGGTCACCCGCTGACTTCCACCGAGGGCCGGATTCACCACCAGTTCGCCGGTTAGCTCCTGCGGCCGACACCGCCGCGCAGGGACCGTGGCTGACCCGCGGACCGGAAACCCGGGCCCGTCCGCCACTGGTTGATCCAGACCACGCCGGGCTCGATCAGGTCGAAGCCGTCGAAGAAGCGCTGGATCCCGGCCAGGGAACGGACGTGCAACTGCGCCGAGGCCTGGCGGTAGACCCTGGTCACGCCGCCGACGACGTCGCCGGGATCCTCCTCGGCCGTGCCGGTGGTGCCATGGCTGATGGCCAGGTAGCTGCCCGGCGCCATGTGGTCACGGTACTCGGCGATAATCCGGTACGGGTCGTCCTCGTCGGCGACGAAATGCAGCACGGCCGCGCACACCACCGCGACCGGCTGGGTCAGGTCGAGCAGGGCGAGGAGATCCGGGTGCCGCATCACCGTGGCGGGCTCGCGCAGGTCCGCGCGCACCATGGCGACCTGGTCGCCGTGCGCCAGCAGCGCCTGGCCGTGCGACCAGACCACCGGATCGATGTCGACGTAGACCACGCGGGCATCCGGTACGACCTGCTGGGCCATCTCGTGCACGTTGGTCTGGGTCGGGAGGCCGCCGCCGAGGTCGATGAACTGCCGGATGCCACCCTCGGTGGCCACGTGATGCACTGCCCGGCCGATGAAGGACCTGTTGTCCCGGACGATTCCCGCGATGTCAGGCGTCACCGTCTGAAGCTGCTTCGCCGCCTCTCGGTCGACGGCGAAATTATCCTTGCCGCCGAGCAGGTAATCGTAAATCCTGGCCACATTCGGCCGGGATATATCGATACCGTTCGGCGGCTGGTCCTGCGTCGTCATTTGCGTCGTCACTCCCGATTCGCGATGGATGCTACCAGGAACAGCGCATACGCTTGGGGATCGTGCGCAGTGCAGTCGCGGGAGTGTTGCTCGCCGCCGGGGAGGGATCCAGGTTCGGCCGGCCGAAGGCACTGGTCGAGCTGGACGGCCAGACCCTCGCGGAGCGCGGCGTCACCCTGCTCCGGGCCGGCGGCACGGACCCGGTCCTCATCGTCACCGGCGCCGCCCAGGTCGACCTTGGCCCGGAACATCAGGCTCGCACCGTCTACAACGAAGAGTGGCGCACCGGGATGGGATCCTCGCTGCGTGCCGCCCTGCGTGCCCTGACCGAGCTGGAGACGGGCCCGGATGCGGGCCCGGGCGCCGTGGTCGTGGCGCTGGCCGACCAGCCGCTGGTGGGCGCGGCGGCGGTCGGCCGCCTGATCGCCGCGTACCAGGCCGGTGCCGGCGTGGCCGTGGCCGCCTACGGTGGCAAGCCGCGCAACCCGGTGCTGCTGGCCCGCGAGCACTGGCCCGAGGTCATCGCGACAGCCACCGGCGACCAGGGCGCCCGGGCGTTCCTGCGTGCCCGCCCCGAGCTCGTCACGCTGGTCGAGTGCGGCGACACCGGCCGCCCGGACGACATCGACACGCCGGCCGACCTGGAGCACATCGCGGTCAGCAGGCCTGGACCCCCCAGATGTGGGTGACTTTCTCGCCCGGTTCGAGGACGAGGAGGTCATCGGCTGTCACGAAGGCGTTTGGCGGGCAGGTCATGGGCTCGATCGCCACCGCCTTGCGGCGCAGGTCCGGCCCCAGCGGGTCGCCGGTGAACACCTGCAGCCAGCGGTAGCCGTCGCCCGCCCACAGGCCCGCCCGCGGGCCGCCGGGAGCGGCCAGGTACGCCCAGGCGCGGCCGTCGGCGCCGCGGCTCAGCCCGGTGAGCGCGTGGTCCAGGCGGGTGGAGCCGATGACCCTCGCCTGCCGGAAGTCGAACGCGGTGCCGTCGACGGGTTCCGGCGGTCCCGACGGGATGCCGCGGTCGTCCAGCGGCAGCCAGGAATCCGCGGGCAGGGTCAGCTCGCAGCCGTCGATCGACGGCATGGACCCGTAGCCAGTCAGGTAGGGATGCGAGCCGGTGCCGTAGGGCGCGGCGTAGCCCCCGCGGTTGCGCGCGGCCACGGTCACCTGCAGGCCGGTCCCGGCATCCAGACGGTACTCGGCCTCGATCTCCAGGCCGAACGGGTATCCCTGCTGGCCGTGCGGAGCGCTGCGCAGCCGCACCGTGCTGGCATCCTGCTGGACCACGGACCACGCCGCCCACCGGGTCAGCCCGTGGATGGCGTTGCCCCGGGCGGGCTCGGTGAGGGCTAGCTGGTGCTCGGTACCGCCGAAGACGTACCGGCCGCCGTCCACCCGGTTCGGCCAGGGGGCCAGCAGCTGGCCCGCGCCGGCCGGCGGCAGCTCGTCGGCTTCGTAGCCCGCAACCAGCGGCTGACCCCGGAAGGCCAGCTCACGCAGGCCGGCACCGAGTTCGGTCACGGTAGCCCGGTACTGTCCGGCCTCGAGCTCGTACTGCACTCCGGTAAGCGGAACGATCACATCGGTCAGCTTACGGACAAAAGCAGCGCCGCGCGGCAGCCTGCCACCAGGCCCCAGGCGAGGTCGACCCCCTGGGGCGACGCGAGCAGCCGGGACGCGGCCGGCTCCAGCGGCTCCTGGCCCGCCATTCCGAGCAGCACCGCGGACACCTCGGCCGCGGCCTGGCCCTTGGCCGCGCAGTGCAGCAGCGAGGCCGCGAGCGTGGTCGTCCGCTGTGCAGCGTCGCAGGTCACCGACGCGCTGAGCCAGTTCGCGAGCCACACCGCCCGGGTCCCGCCGGAGATAGCCCCGCCCAGCAGCCGCAGCGCGAGCAGCACGCCACTGACCACGCTGTCGCCGCTCGGCACCAAGCCGGGACCGAGGCCCACGAGGTGCTCAGCCGCCTCCACCGCCCCGGCTAGGTCACCGCTGGCGCAGCACGCCGCGAGCTGCCCGGGACCGTCCTGGCCCGCCAGCCCGGGCGCGCGCTCGGCCGCGGCATAGAGCCTGGCCAGAACCCCCGAGCCATGGTCGAGCCTGGCCCGGGACAGCGGCCCGAACACCGGCGACGGATCCCACCAGCGGACGATCCTGATGTCCAGGCCGCAGGCCAGCACCCGGCTCCCGCCTGCCCAGCATTCCCCGGAACCGGCCGTGGCGGAGGAGGACGGCGCATCCCACGGGCTGGTGATGATCGCGTTCGGCAGCCGGATCGCGTCCGGCGGCGATACCGCGATTACCCGCGGTTCGGGCACCGCGTCGGCGAATTCCAGATAGATGGCGTGCGGCAGCGCAGCCAGGATCTTGCCGTGGCGGCGGCCGCCGCGCAGCAGGTCCCGGACCGCCAGGCTGGCCACTCCCGCGGTCACCGCGACCCCGGCACCCGGATCAGCGCCGGCGCCCGGATCAGCGCCGGCGTCGGCACCCGGATCAGCGCCGGGGTCAGCGCCCGTCGGGGGAGCGGCCACGTTCGCAACGGTACCGGCGGGGCCCTGGCCCCGCACTAACCCTCTAGCTTCTCTGGCCGCACACGTCCCTCGCGGCGTCGGCCACGCGGCTACCCGCCGCCCGGGCTGACCGGCCACCGGATAACGGCGCGGGCGACGTCCGGCTGCAGCGGCGGGGCCTGAAGTGAAGATATTTAACGTCTGGCATGTAATGGCAATGGGTTTATATCCGGTGCTCATATCCCATTGCGAACCGCCCTGGAGGAGGCCGACGGGGCTGCTTGGGGAGCGGGGGACCGTCAGCCCCGCCGGCTAATTAACCATAACTGCACCGGGTGCCGGTTTGGGTAACTTCTTGCGCCGTAAGTACTTCGAAACGTTTTCCGTAGCCGGGCCTGCGGGCACTCCGGGCCCGCGCGTCCCGTTCACGTGCCCGTTGAACGGCCCCGGCCGCAACCGCCCACTGCGCACCGCCTCGGCCGCCAGAACGCCGAACAGGTAGAAATAGGCCGCCTCCTCGTCTTCGAAGAAGCGCACGTCCAGCCGGGCGTCGTCGGTCCGGCCGAACACCTCGAAACCACCGTCGGCCTTGATCAGGCACATCGCGCCCGGTATCTCCTCGTCGACCGCGTAGGCGGCATGCGGGATGGCGGCCAGGCTCAGGAGTTCGGCGAAGACAGACTGAGGTACCCGGTCACGTCGCCCGGCGCGCCGGGCGGCCGGCGGAGCGGACAGTGGGGCGGGCGGTGCCGCGCCCCGCGGACCGGGACCGGGACCGGGCCGCGGATCCGCCCGGGGATCACGCGGATCACGAGGATCCCTGGGGTCAGGTCTGGCCTGTGGCCGCGGGTCGGTCCGCGGGTCCAGTCGCGGGTCGGAGCGGGGATCCAGTCGCGGGTCGCTTCTGGGATCGAGCCGAGGATCACTCCCGGGATCTACCCGCGAATCCGGCCGTGGTCCCGGCCAGGGTTCGGCGTCGGGCGAGCCGTGCCAGGCGGCCATCCGGTCCGGAGTGCTGGACGACCGGTCCGGCCCGGAGGTCGCGTACCCGCCCGGCTCGGCGGCCGGGGGCGGGGCCGCGGCGGCGTCGGCGTCGGCGGCCGGGGCGGGGGCGGGGGCCGGCTGCGGTCCCGGCCGCGTCACCACCCGCAGCGGGCTGGTCCGCTCGGCGGCCGAGGACGGCACCCCGCCGGGGGCGCGGGCCGGCGCCTCCGGTCGCATCGCGGCCGCCGGATCCCGGTTCGACGCCGGGAACATGGCCGCATCCAGCGGATATTCCACTCGCTCCTCGGTCAGGCCGGTGACGTCCTGCCGGGCCACGACGACCTCGAATACCTCGCGGTCGATCTCCCAGTAACCGAGCTGCCTGGCCCGGGCCGAGTCGCGGCCCTGGTAGGCGATGTGCAGCCGGTCGCCGAGATCGTCCAGGACCAGGCAGGGCTCGCCGCGGTACTCGCCGACCAGGCGCGACTGCCACAGCGCGCCCAGGTCGGTGACGCTGACCTGCTTGCGCCAGTGCCCGCCCGCGGGATTGAAACCGAGTTCGTCCGGCGGCGGGCCCGGGGAGAACAGTGTCACCTCGTTGCCGTCTGGGCCGAGGCCGGCGTGGTACGGAACGCCGAAATAGGTAGCCATCAGCCGGTATCGCATGGCTTACGGCTCCATCCGCTGCCAGGCCAGCCCGTCGTAGCGGGCCACGAGCTGATCACCGTCCGAGCCGAGCCTGCACATGCCCGCCCCGACGGGTATCGCGATCGGCTCGATGTAGAACTCGGGGACGCCGTGGCCGCTCGCGGGCAGGTAACCGTCGATCGCCCTGGCCAGCCAGGCCACCAGGTAGATCTCGCTCATGTGCGGCGTGAACTCCGAGTCCTCCCACCCCAGGCTCAGGGCCAGGTAGGCCTCGGCGGGGTTGTGGAAGCGGACGTCCTGAGCGCGGTACACGTACCCGGCCAGCACCGATCGCTGTCCGGTCAGGTAGGGGCCGACCAGGCGCGGCGGCACAGCCTTCCACATCGGCGTGCCCGGTGCGATCGCGGTCAGTCGCTCGGGCTGGGTCACCCAGGCTCCTTCCGTGCGCATGCTGATGGATACCCCGCCCCACCGATTGTGCCGACTTCATGACGGTAATTGGCTGGAAAGTGTCTCATTCAGAGAATTCATTACTCTATGCAGTCGCAAGATCACTGCGTGATGTAAGTCCAGCCGGGTGGTTACCGGACGGGGGCGGTGCGTGGCGTAGGGTCGGTGGGGTGTCCGGGCATCTGAACCCTGGCGGACAGCAGTTCCGCGATGACGACGGCGCCGCCGACCCGTACGTGACGGCGGCCCTGGCCGCGTACTACGCGGGGCAAGGCAGCGAACAGGACGCGCTGACCGCGCTGGCCGCCGCACGCCTGCTCGTTCCCGTGGTCGCCGTGCTGGCCGATGGCCATACCGCCAGAGCGGCCACCGAGGGGGACAAGAACAGCGAGATGGTGCTGCCCACGCTGATCGGGCGGGACGGGCGGCCCGCCGTGCTCGCCTTCACCGGCCTCGACTCGCTGGCGCGCTGGCGCCCGAACGCCCGCCCGGTCCCGGCCGAATCCGACCGGGTCTGGCGCGCAGCCGCCGCCGACGGCTGCGCGGTGGTCATCGACGTGGCCGGCCCGGTGCCGCTCGCCGTCGAGGGAACGCGCCTGGCCGCGCTCGCCGCCGGGCAGCCGGTCCCGGCCGCGTACGAAGACGGGGACGTGCGCGCGGAGGTCGAGGCGGCCATCGCCGCCGAACCCGTGATCGCTGGCGTCAGCATGGCTCCCAGCCATCAGGTGGATCTGGCCGTCCGCCTGCACCTGTCGGCCAGCAGCCCGGCCGGCGGTGACTGGCAGCCCGCGGTGAACCACGTCGCCCGCAGCATCGCTGGCCGGCTGGCGGGCCGGCTGCGCCGCGGCGTCGAGTTCAGCGTCACCCGCGACCCCCTAGGATCGTGACCATGTTCCGCTGGCTGACGGCAGGCGAGTCGCACGGGCGCGCGCTGGTCGCGATCTGCGACGGAGTACCCACGGGGGTGAAGGTAACCACCGAGGACGTGGCCGCCGCGCTGGCCCGCAGGCGGGCCGGCTACGGCCGCGGCGCGCGGATGGCGTTCGAGCGGGACGAGGTCGAGCTCACCGGCGGCGTGCGGCACGGCCGCACGCTCGGCGGCCCGATCGCGATCAGGGTCGCGAACACGGAATGGCCGAAGTGGGAGACGGTCATGTCGCCCGACCCGGTGGACCAGGCGACGCTGGACGGGCAGGCCAGGAACGCCCCGCTGACCAGGCCGCGGCCTGGCCACGCCGACCTGGCCGGGATGCAGAAGTTCGGGCACACCGACGCCCGGCCCGTGCTGGAGCGGGCCAGCGCGCGGGAGACGGCCGCGCGGGTGGCGCTCGGTGAGGTAGCCAGGCGGCTGCTCAGCCAGGTCCTCGGCGTCGAGATCCTCAGCCACGTGGTCGCGATCGGGCAGGTCAAGACGCCGGAGGGGCTGACGCCAGAGCCAGGCGACGCAGCCGCCATCGACGCCGATCCGGTGCGCTGCTTCGACCCGGCTACCAGCCAGGCCATGATGGCCGAGATCGACGACGCCAAGAAGACGGGCGACACGCTGGGCGGCGTGGTCGAGTTGCTGGCCTTCGGGCTGGCGCCTGGCCTGGGCAGCTTCACCCACTGGGACCGGCGGCTTGACGCCCGGCTGGCCGGGGCACTGATGTCCATCCAGGCCATCAAGGGCGTCGAGGTCGGCGACGGCTTCACCACCGCCGGCCGGCGCGGGTCGGTAGCCCATGACGAGATCGAGACCACGGACTCCGGCGTCGCCCGGCGCACCAACCGGGCCGGCGGCATCGAGGGCGGGATGAGCACCGGCGAGGTGATCAGGCTGCGGGTCGCGATGAAGCCCATCTCGACCGTGCCTCGCGCGCTGGACACCATCGACACCAGTACCGGTGAGCCGGCCAAGGCGATCAACCAGCGCAGCGACGTCACCGCGGTGCCCGCGGCCGGGGTCGTGGCCGAGGCGATGGCGGCCCTGGTGCTGGCCGAGGCCGCGGTGGAGAAGTTCGGCGGCGACTCGGCCGACGAGATGCGCCGCAACGCCGAGTCCTATCTCAAGGCCCTGGTGATCTCGTGACCCCGAAGGGACCACTCGTCGTCCTGATCGGCCCGCCGGGGGCGGGTAAATCCGCCGTCGGGCCGCTGCTCGCGGACCGGCTCGGAGTGGAGTTCCGCGACACCGACGCCGAGGTGGGCACCGCCGCGGGCAAGCCGGTCGGCGATATCTTCATCGAGAACGGCGAGGAGGCCTTTCGCGAGCTCGAGCGCTCCGCGGCCACCAGCGCACTCGGCGCGCTGGGGGAACACGGCGGCGTGCTGGCGCTCGGCAGCGGCGCGGTCCTCGATCCCGGGATCCAGGCCCTGCTCGAAGGCCTCCCGGTCTTCTACCTGTCCGCCGATTTCAGCACCGTGGCCCGGCGGATCGGCCTGGACCGGCCCCGGGTGGTGGTCCCCGGCAATCCGCGCGGCAGGCTGCGTACCATGCTTGACGAGCGGGATGCGATCTACCAGCGGCTCGCCGCCATCACGGTGCCCACCGACGACCTGGACCCGGCCGAACTCGCGGACCGGATCGCAGCCGAGATCACGACCTGATGACCGCGACCAGAATAGACGTCACCCCCTCCGACGGCGGCCCGCCCTACCAGGTCGTCGTCGGCGTCGGCATCCTGGGCGAACTGCCCGGCCTGGTGCCGCGGGGCACGCGCACCGTCGTGGTCATCCACGCCGAGGGCCTCGGCGAGATCGCCCGCCCGGCGTGCGGCGCGCTGCGCGCCGCCGGCCTGATCGTGCACGCCGAACCGGTGCCCGACGGCGAGGCCGCCAAGACGGCGGAGGTCGCGGCCCGGCTGTGGTCCCGGCTGGCCCGGCACGGCGTGACCCGGTCCGACTGCGTGGTCGGCATCGGCGGGGGAGCAGCCACCGACCTGGCCGGGTTCGTCGCCGCGACCTGGCTGCGCGGCGTCCGGGTCGTGCTGGTCCCGACCACGCCGCTCGGCATGGCGGACGCCGCCGTGGGCGGTAAGACCGCCATCGACATCCCCGAGGGCAAGAACCTGGTCGGTGCGTTCCACTCGCCGGCCGGCGTGCTCGCCGACCTGGTTACGCTGGAGACGCTGCCACGCGCGGACTACGTCAGCGGGCTGGCCGAGGTGATCAAGGCCGGCTTTATCGCCGACCCGGTCATCCTCGACCTGGTGCACGCGGACCCGGAGGGTGCCTCGGTCCCGTATGGCGCGCACGCGCGCGAGCTGATCGAGCGCGCCATCGCAGTCAAGGCCGAGGTGGTCTCGAAGGACCTGACCGAAGCCGGCCTCCGCGAGATCCTCAACTACGGGCATACGCTCGGCCACGCCATCGAGCGGGTGGAGGGGTTCCGGTTCAAGCACGGCCACGCGGTCGCCATCGGCATGGTGTACGTCGCCGAGCTGGCCCGGCTGGCCGGCCGGCTGGACGACGATACCTGCGAGCTGCACCGGGAGATCCTGGCCGCCGTCGGCCTGCCCACCGCGTACCCGGCCGGGGTGTGGCCGTCGCTGCGCGAGGCGATGGGCGTCGACAAGAAGGCCCGCGGCTCGCGGCTGCGTCTGGTGGTACTGGACGCACTGGCCCGCCCCTCGATCCTGGACGACCCGCCCGAGGAACTCCTGTGGCAGGCGTACCAGCGGATATCCAAGTAATGGGCTCAGCCGCTACGCTCCGGTTATGCGGATAGGAATGTTTCTCAGCTACGCGGGCGGGTTCGCCGAGACCGTGACGGACCTGGCCGATTACGAGCGAGCCGGGCTCGACATCGTGTTCGTGCCCGAGGCGTATAGCTTCGACGCGGTGAGCCAGCTCGGTTTCATCGCGGCGAAGACGGAGCGGGTCCAGATCGCCTCCGGGATCTTCCAGCTCTACTCGCGCACGCCCGCGCTGACCGCGATGACCGCGGCCGGGCTGGATTACGTCTCGGGCGGCCGGTTCACCCTGGGCCTGGGCGCGTCCGGGCCGCAGGTGATCGAGGGCTGGCACGGGGTACCGTACGACGCGCCGATCGGGCGGGCGCGCGAGGTCATCGAGATCTGCCGGATGGTCTGGCGCCGCGAGCGGCTGTCCTACCAGGGCCGGTACTATCACCTGCCGCTAGAGGGAGGCACGGGCCTGGGTAAGCCGCTCAAGCTGATCAACCATCCGGTCCGGGAGCGGATCCCGGTCGCCCTGGCCGCCATCGGCCCGAAGAACGTGGCCCTCGCCGCCGAGCTGGCCGAATCCTGGATGCCCATCTTCTACCTGCCGGAGAAGGCCGCCGAGGTGTGGGGTGGCGCCGTGGCCGCGGGCACGGCCAAGCGTGACCCCGCGCTCGGCCCGCTGGACGTGATCGCCCACGCGTCGCTGGCGATCGGCGACGGCGGCGACATCACGCGGCTGCGCGACCTCGGGCGGCCCCAGCTGGCCCTGTACATCGGCGGGATGGGGGCCCGCGGCCGCAACTTCTACAACGACCTGGCCCGCAGACTCGGCTACGAGACCGAGGCCAAGGCCATCCAGGACGCTTACCTGGACGGCCGCAAGGCCGAGGCCGAGGCCCTGGTGCCCGCCGAACTGGTCGAGCGGACCTCGCTGATCGGCCCGGAGTCTTACGTGGCCGAACGCATCGCCGCCTACCGCGAGGCCGGGGTGACCACCCTTAACGTCACCCCGCTCGCGCCCACCCTCGAGGCCCGGGTCCGCCTCATCGAGAAGGTCCGCGCCCTGGCGGATTAGGGCGCGTTCACACGCGTAGAGTCAACCCATGCCCGAGATTCACGCCGCCCGCCGGGGGTGCGCGCAGGAGAAGATCGCCGAGGCCGGCGCCGACGCGGCGCTGATCACCTCCGGTCCCAACGTTCGCTACCTCACGGGCTTGGCCAGCTCGAACGCCGCACTGTTGCTGACCGCCGAGGGCGCGGCGGTGCTGGCGACCGACTCGCGCTATGCGCTGGCCGCACAGCGGGACTGCCCCGACCTGGAGCTGCTCACCGAGCGCTTCATCGAGCCGCGGCTGGCCACGGAAATGGCCGGCCGCGGCCTGGGCACGGTGGCGTTCGAGGCGCACGAGATGACGGTCGAACGCCACGCCGATCTCGTGGCCAGAGCCGGGGGCGTGAAAGTCATCGCGTTCGGCCGAAGGATCGAGGAGCTGCGGACGGTCAAGGATCCGTCCGAGATCGAGCTGCTCGGGACCGCATGCCGGATCTCCTGCCAGGCCATCGCCGACGTGTTCTCGCTGATCAGACCCGGCATGACCGAACGCGGGCTGGCGGCGGCGCTGGACGCGAGGATGGTCGGGCTTGGCGCCGAGCGGCCTGCTTTCGACACGATCGTGGCCAGCGGCCCGAACGGCGCGATCCCGCACCACGCGCCGACCGACCGGCCGCTGCGCCGCGGCGACCTGATCACGATGGACTTCGGCGCGCTGTACGGCGGCTACCACGCCGACATGACGCGCACCGTCGCGCTGGGCGAGCCGGCCGGCTGGCAGCGGGAGATCTACGAGGTGGTCGCGGCCGCGCAGCGGTCCGGTCTGGACGCCGCCCGGCCGGGCGCCGACGTCGGCGACGTGGACGCGGCCGCCCGCGACCTGATCCGCGACGCCGGGCACGGCGACCACTTCCAGCACGGTCTTGGGCACGGCGTCGGGCTCGAGGTGCACGAAGCGCCGACCATCGGGTACGGCAGAACGGGTAAACTCGCAAACCGGGTTCCGGTCACCGTCGAGCCAGGTGTCTACCTGCCCGGCCGGGGTGGTGTCCGGATAGAGGACGTCCTGGTCGTGGGGGCCGACGGGACGGGCCTGCTCACGACTACGACGAGAGAACTTCTCGTTCTTTGACCTGGAGACAGAACGTGGCCACCACGAATGACCTGAAGAACGGCATAGCGCTGAACCTCGACGGGCAACTCTGGACCGTTGTCGAGTTCCAGCACGTCAAGCCGGGCAAGGGCGGCGCATTCGTGCGCACCAAGCTGAAGAACATCCTGTCCGGCAAGGTCGTCGACCGGACCTTCAACGCCGGCGTCAAGGTGGACGTGGCCAACGTGGACCGGCGCGAGATGCAGTACCTGTACCGCGAGGGCGGCGACTTCGTCTTCATGGACATGACCGACTACGACCAGCCGCGGGTACCCGCGTCGGTGGTCGGAGACGCGGCGAACTACCTGCTCGAAGAGCAGACCGTCACGGTGGCCTTCAACGACGGCACCCCGCTGTACGTCGACCTGCCGGCCGCGGTCGAGCTCACCATCAGCCAGACCGACCCTGGCGTGCAGGGCGACCGCTCCACCGGTGGCACCAAGCCGGCCACCCTCCAGACCGGCGCGACCATCGCGGTGCCGCTGTTCATCTCGACGGGTGAGAAGATCAAGGTTGACACGAGGACCGGCCAGTACCTCGGCCGTGCTTGATGCCACCCGCTCGTAGCAAGGCGCGCAAGCGGGCCCTGGACATCCTCTTCGAGGCCGAACAGCGTGGCATCGGCGTGCTCGACCTGCTCGCCGAGCGCATCACGCTGGGCAGTCCTCCGGTTCCCGGCTACGCCGCGGACCTGGTCCGGGGCGTGGCCGTGCACACGGCCAGGATCGACGAGCTGATCTCGCAGTACGCCGAGGGCTGGACCCTGGACCGGATGCCCGCGGTGGACAGGAACGTACTGCGCATCGGCGTCTACGAGCTGCTCTGGGCCGACGACGTGCCCGACGCCGTGGCCATCAGCGAGGCTGTCCTGCTGGCCCAGGATCTGTCCACCGAGGCCTCGCCCGCGTTCGTCAACGGCCTGCTGGCCCGCATCGCCGAGCTCAAACCCTCCCTGCAACCCTGACCCCGGAGGCCGGCGTACCATTACCCGGGTGACGGCGGCAGCGGTTGAGCCGGCCATAGACGAGGCCGGCAGGCTTGCTGTGCTCCGGGCACGGCTGGCCGCGCCGATGCCCGAGGACCGGCCCTGGGGTTGGCTGGGCCCGCTGCTGGTCACCGCGTTCGGCACGTTCCTGCGGTTCGACCGGCTGCGGGTGCCGAAGGCGCTGATCTTCGACGAGACGTACTACCCCAAGGACGCCTGGAGCATCCTGCACCACGGGGTCGAACTGAAGCTCCTCGACTCCAAGGTCGCCAATCCCATGATCCTGGCCGGCCACACGAGCTTCTTCGCGCCGTGCGACCACACTTCGGCGTGCGGGGAGTACGTGGTCCAGCCCGAGGTGGGCAAGCTGCTGATCGCGGTGGGCGAGTGGCTGTTCGGCCTGAACCCGTTCGGCTGGCGGTTCGCCAGCGCGGTTTTCGGCTCGGTGGCCATCCTGCTGATCTGCCGGATCGCCCGGCGGATGACCCGTTCGACGCTGCTCGGCTGCGTCGCCGGGCTGCTGATGTCACTGGACGGGCTGGAGTTCGTGCTCTCCAGAACCGGGATCCTGGACATCTTCCTGATGTTCTTCGTGCTGGCCGCGTTCGGCTGCATCGTGATCGACCGGGACGTCTCCCGGGCCCGGCTGGCCGGACTCGTCGCGCGCCATCCGGGCCGCCCCGGTGGCCCCCGTCTTGGCCTGCGCAAGTGGCAGCTGGCCGCCGGGCTGTTCCTCGGGCTGGCCGTGGGCACCAAGTGGAACGCGGCCTGGTACATCGTCGGCTTCGCCATGCTGTTCCTGGCCTGGGAGATCGGCGCGCGCCGGGCGGCCGGGCTGAAGTCGTTCGTCCGCGGCGGGCTCCGCGAGACCGTCTGGCTGCCGCTGACGTTCATCGCGGTCCCGCTGGCCGTCTACATCGCCAGCTGGAGCGGCTGGTTCGCCACCAGCACCGGCTACGACCGGGACTACGCCCAGGCCCATGGCGTGCACACCCCGGTGATCTCCGCGCTGTACTCGCTGTTCGAGTACCACAGGGAGGCGATCGGGTTCGGCCTGGGCCTGAGTCTCCCGCACCCGTACCAGTCGCAGCCGTGGGACTGGCTGCTGGTGACCCGGCCGGTCGCCTTCTACGCGCAGTGCTACACCGGCCCCGCGACCTATCAGGCCTGCCCCAAGGGCCAGGTGGCGTGGGAGCAGGAGGTGCTCGCGCTCGGCACGCCGGCGATCTGGTGGGGGTCGATGCTGGCCCTGCTGTTCTGCCTGGGCTGGTGGCTGCTGCACCGGGACTGGCGGGCCGGGGC
>Ga0335078_10004764_pt1 | contig 20082 bp, 19 predicted proteins | sample Lox_Sample_32_FD_206711 | JGI IMG/M metagenome (GOLD analysis project Ga0335078, IMG submission 206711) | Soil microbial communities from Loxahatchee National Wildlife Refuge, Florida, United States - Lox_Sample_3.2 | ecosystem: Environmental > Terrestrial > Soil > Wetlands | place: USA... | reverse complement strand
TCCCTTGTCGTTGGTCAAGCGGCTGCTCGCGATGCTGGTCGTAGGGATTGTGGCCGTCGGCTGCGGCGGCGCCGCCGCGCGGACGGGACCGGGCCCGCTCGCGCGCTGGGCTCCGTACGTCCACCTTGCCGGTCCGATCGACGTGGTCGGGCCACGGCGCGACGGTGACATGGTCGTGGCGGCGAACGGGCGCCTGTGGCTGCTCTCGCGCTCGGGCATCCTGCGCGCGTTCGCGCCGGGCTTCCACTCGAACCCCGGGCTCGAGGCGTACATCGCGCTGGCGGCGGCCGGCCGGCGCGGGTGCAGCTTCGGCGCCGACACCGTGTACGCGATCAGCTTCGGCTCGCCGCGGGGTGTCGTCGCGATCAGCCGCCGGGGCCGGGTGGCGCCGTTTGCGACGATCGCCGCGCCCGGGCTGATCGACGGGATCGCGTTCGACGACACCGGCCGCTTCGGCTATCGGCTGCTGGTCGTGACCACTCACGGCAAGCAGGCGACCGTCGACGCGATCGACTGTCACGGCGCGGTCACGCCGGTCACGCACACCGCACACCGCGTCGAGGGCGGGATGGCGGTTGCGCCGGCGAGCTTCGGCCGGTTTGCCGGCGACCTGATCGCGCCCGACGAGTTCGGTGGCGGCGTGTGGGCGGTGACGCCGGCCGGGCGGAACGTGCTCGCCGCGCGCTCAGGTCTGCCGCACGGAAGCGACACGGGGGTCGAGAGCGAGGCGTTCCTGCCACGCGGGCGGTTCGAGGCGCTGCTCGCCGACCGGCTGACGCCGGGCAACCCTCACCCGGGCGACAACGTGCTGCTACGGGTGAGCTCGGCCGCGCTGCTCGCGGCCGGCGCGCGGGCCGGCGACCTGCTGGTGGCGACCGAGGGCGGTGCGCGAACGGACGCGATCCGCTGTGGCGCGGCCGAGTGTCAGGTCCGCCACGTCGCCGACGGGCCGGCGATCGCCCACGCGGAGGGGCACATCGCGATCGTGTCGCAGTGAGGGGCCGCTTCGCGGCGTCCATGGGGCCGTGCGGGCCCGTCCGGACGGGGAACCCGGTCCCACGGACGCCGAGCGCAGCGAGGCCTATGAACGCGTTCCGAACCCGACGCGGTGTTCTTCGTGATCGACGAGCACGTACAGCACGCGGCTGAGGTCGAGCGCCACCGTGCCGTCCTCGGCGGTCAGGTCCCACCAGCCCATCGACCCGAGCGCCTTGCGAAACTCGGCGAGCGCGTCGCGCTGCACGCGCGCGGTCAGAACCTGTCCGCCGTCGAAACCGATGCTGATCTTCTGGGGCTTCTCGTCTGCCATGTGTCAGTGGGCCGGTTGGACGATCTCGGTGAGAACGCCGCCGGTCGAGGAAGGATGGAGAAAGGCTACAAGGGAGCCGCGGATCCCGGTGCGCGGGTGCTCGTCGATCAGACGCACACCGGCCGCGCTCAGCGCGTCGAGCGTCTCCTGCACGGACTCGACGCGGTAGGCGACGTGGTGGAGGCCGGGGCCGCGGCGGGCCAGGAACTTCCCCACGGCGGTGTCCGGCCCGAGCGGCTGGAGCAGCTCGACGTGGCCGTCGCCGACGTCGAGCAGCGCCGCGTCGACGCCCTGCTCGGCCACCGTCTCGCGGTGGACGAGCGGCATCCCGAGCGCATCCCGGTAGATCGCGAGCGCGGCGTCGATCGACTCGACGGCGACGCCGACGTGGTCGACGGCGGACAGCATCGAGCGCCGCAGATTAGCGGCGGAAGGGCTTGACCGCGGTGGCGGCCGCGACCGACAGCTCGCCGATCCGTTGCGGGGCGGCGCGCGGGACGTTGCCGACGATCCGGTCGATGTCGGCGCGCTCGAGCACCTCGTTGGTCAGCAGCGTCGCCGCGAGCTCGTCGAGCGCGAGGCGGTGGGTGTCGAGGATCGACTGGGCCGCCCGGTAGGCCTCGTCGGCCAGCTCGCGGACCTCGGCGTCGTGGACGCGGCGGGTGGCCTCGGCCGCGCCGTCGTCGATCGCGCGCAGCGAGCTCGAGCCGGTGCCCATCGCGTACTCGTGGACCATCGAATGGGCGATTCCGGCGACCCGTTTGAGGTCGTCCGAGGCCCCGGTGGTGATCGACCCGAACACGAGCTGCTCCGCCGCCCGGCCGCCCAGCAGCATCGTCATGAAGTCGATCAGCTCCTCGCGGGTCTTCAGGTAGCGGTCCTCCTCGGGGAGGTTGAGCGTGTAGCCGAGCGCCTTGCCGCGGGGGACGATCGAGATGCGGTGGACGCGGTCCACCGAGGGCAGCAGCTCGCCGCACAGGGCGTGGCCGGCCTCGTGGTAGGCGACCACGCGCTTCTCGTGGTCGGTGAGCGTGCGGCGCGACTGCATGCCGGCGACGACCCGCTCGAGCGCGGAGTCGAAGTCCTTCATGTCGACGCGGTCGGCGCCCCGGCGGCCGGCGAAGATCGCGGCCTCGTTGCAGATGTTCGCGAGGTCGGCGCCGGTCAGCCCCGAGGTCTGACGCGCCAGCAGCTTCAGGTCGACGCCGTCGGCGAGGGGCTTGTTGCGGGAATGGACGTGGAGGATGCGCTCGCGGCCGACGACGTCGGGCGGCGAGACGAAGATCTGGCGATCGAAGCGGCCGGGGCGAAGCAGCGCCGGATCGAGCTTCTCGAGCAGGTTGGACGCGGCGATCACGACCACGTCCTTGCGGGTGGTGAACCCGTCCATCTCGACCAGCAGCTGGTTCAGCGTCTGGTCGCGCTCGCCGGATACGTCGTGGCCGCGGTGGCCGCCGACGGCGTCGAGCTCGTCGATGAACACGATCGCCGGCGCCTTCTTGCGCGCGGCCTTGAACAGGTGGCGGATGCGGGCGGCGCCGACGCCGACGAACATCTCGACGAACGAGGCCGCGGACTGGGAGAAGAACGTGGCGCCGGATTCGTGCGCGACGGCCTTGGCCAGCAGCGTCTTACCGGTTCCGGGCGGACCGTGGAGGAGGATCCCCTTCGGCACCTTCGCGCCGAGCTCGCGGAAGCGCGCGGGATCGCGCAGGTAGTCGACGACCTCGCGCAGCTCCTCCTTGGCCTCCTCGGCGCCGGCGATGTCGGCCCAGGCGATCGACGGGGCGGAGTCCGGCTTGATCTCGGCCGGGCGCGTGCGCGGCATGAACCGCATCAGGGCGAACACCCCGATCACGAGCGCTCCCATGAACACGATCGGGAGCCAGGCCTGCAGGAACGACGTCAGGTCCGGATAGCCGAGGAACGTGCTGGGGGCGTGGAAGAGCGGCGTCAGCACGGGCTGGGTGGTGGGGTGAGCCGGGTGGGCCGGACGGGTGACCCCGTCGATGATGCTGGCTACCTGGATCATGGGGCAATATCGCTCATCGGCATGGGGGCGGGATCACTCAACCCTCTCCAGGCGAGGATTCGGCGAATAGCGCCTTCCGACCTTCGCGCACGGCTGTCCGTCCACGCACACGATGTCGGCGGTGAAGTCGTTGTCTCCCCGGATCAGCGACGAGCCGACCCCGTAGGCGTCCACCGGGACGCCGGCGGTCTCGAACTCGCGAATCCGCTCCGCGGTGAACCCGCCGCTGGCGACGATCCGCACGTGCGGGTAGCCGGCGTCGTCGAGCGCGGTTCGCACCTTCTCGACCAGCCGTGGGGTCACCCCGGTGGGCTTGAAGCCGCCCATCTCCTCGAACAGCGAGCGGTCGACCATGTCCTCGCTCGTGTCCAGGCGCACGCCCCACAGTCTTGGGCCGAGCGCCTGCGCCACCTCGATCGCCGTCCGGACCGAGTCGTTCTCCCAGTCCACGAGCACGGTGATGTTCATCTCGCCGTGGTAGCGGCCGGCGAACACGGTGGCGGCCTTGACCGTGTCGCCCCCGTAGGCCGCGATCAGCCCATGGGGCACCGTGCCGATCCCGCGCCCGCCCCACCAGGAGGCCTGCGCGTCGGTGGAGACGCCGATCGCGCCGGCGACGTGCGCGCTCCAGCCGTCGCCGGTCTGGACCAGCCAGTGGTCATGACGCGCCGGGAAGTAGAAGATCTGCTTGCCGCGGGCGGCCTCGACCACCCGCAGTACGTTGCGCATGATCAGCGAGCGGCGCGCGAGCGACCCCAGGTACACGGTCTCGAGGTGGGCGAACAGGCCGTAGTCCCCGGCGATCGTCATCACGGTCTCGCGGGGGGCGATCTGATCCCCCTCTCTGAGGGCGTGGACCTCGAGGTCGTCCCAGCCCGGGATCCACTCGCCGTCCTGCTCGTGGCCCGAGCACAGCTTGAGGATCGCGATGGCCTCGTCGATCCCGCCGAGCACCGAGTCGCGCTTCTGGAAGACCTGCATGAGCACGCGGGGGTGATGGTCCTCGGCCTCGAGCAGCGACTTCGTGTGGACGAAGTACTGGTCCGAGTAATACCCCTGCCTGATCCGCTCGACCGGCAGCCGGAAGATCGCGGGGTCGAGCCGCTTCTCTAGCTGCGTCGTCGCCATGGCGGAAGTCTAGTTCCGGGTCGGGGATGGCCAATCGATGCCGGGACTCTTGCGTCTCAGTGCACAAACGCTTGCGGTGCATGCGGGCCGGAGGGACGATTCGGGGCCGGTCAACGAGGGGAGGACAAGATGCTCGGCCGAATCCGTGCTCGTCATGCGTGGGCTGCCTGCGCGCTCGCGCTCACTGCTTCCGGTGCACTGGTGGTGATCCTCGGCTCCGCCGGGGGCGCGGCCGGAGCGCAGAAACAGCAGCTGGTCGCCGACTCGGCGAAGCTCGCCGCGACCAGCCCGATAATCAAACCGTCGCTGTCGAGCTGTGGTGCGATCACGGGGCTGACCGACCTCGCGGCGAACCCGCAGTACCCGACGGCGATCGCGTCCTCGACGCCGGTTGATGCGAGCGGCGGCAATCCGGCGTACTGCGACGTGAAGGGGATGATCGCGCCGCAGACCCACTTCGATCTCCAGCTGCCGACGAGCACGTGGCAGGGTCGCTACCTCCAGAACGGCTGCGGCGGCTACTGCGGGACCGTCAGCGGCCAGACGTTCCCGTCCTGCGATGCGCAGCTCGGCGGCGACTTCGCGATGGCCACCGACGACGAGGGCCACGTCACCGCCGCGGGACTGGGTGGTGGCGGTCTGTTCGCGTTCAACGACCAGAAGCTGCGCAACGAGTACGGCTACGAGTCCGAGCAGGCGCTGTACGTGGTGGCGAGGCAGATCATCAAGGACTATTACGGCGTCTATCCGAACGAGTCGTACTTCAACGGCTGCTCGGATGGAGGGCGCGAGGCGATGGAGATGGCCGAGCGCTACCCCGACGACTTCAACGGGATCATCGCCGGCGCGCCGGAGATCATCGCCGGCCCGCTGAACGCGGAGAACCAGACCTGGGACGTCAGGGTCAACACGGACTCTCAGGGGAACGCGATCCTCACCGACGACAAGCTGCCGGCGCTGCACGCGGCGGTGATCGCGGCCTGCGGTGACGACGACGGCGTGCCGGGCGGGGACGGGATCATCACCGACCCGCAGAACTGCCACTTCGATCCGGCGAGCCTGCTGTGCCCGTCCTCGGACCAGGATCCGGTGCACGACCCGAGCTGCCTAACTGCGGCGCAGGTCAGAGTCGTGCGCGAGTTCTACCAGGGCCCCGCCGACCCGAGCGGGCGGTTGCTGTACGCCGGCGGCCTGCCGTACGGCTCGGAGATGGGGTGGTCGGTGTTCGAGCTGCCGCCACCGAGCCCCAGCGGGCCCGACGTGCCGGTGTCGACGACCGCGTCGCTCGACTACTTCGGGCTGTCGCAGCCGTACCTGCGCTACCAGCTGAACCGGCCGGGACAGCTCGGGCCTGACCCGTTCCAGTGGCAGTTCAACGACCGGGACTGGGATTCGATGTTTCCGGCGGCGGACACCTGGGATGCGATGGACACGAACCTGAGCGCGTTCCGGCGTCACGGCGGCAAGCTGATCATGTGGCAGGGCTGGGCCGACAACGGCATCCCGCCGTCGGGGACGGTCGACTACTACGACATCCTGACCGCGCGGATGGGCGGCCCGGCGGCGACGAAGCAGTTCGCGCGGCTGTTCCTGTTCCCGTCGGTGTACCACTGCGGGGGTGGCTACGCGAACGCGGTCATGCCCGATCTGATCTACCCGATGGTGCAATGGGTCGAGGACGGGTCCGCGGCTGCGCCAGGCCAGCTGTCGATCAGCTACACGGTCAACAGCAGCTCGTTCAGCCGGCCCGTGTATCCGTACCCGGAGATCCCGCGGTACAACGGAAGCGGCGATCCGAACTCGGCGGACAGCTTCCATGCGGTGACCTCGCCCGGGGCCCACTACACGCATTGGATCGGCGACTACCTGTTCCTCCAGCCGATCGGCGGTCGCGATCGGGATCGGGGGTACACCCGCCGCGGTTGACCCCGTGAATCGATGCGGTTGAGGTCTTGGGCAATTATTGCCGCAAGCCTCGACCGCGGTTAGCCGAGGAGGTCGCGGGCGAGGTCGGTGTAGCAGGCGGCGGCGAAGCCGAGATCGCGGACGTCGATCCGCTCGTTCGCGCTGTGGACGAGCGGCGCGGTCTCGAGCAGCGTCATGTGGCGCTGGGGGAAGAACCCGTACGCGACGCAGTCCGGGAACTCCTCGCGGAACCAGCGCGAGTCGGAGAAGCCGGGCAGGATCACCGGCACGGTCTCGGAGTCGGGATCGTTGGTTGTGACCCATCGGTTGATCGCGTCCATCAGGGGGGAGTTGATCGGCGAGGCGTTGCCGGTGACCATCTCGGTGAACTCGATCTCGAGCCTGCCGGTCTCTTCGCCGAGGACGCTCTCGATGCGCCGGCGGGCGGCGTCCTCGCCAAGGCCGGGAGGCACGCGGCAGTCGATCTTCAGGTAGGCCCGGGACGGGATCACGTTGATCTTGTCCGAGGCGTGGGCCATCGTCGGGGTCAGGGTCACGCCGAGCATCGGCTCGATCAGCGTCAGCAGTCTGGGGTCGGTGGCGGCGATTTGTTTGAGCGCTTCGGCGGGGTTGCTCGGGTCCGCGCCGAGGCCTTGTAGAAGCGCTGCCGGCGCCTCGGTCAGCTCGAACGTCGGCTCGGCGTCGGCGATCCGCTGGAGGGCCGGGGCCAGCTTGAGGAGGGCGTTCTCGCCGGTCCGGGGCAGTGAGGCGTGACCTGCGACCCCGCGCGCGGTGAGCTTGAAGCGAAAGATCCCCTTCTCGGCGCAGCAGACGCCGTAGCGGCGGGTGCCGCCGAACTCGAACCGGTCGCCGGCGCCCTCGTTGAGGAGCATGTCGCAGCGGGTCCGGTCGGGGTGGGCCTTCGTGAGCCATTGCGCGCCGACATCGCCGCCGGTCTCCTCGTCGGCGACGAACACGAGCTTGAGGCAGCCGCTTTGCGGGCGCCAGCCGCCGCGGGCGAGCGTTGCGGCGGCGACCGCCTCGGCGGCCACCTGCGACTTCATGTCGAGCGCGCCGCGGCCCCACAGGAAGCCGTCGACGACGTCGCCGGACCAGGGATCGTGCGTCCATTCGGAGGGGTCGGCGAGGACGGTGTCCACGTGCCCGAGGTAGCAGAGGGTTGGGCCCTTGTCGCCGGCGCCTGCGGCGGCGAGGTCCGCGACGAGGTTCGGGCGGTCCTCGTCGTCGGCGAGCAGCTCGGTCTCGAGGCCGGCGTCGTTCAGGTACCGGGCCAGGAACTCGATCGCGGCGCGCTCATTGCCCGGAGGGTTGACCGTGTTGAAGCGGACCAGCTCCCGGAGGACGTCGGTGGTCTCGCGCTCGAGCTCGTTCGCGGCCATGCAGGGCGTGAGCCTAGCGGCATCATGCGTAGGATCCGGGAGTCATGCCTGCTGCTTCAGAAGATCTTGCGCTCGCGCTCGAGCTCGCCGACGTCTCCGATTCGATCACCCTGGCCCGGTATCGCGCCGCCGATCTCGTGGTCGAGACCAAGCCCGACCTGACGCCGGTCACCGAGGCGGACACCGCGGTCGAGCGGGCGGTGCGTTCGCGGCTGGCGGAGACCCATCCCGAAGATGCGATCGTCGGTGAGGAATACGGGGCCTCCGAAGGTGGTGGTGGGGGACGGGATGGGGGACGGCGCTGGATCATCGACCCGATCGACGGGACCAAGAACTACGTCCGCGGGATTCCCGTGTGGGCCACGCTGCTCGCGTTGCAGAACGGCGCTCAGGCGACGATCGGCGTCGTCTCCGCGCCGGCGCTCGGACGGCGGTGGTGGGCCGCACAGGGCGCCGGCGCATTCATGAGCGACGCGCTCCTGCCGGAGCCGCGGCGGATCCGGGTCTCAGGGGTGCGCGCGCTCGAGGACGCACAGCTGTGCATCTCGGGGTTCGACGGCTGGGGGCAGGGGGCTGGGGTCGACAGGCTGCTGTCGCTGGCCCGGCGGTGCTGGCGAACGCGCGGTTTCGGCGACTTCTGGAGCTACATGCTGGTGGCGGAGGGAGTGGCCGAGATCGGCTGCGAGGCGATCGTGTCGCTGTGGGACCTGGCGGCCCCGCAGGTGATCGTCGAGCAGGCCGGCGGCACGTTCACCGATCTCGGTGGCGTGCGCACGGCCGACGGCGGCGACGCGCTCGCGACGAACGGGTTGCTCCACGAGCAGGCGCTCGCGATCGTCGGGCGCCCTTAGGCCGGGAGGGTCCGGGCGAGGAACTCGCGGGTGATCTGCCAGGCCCGGGCGGCGGGCTCGGGCTGGTGGAACATCGGCGCCTCGTGGTTGTCGAACGCATGGCCGGCGTCGGGCTGGATGTGGCACTCCATCGCGTCGTTCGAGGCCGCGCACGCCGCGACCTGCTCCACCTGCTCGAGCGGGATGTACTGGTCCTGTCCGCCGTAGTGGAACAGCACCGGACAGCGGATCTTGTCGCTCTGGTCGAGCAGGCCGGCGATCCCCGAGCCGTAGTAGCAAACGGCGACATCGGGGTCGGACTCGATCGCGACCTCGAACGCGAGCGTGCCGCCGAGGCAGAACCCAAGCACGCCGGCCTTGCGTCCTGTGACCTCGGGAAGGTCGCGGAGGGTCTGCAGTGAGTCGACCGCGTCCCTGACCGCGAGCGCATGGTCGAGCTTCTGCGAGGTCTGGAAGGCCTGGCCGAGACCGTCCTCGGTGTGATCGATCGCGATGCCGGGCTCGATCCGCCAGTACAGATCGGGGGCGAGCGCGACATAGCCGATGCCGGCCAGGCGCTCGGCCGCCTCCTTGATGTAGCCACCGACGCCGAAGATCTCCTGGATCACGACGATCCCGGGACCCGAGCCGGATTCGGGGAGGACGACGTGCGCGTCGAGTTCGCCGTCGGGCGTTTGGATTGTTTGTACTCGGGACGTGGCGGCCACGGGCTCGAAGCCTATCCGGCGGCCGGCGTGCGCAGCTCCATCCGGTAGTGGGGCCCGATCCGCGGCGTCTCGAACTCGTCGGAGGTGGCGACGAAGCCCGCGCGTTCGTAGAGGTTGCGCGCCGGGGTCCGCGCGTTGCACCACAGGCGCGTGGCGCCGTTCTCGATCGCGTGCTGCACGAGCGCTTGCAGGACCCTGGTTCCGGCGCCGCGGCCGCGAGCGTCCGGCGCGGTCGCCATTCCGCGGATCCGCCAGTCGCCGGGCTCGCCATCGGGTCCGACGAGACCGACCGCGACCAGCTCGTCGGCGCCGTCGAACACGCCGAACGCGACCGCGCCCGAGGGCTCGGTCGTCGCGAGCTCGTCGACGGTCATGTAGGGGCGGAGCACGTCGCGCCGCAGCTGGCGCGTCTCGGCGAGCGGGATCGAACGGGTGGTCAGCTGGTCCACTGGTGAACAAGAGTAGGAGGAGGTGATCGCCCCGGGGGGTAACGTGAAGTAAGGAGAGTGTTGTAGTGGCCGGCGAACTTCACCCGACGAAGGACTGCGACGAGCCGACATCGGCCGTGGACGCGCCGGCCGCGTTCGACTTCACGGCCGACTCTGACGAGGTCGAGCTCGACATCCCGGTGCTGTCGACCGAGGGGCCGACCGGCCCGCTCGCCAGGCGCAACCTGGTGTTCGGCGTGCTGTTCATCACCGCCGCGCTCGTCGGGCTCTACTTCCTGGTTCCGAGGTTCGCCGGACTGAACCAGACATGGGGCCGGCTCGAGCGCGGCGATCCGCTGTGGCTCGCGCTCGCCGCCGGGCTCGAGCTGCTCTCGATCGCCGGCTACGCGGTGCTGTTCCGCACGGTGTTCGCGCGCGGCGTCAGGAGGCTCAGCTGGCGCGCCAGCATCGAGATCCCGCTCGCCGGGATCGCCGCGATCCGGCTGCTCGCGGCGGCTGGGGCAGGTGGCGTCGCGGTCACGGTGTGGGCGTTACGACGGGCGGGGATGCCGGCGAGGGTGATCGCCTGCCGGCTCGCGGCGAACTACTCGATCCAGTACTCGCTGTACCTGCTGGCCATGGTCGTTGGCGGAATCGGACTGTGGAGTGGCGTCTTCCCGGGCGGAGGACCGGCTGCGCTGACCCTCCTCCCGGGCGTCCTGAGCGCGGTGGCGCTCGTGCTCGGGGCGGCGATGGGGCTGGTGCCCGGCGACTTCGAGCGGCGGCTCGAGCATCTCTCGCACCGCTCGGGGCGAGTCGGGCGGCTCGCGACGCGGTTCGCGACGTTGCCGGCCACCCTCGGCTCTGGCGTTCGGACCGCGTTGGGGCTGATCCGCGCCCGCCACTGGGGACTGCTGGGGGCGGTCGCGTACTGGGCGTTCGACATCGCCTGCCTCGGGGCGTCGTTCCGTGCGTTCGGGACCGCCGTACCGGTGGCGGTGCTCGTGATGGGGTACTTCCTCGGGACGCTTGGGAGCCTGCTGCCGCTGCCCGGGGGCATCGGCGGCGTCGAGGGAGGCATGATCGGGGCGTTCGCGGCGTTCGGCCAGCCCGCCGGCCGGGCGGTCATCGCGGTGCTGGCGTACCGCGCGATTTCGTTCTGGCTGCCGACGCTGCCCGGGATCGGCGGCTACGTGACGCTGCGGTCTACGGTTCGGGGATGGCGCATGGCCGACGAGCAGATACGCGAGGGCCTGAGCGAGGACTGAGGCTGTGACCTCGAGCCGCGGTCGGGAGCGGGGCCTACCGGCACGGGTGACGCTTGCGGTGGCACGGGCGGCGCGGTGGACCGGCCGTCTGCTGCGCGGCGAGGTCGTCAAGCGCGTCGGCGGCCCGGCACGCGCGAGGGTGATCGTGCTGTTCGGCGCGGTGCTGGCGCTGAACGGGGCGGATAGCGCGACGGTCGGCGCGGTGGCGCCGCAGCTCGAGCACGCGCTCCACATCGGGAACACCAAGATCGGCCTGCTGGCGTCGGTCTCGCTGCTCGTCGGGGCGGTGTTCACGATCCCGGTCGGACTTCTCGTCGATCGCTTCAAGCGCATGCCGATCCTCGCCGCGAGCATCGTGCTGTGGAGCATCGCGTCGCTGTTCAGCGCGTTTGCGGGGAGCTACGGCGGCCTGCTGCTGACGCGGTTGTTCCTAGGGGCGGTCGCCGCCTCGGCCGGCCCGGCGATCGCCTCGCTTACAGGCGACTACTTCCCGGCGCGCGAGCGAGGGCAAATCTACGCCTACATCCTCGGCGGAGAAATCGCCGGGACCGCCGTCGGGTTCATCGTCTCGAGCAGCGTGGCAAGCCTGATTGATTGGCGTGCGGCATTCGTGCTGCTGGCCATCCCGGGGTTCTTTCTCGCGCGTGAGCTGTGGCGGACCGTCCCCGAGCCTCTCCGGGGCGGCCAGAGTCGCTTGGAGCCAGGGGTGCTCGATCTGCACCAAGCGGCCGCGCAGGCCGCCTCCAACCAAGAATGGGAATGGGAGCAATCCAGCGCGGGGCCGCCGGCCGAGGACGACCTGGCCCGGCGGGCGGCGCAGGAGAGAGGCGTCAAGCCCAATCCCGATCGGGTGCTCACCGAGGACCCGCGTGCCATGTCGCTGAGTCGCGCAGTCAGGTACATCCTGTCGGTTCCGACCAACATGCACCTGATCATCAGCTCGTCGCTCGGCTACTTCTACTTCTCCGGGCTCACGACGTTCGCGCTCCTGTTCGTCCGCGGTCACTATCACGTCAACCAGGCGACGGCCGAGGTCGTGCTGGCGGCGCTGGTGGGGGGCGCGATGATCGGCACTCTGATCAGCGGCCGGATCACGGACACGATGGTGCGGAACGGGTTCATCGAGGCACGGGTCTGGGTCCCGGCGCTGTGCTACCTCGGCGCCGCGACGCTGCTCATCCCGGGCCTGCTCGGTAGCCACCTGACGCCGGCGCTGTGGTTCGACGTCGCCGGCGCCTCGCTTATATCGGCGGCTAACCCGCCACTCGATGCCGCGCGGCTCGACATCATGCCGGCCCTCTTGTGGGGTCGCGCAGAAAGCGTCCGGACGTTCCTGCGGTCGCTCGCCCAGGCGCTGGCCCCGCTCGTGTTTGGTGGGCTCTCCCAGCTGATCGCGGGCATCGTGCCTGCGCAGGCGCCAATCGGCACCCATGCCGGGGGCGTATCGCCGAGCGAGGCGCGTGGACTCGAGATCAGCTTCCTGATCCTGCTCGTGACGCTCTTCGCTGCGGGATTGTTCCTGGCGCGGGCGCGCAAGACGTACGCCGAGGACGTCGCCACCGCCGGCGCTCCGCACCCGGGAAGCCGGGGGTAGGTTACCGGCCCTAGATTCCGGTGCATCGGGGCGGTGGCGGGCGGGGGTGCCGGCGAGAAGCGGGTGGCCGGGGGCGGTGGCGCGGGTGGCTATCCGCCGAGGCCGCCGAAGATCGCGAACGAGCCGCGGGTCGGCTCGTCGTCGTAGGTCTGGCGCAGGCTCGCCTCCGCGGTGACGGTGCTGCCGGGTGGGGCCTCGCCGCGAAGGCGCTCGGCGAGCGCGTTCGCGCTGTCCTCGTCGGCCGCCCCGACCAGCAGGTACTTCCATCGCCGGACGGTCGGGAAGCCCTCGTCGTGCAGGCGCTGGTCCAGCTTGACCGTGTCGCGGTGCGAGGGGCACTCGATCCGGACCTCGTACTCGGGGTAGCCGCGCGTATCGGAGTCCTCGCGCTCCTGGGCCAGCAGCGCCTGGTGCTCGGCCAGGCGCTCGGCGTCGGTGTCAGGCAGCGGCTTGTCCGGATCCTCCCAATCCTCGGCGGTCGGATGCCAGTGCCTGAGCTCGATCTCAATGTCCCAGCCGTTCTCGGCGGCGATCTCGCGGATCTTCGTCTCGGCGGCCTCGGCCTGCGCGCGCTCGCCGGCATAGACGAACACGTTTGGAGGGTCGGCGGAGACGACCAGGCGCTCGCCGAACACCTGTTCCAGGTCGTCGCTCAGCTTGCCGGCCGCGAGCCGCTCGGTCAGCGCGTGGGCGGTGCCGTGCTCGAACAGGCCAATCTGAAGCCGCCAGTCGTCACCCATGGGTGGGCAGACTATGGCATCCGCCGCGCTGCGCGGTCTGGACTCGGAGCAGGACAGGCCGCGTTACGCGGCCTGGACTCGGAGCAGGACCGCCCCGTCGGCCGGCACCCGCACGCGCAGCGTCGGGCCCTGCAGGCTCGTGACCTGCTGCCAGACGTCACGCACGGCGAGGTGCCGGGCGCGTGGCCAACCCAGCATCGCGCCGCTGGCGGACGCGAGCGCCGTCGCCGGGCCGGTGTTGAGGAACGCCACGGCCCGCTGGCCGCCCGCGAGCGGCTTGACCCAGATCTCGGTGGCGCCCCTGGTGGCGACCCGCGTGCCCTGGACAACCAGCGGGTCCTGGTCGATCGCGATCACCTCCGGGTTCTCGACCGTCTGCTGCGCAGGGATCGAGAGCGAGGCGAGGTCCGTCGAGACCATCATCGGCGCCGCCAGCATCGCCCACATCGTGACCTGAGCCCGCAGTTCGGCGCCGGTGAGGCCCTCGTCCGGGACGAGATAGTCGGGGTCGTTGAAGTGTCCGGGCCCGGCCGCCTCGGGGTGGGCAGCGTCGGCCTGCAGGTTGTGGAGGACCCGCGAGAACGGCACGTACCCGGGCGAGCCGATGTCGTAGGACGTGCGCCAGCTGGCGGCGATCGCCGGCGCGAACGACCAGCTGTCGAACGCCGAGTCGGCGTACGCCGGCGAACCGCCGCCGTAGTGGCCTGGTTCGGCGGCGTTGCAGATGTTCAGCAGCATCGGGCGCTGGGGCTGGTCGTTCTGGATCGCCTGGGCGAACTCTCCGTACGCCGCCCGGGGGTCGAGCGCCATCGCGTCGCCGCCGCAGAAGTCGACCTTGACCGCGTCGAAGCCCCACGCCGCGAACGTGTTCACGTCCTGCTGATAGTGGCCGTAGCTGCCCGCCTGACCTCCGCCGCAGCCGGCGGCGCCGGCATCGGTGTAGATGCCCGCGAGCAGGCCGAGCGAATGGATGTAGGAGACGAGCCAGGCCATTCCATGTGGCCACTGCGCCGTGTCGACGACGATGTTCCCGTTCGCGTCGCGGGACCCGTTCCACCACCCGCCGTCGAGCCAGACGTAGCGGTATCCCGCGGTCTTCAACCCGCGCGAGACGACCTCGCCGGCGAAGCGGACGACGGTCTGCTCGTCGATGTTCGAGCCGAACGCGTACCAGGTATCTACGCCCATGTACGGCGTGAGCGCGCCGGCGGCCGTGTGCCGGGTGACGGTCAGCCCGGGAAACGCGAGGGGGTGGCGCTTCGCGGCCGGATGACGGCGGGTGGCGGCGGCGGCCGGATGACGGTGGGTGGCGGCGGCGGCCGGCGCCGCGAGCACGACCGCGACGAGCAGCGGGGCGAGCGTGTGGGCGAGCTTTCGCGGCATCGGGGGCATGGGAGGGTCTGCGCCGACCGGCACCCCGATGCGACGGCCTGTCCGGGGTAATCGGAGGCCGCCGGGGATTTATTGAGCGACCCGCACTGTGGCTGACCCGTGCAGGAGCGGGACAAGCGGCGTGCGGTCGGTCCGGAGCAGCGCCACCAGCGACGGCGGCGTGATCACGGTCGCGGTTGCGGCTCCGCCGGCCGGGCGGCCGGTGCGCGCCGTGTAGCCGCCCGGGGACCAGCGGAGCAACTCCGAGCCGAGGATCAGGTGGGGCTCGCCGTCGTGGAGCACGAACGCGCCGTCGGGGAGCGCGTCGAACTCCGACTCATGGAAGCGACGCCGCTTCGTACGTGGGTCGCGGCGCTCGAGGTCGAGCTGCTCATCGATCGCGTCGGCGCCGTGCCGGCCCGGATGGAGCTCGGCCCACACCGCGGTCAGATGCTCGTAGTCCTCATACCGGCACTCCCCACAGGGCCGGTGGCCGGCCGCGAGCGCGGTCGCCTCGTCGAGGAAGAACAGCTCGGTGAACCGGCCGGGCATCATCTTCGGGACCCGCCGGCGGCCCCGAAACTCGAGCCGGCAGGCGATCCAGCGCCGCGTCGGGAAACGGTTGCGGATCCGCCCCGCCGCGTCGTGCAGGCACCCCCGGTTGGCGTAAACGAGCCCTCGCTCGGGGGTGGCGATCAGCTCGCCCAGCGGGGTGACGCGGTTCTGCAGCGGCATCGACGCGAGCGTAGAACGGCGGCCGTCGCATACTTGTGACATGGACCGCCTGTTCGGCGAGGACGAGGCGCCGGCGCAGAGCCGGTCGGCGACGCTGCCCGGGGCGCCTCTGGCGACGCGCATGAGACCGCGGACGCTCGACGAGTTCGTCGGCCAGGACCGGCTGCTGGCGCCCGGATCGTCGCTGCGCCGGGCGGTCGAGGAGGGCCACGCGCATTCGATGATCCTGCACGGGCCGCCCGGGAGTGGCAAGACGACGCTGGCGCGGCTGATCGCCGAGGCCTCGGATGCCGCCTTCGAGGAGGAGAGCGCCGTCCAGGCGGGCCGCGCGGAGGTGCGAGGCGTGATCGACCGGGCGCGCGACCGGCTCGCGTCCGGCGGCCGGCGCACGATCTTCTTCCTCGACGAGATCCACCGCTTCAACAAGGCCCAGCAGGATGCGTTGCTGCCGGCGGTCGAAGACGGGATCGTGACGCTGATCGGGGCGACGACCGAGAACCCCTACTTCGAGGTGAACTCCGCGCTGCTGTCTCGGACCCGCATCTACGAGCTCGAGCCGCTGACCGCGGCGCACGTGCGCGTGCTGCTCGACCGGGCGGTTGCACGCGGGGAATGCGGCCCGGGCGACCGCGTGCATTCCGACGCTCTCGAGTTCCTCGCCGAGCGCTCTGGAGGCGACGCGCGGACCGCCCTGAATGCGCTGGAGCTCGCCAGTCAGACCACAGGCCCGGATGGGGTCGTTGAGCTCCCGCACGCCGAGGATGCGCTCCAGCGCCGCGCGCTGCTGTACGACCGCCAGGCCGATCGCCACTACGACACGATCTCGGCGTGGATCAAGGCGACTCGGGGATCCGACCCCGACGCGTCGCTGTACTACCTCGCGGTCATGCTCGAGGGCGGCGAGGACCCGCGGTTCATCGTCCGCCGGATGGTCGTGCTGGCGTCCGAGGACATCGGCAACGCCGACCCGGTGGCGCTCTCGGTCGCGACCGCCGCAGCGGCGGCCGTCGAGCACGTGGGCATGCCGGAGGCTCAGTTCGCGCTCGCGCAGGCGGCAATCTACCTGTCGCTGGCGCCCAAGTCCGATGCCGCCAAGCGCGCGGTGATCGCTTCCCGCGAGCACATCCGCGACCACGGGGCCGAGGTCCCGCCGCCGTGGCTTCGCTCGTCGACCCGGAGCGACGGCGGCTACGACAACCCGCACCACCGTCCGGGTCACTTCTCGCCGCAGGAGCTGATGCCCGACTCGGCGATCGGCGAGCGGTTCTATGAGCCTGACGACGCGGAGGCGGCGTTGCGGGCGCGGCTCGAGGAGATCCGCCGAGCGCGGGGCCGGAATTAGTACCGGCTAACCTCCGTTCGATGGAAGCCGCCACTATCACTGCCCGCGGGCAGCTCGAGTCATTCAACCCTGCCACCGGCGAGTCGATCGGGTTCGTTCCGGTTACCGCGCCCGAGGAGGTCCAGGCCGTCGTCGATGCCGTTGCCAAGGCACAGCACTCCTGGGCTGAGCTCACCCTGGAGGAGCGCGGGCGCTACCTGGAGCGCGCCTCGCAGGTGCTGCTCGACGAGGACGACGACATCCGCGACCTGCTCGCTCGCGAGCAGGGAAAGCCGCGGACCGAGGCGTTCTCGATGGAGGTCCTGCCGACCATCGATGCGCTGCAATGGATCGCCAGCGCCGGCGCGAAGATCCTCTCCGAGGAGAAGATCCCGATGTCGCAGTGGTTCCTCAAGACGAAGCGCTCAGCCTTCGTGTACGAGCCGCTGGGAGTGATAGGGATCATCTCGCCCTGGAACTACCCATGGAGCATTCCGATGGGCGAGGTGGCCCTGGCGCTGATGGCAGGGAACGGCGTGGTCCTCAAGCCGGCGTCGCTGACTCCTCTGATCGGCGAGCGGATCGCGCGTGTGTTCGAGAGCGCGGGTGTGCCCGAGGGGCTGGTCCGGGTCGTGCATGGTCCGGGCACCGGCGCCGCGCTGGCCGAGTCGAGTGTCGGCAAGATCTTCTTCACCGGATCGGTGCAGACGGGGCGGACGGTCGCGGAGGCGTGCGCGCGCCGGCTGAAGGGCTGCGTGCTCGAGCTCGGCGGCAAGGACCCGATGATCGTCCTCGACGACGTGCGTATGGAGCACGCCGTCGCGGGGGCAATCTGGGGCGGGTTCGCGAACGCCGGCCAGACCTGCTCGGGGATCGAGCGCGTGTACGTGATGCGGTCGGTGGCGGACCGGTTCATCGCCGAGGTGGTCGCCGGCGCCAAGCGGCTGCGGATCGGCGATCCGATGGCATGGGACACCGAGATCGGCCCGATGGTCTCGCGCGACCAGCACGAGATCGTGCGTGAGCTGGTCGACGACGCGGTCGCGGCCGGGGCCACGCTGCACTGCGGCGGCCCGGTCGATCCGCCGCCGGAGCTGAGTGGCGCGTTCTATGCGCCCGCGGTTCTAACCGGCGTGACCCACGACATGCGGATCATGCGCGAGGAGATCTTCGGCCCGGTGCTCCCGATCATGGTCGTCGACTCGCAGGAGGAGGCGGTGGCGCTGGCGAACGACTCGGACTTCGGCCTGGGCGCCTCGGTGTGGACGTCGGACCGGGCCAAGGGCGAGCGGATCGCTCACGAGCTCGAGGCGGGCATGGTCTGGATCAACGACCACATGTTCAGTCACGGCGCCTGCCAATGCGCGTGGGGCGGGGTGAAGGAGTCCGGGCTGGGGCGCACGCACTCCCGGTTCGGGCTGTACGAGTGCGTCAATGTCAAGCTGCGCGTCTGGGAGGGGGCAACCATGCGCGACCCGTGGTGGCATCCCTACGACGAGACGCTCGGCAAGGCGTTCCGGCAGAGCGCGAAGCTCCTCTACGGCCGGTCCTCAGAGCGGGCGACGGCGCTGCGCGACGGGTTCGGGCCGATGATGAAGGTCGGGGCGCGGATGGCGCGGGACGCCGTCAAGCGGTAACCGGCGGCGCCCCGTCAAGCGTTAACCGGCGGCGCCGGTGGGTGGACTTTGGCGCTGATGTCGCGTATGTGTCAACGCCATCGCCAAAGTTCGCCCGCGGTACCCTCGTACCATGCCCGCTCAGGCCTACCGAGGTAAGGAATGCGTTTGCCAGCTGCGCCGTGGCATCTGCGACCAGTCGTGTGTACGCGACATGCTCGAGACGCCGTTCTACATCGCGTGCCTGCGGCTGACCGGCCGGCGGTGCGTGGTCGTCGGCGGTGGCGACGTTGGCCTTGAGAAGGTCGAGGGGCTGCTCGCGTGCGACGCCGACGTGACCGTGATCGCCCCCGAGGCCCATCCGGAGCTGACGCAGCTGGCGCTCGAGGGCTCGATCCGCTGGCATCAACGCGAATACGCCGACGGCGACCTCGACGGGTGCCTGATCGCGATCGCCGCGACCGACGACACGGATCTGAACATCCGCGTGTTCGAGGACGCCGAGGCGCGCGCGATGCTCGTCAACGTGGTCGACGTGCCGCCGCTGTGCAACTTCATCCTGCCGGCGATCGTCCGCACCGGGCCGCTGGCGGTGGCGATCTCGACCGCAGGGGCGTCGCCGGCCCTGGCCAAGCGGATGAAGCGGGAGATCGGGGAGCTGTTCGGCGAGCCGTACGCGCTGCTCGCGATCCTGCTCAACGACGCGCGGGGATGGGCCAAGGCGACGCTGCCGACCTACCAGGATCGCAAGGTGTTCTTCGAGTCGATCGTCAACGGCGACCCCGATCCGATCGAGCTGCTGCGGGCCGGCGACGTCCAGGCCGTGCGCGAGCTGATCGCGGACGCCCAGCGCGTGGTCGCCCCGGCCGCACGGTGAGCGAGCTCACGCATCTGGACTCGGCCGGGCGCGCCCGGATGGTCGACGTCGGCGACAAGCCGCCGAGCGAGCGGCGCGCGGTGGCGCGGGCGGTGGTGCGGGTGTCGCCGGACACCGCGCGCAAAGTGCTCGCGGGCGACGCGCCCAAGGGCGACGTGCTCGGGGTGGCGCGGATCGCGGGCATCCAGGCGGCCAAGCGGACGGCCGACCTGATCCCGCTGTGTCATCCGCTGCCGCTGTCGTTCGCAGGGGTCGAGGCCACCGTGGATGCGCAGGCCGGAGCGATCACGCTCACCGCCGAGGCGCGGACGACCGGGCCGACCGGCGTCGAGATGGAGGCGATGACCGCCGCCTCGGTGGCCGCGCTGACCGTCTACGACATGGTCAAGGGGATCGAGCGCGGCGCCGAGATCGGCGAGGTCGTGCTGCTCGAGAAGTCCGGCGGCCGCTCGGGCCACTGGACCCGCGACACGGGCCAGCTCAGCCGACCGTGAACGAGACCGAGACGGTCTTGCCGGTGAGCTTGCCGCGGCTGGGAGTCGCCTTGAGCTCGTCGCGCCCCGGCGCCAGCTCGTGCGAGTTGCTCTGAAACAACGGGTTGCCGGCGGCGTCGACGTAACCGAGGCCGATGTTGTCGCCGAACCGTGGAACGACCGGCATCGGACCCGTGCCCACCGTGTCGCCGACGCGGGTGTAGCCGAGGGCGTACGCGATCGTGCCGGCGACGAGCACACTCGGCGGCAGCGCACAGAATCAGAATGCCGGTCACCACACAGGTCACCGGACTCCGTCTCAGGATC
>Ga0335078_10004763_pt1 | contig 20085 bp, 16 predicted proteins | sample Lox_Sample_32_FD_206711 | JGI IMG/M metagenome (GOLD analysis project Ga0335078, IMG submission 206711) | Soil microbial communities from Loxahatchee National Wildlife Refuge, Florida, United States - Lox_Sample_3.2 | ecosystem: Environmental > Terrestrial > Soil > Wetlands | place: USA... | reverse complement strand
TTCCGACCGGTACTCACCCGGCTGCGCCACATAGAGCGGATCGTCAGGCGCTGGCCAGAGCAGCTCCCAGATGTATTTCTCTCGGGTGTTGTAGACGATGGTGTGAGGGCCGGCGGCGAACTTTGACAGATCGAAGGCGTACCGGTCGAACGTCACAATGCGCGGGTCGGTCTGGCCCGCCTCAAGCCGCTGCACGCTGCCCTTCTCGAGCACAAGGAAGGAGCCGGTATCGTTCTTTACGATCTCGCCCTGCTCGGCGAGATAGGTGGCATGCTCCTTGGGATCGCGGCGGTCGTCGAGGAAGATGCCAAGCAGGAGTCCGTTGGGCCGTCGATCGGCGATGTGGAAAGTAAGGTTACCGCCTATCGTTGTGAAACGCCCCGGCTGGACGATGTTGGTGAGGATATCGGCGCGAACCTGGGTGGCCCAATCGCGCAGCGCGCGCAGGCTGAGCGGCGAAATGTAGACGGCAATCGCCGAGACCAGGAACGAGACGACCAGCGCGACGGCAATAAACGGGCTGAGCAAACGCCACGGCGAAACCCCGGCCGCGTTCATGACGATGATTTCGGAATCGGAACTGAGCTTGTTGAGGATGTGCGCAACCGCAAGCACGAGCGAGATCGGCGCAATCATCATCACCAGAAGCGGAATCAGCAATCCGGTGATGCCGACGAACACGAACACGGTTTGGCGTTGGCTGGTGATCAGGTCAAATTCGCGGATCGCCTGCGTGAACCACATGACAATGGTCAGGCTGACGCAGGTGATCACGAACGCACCCATGGTGGTGCGAAACATATAGCGGCCGATCGACCCCATCGGACGTCACATCCCCACTGATGGGCCCCGCGGCCGCACTCGGCTCCCCCTTGAAGGCGGTTGCCGCCTTGCAAGCCGAGTTCCCAAAATAACCAAGCAATTTCATGCGTTCACAAAATGGCCCCGCCAAGGCAAACCCATTGAAAGTCCGATGCTAACGGTTGCTAAGGGTTAATACATTCTATCCAGGCGAGCCGGTCGCTCGCAGGCGAAGTCACAAGAAGCCGCTTTGCACCTTCGCGCCGTCCGGTTCATATGACGGGGTCAAGGCCGGGCGGCATCCGGCGAACAGGGACGCGGACCATGCCCGACCTCAAGATCAGCTTTACATCGTTTGACCGCACGCGCGGAGTTCTGGTTGTGTTCTGCGCGGAGGGCCTCAAATTCGGACCCGCGACCCAGAAGATTCTGTCAGCGATCAGCGACCACGTGCGCCGTGCCGGGGCTGTGGATCGTTTCACCGGAAAGAGCGGATCGACTCTCAACATCATAGCGCCAACAGGTCTGAACGCGCCGCGCGTGGTTGTGGTCGGAATCGGCAAGGAGCGAGACCTGAAGGATCGCGACCTGGTCAGACTGGGAGGCGTTGCCATCGGTGGCGTGCCCGGCGCTGCCACGCAGGCGACGATTGTCACCGAGTTCGCGGCCGGCGCATTGAAGGGTGACCAGATTGCAAGCCTGGTGTTCGGTGTGCGTCTGCGCGCGTACCGCTTCGACCGGTATAAAACCAAGCCCAAGGAAGGCGAGGAGCGGGCGGCCAAGGTGGAGGTCAATTTCGCCTGCGGCAATCCGGCCGCCGCGGAAAAGGCCTGGGCCGCCGTCTCTGGTGTTGCCGACGGTGTGGTCTTGGCTCGCGACCTCGTCAACGAGCCGGCGAATGTGCTTTATCCGGGGGAGTTCGCGCGCCGCGCGGGCGACCTGCGAAAACTCGGCGTCCTCGTCGAGGTTCTCGACATCGCGGCCATGAAGAAGCTTGGCATGGGGGCGCTTCTCGGCGTCGGCCAGGGCTCGATGCATGAGTCCAAGGTCGTGGTGATGCGCTGGAACGGCGGCAAACGCGGTGCTGATCCGATTGCGTTCATCGGCAAGGGCGTCTGCTTCGACAGCGGCGGCCTGTCCATCAAACCGGCGCAAGGCATGGAGGACATGAAAGGCGACATGGCGGGAGCCGCCTGCGTGGTCGGCCTGATGCGCGCGCTCGCCAGGCGCAAGGCCAAAGTCAATGTCGTTGGCGCGATCGGGCTTGTGGAGAATATGCCCGACGGCAAGGCGCAGCGGCCGGGTGACATCGTCACAACGATGTCGGGACAGACCGTCGAAATCATCAACACCGACGCCGAGGGCCGCCTCGTGCTGGCCGACGTGCTGCACTACGTCAACAAGCGATTCAAACCAAGATTCATGGTCAATCTGGCGACTCTGACGGGCGCAATCATCGTAGCGCTCGGGCAGGAATACGCCGGTCTGTTCTCCAATGACGACAAGCTCGTCGAGCGCCTGACCAAGGCGGGGGAGGCGACCGGCGAGCGTGTGTGGCGCATGCCGCTTGGGGCAGAATACGACAAGATGATCGACTCGAAATTTGCCGACATGAAGAATACCGGCGGGCGTTACGGCAGTTCGATCACAGCGGCGCAATTTCTGCAGCGGTTTGTTAACAAAACCCCGTGGGCACATCTCGACATCGCCGGCACTGCGCTCGGCTCGCCGCAGACCGACATTAACAAGAGCTGGAGTTCCGGCTGGGGCGTGCGTCTCCTCAATCGCCTTGTGGAGGATTATTACGAGCGCTGATACCCGCGAATTTGCCAATACGAGCGATGACTGAAGTTCTGTTCTATCAGCTCAAGGGTCAGACGCCTGAGCAGGTGTTGCCGGGGCTGCTGCAGAAGTCGCTTGAGCGTGGCTGGCGCGTCGTGGTGCAAGGTGCGTCCGAAGAACGCTTGGAAGCGCTGGATGCGCATCTGTGGACTTGGCGCGATGACTCATTCCTTCCTCATGGGACTTGGCGTGAAGCTGAAGCGGCCGAGCAGCCGATTTTGCTGACGCTCTACGATCACAATCCGAACCAGGCCGGTGTCCGCTTCCTCATCGAGGGAGCGGCCATGCCCAGCGACGCCAACGCCTATGACCGCGTCGTGCTGGTGTTCGACGGCGAAGATCCCGATGCGGTTGATGCCGCGCGCGCGCGCTGGAGCGAGGCAAAATCGGCCGGTTTTGAGGTGACTTATTGGCAGGCTGATGAAAACGGCGGCTGGCGGCGGCAAGGCTAAAATCGGGCCGCAAGTCGCGTCGCAAGATATCCATGCATGCTATTGAGCCAACTACCATTTGTTCTGATAAGGCCAACGATCGCAGGACCCGCTTGGTAAAGCCATATTTTTTGCTCAAGTCGCTATTTTGCCTATATAGTGTCTTGTATGAACAAAGCTTCAGTGAAGAGTAAGCCTGCAAAGGCAAGCCGCAGCCCAGTTGTCCGAAAGGCCGTCTCGCGACAGGTTTCCGGCAACTCGGAGCCTATTAACACCGTCAAGCTCGCCACTGTGACCGTCGCTGAGGTGACGATGCGGGCGCCCCCGTTGCGAGCGCACAGATTTCGTGTCGGGCAAACGGTCTTGTACACCTCCAGCCCGATCAGCCGTCCCGGCGCGAGTGGCACGTACAAGGTCGTCAAGCTGCTGCCGTCCGATGGCGACGATTACCAGTACCGGATCAAAAACACCGGCGAAGCCTTTGAGCGCGTGGCCAAAGAAAGCCAGCTCGAACTCGATCATTGAACTCGGCCGGCTCTTTCTAGTCGGCGCTTGGTGCTCGACGGCTTGACGGTCTCGAGAACGTGCGGGGCTGGAGAAGCCGAAGGCTCTGGGCCATACTTCCTTTGGCGAAGTAGCGTTTGGTCCGTACCGGGGTGGGTTGATGCTTGGCGTTGATCCTGAATTCGGAACATCGGCATTGCGGTTGTGGGTGGCGGCCGGATCGACGGCTTTGCTGTTCTTGTTCTGCATGCTGGCGTTGTTTCGGTCGCAGCCGAGCCTGCCCTTGCGAGCCGGTTTCGTCTTCCTCAGCGCGATCTTCGGCGCCGCGATCGCATGGGCTTGCATCGACCATTCCGGATCGGGTGATTTAAGTCCCGATCGCCGAGCCCTTGAACGGCGCCTTGATGAACTAAGCGCGCAAGCGCTAACTCCCGGCTCGTCGCTTGCCTGTCTTGATGCTTTGGCGGGCGACACTGTCGAGGCGGCGTGCGAGAAGGCGCTGTTTGTTTCACCGGTCAGCGTTGCCTCGGCGTCCTCCTATGTGGCCGCGCGGCTTACTTTGCTTGCGAGCATGACGGCGTATGCCCAGCGCGGCGGTAAGGATATCGAGTACGCGTTGGCGCCGTTGCGCCATTCGCTCGAGACCGACCATTTTGGTTTTGTCGCGCATGTGCTGGCGGCCCGTGACGCCTGTACGAGCCAGAATTGCAAGGCGCTTGCACTTCTGCGCGATCCGAGCCGGATACGTTCCAATCTCAGTGCGCAGACGCTTGATCGCTATCTCGACCATTATCAGGAGGTCTGGGCGAAAGCAGCCGAAGCGACCCCCGCTGAGGTCTCACAAGTGCAGCCGAATGCGTCAGCACCGCGCAAGTTCGTCAATATCGATTTCCCGTCGGCAGCTTCGATCCCACCGGTCAGCATCATGAACCCGGAACCGAGCGGGCCGGTATTGCCTGGTGTGGCGGCCGCCGCCGCGGCCAATCCAAACCCCCAGGGTTCCCCGGCGGCCTCGCGTCGGTCGCGCAAGCAAGCCGTCAATCCGCCGGCGCAGACAGCCGTCCAACCCACACTCGCGGGCTCGGGCGCAACCGAACCGGTGTGGCCGGAACCTGTCCCGCCGCCGCCCCAATCGGCTGCGGCATCCGTTCACGCTCCGGTTCAGCTCAATCCGCCTTCGCCCAGCGCAAGCTTTGGCGGATCGGTGCGGGCGCAATGAGTTGAGTGTGAGTCGGGCGCCCGCGGCTGATCCTTCGTGATGTTCAGCTCAGTCCTCATTGCCAATCGCGGCGAAATCGCCTGCCGTATAGCGCGCACCGCCAAACGGCTCGGACTGCGGACGATCGCCGTTTATTCGGCAGCGGACGCGAACGCGCTGCATCGAAGGCTTTGCGATGAGGCCTACTTCATCGGCCCCGCGGAATCGCGCGAGAGCTATCTCTCGATCGACCGGCTGATCGAAGTGGCAAAGCTTGCGGGCGCGGAATGCGTTCACCCGGGCTACGGGTTCCTGTCCGAAAGCGGCGATTTCGCGGATGCGTGCGCGCAAGCCGGGATCGCGTTTGTCGGACCGTTGGCCGCAGCGATGCGCGCGATGGGGCTGAAAGATCGCGCCAAGGCGCTGATGGAAAAAGCCGGCGTCCCGATCGTGCCCGGTTATCACGGCGAACGGCAAGACGGAAAGTTCCTCAAGGAGCAGGCGGCCAAGATCGGCTATCCGGTCCTGATAAAACCGGCGGCCGGCGGTGGCGGCAGAGGCATGCGCCGTGTCGACAGCGACGCCACCTTTGATGATGCGCTCGAAGGCGCGGTTCGCGAGACTGCAACGGCGTTTGGTTCGACCCGCGTTCTGATTGAAAAGTACATCGCAGCGCCGCGCCACATCGAGATTCAGGTGTTCGGCGATCGGTATGGCAATGTCGTTCATCTCGGCGAGCGCGATTGTTCGTTGCAGCGCCGCCATCAGAAAGTGATTGAGGAAACGCCCGCGCCAGGAATGACCAGGCCTTTGCGGGCGCAGATGGGGGCGGCTGCGGTCGCGGCAGCGAAGGCGGTCGGCTATGTCGGCGCCGGCACCGTCGAGTTTGTTGCCGACGGTACCGCGGGTTTGCGCGCCGACGGCTTCTGGTTCATCGAAATGAACACGCGGCTTCAGGTCGAGCACCCGGTGACCGAGGCGATCACCGGCATCGACCTCGTCGCCTGGCAGTTTCAGATCGCCGCGGGAGAACGCCTTCCGCTCGAACAAACGCAAATCGGCTTCGACGGCCATGCAATCGAAGCGCGCGTTTATGCCGAAGACCCTCAACACGGCTTCCTGCCGTCAACCGGCAGGATCGTGGGTTTGGAAATGCCGGCGAACATCCGTGTTGACACCGGTGTGGAACAGAGCGGCGAAGTGACGCCGTTCTATGATCCCATGATCGCAAAGCTGATCGCGCACGCTCCTTCGCGCGATGCCGCGATCGATCGGATGTCCGCTGCACTTGATCACACGCTCGTCGCCGGCGTGCGCAGTAATGTTGCATTTCTTACTGCGTTGTGTCGAGCCCCCAGCTTTCGCGAGGGCAGGGTCGATACCGGCTTCATTGATCGCAACTTGGCCGCGCTCGGCGCCGTGCCGCAAGACCCGGACCATGCCGCCGCCGCGGCCGGAGTTGTGCGCCTTCTGGCAGACGAAGTTTCCCACCAAGGCGCGGTATCTGCAGACGAAGCAAATTCGCCCTGGGCCGCGCGCGACGCCTTCCAACTTGGCGGCATCCGCTCGATCACGATTCCGATCGTTGTCGACGGCGAAAGCGCTAATGCAACCGTCAGCTATCGCGGCGAGGGCATCGAGGTCACGATCGACGGCGCAGGGCCGGCGGCGGACGCGAGAACCTTTCCGACCGGAGACGAAGTCTACGTCGTGCGTCACGGCCACCAGACGCGAGTCCGATTGCAGGACGTTTCCGTTGCGGCAGCGGAAGCCGGCAGCAGCGATGGCGTCGTCAAAGCGCCGATGCACGGCAGGGTGCTGGAACTGTTCGTGAGCCTGGGCGATGCCGTTGCCGGTGGGCAGCGACTGGCGGTGATTGAGGCAATGAAAATGGAACACACATTGCGTGCGCCATTCGCCGGAACTGTGCGAGAGGTTGCGGTAGCCGCCGGCGTTCAAGTTGTGGAAGGCGGAAAGATCGTAGTGATCGAACGGGTCGGGGAGGGATAATCTCAGCTGATGCCCCTTCATCTCATCAAGCTGTGCGTCGGTGCGGATTCGGTCCGCGATCTCGAGAACTGGATCAAGCAAAGGCTCAAAGAGAAACGCAAGCGTGGGAAAAAGCCTGAGCATATCCACCGGACGCGCATGGTGCCGAAGCGTGCGGCCGAGCTCGTCGATGGCGGTTCGCTCTTTTGGGTGATCCGCGGTGAGATCGTCTGCCGCCAGCGCATCCGCGATATAAGGCCATTCCGCGACAACGAAGGGATCGGCCGCTGCGGCCTGGTGCTCGACCCGAAGGTTGTGTTGGTCGCGCCGCGCCCGTTTCGCGCCTTCCAGGGCTGGCGCTACCTCGCGGCGAAGGATGCTCCGCGCGATCTCGACAAGGCCGCACCCGGCGCCGCTGCCATGCCGGAAAAAATGCGCCGCGAGTTGCGTGAACTCGGCCTGATGTGAGCCTGCGATCCTGCGTGGCGCAACCTTCGGCGATCACGTAAACTCTGCGGCAACGGCAAATACGCAGATGCGGAGTGGACAATGATTATCGAAACCCAGGCGGACGTTACCAAGGCGGTGCTCAGCGAATTATCGCGGGCGCCCGATCCGCGCTTCCGCGAAATCATGTCCGCTTTTATTCGTCACCTGCACGATTTCGCCCGCGAGGTGAAGCTGACCGAGCAGGAGTTCCAGGCTGCGACCGCTTACATCAACGCGCTGGGCAAGCATACCAACGACAATCACAACGAAGCAGTGTTGATGGCCGGAACGCTCGGTTTCTCTGCGCTGGTTTGTCTGCTCAACAACGGCGATCATGGTCAAACCGAAACCGATGCCAGCCAGCTCGGGCCATTCTGGCGGATGAACTCGCCGGTGATGAAGAACGGCGACTCGATCGTGCGCTCGCCGACGCCGGGGCCGGCACTGTTTGTCGATGCTTACTATCGGGACGCGCGCGGCAAGCCCATCGAGGGGGCCGAAGTCGATGTGTGGCATTCTTCGCCGGAAGGCTTTTATGAGAATCAGGATCCGGTCCAGTCGGACATGAACCTGCGCGGCAAGTTCTTCACGGACTCTGAAGGTCATATGAGCTTTCGCAGCGTAAGGCCTGCCGGATATCCAATCCCGGTCGATGGCCCGGTGGGCGACCTGTTGCGCGCCCAAGGACGGCACAACATGCGCCCGGCGCATCTGCATTTCCTGGCTTACAAGCCGGGCTACAAGACACTCGTTTCGCAAATCTATTCGCCTGACGACAAGTACATCGACAGCGACGTGCAGTTTGGCGTCACCCGGCATCTGCTAGGCAAGTTTGTCCGTCACGATAACGGGCCGGCACCGGCGGCCGACGTCAACGCGCCCTGGTACTCGCTGACGCACAATTTCGTTATGGAAGCCGGCACCGCGCGGCTGCCGAGAGCGCCGATTACCGGAAAGGCCGCGGGCGAGCGGCCACAGATTCCGCATCTCGAACCGGCGTGACGTTTTTACGCTGCCGAAGCCTGCGGCAAAGCAGGCGTGAAAAACAACTGCAAGCGAATGGCACGGGGAGGCGAACGCGATGTTGCGGAGAACGATACTGAAGGGCGCGGCGGCTACTGCCGCGATGGCACTGCTTGGCCGCCAGGCGAGCGCTGACGAAGTTCTCAAAATGGGGATCAGCATCCCCTTGACCGGCGTGGGCTTCAACGCGGTAGGGCGTCAGCTGCAGGCCGCGATCAAGCTTTATATGCAGCAACACGGCAGCGTCGTAGCCGGGCGAAAGCTCGAACTCACCATTCGCGACGATGGCGGCGTGGCCGACAATGCGCGGCGCATTGTCCAGGACATGATCGTCAACGAGAAAGTGGGCCTTATCGGCATCGGAACCACGCCAGCCGGGTTGGCCATCGCGCCGCTCGTAACCGAGGCGAAGATTGCGACCTTGGTCTTAAGCTCCGGCGCCTCGATTACGGTGACCAAATCGCCTTACATGTTTCGGGCCGGGTTCCTGGTTGGTCAGCAATCGTGGATCATCGCGGAATGGGCTTTCAAGAACGGCAGCAAGCGCGTCGTCACCCTGGTCAATGACTGGGCTCCCGGAATTGAAGCGGAGACCGCGTTCAGGAAGCGCTTTACCCAGGCCGGCGGCGGTATCATCGAATCGATCCGTATCCCGCTCGCCAATCCCGACTTCGCGCCGTACCTGCAGCGCATCCGCGACATCAATCCGGACACCGCATTTATCTATTTCCCGGGTACGCAAGCGGGCATTTTTGCCAAGCAGTTTGCCGAGCGCGGCCTGGCGAACTCTGGGATCAAGGTGATCGGACCGGGCGACCTGACCGACGACGACGATCTCAATACGATGGGCGATCAGATGCTCGGCATGATCACGTCCGGGTCTTACTCGGCCGCGCATGATTCAGCTCTGAACAAGGCCTATGTTGCCGCATTCGAGAAGGCGAGCGGCTTTCGCCCGGACTTTGTCTCGGTCGGCGGCTATGACGGCATGCACCTGATTTACGAAGCGCTCAAGAAGACCAACGGCAATGCCGACGGCGATGGATTGCTCGCAGCGATAAAGGGCATGGCGTGGGAAAGCCCGCGCGGCCCGATCTCGATCGATCCGCAAACCCGCGACATCGTGCAGAACATCTACATCCGCAAGGTCGAGAAGGTGAACGGACAGCTCTACAACGTCGAGTTTGCTACCTATGAGGCGGTGAAGGATCCGCTGAAGCCCGGGGCGAAGTGAACAGGCCTTTGGCGCTAAACCGCAACATTGTCGATCAGGCGTGTCTTGCCGAGGCGCGCGGCAACGAGGAGCCGGATCGGGTCTCGTTTGGCCGACGTTACCGGCGCTAGTGTCTTCGCATCGCGCACTTCCAGATAGTCGACCACGAAGCCGGCGTTGGTGATAGTCGTGCGTCCCTTTTCGAGCACGCCCGTGATCGCCTTGCCGGCGGCAACTTCCGCCGCGCAGGCGGTGAGCACTTGATAAAGCACGGGTGCCGCCGCACGCTCCGCCGGCGACAGGTAGCGGTTCCGTGACGACAAGGCGAGACCGTCGGCCTCGCGGACGATCGGCGCGCCGATAATGCGTGATTTCAGGTCGAGGTCGCGCGCCAGCTGGGTCACCACCTTGAGCTGTTGGTAGTCTTTCTCGCCGAACACTGCGATGTCGGGTTCACATTGAATGAGAAGCTTGGCGACAACGGTGGCGACGCCGGCAAAGAAGTGCGGCCGGTAAGCATCCTCGAGGCCGACCGTTGCCGGGCCTTCCGGTACGACACGGCTGGCGAAGCCGGGCGGATACATTGTTTCCACTGCGGGCGCCCAGATCAGATCGGCCTGCAGGTCAGCGAGTGCAGCGACGTCGGCAGCAAACGTTCGCGGATAAGCGTTGAGGTCCTCGCCCGGTGCGAATTGCGATGGATTGACGAAGATCGAGACGATGACGCGATCGGCGCGTCGCTGCGCCAGTCGCACCAAACTGATATGGCCCGCATGCAACGCCCCCATGGTCGGCACCAGCGCAATTTTGTCGCGCCGCGCGCGCCAAATAGCGTGCGTGGCTTTGAGCGCATTCAAGGTGCGGATCGTGCGTGGCCGGCGCTGCTTCGATCCAGAGCTATGCTTCGTCATGCTTTGCCGTGGGAGCAAACACGGAGCGAACTCGACGCGCGCTCTGCGCTTGGCGATTCACTTGAGGTGCGCGATGCTGTATCTTGGCCAAGCGGGTTGCAAGCCGACTCAATCGAATTGCATCACGATCCAGACAAACGGCGCAGACGCGCCGCCCGATACACAGTCGGCGCCACACCGTAGGCTTTTGAAAACCTGCGCGAGAAATGCGCGGCGTCATTGAAAGCCCATGAGAATGCGATGTCGGTGACCGAGCTTTCGGCGAGCCGCGGATCGGTAAGGTCCTGGCGCGCAGCGCTCAGCCTTTCCGCCCAAAAAGTTCGTTCGATCGAAGTCCCGCGCCGGGCAAACAGCCGTGCAAGGTTGCGCGTCGACATGCCGACATGGGCCGCGACGATGGCCGGGTTCAGCGCCGGATTGGTCAGCTGCCGCCTAATGAACTGCCGCGCGGCGAGGTACGGGGCCGAGTCCTCGGTTCTTTCTTTCTCGGTGCTGGACGGCAGTGCAGCCGAACCCAGAAGGTCGGCGAACGCGTGTTCAATACCGACTTCTTCTTCGGCGGACACGTCCACTGGATCTTCAAGCAGGGAAAGCGCGAGCTTCTGCAGCAGCCTCGCCGGTCCCTCCGACAGCAACAATGACCGTTGGCGCGGTCGGCCGATCCGCCGCTCCGCCATCAGGCAAGACGGCAATTTAAGAACGAGCTGTCGGAAGCCTTCGGGGAAGTCGAAAAAATAACATTCGCCCGTGGTGACGATGGCGCCGCCGCCGGGGAGAAGTCTGGCGGACGAGGTGTTTTGGCCGGTGTGGCAAATGCCGCCGATTTGCAGGACGACGATCAGGTCGTCACTCGGCGCCCGCGCGATGGTCGCTGGCGTCCGTGCCGCTCGCATTGCCGAAGCCTGCACATCAGCGATGCCGACAAGGCCGATTTGGCGATGACGCAAGTCGCCATAGAAACCGCGACGATCCGGGGTGTCGCATTGCAACGGAACGAATGTCTGGGTGACGACGTCGGCCCAATAAGAAAATCTGTCAGGGCCCGCAAACGAGCCGGTCGAAGTTATCTGCAGGGCGGGCGTGCGTTGCATCGTGCATGTCCGGTTGGATCAAGTAAGCCGACCCGGTTGTGCATGCGCTTGAGATGACCGAACGGCATCCTGAGCCACCAAGGATCGCATCAAATCAGGAGTTTGTCATGGGCGTCGGCAAGAAACCGGTACTGGGCGGCCGCGAAGCCGTGAAGGTCGCCATCGTGCAGAAGGCGTCGCGGTTTCTGGACAAGGAAGCCTCGCTGGCACGTGCGGAAACCTACATTGCGGAGGCCGCAACAGGCGGCGCCGAGCTGATTGTCTTTCCGGAAGTCTGGCTGGCCGGATACCCGTATTGGACCGAGGGCTGGGATTCTTCGCTGCAAGCTTGGGCCGGCGGGCGGGTGGCATTTCGCGACGCCGCCGTGGTTGCGCCCAGCGAGGACACCGAGCGACTAGGGGCGGCGGCGCGCCGCGCCAACGCTTACGTGGTCATGGGCTGTAATGAAATCGATCCGCGGCCGGAAGTCAGCACGATCTACAACACGTTGTTGTTTTTCGATCCTGAGGGCCGCCTCGTGGGGCGGCACCGCAAGACCATGCCGACATTTTCTGAGCGGCTGTTCTGGGGCCAGGGCGACGCCGGCGATCTGCGCGTGTTCGAGACAGACATCGGACGTCTGGGCGGCCTCATTTGCGGCGAGCACATCATGACGCTGATGCGGGCGGCCATGATCGGACTCGGCGAAGACATCCATATCGCAGTCTTTCCGGGTGCGTTCTCCTTGCACACAGGCCCCGAACTCGAGGAATGGGACAGCGACCATTCGTCGTTCTGGGGACACTCCTCCGTTCGCGCCCATGCATTGGAAGCGGGAGCGTTTGTTATTTCGGCGTGCGGGATCATCGATGAAAGCGATGTACCCGACGAATTCCCGCACAAGGGCAAAATGAACATACGCTATGCGCGCGGCGGCAGCTCCATCATTGCCCCGCTCGGTATTCCTATGGTCGGGCCGGTCGAAGGATCCCAGATCGTTCATGGCGAACTGCAGGCTTGGATGATCAAGGCGGTCAAAGCCATTGTGGACACGACGGGGCACTATTCGCGACCCGACGTCGTTCGTTTGGTGGTCAACGATCAGGCGCCGGGCCGTCAGCCGGTTGTCAGCTATCGGGGGTTCTTCGAGAACGCGTCACCGCGCGCTCTAGCCAATGCCGCCGATCTGCACGGGGTGGAACCTGCGCTTGTGGAGCGATTGTTGCAGTCTTCGTTGGCGAACCCCACGTTGATCGCCGACAAAACCCCGTCTTGAACCGCACTCGCAACTCGCTGCACACCCCGCTGATGCTGCGAAGGCGAGGAATAGGCGGAACGATAGCCATTGCGCCGCTTGCCGCAGAGCGCCACCTTAGGCCAAGTTTCTTCGGCGCGAAGGTTCCGCAATGCGCAAGGAGACGCCCGGTCAAGCACGGGCGCCAAGCTCTGAATTGCCCGAAAAGGCGCCGGATCGTACTCCAGCGCCTTCGTCGCGCTCCGACTTGGAGGCTTTCTTAAACCGCGTCAGCGCGCTTGGTGCCGCGGTCAAGGCCGGCCCGCGCGGCCGGCTCGTTTTCGCCCTCGACGCGACCATGAGCCGGCAGCCGACGTGGGATCAGGCTTGTGTGCTGCAAGCCGAGATGTTCCGCGAAGCCGCCGCTGCAGGCGGCCTCGACATCCAGCTGGTTTATTATCGCGGGCTCGCAGAGTGCCGCGCCTCGCCGTGGGTGGCCGAACCGGACCGGCTTGGTGCACTCATGTCGCGCATCGAGTGCCGGGGCGGTCATACCCAGATTGCGAAAGTCCTTGCCCATGCGCGGCGTGAAAATGAAAAGACCAAGATCGGTGCATTGGTGTTTGTCGGCGACGCCATGGAAGAGTCTCTCGACGATCTGTGCGCCGGGGCCGGCGAACTTGGCCTGCGCAGCGTTCCCGCGTTCATGTTCCAGGAGGGCTACGATCCGGTGTGCGAGCAAGCTTTTCGTGAGCTGGCGCGGCTAACCCGCGGCGCCTACTGCCGGTTCGCGCCGGGTGCCGCACATGAGCTAGGGGAATTGTTGCGCGCCGCGGCGGCCTACGCGGCCGGCGGCATGAAAGCCCTTGCCGATCTGCAAGCACGGCATTCAACTGGTGCGGCCAAGCTGCTCGAACAGTTGAAGTAATCATGCCGCTCATTCTCGGCGTCGTCGTTCTGATCCTGCTGTTGTGGGCAGTCAACGCCTTCTCCAAGGCCGATCCCAAGCAGGCGGCAAAGCTGGTGCGCGGCATCAGCGGCGGTGCCGCGTTGCTCTTTGCCGCATTCCTGCTGTTTCGCGGCGAGATCGGGGTCGCGATTACGGTGGGTGCGTTCGGGCTCGGAATGTTGGGCTGGATTACGTTATGGCCGGCGAGCTTCGGCCGCCGCACGCAGAAAAGCACCGGACAGGTCTCGCGGGTGCGTTCGGCATTCCTCGAAATGGAGCTTGATCACGATAGCGGCGCGATGCGCGGACGCATTCTTGCGGGCAAGTACCAAGGCGTGTCGCTCGATGCGCTCGACCCTGCGACCCTGACCGGTCTTCTCGGCGAGATCGACGGCGACAGCCGTCAGCTATTGATGGCGTATCTTGACCGCCGGCAGCCCCGCTGGCGTGAAAACGCGGAGGGTGATGCGGCATCGGGGGACCGCACTAGCGCGGCGCCCAGCGGAAAAATGACGGAACAGGAGGCTTATCAGATCCTTGGCCTTCAGCCCAGAGCGACCGCTCAGGACATTGGGCGCGCTCACCGGTTCCTGATGAAGAAACTGCATCCCGACCAGGGGGGGTCGACGTACCTCGCCGCCCGCGTCAATGAGGCCAAGGAGGTCTTGCTTCGCCGCCATCGCTGAAATTCCCTACGCAACAACTTTCGCGTGGCACCCCTGTCTGTGAATGACGTCCCCTGTGGCGTTCCGGTTGATCCGGAACAGATTCATTGAAGCGCGTTTTCCAAAACTGATTTTGGTTCCGATCGTGGCCTAGTTCTTCAGCGCCATGCACGCGATCTCGCTACGCTTGAGAAGTTTGCAGGTGGCCTCTGCGGTCGCCTTGTCGAACCCGGCAAAGCGCGCGCGGTAATAGGCCTTGTCGCCCTTTTGGACACGCTCGGTGAACGGGTCAGCGGCGCCGAGCATGGCAGGCACCTTGACCTGTGCGGCGGTCAAATGCTGCTTGGCTTCGCCTTCATCCTCGAAAGCGCCGACTTGGATCAGCCAATCGCCGTGCCCACGGGACCGGTGCTGAGCCGGCTCGGGGATCGCGAGACTGGTCTTGGCCGGTTCCGCTTTGGCCGGAGTGACGATCTGCGCTGGCTCGGTTGACGTGACCACGATGTTGCGTGGTTCTTGCTCTGGCTGAACAACCGGCGGCGCGCGGACTGCGATGGGCGCCGGCGATGCCGGTGCGGGCGTGGTGACCGGGGGAACGGCGGCGAGTGCGGGCATCGGCGCAAACGAACCCGTCTGCGTCGGGACCGTGCGGTAGGTAATCGTCCTGACCATGACGGGCTGGATCGGGTCGCTGGATCCGGCCGTCTGAGCGGTCGTGGTGCCCGTGATTGTCGTGTCCGCTCGCTGCGGGAGCGCCGCTTGCGTTCGGGGGAGTGGCGCAGGCTGCGGTTCGCTGTGTGGTTCGGACTTTTCCACGATTGGCGGCGCGACATGCCGCAGGCTGGCCTCTCTGATGTGGGCGCCAATCAATTCGCGCATGCGCTCGTCGCGTGCCGAAGCCGAATGTCCGCCGAGCACGACAGCGACGATGTAGCGGCCGTCGCGGTGCACCGAGGTGACGAGGTTAAACCCTGAGGCGCGGGTGTAGCCGGTTTTGATGCCGTCGACTCCGCCAACTTCGCCGAGCAGATGGTTGTGATTGCGCATCTCCCGGCCGTGGTAGACGAACTCCGGCGTGGAGAAATATTTGTAGTAGCGCGGAAACCGCTCCTGGATCGCGCGGCCGAGCAGCGCCTGGTCGCGCGCGGTGGTAATCTGGTTATCGTCCGGCAGGCCGGAGGCATTCACGTAGGTGGTGCGGCTCATGCCGAGCGCACGAGCCTTTTGCGTCATCAGCCGGGCGAACTCGGCTTCGTCGCCGGCGAGGTTCTCGGCGATCGTTACGGCGGCGTCGTTCGCCGACTTCGTGACGACGGCTTTAATCGCGTCGTCGACGACAATGGTCTGACCGGGCCTCAAGCCGAGTTTGGTTGGCGCCTGCTGTGCAGCATGCTCGGACACCTTGAGCTGAGTGTCGAGACGGATCTTGCCGGCTTCGAGCTGCTCGAACAGCAGGTAGAGCGTCATGATCTTGGTAAGCGATGCAGGATGACGAGGCGCGTCGGCGTTGGTCGCATGCAAGACGTCGCCACTGTTGCCGTCGACTACGATCGAGGCAAACAGCGGGGAATAGCTTTCGGTGTCGGCGCGATGATGGGATCTGGCCGCTTCGCGGATGAGCAGCACGCGGTAGCGATGGCGGTATCCCGCGTCGGCCGGATTGGTGGTGATGGTGAAAGCCGCCGCGATAGCGGCAAGAGCCAAGACACAAAAGCGAAGCCAGGCCCGGGCTTCAGAACGCACGCCACTCATTAACTCACCCCGTCCCTGACGCACGGAACTCCCAGAAGGAGCCACCCCTGTTCGGCTCCTTGGGGTCTGTCCCTCCTGGGCGGTGAGCGGCCGGCTCGGTCCCGGACGCCCTCGCTGGCGAGGTACTTTCCCAAATCAATGAACGGCCGTCACGCGGACGGCACGTTTGCCCACGCTAGGTGAACGCCATTGCGAAAGCGTTAACCTCACTGGGCCCGACCCGGCGTACCGATTCCGCCGCTTAATTGTGCAATGCATTTGATCCCAGTTGTATTTTTTGTGCAGTGCACTATTATAGACTTGCCGTGAAAGGCCTTTTTGAGGCGGAAGGGTCTGGGCAATATTTTTACCCGTTAACGCCGGGCAGCGTCAGTCTGCCGGGAGGACATTATGAACCCTGATCAGATGCAAAAGATGAGCAAGGACAGCATGGATATGGCCATGGCTTCTTTTGGTACATGGACCAAGAACGCGCAGGCCATCGCGACCGAGGTTGCGGACTACTCGAAGAAGTCGTTCGAGGGCTCGGCGGCTGCGTGGGAAAAGCTCCTGGGCGCCAAGAGCCTCGAGAAAGCGATGGAAGTGCAGAGCGAGTACCTCAAGTCATCGTATGAGGATTTCGTCGCCCAATCGACCAAGCTCAGTGAGCTTTATGCCGATCTCGCCAAGGAGGCTTACAAGCCGTTCGAAGGCGTGATGGGCAAAGCGTCTGGAATGAAGTGACGTTGGCTTTTGCCGCGCGAGGGCGATTTCTATTCGGCCTCGCGCCGCGGGTTGCAGGAGTGCGCTTTAGAGGGCTGCCTCGATGATAGGCGGCACGTTGGCGGGATTCTGCCGGATGCGGCCGATCCGGAAAGTCACACGCTCAAGCGCACAAGCCGTCGGCGTGTTGCCTGACAGCGCCGTCTGACACGTCGTAGTCCGGTACGAAGTCCGATCGTGTTCGTGCAGCAGTTGGCGCGGGTACGGGATCGACCATATTGGTTTGCCTGCCGCACCGCCGCGATGAATAAGCGAACGGCAGATTGGCACCGAATGTGCAGGCGACACCCGTCGTAGCGGCTCCTATTCAAGTGGTTGGCGGACACGGAACGTGCAGGCCAGCTACGCGGTTCTGTGGGGGTGTCTGCCGTACCGATCTGGAAAGCGCGCGATTCCGTATTTATGATAGGCTGCATGGAGGCAGGTTTGACGGTCCTCGCGGAGGGGATGGTCGAATTGCCGTCGCAACGGGATAAACGATAGACGAAGCAATGCTACCGAGGGGCAACGCCAGCACACACTATCCGACCCGCGCAGCGGACGACGACCGCAAGCGCAAGAGCGATCAGGGCGGTCCGGGAACGGCGGTCATTACCAAGACGCGGCCGCAGACCAAACGGCCGAACCTTTATCGCGTGCTGTTGCTCAACGACGACTACACGCCGATGGAGTTCGTGGTTCATGTGCTCGAGCGCTTTTTCAATAAAGATCAGGAAGCGGCGCATCGGATCATGATGCACGTGCACCAGCACGGCATCGGCGAATGCGGCGTCTTCACTTACGAGGTCGCCGAGACCAAAGTGACGCAGGTCATGGACTTTGCACGCAAACATCAGCATCCTTTGCAGTGCATTATGGAGAAGAAGTGATTCCGGGGGGAACGGCTACTACAAAGGAAGTGAGACACTGAATGCCCACGTTCTCGCGCAGTCTTGAACAATCGCTCCACCGGGCCCTGGCGCTGGCCAATGAGCGCCACCACGAATACGCCACGCTTGAACATCTCCTGCTCGCCCTGATCGAAGATCAGGACGCCGCGGCGGTGATGCGGGCGTGCAATGTCGATCTCGACAAGCTGCGCCGCAGTCTGGTCGCTTATCTCGAATCGGAACTCGACAATCTCGTTACCGACGGGGCCGAAGATTCGAAGCCGACCGCCGGCTTCCAGCGTGTCATCCAGCGCGCCGTCATCCACGTCCAGTCATCCGGCCGCGAGGAAGTGACCGGCGCCAACGTGCTGGTCGCGATCTTTGCCGAACGCGAGAGTCACGCCGCGTACTTCCTGCAGGAGCAGGACATGACGCGCTACGACGCGGTCAACTACATCAGCCACGGCATTGCCAAGCGGCCCGGTATGTCGGAAGCCCGGCCGGTCCGCGGTTCGGATGAGGAAACGGATGCCAAGAGCGGGGACGAGCCGAAGAAGAAGGGCGATGCGCTCGATGCCTATTGCGTGAACCTCAACAAGAAAGCGCGCGAGGGCAAGATCGATCCGCTGATCGGCCGCGACGCCGAGATCAGCCGCACCATTCAGGTGCTCTGCCGCCGCTCCAAGAATAATCCGCTGTTTGTCGGCGACGCCGGCGTCGGCAAGACCGCGATTGCCGAAGGGCTGGCGCGGCGCATCGTTCACGGCGAAGTACCCGATGTGTTGCGCAACGCGACCGTATTTGCGCTCGATATGGGAACGCTGCTTGCCGGCACGCGCTACCGCGGTGATTTCGAGGAACGGCTCAAGCAAGTCATCAAGGAGCTTGAGGCCTATCCCGGCGCGATCCTGTTCATCGATGAAATCCACACTGTGATCGGCGCCGGCGCCACCTCCGGCGGCGCCATGGATGCGTCGAACCTGCTTAAGCCGGCATTGTCCTCCGGCACAGTGCGCTGCATCGGCTCGACGACCTACAAGGAATACCGGCAGTACTTCGAGAAAGATCGGGCGCTGGTCCGCCGGTTCCAGAAGATCGATGTCAACGAGCCGTCGGTGCCCGACGCGATCGAAATCCTCAAGGGCCTCAAGCCTTATTTCGAGGACTATCACAAGCTCAGATACACCAACGAAGCGATCAAGGCGGCAGTCGAATTGTCGTCGCGCTACATTCATGACCGCAAGTTGCCCGACAAGGCCATCGACGTGATCGACGAGTCGGGCGCGGCGCAGATGCTGCTGCCGGAGAGCCGGCGCAAACGCACCATCGGCATCAAGGAGATCGAAACCACGATCGCCACCATGGCCCGCATCCCGCCGAAGGCGGTTTCGAAGGACGACGCCGAGGTGCTCCGCCATCTGGAGGAAACGCTCAAGCGCGTTGTTTATGGTCAGGACAAGGCCATCGAGGCGCTGGCTGCTTCCATCAAGCTTGCGCGCGCCGGCCTGCGCGAACCCGAGAAGCCGATCGGCTGCTATCTGTTCTCCGGCCCGACCGGTGTCGGCAAGACCGAAGTGGCGCGGCAGCTTGCCGCCACCCTCGGCGTCGAAATCATCCGCTTCGACATGTCCGAATACATGGAGCGTCATACCATATCGCGGCTGATTGGTGCGCCTCCCGGCTATGTTGGCTTTGATCAGGGCGGCTTGTTGACCGATGGCGTCGACCAGCATCCGCATTGCGTGCTGCTGCTTGACGAAATCGAGAAGGCGCATCCGGATCTGTTCAACGTGCTGTTGCAGATCATGGATCACGGCAAGCTGACCGACCACAACGGCAAGCAGGTCGATTTCCGCAATGTGATCCTGATCATGACTACCAATGCCGGCGCCGCCGACATGGCCAAGGCCGCGTTTGGCTTCACGCGCAGCAAGCGTGAAGGCGACGATATGGAGGCGATTACCAAACTGTTCGCGCCGGAGTTCCGCAACCGGCTCGACTCGATCATTACCTTCGCGCATCTGTCCGAAGAAGTGATCGCGATGGTGGTCGAGAAATTCGTTCTCCAGCTTGAGGCGCAACTCGCCGATCGCGACGTGACCATCGAGCTGACCGACGAATCGTCGCAATGGCTGATCGCGAACGGCTATGACGAGCTGATGGGCGCCCGGCCGATGGCGCGGGTGATCCAGGAGTACATCAAGAAGCCGCTGGCCGATGAGGTGCTGTTCGGTCGCCTGAAATCGGGCGGCCACGTGCGCGTCGTCGTGACCACCGACGAAAACGGCAAGACCAAGCTCGGGTTTGAGTATCCCGAGGGCCCGGTTAAGCCGCGGCCGGAAAAGCTGCCAGAGCCGCGCCGTGCCAAGAAGCGAAGGTCAT
>Ga0335078_10004762_pt1 | contig 20085 bp, 12 predicted proteins | sample Lox_Sample_32_FD_206711 | JGI IMG/M metagenome (GOLD analysis project Ga0335078, IMG submission 206711) | Soil microbial communities from Loxahatchee National Wildlife Refuge, Florida, United States - Lox_Sample_3.2 | ecosystem: Environmental > Terrestrial > Soil > Wetlands | place: USA... | reverse complement strand
ATTTTGACGGACGTCATCGCAGACCCGGTGGGAGAGCCCTGGGCGGCGCCATCGCCTGCCCACGAGGACGGTCTAGAAGTGCCCCCCGAACTAGAGTTTGCGTAGTCCACTTAGCACCCTTTCGAGCAGGTTAAGGTCCGGGCGTCCTTCCACATGGTCGGTCTGGTGGACCCGAACCAGCCCGTCGACCGCCATGTCGGCGACGAGGACCCTGGCAACACCCAGCGGCATCCGAAGCACCGCAGAGATCTCGGCGACGCTGCGCCAGTCACGGCAGAAGCCGAGGATGGCCTGACATTCCGGGCTGAGAATCGACAGATCGCGCGGCTCGTAGTGAGACGCCGCCACCATCGCCTCAATTTGAAGTTGATATTTCGGCTGGGTTCGGCCGCCCGTGACGGTGTACGGCCGCACCAGCGGGCTGGCCACGGCCTCGTCGGAAATGGCTAGCTCACTCTCACGGGACGGCGGCACGTTCACCGGAGGGTAGCTCCAGCGTAGATCACCGCGCGGACGCAGTTCATGCGCCCCGCCGTCTCTAGTGCGGTCGTCGCGACCCGGGCCGGCCATCGGATTCTCCTGTCACTCTCTGCCATCCTCCGACCACTTGGGCGGCAACGCGCTGCGCAACTGCGGCGTCAACGTGCGCCCCACACGCTCTGCCAGCATTGCCATCTCGTAAGCAACCAGCCCCATGTCGCACTCGGCTGACGCGAGCACAGCCAGGCTGGAGCCATCACTGATGGCCATGACGATAAGCAGGCCACGGTGCATCTCCACCACGGTCTGCGCCACTCCACCGCCTTCGAAGATCCTCGCTGCGCCCGTTGTCAGGCTGGTGAGCCCGGACGTGACCGCGGCAAGCTGATCCACGCGCTCCGGGGGGAACCCATGGGAAAATCCCATGGGCAGCCCGTCGGATGACACGACGATCGCGTGGGCAACTGCCGGAACGCCCTCGACGAAGTTCGTGACCAGCCAGTTGAGATCCTGTACCGGATGGGCTACCTGACTCACGCGTCCTCCTCGCTCTCTTCCTGTTCATCTGAACCGCCGCCAGCCACCGGGCCGCCAGCTACCGGGCCGCCAGCAGGTGGCCCCCCAGCAGGTGGCCCACGCCGCCGACGGTAGGCGGCGGCGTGGCCCGCACGCACGCCGCGCTGGAAACTTCCGAACCGCTCCCGCACCGCGTCCGCCGAACGGGCCGGCATCCCGGCAGCTGGCTTTGCCGCCCTAATGGTTCCCGGCACGAGATTGGCGCGCGGAATCCGCTTAGGCAAGCCAGCCGGGGTGGTACCGCCTGCCGCTGGATCCATCGCGGCTTCGGCGGCCCGCCAGCCCTCGTCGGCCGGCGACGTCCAGCCCGCCGCTCTCGCGGCGTCGTCTCGAACATCCGGCCTAGGAGGATCACTGCCAGTATGCGCATCACTCGGTGGCCTGCCGCGGCGGAACCAGTCAGATTCCACCGCCTCGAAGATAGGCAGCCTGCCTGTCGCCGCGGCGCTCGCATCCACGGGAACGACAGCCTGGCCGATACCCGAGGCGGCGCCGCTCGGCGGCAGCGACGGCTCCGCCATCTCACCGAACCCGCCTAGCTTGCCGAACCCACCGGTCGACACGGCTGCGGATTCGACGGCGACATCCGCGGCTGCGGCGCGCACCGGGGCGCTGAGCACGGACCGCGCGGCCGCCGGCCACCCAGCGCCGAGTCTCTCGACGAGCCCGGCCGCACCAGCTGACCGCTCGCGCGACTGCTCGAGCGACTGCTCGAGCGAAGCACCAAAGCGTGGCGCCCGCGCTGCGGCAATGGCCGCTGCCACCTTTTCTGCCATAGTCTTCGGCCGGGTGCTGATCGCCTTTTCGCTGGCGTGGTCCAGTGAGGCAGTGAACCGCCTGAGGCCGGCCTGGGCCTCGATGGCTTCCTTGACGACGAGGTCGCCTGGCAGCCAGACGAGCGCGGTGAGCCCGCCGTCCTGCGAAGGCCGAAGCCGCACTCGGATACCATGCCGCGCTGCCAACCGGGCCACGACAAACAAGCCCATCCGCCTGGAGACCTCGACATCCACTACCGGCGGGTTATCCAGCCGCCAGTTAGCGCGCGCCAAATCTTGCGTCCGCATGCCGGCGCCGCGGTCGGTGATGTCGAGCAGCAGGCCACCGCCGGGCAGCAGGTCGCCCGATACCCGCACCGGGCTGTCGTCGGGCGAGTACGATGTCGCGTTCTCGGCCAGTTCGGCGACCAGGTGCACGACGTCGTTCACCACACGCCCGTGCACGGCGATCCCGGGCTGGATGTCCAGCGACAGCCGGTTGAAGTGCTCGATCTCGGAAAGCGCCGCCCGCAGCACGTCGATGAGCACGACCGGACTGTCCCACTGCCTGCGCGTCTCCTGGCCCGCGAGCACGAGCAGATTCTCCGAATTGCGGCGCATGCGGGTGGCCAGATGATCCAGCTGGAACAGATTGGCCAGACGGCCGGCGTCCTCTTCGTCCTGCTCGAGATCGTCTATTAACTGGATCTGGCGCTCGACGAGGGATTGGCTGCGCTGAGACAGGTTGACGAACATGGCGTTGACGTTGGCGCGCAGCATGGCCTCGTTGGCCGCGAGCCGCAGCGCCTCGCGATGCACCTGATCGAACGCCCGGGCCACCTCGCCGATCTCGTCAGTTGTGTCGACATCGATCGGCGTTACGTCCGGCGGCAGGTCCGCGCCGCCTGTCTCGCTCAACCTGCGCACCATTTGAGGCAGGCTGACCCCCGCCACCTCAAGCGCACCGGCGCGCAGCCGTGCGAGCGGGCGCACCATGGTCCTTGCGACGAAGATCGTAAGCACCAGCGCGAGGGCGAGGACGAGCAGGATCGCGAGGGTAACGGCCAACGCCCACGACATCGCATCATGCAGCAGCGAGCGCGCCCTGGTAGCAACCGAGCCGGCCAGATCCTGCTCAACCGTACGCATCCGGTCGATGGTGTCCGACATCGCGCCGTACCAGTCATCGGCCGTGGTCGGGCCGGTGACCAGTGAGCCGCCTCTGCTCCCGCGGGAGATCGCGCCCTGTTCCTGACTCAGCGCGCGAGAGGTGAGTGATCCGGAAACGGTGTCCAGGTATTCCTGGCGCTGGCCGACGGTCGCCGACGAATCGAACACCGCCAGGTTTCCCTGCTCCTGCGCCTGCGCAGCCGTGAGCTTGCTCAGCGTACCGGGCAAAAACCTGCCCGAGGTGAAAGCGACGTCGAGGATGGCGCGCTGCCGCGACGCCTCCTCCTTTATTCTGGAAACCAGGCCGAGCACCCGCACCGCGTCCGCGAGGGACGCGTCCCCGCCGCCCTGAGCGATCTCGTCGTCCATCTCAAGCGCGTCGTCGATCATCGCAGCGTATTTCTCGATGACCACAAGCGCGGGCAGCTGAGTTGTTGTCGCCTCCTTGCGCAGGTTGCCGAGGTCATCGATGCTGGCCAGAACGACGGCGGCCCGTGCTCGCGTCTGCGTCGGGTACTTGGCCCCGATGCGATCGGCAAGCGCGCTGACCTGCCGGGCCGCGCGATCCGTAGCGGAGTATTCCTGTGCCAGAACGATCTTGCCAGTCGCCGGTTTGCCCTGGGCGACGTACGCGGCGGTGAAATCCCTTTCGTCTTCAAGGGATTGGGCGAGTGAGGTGATAGCCTCGCCGAGGCTTGCCAGCGTCGCGACCCGCTGGTACGCCATCGCGCTTCTGGTGGCGGAAACAATCTTGATACCGCTGACGATGACTGCCGTCGCTGTCGGGATGGCGATCAGCGCGAGCAGCCGCGTTCGAACACGCCAGTTCCTTGGTCCGCCGCGGTGATGCGGATGTCGCTGCAGGGCCTGCCCCGGCCCGGCGTGATCCGTCCCGGCGTGCGCTGGCCCAGCCTGGTCCGTCCCGGCCTGCGCTGATCCGGTCCGTGTCGTGTCCTCCGCTGACCCGCTGAACGTGCCAGTGCGCCGCGTACCAGTCTCAGCCGACTCACGGGCGGCGGGCTGGCCAGCTCCGCGGCGGTCCTTACTTGCCTTGGACCGCACTCTGCTCGCACCCTCCACCCTGCTGCCGGAACCGGGAAGTGTCGCCGCCGAGCTCACCGCCGAGCGAGACCGGCATGCCGAACCCCTTTCCGGGTGAACCTACCGATACAGGCCATCGTGACGGGTCCGGCGCCCACTCTAGCTTGATACCGGACCAAGGCACATCAATACCTTAATGAGCAGCAAATACCTGTGTGTGGCAATCTTTGCGGCACATCGCGGCCAGTCGCGGTGCCGGCGCGGCGGCCCCGGCCGTGCGGCGCCAGATACTCGTGCCATTCGCCTGCCCATTCGCAGCCGAGGCAATACGGATCGTCACCACTGGCTGTTGTGCATGTGGCAAGTTGTGCCGGCGAGGACCGTGATGAGGCTGTTAGTGATCTACAACTGCCCCAGCATGCCCTGTCACTGATCACCTGGGAACCGCCCTGCCGCGATCCGCCGGGCCCCCAACTACCCGGCCACCCAGCTACCCCGGCCACCAACTGCCCGACCACCAACTGCCCTGCCCCCAACGGCCGGCCCTCGATTTTCCTGGCGCAGGTACAGCTAGCCCGAGGGCGCCAGCCCGCCATGCAGCCCATGCAGGCCAGGAAGGCCAAGCTCACGAGCGATCACCAGCCGCTGGACCTCGGATGTCCCCTCGCCAATCTCAAGGACTTTGGCGTCACGGTAGAACCGCCCAACCGCGGACTCGTTCATGAACCCATATCCGCCAAATATCTGCGCCGCGTCGCGTGCATTATCCATCGCCGCATTCGACGACGTCAGCTTGGCGATCGCCGCCTCCTTCTTAAACGGCTCACCCGCGTTCATCCTCGCCGCCGCGTCGTACCACGCGAGCCTGGCTACAGCCGCCCTCGACTCCATATCCGCGATCTTGAAGCGGATGGCCTGGTAGACGCCTATCGCATGGCCGAACGCGGTCCGGTCGACGGCATACCGCAGGCTCTCGTCCACGCAACCCTGAGCGAGCCCGGCAGCGACCGCCGCGATCGCGATCCTTCCCTCGTCCAGAATCTGCAGAAACTGCGCGTAGCCGCGTCCTCGCTGACCGACCAGGTGGTCGGCGGGAACCGTGCAGGAGTCAAATGCGAGCTCGCGCGTATCCGAGGCTGACCAACCGACCTTGGAGTACCGCTGCCCCACGGTGAATCCGGGCGTTCCGGCCGGGACGACAATGGACGAGATCTCCTTGTCTCCATCAGGGCGCTGGCCCGTTATCGCGAGGACGGTGACAAGATCCGTGATCGACGTGCCCGCGTTGGTGATAAATGCCTTACTGCCGTCGATGACCCACCGGCCCTCAACCAGGCGCGCGGTCGTCCGCATCCCGCCAGGCACGTCGGAACCGCCGCCAGGCTCGGTCAGCCCGAATGCGGCGAGCCGTTCGCCGGCACACAGCGGCGGCAGCCAACGCCGTTTCTGCTCCTCGGTCCCGAACCTGTAGATCGGCATGGCGCCGAGCGAGACCCCGGCGTCCAGCGTGATCGCCACAGAAGAGTCCACCCTGGCAAGCTCGTGCAATGCCAGGCAGAGCGCGAAAAAGTCGCCGCCCATCCCCCCGTACTCCTCGGCGAACGGCAGCCCGAACAGGCCCATCTTGCCCATCCGGGCGACGATCTCGTAAGGAAACTCGCACCGCTCGTAGTAACCGCCGATCACTGGCGCGACGACGTCGCGGGCGAACGCCTGCACCGTCGCGCGCAGCGTCTCGTGCTCTTCGTCGAGCCGATAGCTGATCACTTCCGCCCCCTTCGCGGCTAGACCTGCGACTGCGGACCGCCCGCCCAGCCGTCCACGAGCGCCGGAAGGCACCTGTTAGCGATGTTAGTGCCGCCGCTACTGACCAGTTAAGTCTCCATTGTCCTGAACGGCTGCGCCGGACCGGCCCGCCGGGCCGTCACTCCCGCCACGCGGCTGCGCCGGACCGGCCCGCCGGGCCGTCACTCCCGCCACGCGGCTGCGCCGGACCGGCCCGCCGGGCCGTCACTCCCGACCAGCGCCGTGACAGGTCGCCAGGCGGCGGGCATTCTCATGATCTTCATGCGGCCGCGCCGGGACGTCGGTAAGCGTGATCAAGCCCGCGGCCGCCATGATGCCCGCCTGCCGCCAATGCCCTTCGACAGGCAGGACACCATGGCACCGGCCTTCGCCACGCATGCCTTGGCCCCCATGCCGCACACGTGCGCGGTCACTGCGCCATGACCCTGTGGTGTGCAGACCGCGCGGATCCGCTCTCACGCGGCAGCGGAGGCCACCCTGCTCGGCGCCGCGCCAGCCGGCTCGAGCGCCGCCTCCAGCACCTGCCTGACGTCGCCGAGCGCGTGAATCGTCAGCTCGGCGCGGACGTCCTCAGGCACGTCGTCCAGGTCGGGCTCGTTGCGCTCGGGGATGAGCACGGTGGTGATGCCCGCCCGGTGGGCGGCGAGCAGCTTCTGCTTCACCCCGCCGATAGGCAGCACCCGGCCGGTAAGCGAGACCTCACCCGTCATCGCCACGTCCGACCGCACTGGCCGGCCGGAAAGCAGTGACGCCAGCGCCGTCGTCATGGTCACGCCCGCGCTTGGCCCGTCCTTAGGCACCGCACCGGCCGGCACGTGCACGTGGATCCCGCGGTCCTTGAGGTCGCCGACAGGTAGTTCAAGCTCGGCTCCGTGGGACCGCAGATACGACAACGCGATCTGCGCGGATTCCTTCATCACGTCGCCCAGCTGGCCGGTGAGCGTGACGTCGGTGCCGCCGGTCTCCGGATCGGCCAGTGACGCCTCCACGAACAACACGTCACCCCCCGCGCCGGTCACCGCGAGCCCGGTCGCCACGCCTGGCACCGAGGTCCGCGCCACGGACTCCGGAGTGTGCCGTGGCCGCCCGAGATAGCCGACCAGGTCGTCCGCGCCGACCGTGACGGGAAGCGTCGCCTCGCCGACCGACACCCGTGCGGCGATCTTGCGAAGGGTCCGTGCGAGGCTGCGCTCCAGGGCCCTGACCCCGGCCTCCCTGGTGTACTCGGCCGCAAGGCGCCGCAGCGCCGCGTCCTCGATCGTCACATCTGCACTGTCCAGGCCGGCCCGGTCGAGCTGGCGCGGGAGCAGGTGGTCGCGTGCGATCGTAACCTTCTCCTCCTCGGTGTAACCGTCGAGCGGAACTAGCTCCATCCGGTCGAGCAACGGCTCTGGAATGGCCTCCGCCACGTTGGCGGTAGCGAGGAAAAGCACGTCGGACAGGTCGAGCTCGACCTCGAGGTAGTGGTCGCGGAACGTGTGGTTCTGCGCAGGGTCGAGCACCTCAAGCAGTGCCGCGGTCGGGTCGCCGCGGTAGTCCGATCCGACCTTGTCGATCTCGTCGAGCAGGATGACCGGGTTCATCGAGCCCGCCTCACGGACGGCCCGCACGATGCGGCCGGGCAGCGCGCCGACGTAGGTACGCCGGTGACCGCGGATCTCTGCCTCGTCCCTGATGCCGCCGAGTGAGACCCGGGCGAACTTCCGGCCCATAGCCCGCGCGACCGACTCGCCAAGCGAGGTCTTGCCGACTCCTGGCGGGCCAGCCAGGGCAAGCACGGCGCCGCTGCGCCGCCCGCCCACCAGGCTCAGGCCCTTGCCGGCCCGGCGCCCGCGGACCGCGAGGTACTCGATGATCCGGTCCTTGACATCGGTTAGCCCGGAGTGGTCCGCGTCGAGCACGGCGCGCGCCGCGGTGATGTCATAGGAGTCCTCGGTGCGCTCGTTCCACGGAATGTCCAAGACCGTGTCCAGCCAGGTGCGGATCCAGCCCGCTTCCGGTGCGGCCTCCGACGCCCGCTCGAGCTTGTCGACCTCGCGCAGCGCGGCCTCGGCCACCTTCTCGGGCAGCCCGGCGGCCTCGACCCTGGCCCGGTAGTCGTCCTCCTCGGAATCCGGGCGGCCGTCGAGATCGGCGAGTTCCTTGCGGATCGCCGCGAGTTGCTGGCGCAGCAGGAATTCGCGCTGCTGCTTCTCCATGCCCTCGCGAACGTCATTGCGGATGGTCTCGGCGACGTCCTGCTCCGCGACGTGGTCGCGGGCCCAGCCGGCCAGCCACTCGAGCCGCTGCTCGGGGTCCAGCGTGTTCAGCAGCTGGGCCTTCTGCTCCAGGTTCAGGTATGGGCCGTAACCTGCGCTGTCCGCGAGCGCGGACGGGTCGGTGAGCTGCTGCAGCGCGTCAATCACCTGCCAGGCGCCGCGCTTTTGCAGGATCGTCGCGGCGAGCGCCCGGTACTCCCTGGCAAGCTCGTGCGCGCGAGGGCTCGCGGGTGGCTCTTCCGCTACCGTTGCCTCCACCCACAGCGCTCCACCGGGGCCCGTGGTACCAGCGCCGATCCGGACTCGGGAAATGCCGCGCACGACCGCGCCAGGCTCGCCATCTGGAAGCCGCCCGACCTGCTCGACCACACCGAGGGTGCCAAGCGGCGCATACTTGCCATCCAGCCGCGGCACCAGCAGCACGCGCGGCTTCGCGGCGGAACGGATACCTGGAACATCGGGGCGGCCTTCCGCTACCGCCCTCGCCGCCTCGATGGCGGCCCGCACTTCACCCTCGGACATGTCGAGCGGCACCACCATTGTCGGCAGCACCACGGCGTCGTCCAGGGGGAGCACAGGAAGCGTCAACGTCTCAGCCATGAAGGCCTCATCTCCGTGTTTCTTGTCAACTGCCGATGTCAAGAGCTGAGCTGCCTGCTTTGTTTCCACGACCCGTTCGCGTTTAGCGGAACGCCGCCGAAGTGCCGCGGACCCGTGCTTTGCGTGCCGGCTGGGCCGCGTTACGCTCTCGTGGACACGGCGCTCGAAGCCGGCCGTACCGGGCGCGGCGCCTCCCGCGCCTCATCACGATTCAGGAGTAGCGGAGCATGGGGACCGTGGCAGAGAACCTGTGCGGGCCGGCGTCGTGACGCCGGCCGTATGTCCCGATTGCGGGGCTGAGGTCCAGCCCGCCGACCTGGTCTGCGTGACGTGCGGCGCCAATCTGACCCACGTGGACCTGGCGGACGAGGAACGGCCGTCACCGCCGACAGTCATGCACGAGCGGGTGCGACTCGAGGACGTCCGCTCCGCCGCGGCGTCAGGGCCCGCAGCGACCTGCCCGCTCTGCGGCACGGCGCTGCCGGAGCCAGCGGCCCGCTCCTGCCCGGCGTGCCATCGGACGTTGCGCCACCCAGCCTCAGTCACCTCGCTCGTTGTACTGCGGCTGTCTTTTCCCACTGGCAACGTGGACGTGCCTGCCGGGACCTCCGTGGTTCTTGGCCGCGCGCCGGAGGAATCGTTGGTGGCCGCGGCCTTCGATCACCACGACGACGTGTCGAGGCGGCACGCCACAATCACCGTGGACGACGCCGGGCGCGCGACCGTCCGTGACGAGCAATCCACGAACGGGACATTCGTCAACGGTGACAGGGTCCTGCCAGGCGCCACCGTGACCCTGTCGGATGGTGACAGCCTGCGCCTGGCCGGAAGGGTCACCGCCCGCGTTCATCTGCCGCACGCGGGGCCTGATCCCGCCGCCCTGGCGCGCGAGGAAACCGGCTAACGGACCGGCCGGCTGACGCGCGGCAGGGCTACGCCCAGGACGCTCCGCCATCGGAGGTTTTCAGCTGCTTCACCGCGCCAGTCATGCCGTCGGCGTAGTACAACTGGCCAAGACCAGTTCCCGTTGCGATCACCCCAGGCGCGCCCTTGGCGGACGTGGGGCTCACCTTCTGCCACTCTCCCCAAGACCCGGCATGCCACCTGATTGCCCAGACGTGGCCGTCGATGCCCACCCGGCTGCCACGGTGTCGCCATCGCCCCAGCGGACGCTGGTGAGTCCGCCCACAATCTTGCCGCCGAGGTCATTCACGGGTACCTCCGTGTGTGTTCCGATCCATGCCGCAGTTCCGCCTCGGTTCCGTTGAACGCATCCGCATCGATCCCGTTGACAGTGCCCCACTGCCAGAATTTCCAGGTCCGCCACGGCGCCACGGATGCGGGCGAGGCATCCGAGGGGTACGCGATCCAAAGCGGGAACCCCGTGCATCCGGGCAGCTTCGCGAAGTCGGCGTCTTTGAACGTGATTCCCTCGGTTGCCTTGCAGAACGCGAACGCAAGGCCTCTTGCCGAACGTCGCCCACGGTTCAGCCGATTGAGCCAAATTTGATGGAATTGAAAGCGAGCCGCGCCGTTGGTGATCCCCGAAACTATGAACGGCGACCGCTGCGCTGTTTACCTTGTTTGCCTCACACAGTCTCAGCCGGGGGGACCGAATCGCGGCGTGGGAAGGCGATGCCCCCTTTGCGCGTGCGCCACGTCAAGATCTCGAACGTGTACTGGCCCTGCAGGACACCTGGATCCTTGGCGACGAGCGCGCGTACCGCGTCATGCGACCCCTGCTGGTAAATGCCGAATCCGGTCACGGGCTCGTCTTCCGGCTTGGACTCGGTGACCGGTCCCGCCGCGAGTACCTGACCTGCGGCCCCGAGACCGATCGTGTACGCGGCGTGCGCACGGAAGATTCGCTCCTGGGTCTGTTCGTCGAACTCCTGGCTCTGCCTGGTCCGCCGCAACAGGACAAGCTCATAGGTGTCGAACTCGATGCTGCCGGGGTCGATGCTCATGACACGCCTTCCCTGTGTCGCTTCTTACGCCGGGGTCCAGTCAGGCCCACGGGCCAACGGCGTTGCCGTCCGGATCAGTGAACGTCGCGAACTTGCCGTAGCCGACGGGCGGATCGGTCGGTGGCACGAGCGTACGTCCGCCCACGGCGGCCGCCTTGTCGAGGTATGCCCGCGGGTCATCCACGCGCAGCTAAATCTTGACGCCTGGTGGGTCGGCCGCGCCCTGGCGAGCTGGCGCGCGCACGGTGCTCGGCTGGCCGCTCGGGACGCGGTTGGTTGCCACGGCGGCGAGCTTAGGCCGGTCAGGAGCCCGCGAACCTCGCGCGCGTGTAACGAACGAGGTTCAGCGCCTCGGGCGGCAGCGGCACGTGGCCGCCGAACGCACGCGCGCCCCATGCCACGTGCGCGCAGTGCTCCACCACACTCGCCTGGTGCAGGGCAGCGGCGGGCGTCGCGGCAATGGTGACAAGGCCATGGCTGGCGACCAGGGCACTGCCCACGCGGCCGAGCACCGCGACAGCGTTCACGCCGACTGCCGCCGTGCCGCTCATCGCGTAGGCGGTGACGGGGACCTCGCCGCCCACGAACAGCACCGCCTCATCGATCACAGGCGGCACCGGAACGCGGGCGCACGCGAACATGGTCGCGTGCGGCGGGTGGCTGTGCAGTACCGCGCCTACCTCGTCAAACGCTCCGTAACAGGCCAGGTGAAGCAGCCTTTCCGTGGACGGCGGGGGCCGTCCTGCCAGCTGCTCGCCTGCCATCGTGAGCACGGCGAGATCGTCCGTCGTCATCTCCTGGTAAGGAACCGCAGACGGGGTGATCACGACGTGCCCGTCGTCGAGCCGGGCGGAAACGTTCCCGCTGGTGCCTGAGCTCAGGCCGAGTTCGAGCATGCCCCTGGCCGCGGCGAGTACGGCGGCGAAAGCCGCCTCAGGGGACCCCGACGGGTCAGGCACGTAAGACCTCCGGGTGCGCCGGGCGGCGGCTACGGCCGCTCACCGCGGAGCGGCCGACGTCATCAACGATCACCGCCGAAGATGTCTCGCATGCCGTGGGTGACCCCGGGCCTGGTTGCGTCGGCTCGGGCAGCGCGGCAGGCCGGAATCGTACAGTTGAATCAGCCCGCTCACGAGGACCCGTCCGGAGGTGAGGCCGGTGCGCAAAGCGCCGGTGCGTAAGGTGCCGGTTCGTAAGGTGCCGGTTCGTAAGGCGCCGGTTCGTAAGGCGCCGGTTCGTAAGGCGCGGCGCGAACCTGCCGACGCCGAGATCACGATCGGGGTGGATGTCGGGACCACCGCGGTCAAGGCGATCGCGGTAGACGGGCGTGGGCGCGTCCGCGGCCGTGCCAGGGTGGCGCACGAGGTGTGCGTAGCGGATCCGGACAGCTTTGAGCACGACGCCGCCGCGGCGTGGTACGAGGGCCCGCAGCGGGCGGTCGCGGCACTCGGGCCCGCGGCGAGCCCGGCTGCTGGGCTGGGCATCGCCGCTTGCGTGCCCTCCCTTGTCGCCCTCGGCGATCATCTCGAACCCCTGTCACCTGGGTTGCTGTACGGCGACTGGCGTGGGCGTGCCGCCGCGGCGGCGTGGCCGCCAGCCAGCCCGCTCGACATTCGCGAGGGCGAAGCCTTTCTGCACTGGGCGGCCAAGCAGTGGCCCGGTGCGCGCGCCTACTGGCCCGCGCAGGCCCTTGCCGCGGTGGCTCTTGGCGGCGAACCGGTCATCGACTCCTTCACGGCCATGTCGTACTTCCCGATATTCGACGGGCGCCACTGGGATCCGGCAGAGCTCAGCAGGATCGGCGTCACCGAGGACCAGCTGCCGATTGTGGTCACCGAGATCGGCGCGACCGCTCGAAGCCTCGGCGGCCTGACCCGCGGATCAGCCCGCAGCAATGGCGACGCTGATCGGGCTGGGCGCACGTCCCTAGCACCCGGCGGTGTCGACGTGATGACGGAGCAGATCACCGCCGGTGTGTCACAGCCGGGCGAGGCGCACATCATGTGCGGTACCACCCTGCTCACCTGGGCCGTGATGCCCGACGATGGTGACGTGCCCGGGCTGTGGCGGTTCCCCCATCGGCGCCCCGGCCTGTGCCTTCTCGGCGGGCCGAGCAATGCGGGCGGGCTCTTCCTCGGCTGGGCGCGGCGCCTGCTCGGAGGCACCCGCGCACGCACCGCTAGGCGCAGTGGCCTGGGTCCGGGCATCGACCCGCATCCGGACCGGATACCGCTGTGGACGCCCTACGTCCGCGGCGAGCGTATTCCGCTGCACAACACCTCGGTCCGCGGGTCACTGCACGGCCTCGACCTCACGCACGACGCCACCGCCCTGCGCCGCGCCGCCTACGAGGCCACCGGTTTCGTGGCCCGCCGCATCCTCGACATGGCCGGCTGCTCGCCCAGCCAGGTCGTGGCCACCGGCGGGGGGACCAAGGACCGCGCCTGGATGCAGGCGCTCGCCGACTGCACGGGAGTGCCAGTGATCCGCGCGGCCGTGCCCGAGGGCGCGGCGCTGGGCATGGCCTGGATGGCCAGGATCGCCGCGGGCCTGGAGTCGTCTCTCGACGACGCGGCAAGGTGGTCACGGCCCGGCCGTCCCGTGTACCCGGACGAGCGATGGGCCCGCGCGTGCTCCCGCAGGTACGAGCAGTTCCGCGAGCTCGCCGCCGCGGTCAGAACGTATTGAGTCCGGCGGTGGCACAGACAGACAGGGCTCGGCCGCCTGGCCGACCCACGCGCCGCGTGGTCGAGTGTCAGGTCAGGTGCGCGTCGGCCGACAATTCCCGCGCCCGCCCGCGGAGCCGTTAAGGGGACGGCATGAAGCGAATGGCGATCGCATTGACGCACCTCGCTGACCGCCCGCGGTGTGCAGCGGGCTCGCCGGTGCCCGGTATGCCCCAGCCCGACCGTTGTATGATTACAACTAATGACTGGGCACCCCGCGAACCCTAATGGCGGGCAATCCCGCAATCCGGGACGCTACCGCTGGGTGGCTTTGTCCAACACCACCCTCGGCGTGACGATGGCGACCATCGACGCGTCCATCGTGATCATCTCGTTGCCCGCGATTTTCCGCGGCATCCACCTGAACCCGCTCGCGCCCGGGAACATCAGTTACCTCTTGTGGATAATCATGGGCTACCTGCTGGTCACTGCGGTTCTGGTGGTCACGCTGGGGCGGCTTGGCGACATGTTCGGCCGGGTCCGGATCTACAACATGGGTTTCGCGATCTTCACGGCCGCCTCCATCGCGCTGTCGCTTGACCCGTTCCGCGGCGTCGCTGGCGCATTGTGGCTCATCTGCTGGCGAATCGTGCAGGCTGTCGGCGGCGCGATGCTGATGGCCAACTCGGCGGCGATCCTGACCGACGCCTTTCCGGCGAGTCACCGTGGCATGGCGCTTGGCATAAACCAGATCGCTGGGATCGCTGGCATGTTCATCGGCCTGCTCGCCGGTGGGCTGCTCGCCGCCTGGGACTGGCGGGCCGTGTTCTGGGTGAACGTGCCCATCGGCGTGTTCGGGACAATCTGGGCCTACCGGAGCCTGCGCGAGACGAGCAGCAGGCAGTACGGACGGATCGACTGGCCGGGGAACGTCACCTTCGCGGCCGGTGCCGGCCTGCTCCTCATTTCCATCACCTACGGCATCCAGCCTTACGGCGGGCGCTCGATGGGGTGGACCAATCCGATGGTGCTCGGCGGCCTGGTGGCCGGCGTGGCGCTGCTCGCCGCGTTCTGCGTCATCGAGACCAAGGTGGCCGAGCCGATGTTCCGGATGGGCCTGTTCAAGATCAGGGCCTTCGCCGCGGGCAACGCCGCGGCGTTGCTTGCCGCCATCGCCCGCGGCGGGCTGCAGTTCATGTTGATCATCTGGTTGCAGGGCATCTGGCTTCCGCTGCATGGTTACGACTACCAGCGCACCCCGCTGTGGGCTGGCATCTATCTGCTGCCGCTGACCACGGGGTTCCTGATCGCAGGCCCGGTCTCTGGGTATCTGTCCGACCGGTTCGGCGCGCGCCCGTTCACGACCGGCGGTCTGCTCATCACCGCGGCGTCGTTCACCGGCCTGATGCTCATCCCGGTGGATTTCAGCTACTGGACCTTCGCGCTGCTCATCTTCGCCGCGGGAATCGGGCAGGGCCTGTTCGCCTCGCCAAACACGTCCGCGATCATGAGCAGCGTGCCCGCCGGCCAGCGGGGCGTCGCCTCCGGCATGCGCGCGACATTCCAGAACTCGGGCACATCGCTGTCGATCGGCGTCTTCTTCTCGCTGATGATCGTGGGCCTTGCCGCCGCGCTGCCGGCCACGCTCACCGCGGGCCTGCGTGCCCAGGGTGTACCGCTCGGTGTGGCTGCGGGCGTGGCGCACCTGCCGCCGGTCAGCACTCTGTTCGCCGCGTTCCTCGGCATCAACCCGGTCAGCAACTTGCTCCGGCCCTCTGGCGTTCTGCACACGTTGCCGCCGCACAATGTGGCCGTGCTCACGGGGAAGGAGTTCTTCCCGCACCTGATCTCCCAGCCGTTCCACCACGGGCTGATCACCGTTTTCACGGCAGCGACCGCGATGGCGCTGCTCGCCGCGCTCGTGTCGCTGTTGCGCGGAGCGCAGTACTACTTCGACGAGCCGCCCGCCCAGCCAGCGCCGCCGGCGACGACCGGGGTCCGCTGAGGTCGCTGCGCTTTGGGTCAGGCTCCGCCACGGCGCGGGGCTGGCTTCCGCATCGACGCCGCGTTCGGCGCCGCAGCGCTCCGGCCGCATATCGCCTTCGAGGCCGGCGACCCGCGCCTCCTCGCGCAGCTCGCTGCGCGAGGAGGCGCGGGTCGCCATCGTGCCACAGTCAGTCGCCGACGCCCGGCGCGAGCTGCTGGACCGCATAGCGATAATCCGGCCCGCGCCGACCGGCCGGATCGCGCTTGCGTGGCGGACCGAAGGCCCGATCAGCCCGGCGGCACAAGCGCTGATCACGCGGGTGCGGGCGGCCGTGGCGCGTTCAACTCAGTAGCGGACTGCGGGCTGCCCGCGCCCAAGACATCGACGACGTGCACCGCCTTTGCGCGTGCCGCACATTCAAAACGCTGGGCACCAGGCTGCCTGAGCCCCCCGGCCGCGCACCCGTGCAGCACCTTAGCCCGCGGAAGAAGGTTTCCCAGTCGACCGTAATGACGCCCCTGCCCGGTATACCCTCGGAAAGCCAAGCCTACTTTACCTGCCTTTACCTGCGTTTTACATCACCGATGTCCCGGGGGGGCCTTGACGCAGTCCTTCAATGTAGTTATGCACACCGGCGCCGAAGGTGGTCAGCGAGAAGAATTGCGCGCGGCGTTCTTCTGGTCGCAACGATCGGCAGCCAGAAGATTCCGATGCGCTCTTGGCCTTTGCCTCCGCCTTTGCCTGCTCCGCCTTTGCTTGCTCCGCCTTTGCCTGCTCCGCCTTTGCCTGCTCCGCCTTTGCCTGCTCCGCCTTTGCCTGCTCCGCCTTTGCCTGCTCCGCCTTTGCCTGCTCCGCCTTTGCCTTCTCCGGTCTCCTTCCGCATGACTCCACTCGACGATCTTGGCGTGCGCCCTATTCTTAAGAGCACGCCGTTGCCTGGCCCGTAACGTTGCCTGCCGCTACATCGCAGCACGTCCTTCCACTCGCCATTGCGCGTGGGAGCGCGGTATGCGGAGTGCCCGAGGCGGCGGAACTTGCCGCGGCCCGTGCAGCCGGGCGATGGGGGCGCGTGAGCGCCAACTGGACGCGGCTGGGAGCGCCGGAGCGCCTGCGGGGCATATCCAGCTGTAACCCACCTAGCCCAAATGCTGAGCCAGCCGTGGGGATTGATTAACGAGCCACACCGGCGTGAGACAAACTACGTGTGCGGTGAGGAACTCGCATTGACCCTGATTGCCGATCCGACCGCTGTATAGCCGTGAGGTCGTCAAAGACAATGGTTATCGCGAGCAGGCCGACGCGTGATCGCAGGGTACGGAACGGAACGGATCTTGAACTGGCTTCACCCTACCTGTTGGGCTTGCTCTTGTGGCGTTCCGCTGGGATACTCGGCACAGGTAATCGGATAGGCTCACGACTACAACTGGAAGGCTAGTGCCGTGGCAACTGACACACCAGCAGCGACTCACCCTTCCGCCCCAGCACCTCCCGGTAAGTGGAGTAGCGCGACTTTGGTTGGGCGTGCAGAGGGTGGCGACGAATTAGACATATGGGTAAGTGTCTATGACGCTGTTAGCGGCAAGTGGAGCACACCCGTTCACGTTTAGTCACCCTTTCTTGACGCACAGCAAACCTACTCGGCCTCCCAGTGGCCTCTGCCAGTCGGTCCCGAAATCCCCGCCGGTTGTTTCGATAGGGTGTAGCTGCCATCCTCGACCGGCGGGGATTGTGTTCTGCCTCGCCCTTGCTTGCGCCAAACTGACCGCGATCTCGACAAGGCGCCCGGTGCCTCTTCTTCAGAAGGCGTTCGCTGTCGTCGGCACGCCGCATGGCTGTCGCGCGAAGCTACCAATGCGGGGCTGCTCGTCACCTGGGAAGCTCTGCTTGGCCTGTCGATGATCCGCAGCCAGCTTCCGTCCGGCTGGCGACGCGCCAACTGGACCCTGCCGCCGGTGTTGTCGGCCGGACGCGTCCAGGTGAGAGCGAGGTCGCCACTTCGCACTGTGGGCAGCGCCTCCTCGTATTCGAAATGCTGACCCGAGCAGGCCCGCGGCGGACTGCGCGGCACGCTTACGGTCGGCACCATGCTGTCGACCGGCCGCCAGGACGTGCCCGCGCTGCTCGGGCGTTTCCACGCAAGTCATCCCGACGTCGGCTGGCGGACGAGACGTTCATCGACTTCCCGCCCGGATGGGGTAACCGCGCGGTCGTGGACCGTGCCTTCGCCGCCGCGGGCCTCGAACGGCAGGTGTTCTTCGAGGTGGCCGACTTCGCCACCGCGGCGGGGCCTGTCCGCCACAACCTCGGCGTAGCCTTCCTACCTGCGCCACCCGCGGCCAAACTGTCCGGCCTGCGGGCCTTCGACGTAGCCGGCGGCTCCCTCAACTGGGAGATGTTCGTCGCCACACCGGCCGGCCGCCGGCTCCGCCGCGGCGCGGGCCTTCCTGGCGGAACTGCTTTCACCCGGTTGATCACGCATGGGCTATCACCAGCGCGACATGGACGCCGGCAAGGTGCGGCGGCGGCCGGCCCCGCGCTCGCCAAGCCAGCCGGCAGGCCCGCCGATCCCTGATTACGGAATGCTCAAAATGATCCTGAACGGCTGCCGCGTGGGATCCGCCGCGGCAGCCGTTCGGCATGTTTGGTGTTGAACGTCCGGACCGGCGGGGTTCTGCGCGGGCAGCCCGCGGGTGCGAAGACAATGGCGGCATGACCGAGTCCCAGCCGGCCACTGCGCCCTTCTCCGGCCGAACGGCGTGGGCGCGGAATCTGCAGACCCCGCTGCGGATGTTCCTGCGGACCGAGACGGGCAGTGCCGCGGTTCTGCTGGCCATGGCGGTGGCGGCGCTCATCTGGGTGAACGCCGATGCGTCGTCGTACGAAACCGTCTGGCACACCCAGTTGTCGATCCGCGTCGGCGGTGCGGGCATATCTGAGGATCTGCGCGGCTGGGTGAACAGCGGGCTGATGACGTTCTTCTTCTTCGTCGTCGGGCTGGAAGCCCGCCGCGAGTTTGACATGGGCGAGTTGCGCGAGCGGCGGCGGCTGGCGCTGCCGGTCCTGGCGGGCGCCGGCGGGATGGTGGTACCTGTCGCGATCTACCTGGCTGTGAACGCGGGCCGCTCCTCCGCGCACGGATGGGGCGCGGCGATGTCGACGGATACCGCGTTCGCGCTCGGCATGCTCGCCCTCGTCGGCCCGCGCTTTCCTGATCGGCTGCGGGCCTTTATGCTCACCGTCGCGGTCGTCGATGACCTCGTCTCGCTCGTGGTGATCGGGGTCGCCTACAGCAGCAACGTGGTGCCGGTCGCGCTGCTGGCCGCGCTCGGGATCTTCGGGGTGATGCTGCTCATTCGCGCCGCGGGTATCCGGTTCGGGCTGGTCTATGCGCTGCTCGGCATCGCGGCGTGGGTAGCGGTCTTCAAGTCGGGCGTGGACCCGATCGTCGTCGGCTTGGCGATGGGACTGCTGACCTACGCCTACTCGGCCAGCCGCAGCGACCTCGAACGCGCGACGGACCTTTTCCGCAACTTCCGGGAGCAGCCGACACCTGAGCTCGCGCGGTCGGCAACCGCCGGGCTCACCTCGGCTATTTCACCTAACGATCGGCTGCAGCAGCTCTACCACCCATGGACGAGCTTCGTCATCGTCCCACTGTTCGCGCTGGCCAACGCCGGGATCGCTATCAACGGCGGCTTTCTGGCGCGTGCGTACACGTCGCCGATCACGCTGGGCATCCTTTTCGCCTACGTGGCAGGCAAGCCCATCGGGATCGTCGGCGCGGCGTGGCTCGTCACCAAGGTGAGCCGCGGCCGGCTGCGCCCTCCCGTCGGCTGGGCCGCCGTCACCGGCGCCGGCGCCATCGCGGGCATCGGCTTCACCGTTTCCCTGCTGATCGCGACCCTGGCGTTCAGCGGCACCCAGCTCGAGGAGGCGAAACTCGGCGTCCTCAGCGCGGCGCTCGGAGCCTCCCTGTTGACATGGGTCGTCTTCCGTGCCACCTCGCTGCTTCCGCCCCGGCTGCGGATCCGCGCATTGCTTGGCACCTCCGAGGTGCTCATCGATCTCGGCGCACCTGTCGATCCCGATCGCGACCACATGCGAGGCCCGCAGGACGCGCCGGTAACCGTGGTCGAGTACGGCGATTTCGAGTGCCCCTATTGCGGCCAGGCCGAGCCTGTTGTCCGCGAACTGCTTGCTGACCATGGCGACGTCAGATACGTATGGCGGCACCTGCCGCTGAACGACGTGCACCCGCACGCGCAGCTTGCCGCTGAGGCGGCCGAGGCCGCCGCGGACCAGGACGCGTTCTGGGAGATGCATGACCTGCTGCTCGAGCACCAGGATGAGCTACGGGCTGCCGACCTCATCCGCCACGCGGGAAACCTTGGCTTGGAGGTCGAACGGTTCAGCGACCACATCAGGAGACGCGCGGGCGCCGCCAGGATCGCAGAAGACGTCGACTCGGCCGACCTGAGCGGCGTCTCTGGCACGCCGACGTTCTTCGTCAACGGCCGGAGGCACTACGGCGTTTACGACATCGGCACGCTGTCCACGGCGGTCAAGGCCGCCAAGGCCACGGCTGCCATCAGGCGCAGGTCCGGCGCCGCGAGGGACCGCGTGCAAGGCGGCTGAGCTGCGGGTACGCGGGTGGCGGGTGCGCCGCACCCAGAACACGGCCGAGCAGGCGTTCCTGCGGCGCAGCCGCGTGGCGCTCAAGTAGGCGCAGCCGTGCGGCGCTCAAGTAGGCGCAGCCGTGCGGCGCTCAAGTAGCGGCGC
>Ga0335078_10004761_pt1 | contig 20091 bp, 16 predicted proteins | sample Lox_Sample_32_FD_206711 | JGI IMG/M metagenome (GOLD analysis project Ga0335078, IMG submission 206711) | Soil microbial communities from Loxahatchee National Wildlife Refuge, Florida, United States - Lox_Sample_3.2 | ecosystem: Environmental > Terrestrial > Soil > Wetlands | place: USA... | reverse complement strand
CCCGGCCGCCGTGCCCCCGTCTCCGGGGATCGACCCACCCGCTCTCGGCCGGCCCGGGGCCCTTGTGGCGGATCGGACCCGGCTGCTCCCGTTCGGCCGTGCCGGGAAGCTTGTCGGTCGCGCTCATCGCTTGCTCTCCTCGTCGTCGGGTCCACCGAACATCAGCTCCCGCCGTAGCGCCATGATTCGCTCGGCCGGGATCGCGTCCGCGGGACAGGCTTTCGTGCACTCGAAGCCGACGTGGCAACGCCACACGGCCTCGGGTCGGCTCGCCCAGGCCAGCACGTCTTCGCGCCTGACGCCGCGTGGCTCCTCGAGCAACCGCTCCGCCGCCGCCAGTGCCGCCGGACCGACGTAGTCATGCGAAGTCGCAGCGACCGGGCAGGCCGACAGGCACAGCCCGCACTCGATGCAGTCCTCGAGGCGCACGAAGTCGGCCCCCGGAGGAGCGGCACGGTGACGATCGTGATGCGGGTGGTGATGAAGCGGAACTGCGCTTGGAACGTCGAGCGTGATCTCGTGCGTTCCCTCGAGATGAACCTCGCCATCGTCGGCGTCGGCCGGAGCTCCGCTTGAGCGGATGATCGGGTGCGCGTGGGGGAAGCGCTCGAAGAAGCCGTGCATCTCGACGACGAGGTCGGTGAGGACCGGCAGGTTCGCGAGCGGCTCGACCGTGATCTGCGCTCCCTGATCCCGGACCGCGCACACGCAAGCGAGCGCCTCGCGTCCGTCGACTTGCACGCCGCAGGTACCGCACGACGCGTGCAGGCATGAATGCCGAAGTGCGAGCGACGGATCGCGGTGGCGCTGGATCCAGCGCAGGGCATCGAGCACCGTGGTGTGGGGCCCGACCGGGACCTCGAACTCGTCGAACCGCTCGCCGCCGTCGCCGCGCTTGTATCGGTAGACGCGGAAGCGCCGAGTCTCCTGCTGAGTGCTCACGCTGGTCGTCATGCCGCCACGACCTCCGAGTAATAGGCGGTGTGCGGGAGCAGGACCGTCTCGTGGGTACGGCACGGCTCGTCGATGCCAAGCTTTCGGCAAACCACGTCGGCGCACAATTCGGCCATGCCGCGCAGCGTGGTGGCCTTTCCGCCCGTGATCGTGACGAACCCCTCGATGCCGTCCTTCTCGGCGTGATCGAAGGTCTGGAAGGTCCGGGACAGTTCGCGCCCGCTGGCTGCGCCTGCGGAGCCGACCAGCGGTCGCGCTGCCGACCATGCCGCCCGGCGCTCCGCGTGACGGAGCGCCGGGATCAACTTCGAACCCTCCGCATACATCCGCTCGACGTGGTCCTCGGGCACCGACAGCTCGTCGGGATCCTCGACCACCCAGGAGGTGGTGCCGACGATCGACAGCCCGCGCTGCGGGACGACGATGTCGCCGTCGCCGGACTTGTGCATCCGGTTGATCACCATGTTGCAGTACCGACCTCGGAGCGCGAGCAGGACCCCCGGTGAGGGGGTCATCGGGACCTCCGCGCCGGCCATCGCCGCGACCTTCTCCGACCACGGTCCGGCCGCATTGACGACGAGATCGGCGTGGATCTCACCCTCCTTGCCGGTGACGTGGTCGCGGACGGCAGCGCCGGAGACGACGCCGTCGTGACAAAGGAGACCAATCACCTCCATGTAAGGCCGGATGTCGGCGCCGTTATGGCGCGCCGTGGCAAAGAACCGCAGGATCAGCCGCATCGGATCGACGGTCGCATCCGGGACGCGCACCGCGGCTTTCAGCTCCGGATTCAGGTTCGGTTCCAGGAGGAGCGCCTCGACGGCGCTCAGGCGTTGGACGGGAATGCCGGCGCCGATGCAGCCTTCGACCAGGGGTTCGAGGTACTCGAGGTCCTCGTCGCACACCGCCACGAACAGCCCGTCGTTGCATTCGAACGTGCCGGGGGCGATCCGCTTCAGGATCGCGTTCTCCTGGATGCACTCGACGCCCGCCTCGCGGTCGCCGACCGCGTAACGCGCGCCGCTGTGGAGCAGTCCGTGGTGGCGGCCGCTCGTCCCGGAGGTCACCTCGCCGCGTTCCAGGAGCGTCACGCGAAGCCCCCGGAGCGCAAGATCGTGGGCGAGGCCCCCGCCGGTGGCGCCTCCGCCCACGATCAGTACATGCGTGTCATGTCGACCGGACATCCGTCACCGGTGACGTCCAAGGCGAGAGCCCGCCCTCTCGACTCCCACCCCGATCGCGATGAACAGGTTGGCGATCGCGAACACGATCAGCCCAAATCCGACTGCGCACAGGATGCCGACGGTCACAGGACCCAACGCGATCGCCACCAGAAGAGCCGGGACGGCGAAAGCGATGCCGGCAACAAGCCAAAGTGTAAGTTTCATGGTGAACCACCTCCGTCGAACGCCCTGAGCGGCATTTGTGGCGTGACCGTAAAGCGCGGAGGGGCCCCGGCCATCCGTGCAAATCCACACCAGGGGCACATGTTCGCCGAGACGAGTTCGCGGATGGACCGCGTTGTGGCGCGAGTCCGGTGGCGGCGACCCTTCACCAAATGGGACGACTACGGCCCGTGCAAATCCCGGCGATGGATCCCCGTCGCTTCGCGTCGGTGATCTCGGACGAGGAATACCAGGTCCTGCTGTCGCTGCTCGATCGCGGGGCCGCCACGCTCCATGGCCGTGTGGTCTGGAACGTCAACTCGACCTCGAGCGGAGGTGGGGTCGCGGAGCTCCTACGTTCGCTGCTCGGCTACTCGCGGGGTGGCGGGGTCGATGCGCGGTGGCTGGTGATCGCCGGCGGGCCGGCGTTCTTCGACGTGACCAAGCGAATCCACAATCACCTGCATGGGTTCGACGGAGACCAGGTCGGGCTCAGCCACGCCGAGCGCGCGATCTACGAGGGGACGCTCGCCGAGAACGCGGCCGAGCTGACCCCCCTGCTCAATCACCGCGACATCGTGATCCTTCACGATCCGCAGACCGCCGGCCTCATCGAGGCGGTGCGAAGCACCGGCGCGACCGTGATCTGGCGCTGCCACGTCGGCATCGATAACCCCAACTCGCGTGCCCGCGACGCCTGGAGCTTCCTGCGCCCGTACGTGCGCGGCGCGGACGCCTACGTCTTCTCCCGCGCGAGCTTCGCCTGGGACGGCCTTGAGCACGACAAGCTCACGGTCATCCATCCGTCGATCGACGCGTTCTCGCCCAAGAACCAGAAGCTCACGCGCACGCGGTGCCACTCGATCCTGGCCAGCGCAGGCATCATCGCCGGTTCGCGCTACCACGACCCGACGTTCACGCGGGGTGACGGGACGCCGGGGCGGGTGGATCGCCGCGCCGACGTGCTCGAGGCGGCGCCCTTGAGCGCGTCCGATCGGATGGTCGTCCAGGTGTCGCGATGGGACTCGCTCAAGGACCCCTTGGGGGTGATGTCGGGCTTCAACAGTTACGTCGCCGATCGAACCGACGCGCATCTGGTGCTCGCGGGACCCGCAGCGCACGGGGTGGCCGACGACCCCGAGGGCGCCGCGGTGTACTCGCAACTGAGAGACGCCTGGCACGCGCTCCCGCTCCGGTTGCGCCGCCGCGTGCATCTTGCCTCGCTGCCGATGGTCGACACCGACGAGAACGCCGCGATCGTAAACGCGCTTCAGCGGCGAGCCGCCGTCGTCGTTCAGAAGAGCCTCGCCGAGGGATTCGGCCTCACCGTCGCTGAGGCGATGTGGAAGGAGCGCGCGGTGGTGGCGAGCGACCTTGGAGGGATCCAGGACCAGATCGTCGACGGGGAATCAGGCGTCCTGCTGTCAGACCCGCGCGACCTCGCGGCTTTCGGCGACGCGGTCGTGAACCTGCTGGAGGACCGCGAGCGAGCACGCCGGATCGGCGTCGCGGCTCACGCCCGTATCCGGGACGAGTTCCTCGTGCCGCGCCACCTCGGCCGCCACTTCGAGGTGATCGATCGGGTCTTGTCGGCTCGCGAAGCGCAGGGCGCGATGACCGTGTGGGCGCCGAGCAGCGCTGGTGCCCTGGTTCGGCCCTGAGCGCGGCCCGATTTCCGGTGTAACTACTTACGCCGGTTCATCCCTCTTCACGGATGCCGCCTTGCGCCGACCGCGCATACGGTGGCATGTGAACACGAGGTGAAAGCATGATCTCTCTAGCGAAGTTCTCAATCCGCCGTCCCAAGACGTCGCTCGTTGTCTGGCTGGTCATCGGCGTCGCCCTGAGCGTGATCGGCTTCGGCGTCGCCGCCACGCTGTCGCCCTCGGTCACCGTCGTGCCGGGCACCCAATCATCGCGCGCCCAACAGCTGGCCAACGCGCAGTTCGGTCCGACGCAGCTGATCCCGATCCTGCTCGAGGGACCGAAGCAGCAACTTGATCGTCAGGGTCCGAAGCTGGTCGCCGCGCTGTCCACGCGCGCGCAGACACGCGTCCTCTCCGCTTGGGACGCCGGCACCGCAAGCGCAACCCTTCGGCCAAAGCCGACTGCCGCGATGATCGTCGTGTCCGTCGACCGCCCCGAGAAGGACGTGGTCCGCTACGAGGAGCCCCAAATCGAGCGCCTCGTCTCACACGAGATCTCAGCGCCGGCCCGTGCGTACATCACCGGGCAGCCGTCGATCGATCGCGCGCTGAAGGACGCGGCGGTCTCGAACCTCCGCCGCACCGAGCTGATCGCGATCGGGATTCTCTTCTTCCTTCTGCTGATCGGGTTGCGTGCGCCAGTGGCGGCGCTGCTCGTCACGGCCGTGGGCGCGATCAGCACCATGGCGGGTTTTGGTGAGGTCGCGCTGCTCGGCCACATCATCACGCTCGACCCGGTCGGCGTGGCCCTCGGGACGATGACCGGGCTCGCCATCGGCGTTGGGTTCGCCCTGCTCATCCTCGACCGCTTCCACCGCGAGGAGCTCCCAGCCGGGGCGCATCCCCGCGACGCCGTGACCGCCGCGACCACGGGGCTTAGGACGACCGGAAAGGCCGTCCTGGTCGGCGGCACCGCGCTGGTGCTGGCGCTCGCGATCGTCGCCTTTATCGGGCCGACCCAGCTGATGGTTTCGCTCGGGACCGGAATGCTGACGTGCGCCGCATTCGCCACCGGCGGGGCAGTCGTGGTTATGCCGGCGGCGCTCGTGCTGCTCGGTCGGAGGATCGACGCGTACAGCTTCCCGGCGCCGGCGCCGCTGATGCGCGCGTGGTCACGGCTGCTCGACGGCGGCAACTGGGTGACCCGCCATGCGGTCTACGCCGGGTTTGCCGCGACGGCGCTGCTCGCCGCGCTTGCGGTGCCGGCTTTCGCTCTGAACTCGGGTCCTCCCGACGTGAGCCAGCTTCCGTCCGGTGCCAACGCGAGAACCGCGTTCGAGGAGGTCTCGCGCGTGATGGGCCCAGGCTGGGCGACGCCGTACAACCTGATTGTCGCCGCCAACGACCGGCCCCTCACCACGCCGGCGTTGCTGTCGAGCCTGTCCCGTTTCCAGCTCCAGATCGCCAAGGACAGCGCCGTCGAGTCGGTCACCGGGCCGGGCGCGATCAATCCGACCGCCAACCAGCTGTCGACGTTCGGACCGCAGCTCAAGCATTCGGCCGGCGTGTCTGACCAGAGCAAGACGGATCTGCTGAAGCTGATCAGCGGGCTGGGACAGGCGGGCGCCGGATCCAAGCAGCTGCGGTCCGGCCTCGCGCAGGCCTCCAGCGGGGCGGACGCCCTGCAGTCCGGGTCCGGGCAGGCCCAGTCCGGCGCGGCGCAACTGCACGCGGGGCTCGCGCAGGCGAGATCGGGATCGGCCCAGCTGAAGGCGGGACTCGATCAGGCGCTCGGGGGCGCGACCGCGCTCAAGGCCGGCGCCGCGAAGGCGCTTGGTGGCTCGACCCTGCTCGCCCAGGGGATCGGCCAGGCTCATCAGGGGGCGGGGCAGAGCGTCGTCGCGCTGAAGGGTCTGACGAGCCTCACCGCCAACGCCAGCTCCGCGATCTCTGGCACCCGGTCCGGCGTGCAGAGCGCAAGCGCGGCGCTGGGTGCCGCGAGCTCAGCGCTCGGCTCGATGACCGACGGCAAGACCGATCCGCGCTACGCAGCCGCCGTGACGTCACTCCAAAGCGCCACGGCCGCGCTGTCCGGGCTGACGACGAAGCTGAACAGCGCGGTTGCCAACGCTTCCCAGGCCAAGGCGCTGGCGGCCGGCGTCGCCAAGCAGGCTCCCGCACTCGTCAAGGGACTCGGGCAGCTTCAGAGCGGCGCCTCGCAGCTCGCAACCGGGATCAAGCAACTGCGCGACGGAAACGGACAGCTCGCCGGCGGGATGAGCCAGCTCTCCACCGGAGGCGGCCAGCTGATCAGCGGTCTGGACCAGCTCACCGCGGGGGCCGGCGCGCTGGAGATCGGGCTCGGACAGCTCACGTCGGGGGCCGGCCAACTCGCCACCGGGCTCACCGGCGGCGTTGGTCCCGCGGGAAAGCTGATCACCGGCCTGGGGACGATGCAGGCCGCGGTGGTCAAGGCTCGTGGCCAGATCCCCTCGACGAAGCAGCTCAGACAGCTGGAGCAGCAGTCCCCCGGGATCTTCAACTCGGGATACTTCGTGCTCGCGGCGGTCGAGGGAGCGAACAAATCCGACCGCAACGCCGCGACGTTCACGATCAACCTGCTTCGCGGCGGCACCGCGGGCCAGATCGTCGTGGCGTCCAAGTACAGGTCGAATGACTCACGCACCGAGACGCTCGGCACGCACCTGGTCACGCTCGCGCGGGGATTCGCTCGGAGCAACCACGTGCAGGTGGCGGTCGGCGGACCGGAGGGCAGCTTGGGTGATCTGACCCGGGTCGCGAAAGCTCGTGTGTGGGTTGACGTGATCGTGGTGGCGCTGGCACTGACGCTGGTGCTCGCCCTCGCGCTCCGCGCCGTGCTGCTCCCCGCCGTCGCGACGGTGTTCGGACTGCTCGTCACCGCGGCGTCGTTCGGCGTCCTGCAGGTCCTGTTCGGCGGCTCGGACCCGATCCTTGGCGGTCCCGGCTACCTCGACCCGATGTCGATCATCGGGATCTTCACCGTGGCCTTCGGGATCACGACGATCTATTCGGCGGTGCTTCTGATGAGGACGCGCGAGGAGTACGTGTCAGGTGACGGCGCCCGGTTGGCGGTGCGCATCGGCCTTCGAGAGACGGGTGCCGCTGCGACCGGCGCAGGACTCGTGATGGTCGCCTCGCTGATCCCGTTCCTGACGACAAGCTTCGTGAACGTGCGCCAGTTCGGGATCGGGGTGGCCGTCGCGGTCCTGCTCGACACGCTCGTCGTGCGCCCCGTGCTGCTCCCCGCCGCGGAGATCGTGCTCGGGCGCTTCGGCTGGTGGCCGACGTCCGGCCCGGGCCCGGCCGGGCCGGCGGCGGCGCCCGCGTCGCGCCGGTTTCGCGTGTTCCGTCCGTATCCCCGCCACCGCCGACCTGGCGCCGTCCACGAATAGGAGGACCCGATGAGCCCGTCCACCGTCACGCAAACAGCCGCGACCGTCCCGCAGGACGTCACACCCGTGTCTGCGGGCTCACGGTCGCACACCCTCGGCCAGATGATCCTCGACGCGGCCGACCGATTCGAAGGTGTCGCGCTCGAGTACCGACTTAACGGTGAGACGGTCACGATCTCCTATCCGGCGCTCGGCGCGATTTGCACCGAGATCGCTCAGGGCCTGATCGGCCTGGGCATCGAGCCGGGGGACCGGGTCGCGATTCTCGGCACCACCTCTGCGGATTGGACGCTCGTCGACTGCGGGTCGCTCTGCGCAGGCGCGGTCGTCACGCCGATCTACCACACGAACTCTCCCGAGGAATGCGCCTACGTGCTCGACCACTCGCAGGCGCGCCTGGTGTTCTGCGACGACGCGGCGCAGCTGGCCAAGATCGACCAGGTCCGGGCTCGCTGCCCCATGCTCGAGCACGTCGTGACCTTCGTGCCGGCCGGTGACGCGATCACGCTCGATGAGCTCCGACGCAGGGGCAGCGACATCCCGCCCGAGCGCGTGTACGAACGGGTCGCCTCGGCCCAGTCGGGGGACATCGCAACTCTCGTCTATACGTCCGGCACGACCGGTCCGCCCAAGGGCTGCATGCTCAGCCACGAGAACTTCATCGCCTCGGTACGTATGTACGAGCAGCAGCTCGGGCTGGACCGGACCCACTCGATGTACCAGTTCCTGCCGCTCGCGCACGTGCTCGCCCGCGTCGCCCAGGCCGTCGTTCTGAGCGTGGGCGCGCGCCTTGTCTACTGGGGCGGCGACACGCGCAAGATCGTCGATGAGCTGGCCGACGCCCGTCCCACGCACGTCCCGGCCGTGCCACGGATCTACGAGAAGATCCAGGGCGCCGTGACCGGCGAGGTCGCGCGTAAGCCCGTCGTGCAGCGCGGCCTGTTCGAATGGGCCGTGCGCTGCGGCGGCCGGGCTCGGAAAGCGCTGCGCGAGCGCCGGCAACCCGACCTCCTCACCGATGTTCAGTACAGGCTCGCGGACCGGCTGGTGCTCGCGAAGGTCCGGCGGCTGTTCGGGCCGGCGCTCCAGGTCGCGCTGGTCGGCGCCGCACCGGTCGCGCCCGACCTGCTCGAGTTCTTCGACGCGTGCGGGGTGCTCGTGCTCGAGGGATACGGCCTGACCGAGACCTGCGCCGCCACGGCGCTCAACACCGTCGACGCGCTCCGCTTCGGCACCGTGGGAAAGCCGCTCCCGGGCACACAGGTCGCGATCGCCGACGACGGGGAGATCCTGATCCGCGGACCCCACGTATTCCAGGGGTACTACCGCGATCCCGACGCCACAGACGAGGTGCTGACCGCCGACGGGTGGCTTCGCTCGGGCGATCTCGGTGCACTCAGCTCCGATGGCTTTCTCTCGATTACCGGCCGCAAGAAGGATCTGATCATCACCTCGAGCGGGAAGAACATCACCCCGGTCAACATCGAGAGCGAGCTCCGCGAGAGCCGGTACATCACCGAGGCGATCGTCTACGGCGACAGACGCCCGTACCTCGTGGCGATGCTGACCCTCGACCGGGACGAGTCCGTGAAGCTGGCCGAGCGGTTTGGGATCGCCACCGACCCGGTCACGATCGCCGCCGATCCCCGAGTCCACGCCGTACTCCAGAAGGAAGTCGACCGGATCAACCGGAAGTTCGCGCGGATTGAGCAGGTCAAGCGGTTCGCGATCCTCGGCCACGATCTCACCCAGGCCGACGGCGAGCTCACGCCGACCTTGAAGGTCAAGCGCGCAATCGTCTACGACAAGTACGCCGATGTGTTCGCGGGGCTCTACGAATCACGACAAGACAAGGAGTAGACAGCCATGCGCAAATGGATAACCATCGCCGCCGCGGCGGTGTTGTCGCTCGTGCTGGCGGGCGTCGCGCTCGCGGACTTCAGCCAGACCAGCAACATCGCCCTGACCGCCACCCACGCCGGGAAGTCGACCGGGATCAAGGCCGACATCGCCTCGACCACCTCGCCGGGGGAGGCGCCGAAGGCGGCCAAGCTGGTCGTGATCACGTTTCCTGCCGGGACGAAGTTCGCCCTCTCGAAGGTCACGCCGTGCAAGCTGTCCGATGGGCAGCTGAGCGCCGGCAAGACGTGCCCGTCGGCGAGCCAAATCGGGACCGGCTCGGCCACTGCCAGCGCGTTCCCGCTCCCGCAGCCGATCCTGGCCGGCGTGAAGGCCTACGCGGCCGGGCCCAACAAGATGCTCCTCCTGGTCAAGGCGACTTCGCCGGTTCCGCAAACGCTCGTCATCCGCGCAACCGCGTCCGGCGCGAAGCTCACGATCCCCGTTCCGTCGCCCACGGTGGCCGGGTTCAAGGTCGTGCTCGTGTCCTTGAAGCTGAACGTGCCCGCGCGCGGCAGCGGCCGGGCGGCGCTGGTCACCGCCGGCCGGTGCGGTGCGGGGCACTTCACCGTCACCTCGCACTTCGCATACGCCGACGGCAGCCAGGCGGATCTCGAGAGCTCGTCGCCCTGCAGTTGAGATCGCCGAGCGACTCCGTGCTTTCCCGTACCCGATCAGCAGGTTTCTCACGACGCCGCTGGTCGGGTGCGGCGATAGCTTCGCATCCATGATGTCGCACCTACACCTTGCCGCCTCCGACAGCGACCTGGCCGGGGACCGGCTTCCAATCACGGTTGTGCTGGCTGACGACCACGCCGTGCTCAGGCAAACCTTGCGCCGTTTGCTGGACGTCGAAACGAGCGTCAGCGTGGTCGAGGAGGCATCGGATCTGGCGGCGGCGATCGAGCAGGTCCACCGGCAGGCGCCGCGTGTGCTCGTGCTTGACCTCGACATGCCGAACGGATCGACCGTCGAGGCGATCCGTCGGCTTCGCGCGGAGGTACCTCGGACCGAGATCGTCGTCTTGACGACGGAGGAGAGTGCCCTCGTGGCGCAACAGCTGCTCGCTGCCGGCGCCGTTGCCTACGTGTTCAAGGACCGGGCGGAGACCGAGCTACTCGAAGCTGTTCGTCGAGCCGGTCGCGGTGAGGAGTTCGTCAGCTCGCGCGTCGCCGCCGGATTGGATGTGTTGAGACGGACTTCCGAGGGTGGTCCGCTTAGCCCGCGCGAGGTCGAGATCCTTCGCCTGATCGCGCTTGGGCATACCAGCGCCGAGATCGCCGCCAAGCTTCATCTGTCCCGCCGGACGGTTGAGACCCACCGCGCGCGGATCCTCCAGAAGCTTGGGTTGAAGACCCGGGCCGAGCTCGTGCGCTTCGCGCTGGAGCGCCACCTGATCGGTGCATGACCGCGTGCGCCAGCATCGCGGAATGGACTGACGGCCCAGCCGAGGCGCCGCGCGCCGACGATGCGGTCCGGTTCGACCGGGTGACCGTGGAGCGAGGCGGCCGGGCCGTGCTGCGTGACATCGATGCGTCGTTCGCCACCGGCCGGGTCACGGGTCTGTTCGGACCCAGCGGCAGCGGCAAGTCGACCCTGATCCGCGCGATCGCCGGCGTCCAGTCGGGAGTGCGCGGGACGGTGACCGTTTTGGGCGAACGGCCGGGGAGCATTGCCGTGCGGCGTGCGCTCGGATACATGACCCAGTCCCCGTCGGTATATGAGGATCTGACGGTGACCGAGAACGTCCGGTATTTCGCCGCGATCCGCGGCGCTGAGATGGGAGACGTGCTCGAACGTGTGCAGCTCTGCACTCATGCCAACCAGCTCGTGCGCAACCTCTCCGGCGGGCAGCGCGCGAGGGTCTCGCTCGCGACCGCGCTCGTGGGTCGCCCGCGGCTCTTGCTCCTCGACGAACCCACGGTCGGACTGGATCCGCTTCTGCGACGCGACCTCTGGCGCCTGTTCGGCGATCTGGCGGGCGAGGGAGCCGCGTTGCTCGTCTCCAGCCATGTGCTCGACGAGGCGCGTCACTGCGACGAGGTCATCCTGCTGCGTGAGGGTCGGATCGTCGCGCAGTTGAGCCCGGAGGAGCTGTCAGCTCGGACCGGGACCGATGACCTCGACGAGGCGTTCATCCGACTGATCGAGCGGCGATGAGCACGGCACGTACATTCGCCACGGCACGGCGGGTGTTGCTTCAGCTGCGCCACGACCCACGGACGATCGCGCTGATGCTGCTCGTACCGTGCGTGCTCGAGACGCTTCTGCGGCTGATCTACGCCCGTCACCGCGCAACGTTCGATCAAGCCGGTGCGCCGCTGCTGGCGTTCTTCCCGTTGACCACGGTCTTCCTCGTGACCTCCATCGCGCTCCTGCGCGAGCGGGTCACCGGCACCCTCGAGCGCCTCCTCACCAGCCCGCTCGGGCGGCTCGAGCTGCTCGGGGGCTATGCGCTGTCGTTCGGACTGCTCGCGGCCGTCCAGGCGACAATCGTGTGCGCGCTCACGCTCGGTCCGCTCGGGTTGCGGGTCCAGGGTCCCGTCGCGCTGCTCGTCGTCCTCGCCGTGTGCGTGGCCCTGCTCGGCACCGGGCTCGGCCTGCTCGCCAGCGCATTTGCGCGCACCGAGTTCCAGGTCGTCCAGTTCTTCCCACTGATCATCCTGCCCCAACTGCTGCTCTGCGGCCTCCTGGTCGCTCGGCAACGATTGCCGGGGGCGCTGCACGCGATTTCGGACGCGCTTCCACTGTCTTACGCGGTCGATGGCATGCACCACCTCTCCAGGCAGGTTGGTGCCGCCGGCGCGGTTGCCGCCGACACCGCGATCGTGCTCGCCTTCGCCGCCGGCGCCCTGATCCTCGGGGCCGTGACCCTGCGCCGGCAGACCAACTGAGCCATCCAAAGGAGTGACAATGCCCGATCATGCTGCTGCCACCATGAACCTCGAGCACGGCCCGATAGTGCTCGCCTACGACGGCTCGCCGGCCGCGCGCCAGGCCGTCGCGGCCGCGGCCGCACTACTGCCGTCGCGGAAGACGCTGGTGATCACCGTGTGGGAGCCGGCCCTCGGCCACGCCGCCATGGCCCCTCCGCCGTTGGCGACGGCGACGGCGACTCTCGTCGTCGATCCTCCCGCCGGATCCGACGTCGTCGGCGACCAACGAGCATCGGCGCAGCGGATGTCGAACGAGGGGGCCGAGCTCGCGCGGTCACTCGGGCTCGACGCGGAGCCGATCGCAACGGTCGACGCCAGCAACGTCGCGAGCACCATCGTCGAGGTGGCTGCTCGACACGACGCCGCCGCGATCGTCGTCGGCTCCCGTGGCCTGAGCGGCCTCCGTGCAAGGCTTGAAGGCAGCACCTCCAAACAGGTGGTGAAGCGGGCTCCTTGTCCCGTGGTCGTCGTGCACGACGCGGCGGACAGCGACTGATCATCTAACCGCCCTTGGGCGTCGCGGCGGGTGCGACGCTGCGCGCCATCCCGAGCCCGCGGCGCGATGATCGTGCGGGGAATCCCGCCGAGACGACTCATTTCTACCGAATGACACCTCGCGGGTGTTCGCAATGCTGCTGATGTGCAGCAGTTGTCGAGACCCTCTGTTCCGCGGATCGGTGAGCGCGCCGGCCGGCGGCGGTGGGTTCTCGCGGCGGTCGCCGCGTGCGCAGCGGTGGCGGCCATCGCGGTCACCGTAGACCGTTTCGTGTTCTCGGGAGCGACGGCCTCTCGGCCCGACCTGCAGCGGATCATCGACGGGCTGGTCGTCGGACGGAGCCGCGTGGCACCGGGCGTCACGGCGTTCGTCTCGGGCCCTCATGGCACCTGGTCGGGTTCAGCCGGTCTCGCGAACGTGAAAACCGGCGAGCCGATGTGGCCGAACGCTCCGATGCATCTCGACAGCCAGACGAAGACCTGGGTGGCGACGGTGATCCTGCAACTCGTCGCCGATGGACGGATGCGGCTCGGTGACACCGTCGAGCGCTGGCTCCCGAACGTGCTGCCATACGGCAAGCGGATCACCGCCCGGGAGCTGCTCGACCACACGAGCGGGATGGTCGACCAGACCACGTTCGACGCGGAGGTCCTGGTCTTCATCCGGCGCGTGCACGACCCGGCCTTAAGATCACAGCTGCTGCGTTTCTGGCGGCGGCTGGCGACCGACCCGACCGCGAAGGTGCCTGCCGGCGTGGCGCTCAGATTCACCTCGACGCTTCCGCTGCTTTGGGAGCCCGGCACGGAGTTTCACTACTCGAACATCGGCTACGAGATCGCCGGACTGATCGCGGCCCGAGCCGGACGGGCTCCCCTCGGCGCGCTGCTCTCGCAGATGATCAGCCGACCGCTCAGGCTGACCAGCGCCACGTACGTGCCGGGCGGGGAGGTCGTCGCGCGCCACCCAGTGGACTACGCCGTCGGACCCGACGGTACCGCCCGCGTCGCGACCGACTGGTACCGGGCCGACGAGGGTGCCAGCGGGGCGATGATCGCGAGCGCCGGCGACGACGGCCGCTTCTTCACCTCGCTGATGCAGGGCCGCCTACTGCCGCGTCCGGAGCTCACTGCGATGAGAACCCCGTCTGCGGCCAACCCCGCCTACGGCCTCGGAATCGGCCTCATCAACGCGGGCTGCCACATCACCGCTTACGGTCACGGCGGCGCAAGCTACTCGACGACCAGTGACGCCCTCGTGTCTGCCGACGGCAATCGGGTCGCAGTCGTCTTGCTCAACGGGAACACGCCGCAGGGCCACTCGCCGGGAACGCGCTCGAGTAACGCAGCCCTCGCCGCCGCACGGGCGCTCTTCTGTGCCGCGTAGGGTGGCGCCCGATGACGCTCGGTCCGAATGCCATGCTCTGTCAACGGACCCCGGCAGGTCGCTTCCCGGTCGTGCGCGTCGAGGACCACGGACGACGCTCGGGCGCCGGCCTCGGGCGCCGAGGCTCGCTGCCGGACAGCGCCGACCGTCGGAGAAGCTCGAGCACGCGGTCGAGCAGCAGGCCGTCCGGATGCCTGCGGCGTCGAGCACCCGCAGTCATGGGATCAGTCCCAGCCGCTCGATCGTGTCGGGGTCACTCAGATACTCACGTGCGGACACGATCATGCCCCCGTCGTGTTGGTGCAGCATGCAGACCGGACCGATGTCGGTCTCGTCGCCGAGGCTGAGCAGGCCGCTCGCGAACACCTTCCCGGCCCCGAGGTCTCGGACCTGACAAACGGCGATCCGGTACTCGTGGTGCCCCTGCTGTAAGTGTGCGAACCACTCGCGCACGCCGTCACGCCCGCGGTAGCGGGTTGCAAGGCCGCGCAGCCGCAAGGGATGGAGGTCGATCCGCTCGGCAACACATGCGAGCATCCCGTCCAGGTCCCGCGCGTTGAACGCCTGCGCCCAGCGGGAGACGATCCGGTCACTGCTCAAGTGCGGCGGGACCGAGGTGCTCGTGGCCGGCGCCTGCCGGGCCGGCGCAACCGCGATACCCCCGGTCGAGGGCCTGCCACGCCGCGACTCGGTCGGCGGGCTAACCATGCGCCGCCGCGCGCCGAGCGTACGCGGCCCATCGCTGATGCTTGGGCGCTTGAGCGTCAAGGCGGTGCCGCAGCGCGGGCACGCGTCGGCGGCCGCCCAGACAACGACTGCAGGCACCGACGATCGACAGATGGGACAGCGAATCTTGGCTCGTTCGAGCATGACCTTCCTCGGAGGCGATCAATCCGACGAGCCAAACCGTCATCTGTCGAGGCGGCAGGCGCCCATCTCCACAACGGCGACGCCGACGCCACCCAGCATGGGGCGCGGCGGCGACGGGTTGGAAACTAACGTAGCTCGTCGTCCAAATCAACCCCTGCGCACCAGCCGGCACCCAATGCCGAGCGGGCAGATCGGGCCGCTGGACTACACGGGCTCGTCGAGGATGAACACCTCGGCGGCGATGTCCGGGTCGAGGTTGTTGCCGCTGACAAACGCAACCACCTTGCGGCCTGTGAACCGCTCGACGGCCTCTTTGAAATCGGCCTCCATCGTTTCCTGGAACAGATGCCGGATCTGGTTGACGGCCTCACCCTGGTTGGCCTCGTTGAGCGTCCTCTCGGCATGCGTCAAGACTCCGCTCAGCAGCGAGACCACGACGTTGCCGTGATGCAAGGTGGTGGCGCTCTGAGGACCCCGGCCGAGATACCGGCTGTGAATCCCCACCAGCGCGCTCGTGATCGCCTGGTTGAGCTCCCCACCCTCGAGCCGGGGCGACCCGGACGGAGGCGGTACTACCTTCACCGCCCGAAGCGTCGGCCCGATTGCTGCTTGCTCGGTGTCTCGACTCATCTCATCACCACCATGATCTAAGCGTCTGGTGCAGGGTGCTCACATCCGTGGAAGGGATCACCTCAGGCACGGAGATCTACTGAATCGCCGCCACCGGGTTGCACCGGTTTGCCTCTCCATCTGCGTCGGCGCGTCAGGGGAAACCCTCTGATTACCGCTCACTTCTACCGATGGCAGAGCGGTCCGCTTCGTACACCCTCGTGGGTGACGCAACTCCATCAGGAAGGGACCGATCATGAGGTCAGAGAACTTCACGTCTCGGGTCGCCGGTTGGAGCGCCGCTCACCGTGGTGCGATCGTCAAGGGGTGGCTGGGGTTCGTGCTCGTCGCGTTCGCGCTGGGCGCCCTGGTGGGGATGGTCCAGCTCAAAACGGTGGAGGCGGAGAACGGCCAGTCTCGGCTCGCGGACCTGACGCAAGCACAGCAGTTCCCGCGGGAGCGGGCGGGGGAAGAGGTCTTGATCGAGAACCAGAGCGGTTCGCTTACGAACACGGCCTATCGCGCAGCCGTCACCGATCTGGTCGGGCGCCTTTCACGCATTCCGTCGGTCGCGGCGATCAGGTCGCCGCTTGAGCCTGGCAACGCAGGGCAGATGTCGAAGAACGGGCGCGCCGCGCTGCTTACCTTCCAGATCACGGGCGACCCGGACACCGCACAGGACCGTGTCACCCCGGCGTTGGCGGCGACCGCGGCGGTCCAGCGCGCGCACCCCGGCCTGTTCATCGGTGAGGTCGGTGTCGCCAGCACGAACAAGGCGGTGAACAAGCTCGTGGGCGACGACTTCCACAAGGCCGAGGTGACGTCGGTACCGATCACGCTGTTCATCCTCGTCATCGCGTTTGGCGCGTTGGTGGCCGCCGGCGTGCCGTTGCTGCTTGGCTTCACCGCTGTGCTCGCGGCGCTCGGCATAACCGAGCTGCTCAGCCACGTATTGCACGTCGAGCAGTCGATCACCTCCGTGATCCTGTGCATCGGCCTGGCCGTCGGGATCGACTACTCGCTGTTCTACGTGCGCCGAGCCCGTGAGGAGCGGGCTCGCGGCCGCACGCCCTCCGACGCCCTCCAAACCGCAGCCGCGACGTCGGGCCGCGCGGTGCTGATCTCGGGCTTCACGGTGATGATCGCGATGATGGGGATGTTCCTGATGGGCAATCAGGTGTTCACGTCATTCGGGATGGGCACCGTGCTAGTGGTCGCGATCGCGCTCGCGGGCTCGCTGACCGTGCTTCCCGCCGTCCTCTCAAAGCTCGGCGACCGCGTCGACCGCGGGCGGATCCCGGGTCTCGAGCGGCTTCGCGCCAAGCCCGGAGAATCCCGGTTCTGGGCGCCGATCGTCGGCGCGGTCTTGCGCCGTCCCGTCCTCTGGGGCGGCTGCGCCGCGGCGCTGCTCATCGCCCTCGCGATCCCGGCCTTCAGCCTGCACACCGTCAGCCCGGGAATGCAGGGACTGCCGTCCAACCTTCCCGTGATGGCGGCCTATCAGCGCGTGCAGAAGGCGTTTCCCGGAGGTGCGGTCCCGGAGACCGTCGTGATCAGCGCCCGCGACGTCACCTCGCCGCCGGTCACGGCGGGGATCGCCGCGCTGAAGCGCGCGGCGCTTGCGAGCGGCCGTATGTATGAGCCGATCACTGTGGACGTCAGCGCCACGCGCCAAGCGGCGCGCGTCTCGATCCCGCTGGCGGGTACGGGCACGGACGCGGCGTCTTTGAAGGCACTCGGGATGTTGCGCGACCACGTCATCCCAGCCACGATCGGCCGGGTGCCGGGCGTCACCGTCCACACCACCGGATCGGCCGGACAGACGCTCGACTTCAACGACACGATGAAATCTCACGCCCCGTTCGTGTTCGCGTTCGTGCTCGGCCTCGCGTTCGTGCTACTGCTCCTGACCTTCCGCTCGATCGTCATCTCGTTTACCGCGATCGTCCTCAACCTCATGTCGGTCGGCGCCGCGTACGGCGTGCTGGTCCTCATCTTCCAGCAAGGACATCTGCAGTCCCTGCTTGGCTTCACCTCGATCGGCGGCGTGGTGAACTGGCTGCCCCTCTTCCTGTTCGTGATCCTCTTTGGCCTATCCATGGATTACCACGTGTTCATCTTGAGCCGCATCCGCGAAGCGCACGACCGCGGTATGAACACCGAGGACGCCGTCGCGCACGGCATCAAGACGACCGCCGGCGTGGTGACCAGCGCCGCGATCGTGATGGTCGCCGTCTTCGCGATCTTCGCCACGCTGGACGAGATCGTCTTCCAGATGATGGGGGTCGGCCTCGCCGCCGCGATCCTGATCGATGCGACCATCGTCCGGGCCATACTCCTGCCGTCGACGATGAAGTTGCTCGGCGACTGGAACTGGTACCTGCCCCGGTGGCTCGGCTGGCTCCCATCGATCGCCACCGGCCGGGTCACGGCGCCGGTGCCCGGTGCGACTGCCGACGCCGGCACGCCACACCCCAGACGTGGACGGCGACGGTCGGTCCACCCGGCTCAGGGCCGCTCACCCCTTCGCCGGCACTGAACGCTCACCGAGCCTCACCCGCGGCGGCTCACGATCCAGCGCCCGTGGGCCGGCACGGCGTGCCGCTCGGCTGGACCCCTCGCCCCGCCTTCCATCCGTACCCCGGCCCGCTTGGTTTGCGGCTAGCTACGCTGACCGGTGAGTACCTGGCGTCGGGTGTATCCGAAGACTGCGGACTATCCGCAATCCGGTCCGCGGTCACGTGGCAGCGATATCCGTGCCGGTGCGCGATGTCCACCCGGTGATCGCGGATTACAGTGACACCACGATGATCCATCTACGCGCACATCGGTCGAGCGGTGTGGCGGCCGCGCCGCGGACGAGCCGGCCCTGCGGCCATACGCATCACATGGGCACATGTCCGCATTGCCAGCAGGCGCAGCTTGCCCGCTGGCGCGAGCAGCTGAACAGCGCTCACTCGGTCCGCGCTCGCTGAGCCCGGGGTCAGCGCGGGCAGGTCCTGGGGATCGTTTGACGTTCGGCCGATCCCATCCGTGTTATTCCGCAGCCCAGAGGGCGGCTGTCCCGGATGGCATCAGTCCCCGCGCTTGAGAAGGTGGAAGTACCCCCTGTGACCGCCAGAGGAGAATCGCATGACCACATCAGTCCCGACAAGTAGACCCGAGTCAGGCCCTCGCCGGCCGGTGATCACGCACATCGCCGCCGGCGTCGACGGCTTCCCCGAGGGACGAGACGCGGCGGCACTCGGACAGCTCTTCGCGGAGGCGACCGGAGCCCAACTGATGCTCGTCGCCGTTCACTCGTCGGCGCCGCTGCCGACACCCAGCGAGCTCAGCTACACGAACCTGCGCGACGAGTTGCAGCTGGAGCTGCACAACGTTCGCGACTCGCTGGCGCCGGAAGCCAGGACGCTTACCGTTACCGACCTGTCGGTGGCGCGCGCGCTCCACCACGTCGTACGTCGTCACAATCGCGACCTGCTGGTTGTCGGCTCGAGCCGCCGGGGACCAGAAGGACGCGTGCGGATCGGAAAGCGCACCCGTCAGCTGTTGTGCAACTGCGGGTGCGCGCTGGCGGTGGCGCCTCGCGGGTTCCACGCCGACCCCGACCGGGGCCTTCGCCGGATCGGCGTCGGCTACGACGGCAGTCCCGAGTCGGAGGGCGCGCTCGCTCTCGCCGTGTCGATCGCTACCGCCGCCGGTGCTCACCTGCACGTGTCGGCGGTCGTCGACGACCGGCTCCCGCTGTTCGGTAGGTCTGCCACGAGCGCCTTCGTGGAGGACCAGTGGAGCGAGGTCATCGGCAACGAGATGGAGGAGGTCCGTGCCCAGGCGTTCGCCGCAGGTGAACGGGTCGGAGCTCTACTTGATATCGGCGTCGCACGTGGCCGGCCGGCAGATGCGCTGCTGGCGCTATCGCACGACGTTGACCTCCTCGTGATCGGCTCCCGTCGCTGGGGCCCGACAGCGCGCCTCCTGCTCGGCAGCACCGGCGAGGTGCTCATGCACGATGCCGCGTGCGCGATGCTGGCGGTTCCACGACCGGTCGAACCGTGACCCCAGCAGCGTGAGTTCGGTGAGCGTCTGGGAACAACCGTGTTCGACAACGTGCTGATCGCGGTCGACGGTCGCCGCGGAGGCCGCGATGCGATCGCCCTCGCGAAGCGGCTCGCGGCGCCGGACGCGAGCTTCACCCTCGTCCACGTCGACGGCCACGGACCCGGTTCATGGTGGAGCCACCACGTTGGAGAGGAGCGCGCCTTCGACCGCTCGGCATTCATGCTCGCGGCCGAGAGAGAACGTTCTGCGATACGCGCCGCGATCGTGTGCGTCGGGGGCACAGCGCCCGAACACGCGCTGCATGATCTCGCCGAGCAGCGAGCGGCCGATTTGATTGTGGTCGGTACCTCGAGGCGCGCGCCGGCCGGACGGGTCCTGCTCGGTGCCGACGGGCGCGCATGGCTCCAAGGGGCTCGTTGC
>Ga0335078_10004760_pt1 | contig 20095 bp, 18 predicted proteins | sample Lox_Sample_32_FD_206711 | JGI IMG/M metagenome (GOLD analysis project Ga0335078, IMG submission 206711) | Soil microbial communities from Loxahatchee National Wildlife Refuge, Florida, United States - Lox_Sample_3.2 | ecosystem: Environmental > Terrestrial > Soil > Wetlands | place: USA... | reverse complement strand
TGCCGCTGCCCATCGCGGCGCGCGAAATCGCCGACGACCTGTGCCGCGAAATTAATTCCGACGCGGGAGAGCGCAGTTTCCTGGGCGTCTTCGTGTGCGCGGGGAACGCGCCGACGGAAGAGGAGCTTCGCGGGGCGCAAGAGAAGCTCGACGAATTTTACCGGGCGCTGGTCGCTTCCGCGGACCGCGAGTGGGAACGCTCGCACTCTTATCTTTTCATTCACGATTTGCAGCGGCGCGCCGCGTCCCGGCTCGGGCTCGAGAAGGAATGGCACTACCAGGCGCGCGAGACCGAGGAGTGTCCGGGCTGCGGGGAAAAAGTGAAGGCGGGCGTGGCGGTTTGCAGGACCTGCCATGCGGTTTTGAATCGGGAGAAGGCGCTGGCGCTGGGGCTCATTCAGGCGCCGGCGGTGGAGACAGCGGGGCGGCGCGGAGAAGAGCTGAGAGCGGGGAAGAAGAATGCGGATTGAGATTTTGCGTGGCACAGGCTTCAGCCTGTGAGGGTTCAGGGTTTCAGAAATAGGAATGGGCACAGGCTGAAGCCTGTGCCACGAGGTTTGCCGGGTGCGGCACTCGGCGTTGAGAATCGGGTGGCAAGATTTGCAGAGATCAAAGGCCACAGGCTAAAGCCTGCGCTACTTGAGGGATGAACAGAAATGAATAGAGTTGCGAAACATGCGAAACACGTTTGGGTGATGGCGGCTGTTGCATGCTTCGTCGTTGCGGTTTCCTGCAAGGATGCTTGGGCGCAGGGTTCGCGCAAGGACGACATTGTGTTCAATGCGCAGGGGCGGCCGATGGCGGGCGCCACCGTGCGCGTATGCACTTCCGCGGCGACGGGCCAGCCGTGCACGCCGCTGGCGCTGATTTACTCCGACGAGGGGCTGACGCAGGCGCTGGCGAATCCGACCACCACCAATGGGCTGGGGAATTATACTTTTTATGCCGCGCCGGGACGCTACGAGATTGAGATCAGCGGCCCCACGATCACCACGCAACAATTTCCGAATGTGATTTTGCCGAGCGATCCGAGCTCGCCCACCTTCACCACGGTGACTTCGACGAGCGGCATTTCCGCATTTTCGCTTTCGCTCACCGGAAACCTCACGGTCGCGGGATCGGCCGCGGTGACCGGATCGCTCACCGTCGGCGGCGCGCCCGTCCCCTCCACCACCGAGGACAACCAGTGGACGGCCCCGCAGCGTTTCAAGGGTTCCGATCCGTGGCGCGACATCACGGCCTACATGCCGCCCGGAGGCTGCGACCAATCCGCGCTGACCGCATCGCACACGACGGGAACGATCACGTCCGGCTCAACCGCTTTGGCCATCGCCTTCGACAATAATTTCAAGAATGGCTGCGGCATCTTCATCGCCAATGCCGGACCCGCATCGACGCTTTCCACACCCGCACAAGGATCGGCGCCCAATCCGAATGTCATCGGCGCGGCGGGATCGACCACCGTGCATTACAAGGTCGCGGCCATCGACGCCAATTACGGCACGTCGGCGGCGAGCGCGGCCATCGCCATCACGACGGCGCCGGCGACGCGCAGCCCGCTCAATTACGTCGGCATCTATTGGACTTCAGTAAACAACGCCGTAGGTTACCTTGTTTATACCGATCAAAACGGCGGCGGAACTTACGTTCCCCTTGGATACTCGTTCGATTGCTACGGCTACAGCGCCGGAAACGTGTGCGGGGCCATCGACAAAGGCGTGGAGACGAACAGCTGGACCGGCTCCAACGGTTTCTGGCCGACCACTCCGCCCGCGTCGGTTACCAACCAGGCGCTCATCACCACCATCGCCTCAGGCGCCGGAACGACCAGCCTGATCCTCGCGGCCGCGGCGGCCAATTCCGTAAGCAGCGTCTTCACGTATCCGGACAACAGCATGTTCATCAAGCAGGCGATTTCGGATGCGTCCGGCGACGGCAACCCGCAAATCACAAGCCGCGGAACCGTCTACATCCCCGAGGGTCTGTGGTACATGTCCACGATTCCGTTTCCGTCCACCTCCATAGACGGGGACGATGGGATCAAGATCGTTTTGAACGGAGCGATTCAAATCTTCGGGCTTCCCATCGAAGGAAATTTGGCCGGCGCGGGAACGAGCGGGCACCTGTCGATTACGGGAACGAGCGGCGTTTACCAGCCGGATGACTGGGTATTGTCGTGCAGCAACATCACGGGCTTCCAGTCACTCGGAACGCTCTTCGTCGTGTACAGCGGCGGATTGGATTTGAGCCACATTTGCCTCAGCGGCACGCAAACGGACATTGTGGCCGCTTCCGGCGGGGACATCACCACGCAGGATGTTTCCTTCCGCGATACCGGCAGCGGCCCTCTCCTGCAGGTGGACAACAACGCTTTCTTCAGCCTCTTCGACCGCACGAATTGGAACGCAAACGGCGCCAACAACAATGTTCCCGCAATCTGGTTTCTGGGCCTGACCAATAACGGCCACACGTCGGTGTACAATTTTCGGGACAATTCCTTCATCAGCCATACCGTCCGAGTCGACCAGGCGTTTCCGGGTATCAGCGGGCCCACCGGAGTCATCACCTTCGATGGAACGAGCAGCGTGGAAGATAACCAGGACGTGTGTTTCATCTGCCTGGCCACGAACAACACTCCAGAGGGCCTCAACATCCGCAATTTGACGACGGGCGATGTTCTGGCGCCGTTTCAGACTTTACTGTATAGTTACGCAAGCGCAGGCCCGCTTCCGGGAAACAACATCACCATCAGCGGCTACACGGCGGGATTTTCCCAATTAGTCGGATCGCTTGCCAATTCCGGCAACGTGGTCAATTGCGCCGGCTGGACGTACGAAAGTCCGAACCAGGGTGGCTCGGGGCTTAACAGCATCGGCTACTATGGCGCTATTGACGGCGCCTATTCCGGCTGCGACATCGGCATCACGCAGACGGGCTACGATGTCCAGACCACGGAAGTTCTGACCAGCGGCGGGAACGACGCGGACGGCCCCGCCGGGGAGCAAATCATCGGCCACGTGTTTCGGCGCCCGCAGGCCACGGTCACCGGCACCGGTTCCGGATCGCTGGCGGCGGGCGCTTATTACGTAAAAGTAACTGTGGTGGATGCGGCGGGCCGGGAATCGGCGCCCAGCCCGGAAATCTCGCAGACCGTGGGGAGTTCGAGTTCCATCAGTCTCTCCGCCACGACGGGAATTTATTTTCCGTCGAGCTGCAATTTTTATTTCGGCACGAGTTCCGGCGCGGAAGGGAACTATTTCAACTCCACCAGCGTGACGAATGGGACATGCACGTATACGTTGGCCAGCACGTCCGGCGAAACGGCGAAATCGCCGTCACCGGTCGGCAACGCGATGCGCTCCTGGCTCACGGAAGAAAATAATGCGAATTCGTGTTTGTTCTGCGGGCTGAGCGGGGGATTAGGGACCGGCTTCCTCGGCTTCAATCTTACCTCGGCGCAATACGCCGCGCCTCCCACGGGCGTGCAGTTTCCATTTAATGGCGGCGTGCACAGCTATAAATTCTATTCGGCGTCGGAGACCACCGCGCCCACGGGAATTGCCAGCGTCGACGAGCTGTATGCGGACTCGACCGCGCATCGCTGGAAAAAAATCGAGAACAACGGCGCCGTGCAAACGGTGGGCAGCGCCGATAGCTCCGCGTGCGCTTATCAGGGGCCGGCTTCCGCAGTGACGGGAACCGGGGCGGCGGCCACTTACTTTACCTGCACGCTTCCCGCGGGGGTGATGGGCGCGGGGCAGGGAATTATTATCACCGCGGTCGTCCAGCACACCACGGGCACTGCAAACGTGAATTACACGCTTTCGTTCGGCGGGACATCGACGACGGCAGCGGCGCCCAGCGGCGCGGCGAATCAGATTGAGAAGCTCACCTACATCGTCATGAACAATCCGGGATCCACCAGCGCTCAGACCATTTCCACGGTGGGGCAGGACAGCAACGCGGGCAGCAACTCGATCAAACTGAATACCGCGAACGTGAGCACGGCCTCCGCGGTGACCATCAATTTGCAATTCAATGTCGCGTCGACGGACGCAATCACGCCGGAAATGTTCCTGGTGGAGTTGAAGCAGTAGCGCTGTGGTAGCGCAGGCTTCAGCCTGTGTGGGTTTGTTGGGCACGGCAAAAAATCAAAATCGAAATCAAAATCGAAATCAAAAATCAAAAGCCACAGGCTGAAGCCTGCGCCACTTGGGGTCCGCGCAATTCGCGATTTTTGGAGGATTTCTTATGGTTGCGGTTTGTAAATTTTGCTTTCGGCTTCTATGCGGGGCTGTACTTGGCGCCGCGTTTCTTGCGGCGGGTGCGGCTTGCGCGCAAGGAATTCCTTCGGGCACCGTGCACAGCGTCACGCTGACTTGGGTCGCGCCATCGCCGGTCGGCGGCTCGGGCACGATCGGCGGATACAACGTGTACCGCTCGCCGTCCAGCACGACAAGCTACGCGAAGCTGAACACGGCGACGAACGCCGGGCTGACCTACACCGACAACAGCGTGACCGCGGGCACGAGCTACAACTATTGCGTGACCACCGTGGACTCGCTCGGGGAAGAATCGGCGTGTTCGACGCCGGTCACGGCCAATGTGCCTTCCGACCCAAATGCCCCAAGCGGCCTCGTTGTCACCGCTAAGTAACGAGGACCGCATGAACACATGGACAAATTTTGGATTGTGGGGGCGGGGCCTGGCGGCCGCCGCCATTGCCGGCGGCGCCAACGGCGTCATTACCGGTTTCGCCGCTGTTGGAATTGATCCACAACATTTCAATCTGCAAGCAGGGCTGCACTCGACGCTGGCCATCGCGGGAGTGAGCGCGCTCATGTCCGGCATCATCGGCGTCGCGGCGTATTTGAAGCAGTCGCCGTTGCCTTCTGGAAGTTAGAGGCTGGAGGTTTGAGGTTGGAAAAAACGAACTCGTCAGCCTCTAACTTCCGATTTCTAACCTCTAACTTCTAATCTCTAGCCTCTAATCTCCAGCCATCAGGAGCGCACATGCCTGTCGTCGGAACTACTGCTTACAACACTGCCGGGCAAATTACTTCGCTGGTGCGATCGCTGCTGAATGATGCGGCAGGGAATTTGTTTACGGACACGGTGCTGCTGCCGTACGTGAACGCCGCGTACCGCAAAACGCAGCGCGCGCTGGCCAACATTCAGTCGGGAACATTTTTGAGCGACGACGTTTTCCTGGTCGTGCCGGCCGTCACCGAAGTGGATCCTTCCGCGCAAGTTTCGATCACGGACGCGACCGCGCCTCCGAATCAATTGCCGCCGGACCTGCTCGTGCCGGTGAAATTGTGGGAGCGGCCGAATCTCAGCTCCGACGATTTCATCGAGATGACGGACTTGACCGATCACGATGGCCTGCCATCGGAGCCGCAGACCGAGGCGCTGCGTTTCTGGGAATGGCGCGCGGACGGCTTGTATTTTCTGGGCGCGACGCAGGACACGCAAATTCGCCTGCGCTACCAGGCTTGCTTTCCGGACTTGTGCGATTCGACCAGCCCCGTGCTGATTCGCAACGCGCAAGAAGCCCTGGCCTACGCCGCGGCCGCCATGGCCGGAGCCGCGCGCGGCGCGCCGCTCGCCGAACGCTACGACGCCGCGGCCGTGGATGCGCTCGAGGATTTGTTGATCCGCGCGACGCAGCGCGAGCAGCAGACCGGGCGCCGGCGCAGGCCTTATTCTTCGCGTTCAGGGTATGCGCCGCTGGTGTAGTCGTAGCGCAGGCTTCAGCCTGTGTGGTTGCTGCAGATCTACCGAGAAGTGAAATTTGTTGCATGGATTAAATGCCGCAGACTGAAGTCCGCGCTACTTACACGATGAGCGTTGCAGGAACAATTGATGCGCCGCTGGATCTGTTCGGCGGGCTGGTGACGGACATGGCTGCGCCGGACTTGCCGCAAGGGGTGTCGCCCGATTGCCAGGACGTGGCGTTTCTGCAAGGCGGAGTGAAGACGCGGCCCGGGCTTTTGTCAGTTTACTCTCCCATAACAGGCAACCCGACGGTTAACTATCTTAAAACCTATACCCAACCGGATCTCACCAACACGCTCCTGGCGATCGATTCGGCGGGGACGCTGTGGGGCGAGGATTCGCCGGGCGTGCTGACGCAAATTGCGGCCGGGCTAACGCCCAGCGCGGCGGCGAGCTCCACGTCGCTCTTCAGCCGCGAATACATCACGCAGCATGACGGCAATTTCGGACTGGACATGCCGCGCCAATACGACGGCACATATCTGGATCGCGTCAGCCAGATCGGGCCCGGCGCAGGGCCGACCGCTGTCGCGGACGTCATCGAAAATATTTCGGCGATTTCGCGGACGGCGAATGTTGTTACGGTGACCACGGCGGCGCCGACCGGAATGCTGTCCACCGATCGGGTGACCATCGCCGGCGTTGCGGACACGTCATACAACGGCACATTTCCAATCGCGTCGATCATCGATTCGCTGAATTTTACCTACGCGCAAACGGACGCGAATTCCTCTTCGAGCGGAGGCACGGCCGCGCCCGTCGGATCGATCAGCGCGGGCGTGCGTCAGTGCTCCGTGATTTTTGTGACGCGGCAGGGCTACCTCACGCGCCCCTCGCCGCCGATTTCTTGGACGGCGGGCGGAGGCATGCGCGCCACCGTGACAGGCATTCCTTCGGTGGCCACGTTGCCAAACGTCGTCGCCCGGATTCTCACGTTCACCGGATCGGGCGGCGATTCGTTTTACTACACGACGGGGCTAGACGGCGCGCCGCAGATGCAAGTGTTCGACAACGGCGCGTCCACCTACGTCGTCGATTTTTCAGACACCGCTCTCCTCGCCGGAATTTCCGCCGATTCTCTTTTTCAGCAAGTGGAGCTGGGCGAATGCGCGGGCGTCATCGGCTATTCGGACCGTCTCTTCTGGTGGGGCGAGCGCAACAAGCAAAATAATTGGGACAACCTCACGTTCGACGGCGGCTTCGGCGGCACCGATAACAACGTGCCGCTCGGATGGACCCCCGATCCAACGTACTTCACCGGCGGCAGCTACGACTCGACTGGCGAAGCGGTCTGGGGCGGCGATTATTCGATTCTGGGCGACGGCGCGACGGCCACGCGCGGGCTGATCACGCAGACCGCCGTCAGCGATTATCTCGGCGTGCCGCGCCTGCAAGCCAACGTCGGCTACTCCGCCCGCGTGAAGGTGCGCATGACGGGCGCGCTCACGCAAGGGACGCTGCACGTGCACATTTACAGCGTTTCGCTGGGAATTTCCACCGCCGGCATTTCCGTGCCCGCCGCACAAATCACCGCCGGCGCGTGGACCGAATTCATCGCGCCGATCACGCCCACTCTTGGTTTCCCGACGATTCCTCCCGACCTCTTGCTGCGCGTGTACGCCGACGGCACGCCCACGCTTAACGCCGGATTTTTGGTTGATAACATCGAAATATTTCCCACCGCGCAGCCCTATAACACTTCACTGGTGCGCGCATCTTTTGCGGATACTCCTGAAAGCTACGACGGCGTCACCGGCTTCATGGGCGTGTCGGAAAACGATGGGCAGACTGTGCGCTCGGCGTTCCTGCTGCGCGAGCGGCTCTATCTGGTGAAGGACCGCTCGTTCTACGTCACCGAAGACGACGGCGTGAACGAGCCCGCTTCCTGGACGATCAATCAGGTGTCGAACGCAGTTGGCACGCCTTCCGTTAACGGCGTGGATCTCGGCGAGGACTGGGCCGTGATCGCCGGGCGCGCGGGGATGTATATCTTCGACGGCGGCGAGCCGATCAAAATTTCGCAGGAAATTCAGCCGTTGTGGGATTCGATCAACTGGGCCGCCGGGCAAACGCTGTGGGTGCGCGTGGACACGCTGAATAAGCGCATCTTGTGCGGCGTGCCCACGGGCGCGGCCACATCGCCGAATCTTGTGTTGATGCTGGATTATCGCAGCCTGTCCAACGCCGGCGAAATTCAATCGCTCGGCTCCGTCTTGTTTTCGACGCTATCTGGGAAACTGTACGCGGTGGGCCGCTCGCGCAAATGGTGCCCGTGGAACATCACCGCGAATTCGTGCACCTTTGCCGAGCGCCCCGACGGCACCGCGCAGATTTTTCTTGGCAATGGCCCCGTCAGCGGCGCGGGCAATGGAAAAATCTATCAGCTCTCCGACACGCAATATTCCGACGATGGCGCGGCGATCGACTCTTATTACACGACGTACTTTTTTCTGAGCCACGATCTCGAGCAGTCGTATCAAGTACGATCGCACCGCAAATTATTTCCGTACTTGACGCTGTACGCCGTCGGGGCAGGGAATTTGAACCTCTCTGCCTTCGTCGATAATGAAGCCTATCCCACGGCGCTCACGCCGCTCCCGCTCTCTTCGCCCTCGGACGAAGATCTCGAAATGCCCATCAATCTCCTCGGCGAGCGCGTCGCTTTCCAGGTGGGCACGAACACGTCTGGGGCGTGGTTCCAGCTCGAGCGATTCATCCCTTCGCTGATCCCCGATCCGTGGGCGCCCGTGCGCGGAGGGAATTAGGCCCTGAGTAGCGCAGGCTTCAGCCTGTGGGTTTTGGTTTTCTAATGGTGCAGGCTCGCGCGCGCCATTTCATGATCGGAAATAAATTCGCCGCCGGTTGATTCGCAAAAATCCACAGGCTGAAGCCTGCGCTACATAAATTGCACTACCATGCTCAAAGTATCCCAACTCGCGCAAATCAAGAGCGAATCGCCCTACGTGTACGAAGCGCTGACGCAAATCGTTAACGGAGTGAACGCCGTGGGGCGCGCCACGGGCATCGATCCATCGGGCACGATTGCCGCGCCCTCGCCCATCGGCAGTCTGAGCGTCACTGCCGCAGACGGAATTTTCGATTTGGCGATCACCGACAATTCCACGGTCAATCGCGGCATTTTTTATTTCGCCGAGTCGGACACGACGCCCGCGTTCCTCCAACCGTATGTGCATTTCATGGGCAGCTCGCGCAACTTGCGTCTGGCGCTCGGCAACCAAACACTCTACTGGCGCGCGTATTCGCAATATCTCGGCTCGGAAACTTCCGCGCCGGTCACGTTCGGCAATCCGGCCATCGCGGTGACGGGAGGCGGCACGGCCGCGGGACCCGCGCTGCAAGCGTCGAGCGGCAGCGGCACCGCATCCGGAAGCGAGGGCGGCTCGGGATTCGGTCAGGTCACGCGGAGCGTTTCCGGGCCGGTTATTTTGCGGTAAACATAAACCTGAACACAGAGAACACGGAGAGAAGCGGAGAGAGAAACTAAATCATCGGCCTGCATCGGATTTTCCGCAAACTGCTTGGATCGCTTCTTCACGCCCTCATCGATGCAATGAAAATCAGAAAATAGAAACGACCACACGGGGCGCGCGTGCACGCACGCCGCCAGAGAGGAGGACACATGCCGGACCCAGCAAACAACTACAGCGTCACCGTGGCCGACGCGCACTCGCACAGCGTCGCGCAATCGGGAATCCCCGGAAGCTCGAAAATTGACGCCGCCCTGAGCGCGCTGCAAGCGCTCGAGGACCAGACACTCAGCACGCTCGTCACCACCGACACCTGGACGATCACCATCACCCAGCCCTAGTAGCGCGGGCTTCAGCCAGCGGGGTTTTTTTTTTATTAAATAAAACCGCGCAATGGTTATTTATCACCCCCCGCAGGCTGAAGCCCGCGCCACAAAAAGCCATGCGCATCCGCGAATACACGCCAAGCGATCTCGACGCGCTGCGCCGCATGCACGCCGCGCAAGGTTTTGCCTACCCGTTTCCCGACCTCGACAGCCCGCTGTTCGTCACCAAATTGGTTCTCGAAGATGAAGTTGAAGATCTCGATGAGAGCAGGGAAGAGGCGCATCGCAATTCCCCGTCCGATTTTTCCACCCGCGCAAATCCGAGCCGTATCGCCATGGCGATCCTGCTGCGCCTCACGGCCGAAGCCTACCTGCTGCACGATCCCGCCGCCGGCACGCCTCGCCTGCGCTGGCAACGCTTCCTAGCCCTGCACGAAGCCGCGCGCCAAAGCGCCGCCACTCGGGGTCTCGACGACGTCCAAGCCTTCCTCCCGCCGCGCGTGGCCCGCGCCTTCGGCCGCCGACTCGCTCGCCTCGGCTGGAGGCACGATCCGTGGCCCTGTTTTTCCAAGCCAGTAACCTAAATCGCGATTTGCGATTTGCGATGATTTCCGATTCGCAATTCACAATTGGTGAGGCTCCTTGCTCCGAGGCATTGGCATCCAGATCGATGCACGGCGCCTAAATCTCAAATTTCAAATCCAAATCCGAAATCTCAAACTCCGCCAATATCCCGCCCCCCTGATTCACAAATCGCCACGCAAAATGCACGACTCACGATTCACCAGTCAGTAGTCACCAGTCACTAGTCACCAGTCACCATCACGGAGGTCCCCCATGGGACGCAGCGCGCAAGCCCAAACGCAGCAAAATATCGACCAGCAACTCTCCCAGCAAAACGCCATGAATCAGCAACTCTCCGCGACGTCGCAGGCGCTCGGTTCGCAAGCCGCGGCCGGCTACCAGAACATGCTCGCCAATCCCGGCTACACGCAAGCCCAACAATCGGCGATCACCAACACTTCGCAGTCCGCGCTCTCCTCTGCCTTTGACGCGCTCGCGCAAAACGCAGCCAACCGCGCCGCGGCGACCAACAACTCCGCCGGCTACGGCGCGCTCCTCGATTCCCTCGCGCAAACCCAGGGCCAGCAGCAAGCGAACCTCGCGCAGCAAAATCAAATCGCTTTCGCCAACGCCGCGCAAGCCAGCACGCTCGCCGCGCTCTCCGGCCTCTCCGGCCTCTTCGGCACGGACAGTTCGCTGCTCGGAAAAGCCATCGGCGTCCCCGCGCAGTTGCTCGACGCCAGCGCGCGCAACGCCGCCTCCAGCGGATTCAGCCTAGGCTTCGGCCCCGGCGGCCTCTCCTTCGGCCTGAAGGGTTAAGTAGCGCAGGCTTCAGCCTGTGGCCTTTCCACCAGATATTCCTCACTTACCTAAAAACGCATCGAACGCCAGAGCAACAACGCCCGCCCCCGTTTTTCACTGCATCAAAAACCAAAACCCCGCAGACTAAAGTCCGCGCCACTTATGAATCCCTACTGGATCGCTGTCGGCTTCTCCTCGCTCCTCCAATTGTTCTTCTTCCTTCGCTGGCTGCATCGCCGCACCCGCGACGACGAAATTCGCCGCGCCTTCGTGCGCGACATGGCCATCAACCACCTCCCGCACCTCTATCACGCCCTGCGCCAAATCGCCGGCCACCTCGGCATCGAGCTAAGCGAGCCCCCGCCCGTCCAGTTTCTCGAACTGAACGGACATGACAGAAAGCAGTGACGTATTTTTGTGATCCATGGTTCGTGGCCGGTGACTAGTGACTGGTGGCTAGTGACTAGTGATTGATGATTCGTGACTGGTGACGGGTGATTCGTGAACTTGAAGCGCAATTTGAAAATTCAATGTTTAGATTTGAAATTGGCACTTTCGATGAACAGAAAATCTGTTTCGCCATTTGCGTAATTCTATGTTTCGGGAAAATGTTCGCTAGTCACGAGTCACTAGTCACCACTCACCCCCATGCCCACCACCACCGTCCCTCCCGAAGTCATCGACCTCGCCCGCCAAATCGCCCGCGAGCACTCGCTCGACCCCGCGCTCGTCTGCGCCGTCATCGAGCAAGAATCCGCCTGGAACCCGTGGGCCGTGCGCTACGAGCCCGCGTTCCTGTCGCGCTACGTCGCTCCGCTCTATACCGCCGGAAAACTCAGCGCGACGGAAACCTACACGCGCGCGATGTCCTGGGGACTCATGCAAGTGATGGGTCAAGTGGCGCGAGAATTCGGCTTCCGCGAATCGTCGCTCTCCGAACTCTGCGATCCCGCCACCGGAATCGAATTCGGCTGCCGCATCCTCGCCGCCCGCCTAGCCCGAGCGAAAGGCGAAGTCCCCGCCGCCCTCCTCGCCTGGAACGGCGGCGTCAACGAAAACTATCCCGCCGAAGTCCTGGCCCGCACGCGCAATTATTCCTCGCGCCCTCCAAATTCGTAGCGCGGGCTTCAGCCTGCGGATTTAGCCCCGCCGATTCGTGGAGCAGGCTTCAGCCTGCAGGTTTAATCCCGCCAATTCGTGGCGCAGGCTTCAGCCTGCGGGTTAAGTTTCACCCGCCAATTCCCGCGCAATTGCACCAGGCCACCGACAATTGAAGCTTGATGGGGCATCTCAACCACAATTCTTCACCCAGCAAATTCATGAATCTCAAACCCGAATCTAAAAATTTTGAATCCCAATTTTCAAATCTCAAATTCCTCTCCAAATAATTCCACGCCCCATCCAACCCCAGCAGGGAACTAAGCAGCATCTCTCCATCTGCTTGGCCAACCCGACGAAGATTTTTTCTCTCCCAGGAATCCCCCAATGAAACTCTCCCTCGACCTCGTCATCCTACTCGCCGCATCGATCGCCATAGCTCTCCTCGCCGACGCCTGGCGCTCAGCCCGCCATGACTCCCAGCAACTCGCCGCCACGCTGGCCGCTCAAAACGCCGCGATGCAGCAAGCCGGCGATCGCGAAAAGCAGCGCGACTCCGAACTCGCCACCGCGCTCGCCACCATCCAAACCCAAGTCCGCGCCGTCCGCACCCCGCAACAAGCCGCCAACCAACTCCCCTCCGTCCTCCCTCCGCTCCCGCTCCCCGTTTCCATTCACGGCCCCGACCTGTCCGCCCCGCTCCCGCCCGGAGAAACCCCTGCGACTTCCATCTCCATTCCGCAGCCCGACCTAGTCCCCCTCTACGATGATTTACAAAAATGCCGCGCCGACGCCGTCCAGAGCGACACGTTGCAAAAAGATTTGTCCGACGAAAAAACCCGCTCCACAGCACTCCAACGCGAACGAGACGCCGCCGCATCCATCGCCCGCGGCGGAACATTCCTCACGCGCCTCAAGCGAGCCGCAAAATGGTTCGCCATAGGCGTAGCCACAGGGGCCGCCCTAGTAGCCGCAACCCGCCGCTAACCGGCTTCCATCACAAATCCGCGCCGCTTCCTCCACGCAGCCCTGCTTAACTCCACCGCGGACCTATGTTCGCGAAAGTGAACGCATATCACCCACATGCCAGCAATGCCGCTTGGCACGCCGCCGCCGCATGAACTGTTACTGCGCTAACAGCGCCGCCAAGAAACGGCGCACGCTCTGTTGCGGCAAGCCTTTCCGCGCGGAATTTCCACACGCCAAGTGGGGCCGGTTGGCCGGTGCCGGAACCGGTCTTGAGGGAAGGTAATTCGGCGCAAACCAACTCGCGCATCGCACGAGAGCTGGATCGCGTGGTCAAAAAGTTTCATCGCCGCCCTTCGGCGGATGACTTCCTCTATCTATTACTGGATGGAATGCTGCTAACGGTGCGCGATGGGCGCGGGAAAGTTCGGCATCGCGTGGTGCTGGCCGCATATGGGATCCGCGTCACGGGGCGGCGCGAACTGCTGGCCGATCCCCTGGCCCGGGAGAAAGTGAAGCGGCTTGGACGGCCTTCTGCAGAATTTATACCTGCGCGGTTTGCTGAGATGCCGACTGCGCCTGGTATTCACGGACGGATCCACCGGCTTGGCTCTGGCGGTCGGTTTAGTTTACCCGCTGGGCCGGGTGCAACGTTGCCGGGCGCACATGCTACACAACATCGCCGACAAAGTGCCGAAAAAGGATGGCTCCTGCGTGGCCCAGGCAGCAACCAACTATCGCGCGAAGAACCGTCCGCAAGCCGAACGTACGTTTTGACGCTGGGTGGCGCGCTGGCGAAAGCGTCGGCCACATGCAATGGCCTGCGTGGAATGCGAGTTGTACGGGTTGCTGAACTTTTTTTAGCGTACCGTGAGGGCATTGGAAGAAGTTGTGCGCCACCAACCCGATCGAGCACTGCTTACGCGAAGTGCGTCGGCACACCCGGTCGATGTCCAGCTTCGCCGATCCGGCCAGCCATGATCGAATAATGTTTGGTGTAATTTCACATCCCAACCGCTCCTGGAAGAGAAAGCCCCTCAAGAAATCTAAACAAAATGGTTGATGCCACGAGAACGAAAGCGTCTTGACACGTTACATCCGATAAGCTATATTATGTTTATTCTGTGGGTACGCTAAATATAATGAATTGTTGGATTAAGGGCTTATCGGGGCCGATTACTCGGCGATTGTTTACGAATGTGGTGGGGGTGGCGTTGATTGCGAGGGTGTGGCCCTCCTCGATCGTTGCTTTTACTTGATTGGCGGTTTCTGGGTTGATCATGCAGGCTTTGTAGGATTCGGCGTTTAGTCCTTGTTGGGTGGCTAGATCTAGCAATTTGTCCCAGGCGTTTGAGGGGCTGATTAGGTCTTGGTCGTCGAAGATGGCGTCGTGGAACTTCCAGAAGGCGGCGGGGCTTTGTTGGAAGACGCATTGGCTGGCGATGGCGGCGGTCATGGCCCAGGGGTGGATGTCGGTTAGGGGGTAGTGTTTGAAGACTAGGCGGACTTCGGGATTGGCGGGCAGGAGTTCTCTTAGGATTAGATCCAGTTGGCGGCAGGATGGGCACTCGAAATCGGCGAACTCGAAAAGAGTGACCTTGGCGTCTTCTGGCCCCAGAGTGGGCGAATTGCCGACGTGGAGTTTGGAACGGATGTCGGCGAAGGGGTCTGCCGACATGTCTGCTATCTCTCCTCGGATTAGGAAGTTGCCGGTTTTTGTTGCGTACACTACGGCAGTGTCGGATTGGCCGCCCATGGAGACGGTTACGGGAATTTCCAGTAGGTCGGCGATGGGAGCGGGTTTGGTCGGGCCGACTTTTACGTCAAACGATGGGCCCCAGGCGTATAGATTCCTTAGATATTGTTCGACGCGATACTCGACGGAGCCTGGTTTTGCGGATTCCGATTCGGGAGCTTTCGGAGCTGGGGGATTCTCCTTTCCGGGGGTCGTTTGAGCAAATGAAGGAAGCTCGAAAAACCCGAGGAATAATAAGAGAGCGCAAAGAATTAATCTCCTTGGCATGGCACAGCTCCTCTCAGGGATTAAATTTTTGAACGATTGGGAAGGGGCGGCCCAATCCAAAGGCCCGGGAAGTAATTTTCAGGCCGGGAGGGGCTTGCCTTCTTTTGTATTCGTTGCGGTCGACTTTGGCGGCGATGGAACGAACCAGATCAAGATCGAAGCCGCACTGGGCGGCAATTTCCTCGGGACTTTTTACGTCCTCAATATAGGCCCTTAAAACCTGGTCGAGAACATCGTAAGGAGGCAGGGAATCCTGATCCTTCTGATTGGGGCGAAGTTCGGCCGACGGGGGTTTTTCGATTGAGGCGAGAGGGATGAGTTCCCTTTCGCGATTTATTAGGTGCGCGAGTTCGTAGACCATCGTTTTGGGAACATCCGAAAGGATGGCCAACCCACCGGCCATATCTCCGTAAAGCGTGCAATATCCTACCGCCATTTCCGATTTATTGCCGGTGCTCAGGACCATGGAACCAAATTTATTCGACAGGGACATCAAGAAATTGCCGCGTACCCTGGCCTGAAGATTTTCCTCGGTGACATTCTCGGGCTGGCCGCGAAAGGCGTCGGCTAGCACGGTCCGGTAGGATTGGAAGACGTCCGAAATTGGGATGGTGAGAAATTTAATTCCAAGATTCTCGGCGAGCTGGCGCGCATCGGTGCGGCTTCCTTCCGAGGAATACGGGCCGGGCATGGAAACACCGAGGACGTTTTTGGGGCCGAGGGCTGAGGCGGCAATGGCGGCAACCACGGAGGAATCGATGCCGCCGCTCAGGCCCACGACCACGTCGTGGAATCCTGACTTGCAAACATAGTCGCGCGTCCCGCAGACAAGGGCTTGCAGGACGAGTTCGATTTCGGTGGCCGGCTGCGCGTGGAAATCACCCGAGCTTGTTTCCGTGTCAAACAGGACGAGATCTTCCACGAAGCACCTCGCTTGTGTGGGCACTCGGCCATCGGGCAAGACCACAACGCTGCCGCCGTCGAAGACCAAGCTGTCATTCCCGCCGATCTGATTGACGTAAACGACCGGGCGGCTGTGCGATTTTGCGAGCGCGCGCAACATGTCCAGACGCAGCGCCCGCTTGTGGATCGTGTAGGGAGACCCGGAAATATTAATGATCAGACTCGCGCACTTGGAAACGAGTTCGGCGACGGGATCGCGCTCATAGAGAGGCTTGGCCCAGAAGGTTTTGTCGTTCCAGATATCCTCGCAGACGGTGATGCCCAAGTTTTGGCCCCCGAAGGAAAAGATGTTTTGCGTTTCGGCGGGTTGAAAATAACGGGATTCGTCGAACACATCGTAAGTTGGGAGCAGCATTTTGTGCTGGACGAATTCGATTTTTCCGTTGGCCACGAGGGCCGCGGCATTAGCGGCAGATTTTCCTGTGGATCCCGTGGCGCGTGCGGCATAGCCGACGATGGAGGGAATCGGCAACTGTTTGGCGAGGCAGGCCAATTCCCTTTCGTTGCGGTCGATAAATTGAGGGCGCTCGATCAGGTCCATGGGGAGATAGCCGCAGAGGCAAAGCTCGGAGAAAACGGCCAAGTCGGCGCCACGCTCGCCGGCGCGGCGCGCAAAATCCAAAATCTTGGCGGAATTTCCGGCGAAGTCGCCGACCGTGGGATTCAATTGCGCTAGGGCGATTTTCATGAGCGGCCTATAGGATACGGGCGGCGGTTGCGCATTGCAACGAATTCACACCGGGGCACGCGAAATGAGGCTGCAAAAGAAAATGGGCCGCTGCGAGAATTCGCAGAGGCCCACCGGGAAACGTGTCCGTGTCGAGGAGGAATCGCGGCGCTCTTAGACGCTGAACGAGCTGCCGCAGCCGCAAGTGCTCTTGACGTTCGGGTTGTTGAATTTGAAGCCGGCGCCTTCCAGCGTCTCGATGTAGTCGATGGAAACGCCTTCCAGGTACATTTCGCTCATCTGGTCGACGAGGACTTTTAGTCCGTCGAATTCGTAGACGTTGTCCGTCGGGTTCTCGGAATTCTCAAAAGCCATGTGGTAGCTGAAGCCCGAGCAGCCTCCGCCTACGACGGCCACGCGGAGCGCGATAGGCGCGGGATTCTGTTGGCCCATGATTTCTTTGACTTTCGAGGTCGCTACTGGAGTAACTATAATCATTTTAGTGTATTCGCCCCCTGCCGGTTTCGGCCAGATTTCTTGCAACCCTATTATAACACAACTTGCAAGTGCTCTAGGCCTTGCAATATGGGTTGTTTCCTTTTCCAAATATTTGATGCAGGGGCGTGGGGTAAGTTTCATGCGCGGGGCCTTCTCTGTGGGCTCTGTGGTGGAGGGTGTTGAGTTGCGGGCGTGGCGAAAAAATTCAAAGGCGTTTAACACAGAGGACACTGAGAGCACGGAGAAAACCGAGGGTTTCGACAAAATGAGGGGCGATCCCTTAAGATGGGGGGAATTATGACTCACAAAATTACTTTGCTGCCGGGAGACGGGATCGGGCCGGAAGTGGCCAAGGCGGCCACGCAGATTGTGGAGGCGTCCGGGATTTCCGTGGAATGGGAAGTGTTTGCGGCGCCGCTCGAAGATGGAAAACGCGTGGGGGAATTTCCGCGGGAGCAGGCGGTCGAGTCGGTGCGGCGGACGCACGTGGCGCTGAAGGGGCCGATGGCGACGGCGGTGGCGCAGGGGCCTCCGAGCATCAATGTCGCGCTGCGCAAGGAACTCGACCTGTACGCCAATTTGCGTCCGGTGCGGAATATTGCGGGGGTTTCGTCGCGGTGGTCGGGCGTGGATCTGGTGATCGTGCGGGAAAATACGGAGGATCTGTATGCGGGGCTGGAACATACCGTGGTCCCGGGCGTCGTGGAAAGTTTGAAGATCATTACCGAGCACGCTTCGACGCGCATTGCGCGATTCGCTTTTGAATATGCGCGAAAAAATGGACGCAAGAAGATACACGCCATCCACAAGGCCAACATCATGAAGCTTTCCGACGGGCTTTTCCTGAGCTCGATTCGCGCGGTGGCGGAGAAATATCCGGAGATCGAATACCGCGAGTTGATTGTGGACAATGCGTGCATGCAATTGGTGATGAATCCGGCGCAGTTCGATGTCTTGCTGCTGCCGAATCTTTATGGGGACGTGGTCAGCGATCTTGCGGCCGGCCTCGTCGGAGGACTGGGCGTTGTGCCTAGCGGAAATATTGGGGACGTGGCGGCGCTATTTGAAGCTGTGCATGGGACGGCGCCCGATATTGTTGGCAAAGGGATCGCGAATCCCACGGCCATTGTGATGTCGGCGGCAATGATGCTGAATTATTTGAATGAAGTGGAGGCATCGCGGCGGATCTTGAGCGGGCTGGATAGGGTGTATCGAGAAGGAAAGCACACTACGCGCGATGTGGGCGGGACGGCCACGACGAAGGAGTTTACGGAGGCTGTGATTGGGGCGATGAGTGCAACGGCACGGTTGTGAAAAACGTGTTTCATATTTCAGAGGGATGAGACAGGTTGTCGGCGAGAAAACCAATTGCGCCTGCGGGAAAGGTGCAAAAGTCCATACATCCTTCAGGTTTTGACTCTCCACGCACCAAAAGCCACAGGCTGAACAGGTTGCGGAAAAAGTAGCACAGCCACTCTTGGCTGTGTGCTTTTCTCCGCTCATGGGCGATCAGGTCGCGATAAATCTCGAAAACCACACAGCCGAGAGTGGCTGTGCTACTCAAGCCTTACCTGATTCGACTTTTTCCGCAACCTGTGAAGCTTGCGCTACTCGTCTACTTCTCGCGCGCTAGGCCTGCCTTCGCGCACTCGTCGGCGACGGTTAGGTATCTCCGCACCGCTTCATTGCCGATGACGTAGGGATTCGGATCGCCGGGCTTGCGCTCCTGCACGGCCAGCAGCTTTATTTTCGAACCGTCGTAGACGGTATGGTTCGAGATGATCACGTCGGCGCCCGTCTTGGCGACGATGTCGCGGAAACGCTCGGCGGAGGCGCTGTACGTCTGAAACCAGTAACTCGCGGGCCGATCGGGCGTGATGTACGCCGAGGGATTTCGCGTGACCCAATTAAAAGCCGTGCCTCCCCACTCGGCGACGAGGTGCGGCTTTCCGCCGTCCTTCACTGGAATGAGCGTTGAAATCGTCCCGGGAGTGTGACCCGGAGTCAGATAGAGAGTCAGCGTCGTGTCGCCGAGAGTGAGTTTCTGTCCGTCGGTCGCCACCATGTCGCGTTTCGGCTTGGGCCACGCTCCCGTGTCGCGATCCATCAGATCCCAGTCCGCGGCGGAGAGAATCACATGCGTTCCAAAATGATCTTGCAGGTACTTTGCGCCGCCCGCATGATCGATGTGCCCGTGGCTCACGATGGCGTATTTGATCGTCTTAGGATCAAGCCCGAGCTTCTTTAGGCCGCCTACAACCTCGTCTTCCACCGAATAGGACCAGATCGTATCGAGGAGAATGATTCCGGAGGAAGTCGTGACGGCCCAAGCGGAGAATTCGGTTTGGCCGACAAAGTAGAGATTGTCGAAGACCTTTACAGGCACGGCGTGCCAAGTGGAGCGATCGGGCGAAACCTCCGCCGCGTCTGCTGCCGGGCCACCCGTTGGCGGCGCGGGGCGAGGCTGCGTCGGCTCCACGCACAAGGAATTGAAGAGGCCGCCGAAATCCTGGCCTGCCGCCGCTTTGGCAAGCGCAACGTGCGCCTCCGCCGCATCAGATTCCGACTGCGCCCCCGCGTGAGGCGCCGGCGCGATTACGGCAGCCATGGCCAGAAAAACCATCGCGAGTCGCTTCATGTGAGACCTCCTTGTTTCCGTTCAAATTTTGGGATTTCAGAATTGAAACGAAGGCATGCGGCAAGGAACACCATACCCGCTGCAGGCAATTTTGAGCAACCACAAATTCAGCGGCAAACACGCTGCGAAAAATAATTGTTTTTTGCCACAGTAATTATTTTTGTCATTCCGAGCGGAGCGAGGAATCTCTCTGAGGTTCGCGCAGACGAAAACACAGAGAGATTCCTCGCTCCGCTCGGAATGACAAAAATAACGGCAGGAAGGACTTCTCCGAAGCTTGTCGAA